>Ga0070765_100001078_pt1 | contig 16377 bp, 15 predicted proteins | sample HubBroMetageWFT5_FD_71516 | JGI IMG/M metagenome (GOLD analysis project Ga0070765, IMG submission 71516) | Warmed and freeze-thawed soil microbial communities from the Hubbard Brook experimental Forest, New Hampshire - Hubbard Brook CCASE Soil... | ecosystem: Environmental > Terrestrial > Soil... | reverse complement strand
GATCGGGTGTGCAGCCTCGGCCGGTTTCAGGGATAGCCGGCGAGGTTGCTCACCGTGTACGTGGCGGGGGCGCCGCCAAAGAAGCCGCCCGGTCGATTCATCCACACGCCGCCGCTCACCGTGAACGACGGATGCGCCGAGTTGTAGTTGTAGAACGTCTGACGGTGGAGCGCCGTCCCCACGGGGACGCCTGAATAGGCATTGGCGATGAACACCGCTTTCACCATCGCGCTTCCCTGAAAACGAACCATGGGAAGCGCGGCGCAATCCTCGACCACGACCGAGGTTGCCGCCATCGATCCGGTGAACATGAGCGTGCCGTCGCTGCCGAAGTTGCAACCGCGTATCGTCAGGCCGTTGACCGCGTCGACGCGCAATGTGTTGCCCGGGACCATGAGCCGCTCGTTGGCGATGGTGATGTTGGTGCTCACGTCGGAGCCGTTGTTCGAGATGATCCCGCCCATACCGTAGCTGGTGAAGTTGTTGATGGTGATGTGGTCTGACGGAGAGGAGATCCAGAATCCGGCGGTGCCGCCCCCCTGCGGACCGGGCCGATACGTCTCGTTCTGTACGGTCACATACCTGTCGACGTAGAGCGCGAGGCGCGAGCCGGTGTGCTGGAGATTCTCGATGAGGCTGTTCTCCTGGAACGACCACGAGATCCCGTCGTTGGACACGAGATCACTGACCGCGTCATTCAGCAGCCTGTTGCCGGTGTTGTACGCCGGCGCCGAGGGCGACGCGCCAACCGGACCGGCGTAGTAGATCGCGAAGAACTGCCTGCCGCCGAGGATTCGGCAGTTCTCGACCGTGACATCGTTCGCGACGGCCCCAAGGGCCTGGCGTGTGTTGGACGACTGGGCGTCGAGGGTCAGGTCCTCGACCACGGTGTGATCCACCCGGATGCTCAGCAGGCCCCCGGAGACGTTGGTGTTCGTGAGGGTGACAAGCGCACTCGCGGGCCCGGCGATGGTCAGTGGGTGCCCCTCCCGTATCTCGATGGCGGAGCCGATGCCCGACCCATGCAGGATGTAGTGCCCCGCCGGGAAATACAGGGTGCCGCCTCTCGATTCAGCGATGGACGTCGCTCTTGCCACGGCGGCGGTGCTGTCGGAGTGCCCATTGCCCACCGCGCCGTAGTCGGCCACATTCGTGATCGGAAGCGGAAGCGGGGCCACGCGCGGAGGCGGAGACGCGACACCGGTCGGGGTCGATGTGCTGACCACTCCGGGGGTCGAGGTTGGGCGGGGGCCATGCGTGCTCGCGGGACTCGGGGATGCACTCGAGCCCCGCGACGGCGTCTGGCCCGGCTGAGGAGACCCGACTGCGGGCTGGGAGACTGGCGGTGTGATGGGCCGGCCCGTTGACCCGAGCGGCTCATTCGCGACCGCGGATGTGATGAGCGCGCACACACTGAGCACAACCGCGACTCGGGCAGCCTTCCAAAACATCCGGAACCCCCCGCATCTCAGACCGCGCCCCTCGGTATCGAGGCAGTGTCAGTCGATCACGCGTCGGCGGGAGAGTAGCAAGGCGCAGTGGGGTTGCGCGACTCGGGTTGAGCCTCGGTCACCGTCCGACGCGTTGGGGTCTCGCCAGGAAGGCTCCCACCAGGCACAGGACCGCCACCACCGCGAGAACCAGAGCCCGTTCCGTGTGACGGATCGGGTGACCCGAGGCAAGGAAGTTGGTCTTAACGGTGAACAAGATGACGGCCGCCACCGCCAGGATCACGGCAACGACAACCAGCGCAATGGCCAGCGTGCGGTTTCCTCGCATGCTCTCTCCCTTTCGCTTGAAATTTGAGGGTGGGATCAGCCGGTTTCGCTGATCTTGAGACCGGCACCTTAGTACGAGGAGGGGTGGGATTGCGTTTCCCGTGCCTGCAGAGGGTCAGCGTCGGTGACGGAGATCGCGCCGAGCGATTTGGCAAAGCGCTCCCGGGCTCACGCTAAGCCCAGGAGCGCTCGCAGTCCCCCTATCCCTCAAGGCCGTCTCCCCGGTTCGATCGTTGCAAAACCACCGAACGTCGTAAGACTATCAAACACCCCAAGCCTCGTGCAAGCATCCGGCGCAACGGTTACCCGGGTGCGATATCGATGGGGTCTTCTTGCATGTCGGCGTTGCAGACGTCGCCGCGCCGGGCCTACGGAGCGGTGGGGAGCAGGCGTTCATCCAGCCTGCCTCCCGCGGCGATGTAGGCAAGGATCGCCCGATCCGTCAACCATTCGACCGGCGCTCTGTCGTCCGTGAGCGGGTCAGGCGACGGCGCCTCGACGTACGCGGAAGCGACCACGAGCGGCTTGAGGATCTGGACCTCGTCGGGCAGGGCGTCGAGACGCTGATCGAGCGTCGATGGGGGGATCGGTTCCGACAAGCCGACCACGAGTTCGTTGAAACGCAGCGCCGGCCACACCCATACCTGGGAGAACTCGGTGGCGACCGTGCCCGAGATGGCCCGGACCAGCCCGTCGTTGCCGGGGACGCGCTCGACGTTGAGGGCGACACCTCCACCGGCGTTGAGGTGTGCGTGCAGGAGGGAGAAGAACTCCCGCGTGGCCAGGTAGAAAGGGATGTACTCAGTGCGGTACGCGTCGACGACGATGAGGTCGTAGCGCTGGGCGCTGGTCTCGAGATATTCGCGTCCATCTGCAGTGATCACGTGGAGGTTGGGGATCGCGTCGAGGCCCATGTACTGGCGGGCAAGCTCGGTGACCACCGGGTCGAGCTCCACGCCGTCGACATCGATACCGGGATACTCGGCGGCGAGCGCCCGTGCCGTCGTCCCACCCGCGTTGCCGATCACGAGGACCCGATGCAGCCTCCGGGCGAGGAGTGGGGGGACCACCAGCGGCATGTCCCATTCGCCCCCGGTCAACGCCGTGTCCGCCCGGTATACGGATTGATCGGCGATGCCGTCATCGAAGCGCATGACGATGCGTCCGTCGGGCTCGCGGACCACCTGGACGTACTGATACGTCGTATTCCGCTCGGCGAGCGTGCCCTGCGTCTCCTTCACCAGCCCGGGGGGAAGGATCAGCAGAACGACGATCAGCCCGCTGGCGATCAGGGCGGGACGCACCAGGAGGGGGACGGACACGAGTGCCACGAGGAGAGCTGCGCTGAGCAGCGTCCGCTGCGTGCCCACGCCGGGGATGAGCACGAGGGCTGACCCGAATGTGCCGATGATGGCACCAACAGTCGCGAGCGACGAGAGGCGTCCGCTGGTCCGTCCGGCCCTCTCGATGTTGGTGATCGCCAGGCGGAGCGCGAACGGCGAGGCCATGCCGAGCAGGGTCACGGGAACCGAGAAGAGCAGGAGCGTCGCGAGGAACGACCCGACCACGGTGCCGACGCTCACCGCGGCAAAGCCCTGGAGCGCGAGGTTGAGGAACGGCCGCGCAATGAACGGGAGCACCGCCGTGCACAGCGCGGCGACGACGAGGATCAGGCCAAGGGCACGCTGGGTCGGATGCCTGTCGGCGATGCGCCCGCCGAGCCAGTAGCCCACCGAGAGATAGATGAGGATGAGCCCGATGACGTTCGCCCACACCACCGTCGACTGGCCGAAATAGGGAGCGAGTAACCGCGTCGCGCAGATCTCGGTCGCCAGCGACGAGGCTCCGGCGGTGAACACGACCGCGGGGAGCACGCGTGTGGACACGGGTGGATCGTAGACGCGCCGGATATAGCGACGGCTCGCCCTGGGGGGCGAGCCGCCTTGGGAGGGAGGCTTGGTGAGGCGATCACGCGAAGGGATTCACCCTCGCGCTCGCTGGGTCAGTTCGCTGTCGATCCGCCCATGTTTGGGCATGTATGCGAGATCACCAGCGTGTTCGACGCCATGGTCGAGGCCGAGGACGCTGCGTTCGCGGCGACGAAACCGCCGATGCCGCCGCCGATCAGGAGCCCTGCTGCGACCAGCAGCGCGACCGGGCCGCGACCGAGACCGCCGAAGCTGCGTCGTTGCGACTGGTCGTCGGGCGCGAGCGCGTCGGTGAAGGTGTCCTGATCCATGCCAGCCTCCTAGGGTTCGTCCACTCGGAGGGTAGAGGCGTCAACCTTTCGACTAGGTGACGCGCTTCCATGCGCGGGCGACCCGGATCCATGCTTCGCGGGCGTTGTGGATGGTCGGTTCCCAAGCGGTGGAACGCCGCATTCGCGCGGAACTGACGCCCTGCGATCGGCGCAGGTAGCGCCAGGTGACGCCGGAGGGTGATCTGGTGCCCACCCTCCGGCGAGGAATCGGACGAGGCAAGCGTCGAGCGCGCCGGTACCGCCGGCGACGAACATTCGCATCGACACTGAAGCCCTCAACGTCGCTCGACTGACCCGAATGAAGGACCCTCATGGCGGGGCGTTCATGTATCGTTAATAATTGGTTATACAAACGGAGGGGATCATTGCTCCGGAGAGGGTTTTACGCTGCTCGTCATGGCGTACTGAGCGACCTGCCGATCTCGACGCCGGCGCTGCGTCGGTCGTCCGACGTCGCTTCGTAGCTGCGGATCCGACGTGCGAATACTTCTTGCAGGGACGCATCGCTGCGGTTCCACGTGGGTCGCCAATGTCCTTGGACGCACCAAGGGGATCCACAACGTGTACGAACCCGACGAGCCCGCCACCGACATCCTGGGAACGCTCTCCAGCGATCGACTCGGCGCATACCCGGCTCTGGCGCCGACGGACGAGTCCCCACAGTATTCAATGGTCTGGGATCTCGCGTTCGCGGGAGGATGGCCGTGGCGTCCGTCGCCTGCTCGCCGGCGCGTTGGCCGTCTGATTCGCCACGTTCCCGCACCGATACGGCGTCGTGGTCTCGCCGGTCTCGTCCGGGTTTCGAAGGCGTCCCGATCGAGGTCTGCGCCGGAGCACATCCTTGTCAAATCAGCGAACTGCGCGCTGGCGCTTGAGTGGATCGAGCAGCGATATCAACCGCAAGTCGTGGTCCAGCATCGCAATCCTCTTAACCTGGTCTCGAGCTGGATGGCGCTGGGGATCGATGGCGACGCGTCGCTGGCCGACGATCCGGTTGTCCGGGAGCGCTGGCTCAATCCTCTGGGCATCCCCGTTCTCAAGCCTGGAGCATCGCCGGTTGCGAACGTGGCGTGGACTGTCGGACTGCTGACACTCGCGCTCAAGGCGACGGCAGAAAAGCATCCGGAGTGGACCGTGATCTCGCACGACGAGTTCTGTCAGGACCCGCACCCACACTTTGAAGCGCTCGCCAAGGATCTCGGGCTCACCTGGACGCCCGCAGCCGCGGCGTACCTCGACGCGTCCGACCGGCCAAGCTTCGTGGATCGCAACCGGAACCCTCGAAAGATCCCCGACGAGCAGCTCGAGGGCGAGGGTGCGGAGAGCCTGCGGCGACGTCAGGCCGAACTGTTTCGTCATCGACTGTCCAAAGCAGAGATCGCAGAGGCACGTGCGGTGCTCGCTTCGCTCCCGCTTGGTGACTGGGCGCCGTCGAGCGAAGGCTAGCCTGGCTGGAACGATTTTCGTTCGACGTGTATCATTGGAATCACGTCCGGGGGGACGAGAGTGAACGTGGCTGCGCCACGTCTTTCAGGAAGTTGGGGGTTCACGGATGCTGGGAAAGCTGGCGCTTGTAGGCCTGACCGCCGCGGGGATCGCCATGGGAGCATGGCGGACATCCGCCGCCGTCGCAGCGGGCGATGACTGGAGCACGTTTCACTACGACGCTCAGCACACCGGGGTGTCGCCGGACACCACAATTGGAGCCTCGTCGGCGGCTTCGCTCGCGGTCGAGTGGTCGGCGCCGATCGGCGGCGGGAGCAGTGACCCGGGCATCTCTTCACCAGTGGTTGTGTACAACGCCACCCTCGGTAAGACGCTTGTGTATGTCGTGAGCCTGAACGGCATCGTTCGGGCGTACGACACCACCGGAGCCGTGGTCTGGACGAGCCCGCAGAACATTGGTGGCGGTGCCGTGGTCACGCCGGCCGTCGATGCCAACAGCCTTTACGTCGGCAGTGATAACGGTGTCCTGACGGCCCTCGATGCGACGACGGGCGCCCTGCAATGCTCCTACACACTTCCGGTGTTTGCTCCGGAGACGGTCCCGGGGAGAATCGAAGATGCTCCGGTTGTCGGGCACGACAGCACCGGGCCGATCGTGTACTTCGGGGACACGGGAGAATCGGAGTCGGTCAACCACGGCCACGAGTGGGCGATCAACGGCGTCGGCAACACTTCCGGCCAGTGCACCCTGAAGTGGTCGCACGACATCGGCACAACAGGCGGCAAGAAGAACGGATCCTGGTCGCCGCCGGCGCTCGTCACCGACAGCACCGGCCGCCCGCTCGTCGTTTTCGGCACCAATCAGCCGGACGATGCGGTGTATGCGCTCGACGCTCGCGATGGCTCGCAGGTGTGGCGCTTCCAGACGCTCAAGAACTTCTCGGATGCCGACGTGGGAGCCGGCCCCACGATCAGTGCGCCCGGCGTCGAAAACACTGATGGCATCGTGTACATCGACGGCAAGGACAAGCAGGAGTACGCGCTGGACCTCCTTTCGGGGACGCAGCTCTGGACCTTCGACCTGGAGAGCGACTCGACGCACAGCACCAACTCGGTGTCGTGTGCCGCCCTGGCGGGCAACCTCCTGGTGGTGGCCTACTGGAAGTACGTCTACGCGTTCAATGCCACGACCGGACTCATCGCCTGGCGGAGCGTGGCGTCCGCAGGCAACACCCTGGGTTCGGTGTCGATCTCCGGCGCGCAGGGAGACCAGGTCGTGCTCCGAGGCGACTTGTCTGGTGACGAATACGCCTACCGACTCAGCGACGGTTTCCTGCTGAAGACGGTCAAGGTCTCATCCGCCGCTCTCGATTCATCCACAGCCGTCGCCGACGGGAAGGCTTTCATCACCGGTGTGGACGGCAACGTATATGCACTCGGCGTGACGAGTTCCGGGAACCAGCCGGTCGTCAGCGGCGTGAGCCCGAGCGGCGGGACGACCACGGGTGGAACGTCGGTGACCATCAGCGGGAGCAACTTCACGGGAGTCACCGGGGTGAGCTTTGGCGGCAGCCCGGCAACTTACAGCTTCGTCTCCGACTCCACGGTCACGGCCACGAGCCCGGGCGGGAGCGGGACTGTCGATGTTCGCGTCACCACCGGCAACGGCACGTCCGCCATCACCAGTGCCGACCAGTTCACCTACACCTCGGGGTCGACGCCGGTGGTCACCAGCATCAGCCCGACCAGCGGTCCGGCGGCCGGGAACACGACGGTCACCATCAATGGAGTCAACTTCACCGGGGTAACGGGTGTCGCCTTCGGTACCACCACGGCGGCTTACACATTCGTGTCAGACGCGAAGATCACGGCAACCAGTCCCGCGGGGAGTGGCACCGTCGACGTCCGGGTCACGACCGGGAGTGGCACGTCGGCCATCACCACGGCCGACCAGTTCAGCTACACCTCTGGATCGGCACCAGTGGTGACCAGCGTTTCCCCGAGCAGCGGTCCGAAAGCCGGCGGCACGTTGGTGACCATCATGGGGAGCAACTTCACGGGCGCGACGCAGTGCACCTTCGGGGGCAAGGTGGCCGCCTTCACCGTGGTGTCGGACACGGAGATCACCTGCACGAGCCCAGGGGGAAAGGCCGGGCCGGTGAACGTTCTCGTGCACACGCCGGCTGGAACCTCACTCAAGGGGCATCAGTTCACGTACGTCTGATCGCGCGCAGTCTCGCCGGCTCGGGGTACTCGACGTGCCGGTGAGACGGCGCTGCATCCGCGGCAGCGCTCGTCGCGAAGGCGAACTCAAAGTGCCTGTAACACGATCACCAACTGGGCGTTTGACGCCTAGCCGACTGGCGGGCTCAGCGCTTCGGTCCGGACGGTCACTCGAACCGGCGCCGGCCGCGACGGGCTCGCGCCTCGCAGCCAGGATGCCGTGGCACCCACCAGCATCATGATCACCGAGAACGCGAACGTGATGTGCATCCCGACGATGAATGGGTTGCTGATCAGATTCGGGAAGAACGTCTGCCCGGACAGGTACGCGGCCTGGCTCGCACTCAGTGTGTGCAGCGAAGGGCCGAGCAACGTGGTCATCGGGTTGTACCCGAGGAAGGCGGCGAACAGCGACCCGACCGGCGGCAGGTTCGCCACCTGGTGCGCCACTGACGTGGAAACACCATGTGCAGTGAGCCCGGCGTACATCGTCGACGGCAGCGTCGAACTGAGCCCAGCGATCATGAGCGAGAAGAAGATGCCGATCGACAGCGTCATGCCGCTGTTCTGGAACGTCGCGAGCATGCCCGAGGCGACGCCACGGCGGTCAGCGGGAACGGCGTTCATCACGCCCGCGGTGTTCGGTGCCACAAACATTCCCATCGATACGCCCACAAGGAACAACAGCATGGCGAAGGGCAGGTACGAGAAGTTGGCCGGCAGGAACATGAGCAGTCCAAAGCCGATCGCCGAAAAGATCATGCCCGCGGTCGCGAAACCACGCGCACCAAGTCGGTCAGAGAGGAATCCGGACGTCGGCCCGCCAATGAGGAAACCCGCGGTCAAGGGCAGCATGAAGATCGCCGCCCAGAAGGGCGTCGACTCGAAGCTGTACCCGTGCAGAGGCAGCCAGATGCCCTGCAGCCAGATGATCACCATGAACATCAGACCGCCACGACCGATGGAGCTGAGCAGGGCGGCGACCGTCCCAAACGTGAAGCCGCGAAGACGGAAGAGGCTGATGCGGAACATCGGTTCCTCGACTCGGCTTTCCACGGTCACGAATACGACCAGCAGGGCAACACCGCCGATGATGGCCGTGAGCACCGACGGATTGGTCCAGCCCATCGAGTGACCGCCATACGGCTGGATCCCATAGGTGATCCCCACGAGCACCGAGATCAGCCCGACCGCGAACAGCACATTGCCCCACCAATCGACGCGCGATCGCTTCACGACGCCGGTCTCACGCAGCTTGAGGTACGCCCATGCGGTGCCGAAGAGGCCGACCGGCACCGACACGAGAAACACCAGGTGCCAGTCGGTGGTGCTGAGCAATCCGCCCACGATCAGCCCGATGAAGGACCCCGACACCGCGGCGACCGCGTTGATGCCGAGAGCCATCCCGCGCTCTCGCTGCGGAAACGCATCGGTGAGGATCGCCGTCGAACAGGCGAAGATCATCGCGCCACCCACACCCTGGATGAGGCGGAACAGAATCAATTCCAGCGCCGCCGTCGGACCGGTGCTGAACACCAGCGAGAGCAGGATCGATCCGACGGTGAAGACGAGAAACCCCAGGTTGTACAACCGGACTCGCCCGAACATGTCGCCGATCCGCCCGAGGCTCACCACCAGCACGGCGGTGACGACCATGTACCCCATGATCATCCACAGCAGGTAGCTGACATTGCTCGGGACCAGCGGATTCAGCTTGATGCCGCGGAAGATCGCCGGCAGCGAGATGAGCACAATCGACGAGTTGACGGTCGCCATGAGCATGCCGATCGTCGTGTTGGAGAGGGCGACCCACTTGTAGTGGGGACCAACCTCTCCGTGTTTGCGAGAGCTCTTGGGCGGCGCGCTGACTCCGCTGCTGGTCACGCCGCGGACTGTGCTCGCTTCTCTCGTTCGCGGCGATCGCGTTCACGCCGCCACATGCGTATGCTCTCGAGCTCGAGCGGAACCCGATCGCGCTTCATCTCAGCGAGATTGGGATTGCGCGCCGCCCAAGCGAAGTGCCGCCACAGCTCGACTGCGCCCTCATCGTCAGGAACCTCACTGATGATGGGGCCGAACATATGCGGGCCATCGCCGTCGAGCACGATCGTGGGTACGCCGAACGCCTTGTGTGCGGTGACAGCCTCATCGTGCTCGCGCTGGACTGCCTCCCATGTATCCGGATCTTCGACCGCACGCTGCAGGAACTCGGTCTCGAGACCGGCTTCGCGCAGGCTCGCCTCGATGACCGCAGGGTCGTCGACGCGTTCGCCGCGGAGGTGGAGCGCGTCGCTGATCGCTTTGTAGAACGCGCCCACAGCAGCATTGCCGTGAGCCTGGCGCACCGCGATGGCGGTTCGGAGCGACGGCACGGAACCGGTGTCCGTTGCCGTACGCCCCTCGTCGCCACCGTTGACGATCGCCAGCGAGAACACCCGCCAGTCCACCTCGACCACACCGAGCTCGTCGAGCCGCCGCGCCCAGCGTGACGTCTGATAGCACCACGGACAGAGTGGGTCGAAGTAGAAGCGAATGCGCTCAGCCATCGTCATGTACCTCGTGTCAAATGCTACGCGGTCGCGCCGACAGCAGACTCCTCAGCTGGCGCGGCAACCTTGTCCTGAGCGAGTTCACCGTCGATCTCGAGCTTGACCTTCTCGCCGACCAGCAGGCCGCCACCGCCAAGCGGGACGTTCCAGACGAGGCCCCAGTCGGTGCGGTTGATGGTTCCGGTCAGCGTGCCGCCGACCTTGAGGTTGCCGTAGGGATCGGTGGCGGTGCCACTGTGCTCGTAGTCGAGCGCGATCTCCTTGGTGACGTCCTTGATGGTCAGATCGCCGATCGCCTTGAAGTTGTCGCTGCCATCTTCCTTCACCGACTTCAGGGTGAAGGTGATCGTCGGGTACTTCTCGACGTCGAGGAAGTCGGCGCCTTTCAGATGTCCGTCACGCATCTCCGAACCGGTGCTGATGCTCGCTGCCTGCACGGTGATGGTGCCGCGACCCGTCGTCGGATCGTTCGGATCATCCAGGTCGAGGTCGGCCGTGACCTGGTCGAAGCGGCCGCGCACGGTGGCGACGCCCATGTGCTTCGCACTGAAAGCGACCGAAGTGTGGTGCGGGTCGAGTGTCCACGTCATCTCGTGTACTCCTATCTTTCCAGGAGATGCCCCTGGGAGCCTCGGCTCACTATGGCCGATGTACCGCATTATTACCCAAAGTGCTATATTTAGTCAAGCGACTCGTCCAAGTAACTCTTCCCCGGGGCGAGCTAAGATCAGAACCGTGGGATTCGAGGGCTAAAACAGATGACCAGTGATCGGGAGTACTGCCCGGTTCACGAGGCAATCCAGGTACTCCAGGAGAAGTGGACGATGCACATCGTCCGCGCCCTGCTGGACGGCCCGTTGGGCTTCAACGAGCTCGGGCGCGCGGTCGGCGGCTGCAACCCGGCCACCCTGAAGGTCCGCCTCGACGGCCTCGAGGACCTCGGGCTCCTCAAGCGCACGGTCCATTCGCAGATGCCACCGCGCACGTCGTACGAGCTCGCCCCTGCGGGCGTCGACCTGCAACGGGTGATCGATGCCATCGATGGCTGGGCACGCGAGCATCTCGTCGAGGAGCCCCCGGCTGATATCGAAGAGGAGTCCAAAGCCGCTGTCGGCTGACCTGTCGATGGGCGTCCGTCGATGGGCCGCGCTCGCGGGCGCGATGATGGTGGCTGCGGCGTGCGGATCAACCCCCCGGCCGACTACCACTCCAAGCGCGACCGCGGTGGTCACCGCGACGCCGACGGCGAACTCGCCAACCAGCACGCCGACCCCCAACGCGTGCGCCGCCCCCTCGAATGAGCCGGCGCCCAGCGGTACCATCGCTGCCAACTTCGCGACCGCCCTCGCCTTCGCACCCGATGGCCGGCTGTTCTGGGCAGAGCGCTCGGGCACCATCCGGGTGTGGCAGAAAGGCGTGTCGCGGGTCTTCGCACGGGTGAGGACGGTCACCTCCGAGCCGAATGGGAGCTACAGCGAGCGCGGTCTGCTCGGCCTGGCGATCAGCCCGTCCTTCACCACCAACCGGTTCGTGTACGCGTTTTACTCGGACGCGAGCTACCGGACCCAGCACGTCATCCGCTGGTATGACTGCGACGGCACGGGCATCCATCCCACGATCATCGCCACCTTCCCGGCGGGCAACGACTGCTGCCACAAGGGCGGCAGGATCGCGTTCGGGCCGGACGGCAAGCTCTACGTCACACTGGGCGACGAGCACGATGCGCCAAGCGCGCAGAACGTCGGCGACGTTCGCGGCAAGGTGCTCCGGTACAACCCCGACGGAACCGTCCCTGCGGACAACCCATTCGGACGCACGAACCCGGTATGGGCCTACGGGCTGCGCAATCCGTTCGGGATCGCGTTCTCACCCACAGGACAGCTTGCGATCACCATGAACGGTCCGTCCGGTGATGCGGGAAGCCCCGGTACCGGGTACGACACGCTCTATCTGAACGTCGCTCGCGGCGCCCACTTCCAGTGGCCGGACTGTTATGGCTACAGCCACCCGCTGGCCGCGTCGACCTGCGGCGGCGGGATCGCCCCCAACTGGAGCAGCGAGGCGAGCACCTACGTCCCGACCGGCGCCACCTTCGTCGACGCCGCCGGGCCCGCCGGGTACGCGGGACACCTGGTGTTCTGCACGGACGACCGGGGGATGGCCATCGCGACCGCGGGCAGTCCGCACGCGACGGTTCGCCTCGGGCCGTCCGGCTGCCGTTTCGACGTCGTCGAGGGCCCAAACCACGCCCTCTACTATTCGGACCTCACCCATATCTATGAGCTAGCCTAGGCCTGACCCGGCGGAGCAGTCGGGTCGGAAGACGAGAGGAGCAGCGCCGTGGACCATGAGCGGCGACGCATGGGCGGAGTGAGCGCGGTGACATTCGCCGCGGTGACCGCGCTTGCGGTCGCGTGCGGCGGGACCACCGGGATCGACCGCGACGCGACGCCCCTTCCCGCACCGCCCGTCGCCCCCACGGTGTCCGGCTCCCCATCATCCGCGCCGACGTCCGCATCGACCCCGACATCCAGATCGACGACGTCGGCGTCGACACCGGGCGCTCGGCCCACGGGCACGCCGCAACGTAAAAGTGGCGTTCCGTATGTGACCCCGCATGTCCTGCTCGTCATGCTCGAGAACAAGGGCTACGCGGCCACCCTCGGGTCCTGTGGGGCCGACCCATATCTGTGCGGGCTCGCCTCCGCGTACCTCAGCGCGACCGCATGGTTCGGCGTCAGCCACCCGAGCCTGCCCAATTACCTGGGTGCAACCAGTGGATCGACCCAGGGTTGCAACAGCGACACCTGCGCTACCGGGATCACCGCCCGCGACCTTGGCGCCCAGTTGAGCGCGGCGCGCATCCCCTGGGTGGCCTACATGGAATCGATGCCCTCCGCCTGCTTCAGCGGCCCGACGAGCGGGCCCTACGCACGCAAGCACAACCCGTTCGTCTATTACGCCGATAACGCGTACCCATGCCATGACCTTCCCTACCCCGGCAGCTCGGGGCTGATCGCCACTCTCGACAGCCCGGCCCCGCCCGATTTCGTCTGGATCACACCGAACCTCATCAACGACATGCACGACGGCTCGGTGCAGCAGGGCAACGCCTGGCTCGCGGCCAATCTTGCTCCCGTGTTCACCTCACGCTGGTTCACCGGTGGCGAGGCGACGGTCATCATCACCATGGACGAGAACGACGCGTCGCCGTCGCCGGGAGGCGGCCAAGTTCCGATGGTCGTGATCTCGAGCGCCGCCAGGGGAGCCGGCCACCGCGCGATCTACGGGAACCACTATGGAACCCTGCGCACCATCGAGCAGGAGTTCGGCCTGGCCCTGCTCGGCAACGCGCTTTATCCGAACAACGGCGACCTCTACGCGTACTTCGGGTGAACTCCGCCTGAGCGCCGTCTCACCGGCTCGGCTTGGGGAATCACCGTGGCTGCAGCGCCACGTGTACTCGTGGACGTCGCCCTCGCGGGGCTGACCCGGTAATGCGCCAGAATCCTGAGACCCAAGCACACCCGCTGTCCTTAAGGAGATTGGCATGTTCACAAGCATTCTCGTTGGCGTTGATCGCTCGCAGCACGCGGGGGTCGCGCTCACCCAGGCGATCGACATCGCACGTACGCAGAAGGCTTCACTGACCGCAGTGGTTGCGTACAGCACGCTGATGCCCTGGGGACCGGTCGCACCACTGCCCCAGGACGCGGTCGACGAATTCGTCGCGGGCGTCCGGCGTGAAGCCCAGGCAATCGCGGATGAAGCCAAGAACTCGATCCCGTCTGAGGTCAACGCAGAAGTGGTCGTCATAGAAGCTTCGCCCGCTGATGCGATCCTTGAACAGGCAGGGGTCGGAAAGCACGACCTGATCGTGGTCGGCTCGCGCGGGCGAGGCGACGCCGGGTCCATTCTTCTAGGCAGCGTCAGTCACGCAGTGTTGCACCATAGTCGCGTTCCGGTTCTCATCGTGCATGTGCCATCGGTGGAGACCGCCGACAGGACAGCGTAGTCCTGCCCCGCCTGCCTCATCGACATCTATGCGCCGAAAGGCCACCGACCCCCGCGCTCCGGCGCGGCACGCGAAATACGCGATCCACGACGGCCTGATCACATAGGGCACGCCTCCGACGCCCCGACATGCTGCTAGTGTCCCAGCCGTGGATCTAGGGCTCACCGGGCGCGCCGCATTCGTCGCAGCGTCGAGTAAGGGCATGGGGCGCGCCATCGCCGAAAAGTTCGCCGCCGAAGGTGCCGACGTTGGTATGTGCGCGCGCTCCGGCGAGACATTGCAGGCGGCCGCCGACTCAGTGCGCGCCCATGGCGTCCGCGTCGTCGCCACGCCTGCCGATGTCGCGGACGCGGAACAGATCAAGAGCGCAATCGACCGCACCGTGTCCGAGTTGGGCAGGCTCGACGCGCTGGTCGTCAACGCCGGCGGTCCGCCACGAGGAGTCTTCGCAGAGCTCGACGAGGACAAGTGGGAGGCAGCGCATCAACTCACGTTCATGAGCGCCGTGCACCTCGTCCAGGCGGCGCTGCCGGCGCTGCGTGAGTCGGATTCGGCGGCCATCCTGTTCATCGCGTCGACCAGCGTCAAGCAGCCCCTCAAGGGCCTGACCCTGAGCAACAGCATTCGCGGTGCCGTCAGCGGTCTCGCCAAGACACTCGCCAACGAGCTTGCGCCACATATTCGTGTCAACTCCCTGCTCCCGGGCTCCATCCGGACCGATCGCCAAATCGAGCTGGCGCGTGCCTCCGGAGTCACTGACCTCGACGCCTTCTTCGCGAGTGCGGGCAGCATCAATCCCCTCGGAAGAGTGGGTACCCCCGATGAGATCGCGAAGGTCGCTGTCTTCCTCTGTTCTCCCGCAGCCTCATTCGTCACCGGCGCCGCGATCGCCGTCGACGGCGGCCAGATCCAATCCGTCGTCTGACAGCTGAGGACGTTCAGTACTCGGCGCCGATGCCGTCGGTTCGCACCGAGTCGATGCGGCGGGCGAGCAGCTTGGCTTCGTAGCTTTCCGCCTCTCCCTCGAGGACGAGCCGTGCGAGGCGCGCAGCATCCTGTCGCACACCGTTCTCGATTCGCACCCAGCGAGCGACCTCGCTCTCAGCAAGCGGGCCCTTGGAGGAATCGTGGGTCATATCGCTCATCGGCATTCCTTCCACATGACATCGTGCCCAACTCCCCTTGGGCTCCTCCAACATACACCAGCGCTGTGGGCTCAGGGAAGCATCAACACGTGGTCGTGGTACTCAGAATTGCGATGATGTTGGGGAGGTTGAAGAGAGCGTGGGTGAGGATGCCCGGAATGATGCTTCGCGATCCCTGATACAACGAAGCGAGCACGACCCCGACGAAGAAGAGCGGCAGAAACAGCACCAGTTGCTGATGAACCGCAGAGAAGATCACCGCGCTGAGCGGAATCGCGAGCAGAGCCGGTCCCCAGCGATGCAACCACCCGTAGATGAATCCACGAAAGATGGTTTCCTCGGAGATCGGCGCGATCACGCAGACCACGATGATCGCGAGCACGTAGTAGTGGCTGTAGTCGTGCTGCACCTCATGGCACTGGCCATTGCTGACACCCGGGAACAGGTTCTGGTTGATGGTCTGCAGATAGCTCGCCCCGACCAGCGCGACATACGTGGCCACTGGAGCAATCGGTAGCCACCACCACTTGAAGCCGCGCCATCCGAGGTCGCGCAGCGTCCCGCCGCGGCGCATGAACCCGAGCACGAAGATGTTGAACAGCATGCCGCCGTACTGGCACACGGCGAGCACCGACGATTCAATCGCGTTGCGTACTGTCGCATCCGAGTTGGTGCTGATGAGGTTGGTGAGGATCACCGCCACCGAACCGAGCAGCTGGAATGCGCTGAACCATCCCGGCCAGAACATGACGAAGTCAGTCCAGTCCCAGGGCACCTTGGGGTCAGGGTCCGCCGGGTCGCGGACCGCGGGCACATCCCGTCGCATGCGTGTGGCGCCGACCCCGAGAATCGCAACCCCGACGATGCACAGGCCTCCACCGCCCACCACGGTCAGCGGATCGCTGCCTTCGGCGCCGCTGAAGAAGCCGAACGCGATGAGCACGAGGAACGCCGCTTCCAT
>Ga0070765_100001077_pt1 | contig 16377 bp, 12 predicted proteins | sample HubBroMetageWFT5_FD_71516 | JGI IMG/M metagenome (GOLD analysis project Ga0070765, IMG submission 71516) | Warmed and freeze-thawed soil microbial communities from the Hubbard Brook experimental Forest, New Hampshire - Hubbard Brook CCASE Soil... | ecosystem: Environmental > Terrestrial > Soil... | reverse complement strand
GTCCACTTCCTCCTGTGCTTCCTCCGCCAAACGGCACGCAAACCATTCGGAAGCCAGGCAAAAAGAAACTGCTTCCAGTCGTCTAAGTGAATGGTGGTGAAGCTCTCGCCATCTTTGCCAGAAAGACCGATCATCTGCGTGTACGTGCAAGAAACGCGCCAGACTATATACTTGTTCGGGCGCAGGAAACCCCCGCAAAAGATTTCGAAGCAGATTGATTGCGGTGTAACCCAGATTGTCGACCGGGTCTAGCGCGGGGAAGCGGATATCATCTACCGCTCTTCCAATACGGCGCTCCCAGAATTCTTCCAGTCCTTGCGGGTGGATGCGCATGGTTGCGTTGTCCCACCAGCGGCAATGGAGTTCCAGTGCGATTGGAATTTCTGGATCAAAATAATTCCCCCGCCATTGCCACGAATGGGGCGGGAGCAATGGCGTCAAATGCTCTGCGGAAACGCGACCCCACTCAGGCCGCGATGTATACCCCAGCTCTAACAGCTTGCCGTGGGCGCGGAAAACCGCTTCTTGCGGACAATAAAGGTCGATGTCCGATTGGGGACGATATCTCGGATGCTCTGCATATCCCGGCCACAAAGAGAACCCTTTGATAACCACGTGATCGATTCCCGCCGCTCCGAGCGCTTCCGCAACCCGTGAATACGCGCTTTTGATTCGTTCGAATCGCAACGCATTGTCCGCAAGGAAAGTGTCGATGTGTTCTCGAACCCATGCGGGCATTTCATCGCCGTGCGTGCGTCGTAACGGAAGTGTGAGGCGCACTACGTGCCAGTCGGAGAGGATGCGATTCCATTCCGCATCCGAAACGTTCCGCAGGCCTTCTATGCGCGCATCTTGAAACCGCAGCGATTCCAGGAGAAAGCGAGGCACTTCGTGGATTTTTGGCTGTTCGGCGCCGAGAGTGTCATTCGCCGCTGAAGACCCCCGGACTAACGTTTCGCGCCCGAAGATGGATAGGAGAGACATGCTGCGTTCGGTTGCTTCGCGGTGTGCACTCGGCCGTGCGAATCCGCAAGCCTCGATACTAGAAAACTGAGCCCGTGCGGCTTGTCACCGGGGTGTCGCTTATTTGCAATCTTTGTGCGGCCTTGGAGCGGCACGGGAACTGCCGCACGTAGTGAAGGACGGCGCCTGGATGCCTAAAATTACGTCTTCTGAATTTGCGCCAGCAGTCCTTCCATGGACTCGCGGCTGGACGCTTCCTTGTTTTTCGCAGCGTTCAAATAATGCGTTTCCAATGACATCGTTCCGGTAAAGCCATCTTTGAGCAAAGCGCGGAACTGCCCGACATAATCAATCTCGCCTCCGCCGATGGGCCGCCAGTTGGCTTCCTGTCCTTTGGGTGCGGGCGCGGCGTCCTTAAGATGCAGGTGCCAGAGGCGCTTCTTATCGATGACGTCGTAGCCGTCTGGATACGGTTTCAATTCTCCCGCGGCGTACGCGTTGCCGGGATCCCAGTTCAAGCCCATCGCCGGAGACTTCACCATCTCCAGCATTTTCGCGCTTTCGCGGCCGGTCGCGACGTTACAGGTAAATTCGTTTTCCAGTAGCAGACGAATTCCCGCGCCCTTGGCGACAACCGCGCTGCGGTCCAATTCTTTGGCGATTCGCTCGAAAACAGATTGCGGGTCGGAGATGCGCAAAAACGCAAAGATACGAATTTTGTCGGTGTCAAAGTCTTTCGCGCGCGCGATGGCTCGCTCCAGAATCGCGTCCTGCTTGGCGAAATCGCTCTGCAACGGATCTGTTTTTGGGTCCGAAAAACGAGATTGCGTGCCGGGCAGCAGTGTCTTGAAATACGGCGAATCCACCACCGAAACTTTCATTTGATATTTGTCCAGCAGGTCTTTTGCACGCTTTACGTCATCGGGCGGCAAATCGACAACATACTTATTCCAGAGAAATCGAAGCTCGACCCAGTGGAGGCCGAATCCCTTGAGCCAGGCCAGAGCCTGTTCGAAATCCTGTGACACTTCGTCAGCGATAATGCCGAGTTTGAACTGGTTCACGTCCGCCGCCCATGCTGGAATGCGAGTCAATAATAATGCCGCCGGGGCGGTTGCGAGGAGTCTTCTTCGGGAAAGCGAGTGTGCCATAGTTGAAATCGTATTTCGCTGGAGTAGATTCCGTCAATCCGTCGGGCAAAATTCGTTAAAGATGAATCCATCCGAACACGACGAGTGCCAGGGTGCCGCAGCCGACGAGAATCCACAGCGTCAGTCCTTGCAGAAGAGGTCGGACGCCAACGGTCCGGAGCGTTTCCTTGCTCAGTCCTGTGCCGATCAGAAACAACGTGGCAACAAGACCGATTTTGCCGAGATGGCTGAGCGAATCAAACACTCCATTGAACCTGGGCAGGAGAGTATTGAGTAGCGCAGCCAGGCAGAAAAATACGATGAACCAGGGCCACTGTATGCGCGCCTTACTCCTAACCACGATGGCAGTTACCACGCTCAGCGGAACGATCCACAACGCACGGGCAAGCTTGATGGTCGTACCAACCGCGAGCGCAGTGGAACCATATTTGGCGGTGGCGCCGACGACCGAACTCGTATCGTGAATCGCCAGCGCTGCCCACAGCCCAAATTGGGGTTGGGTCAGATGAAGGGCCACACCAATAGCAGGAAAAAGAAAAAGCGCGACAGAGTTAAGGATGAAGACAGTTCCGAGTGAGACCGCCATTTCCTGTTCTGAAGCGCCCGCGATCGGTCCGACGGCAGCGATGGCGCTTCCACCGCAAATGGCGGTCCCCACACTAATTAGAAAGGAAGGCCGCCTTGCGATATGAAAGAGGTAGCCGAGGCCGAGTCCCAGCAGCATTGCCGCGCTGATGCTCATCGCCGTGTAGAGAAATCCGGAACGTCCCGCGAGCAATACCTCGTGAAGATTCATCCCGAAACCCAAGGCTACAACCGAAGCTTGTAGGAGGAATTTCGACAACCGTCTGCTCTCTGCCGGAAACGGGTGGTGCATCGTGAGGCCATATACCAGGCCGCCAAGAAGAGCAATGGGCGCGGACACCACTCCGCTGGCCGACAGGATAAGTCCTAGAAAGAACAGATTTTTCGCCATACAGTTAAGGCTAGCCGCCTACAAAATGAGCGTCCGCTAAAGCGGCTGCCGGACAACCACCAATTTTGCGCCGCCAAAGCTGGGCAACCAAACCCATCCCATTTGCTACCTAATTGCTGACCAAACAGCTCGTGTCTGCGTCTAATTAGCAGGTAAGGCGGGCGACTGGTCGGGACACCAAGCAGCGTAACTCTTTTTTTCCCTTTGGTTTGGAACTACAATAACTTATGTCGGCTTGCCGCAGGTCCGGCAGCGTGGAAATCGACAGTTGGCCCCTTGGCCAGACTTGACCACGGTTCACCCGTCGAAACATTTGACCTACCGAAGCCGTATTAAATAGTGGTCGGAAGAATCCTCTGTTCATAGTGTCCCGCAAAGTCAGGTTTGCGGGGGAATCTGGGAAGGAAGCGCATGAAGACGTGGCAAAAGGTGAGCATTGTCGTTGCCGGCGTCCTATGCCTGGGGGGCATCGTCTGGTATAGCGTGAACCAGGCCAATAAAGGCGTGGTCACCGTCCAGACCGCAAAGGTTGCCAAACAGGATTCACTGATATCGGTGGTTACCGCCTCCGGCGAAATTAAGCCCACCACCTACACCAACATTACAGCGCAGGGATTTGGCCGCATCGTCGAAATCCCGGTCAAGGAAGGCGACCACATCAAGAAGGGCGACAAGTTGCTCCTGCAGGAAAATGTCCAGGCAAATGCGGACGTGCAGGCCCAGGGTGCCATGATCAGCTCGAATCAATCCGGCGTGCAGGCGGCGGATGCGAGCTACAGGGCCGCTGAAGCGGATGTCCTTCTGCAACAAGCCAACCTGGAAAAAGCCAAACTCGATTACGACCGTGGCCAAGGGCTCTACAAGGACGGCCTGATTCCGAAGCAGGATTTTGACCAGCGGAAAACGTCTTATGACGCCGCCGTCGCGAACGTGGATGCGTCCAAGGCGCGCGTACTCGCACAGAAGGCGCAGTTCGAACAGATGCGTTCGCAGCTCGATCAAAGCCGCGCGGTGCTAGTTCGCACCAAGGACGTATTGCAGAAGACCACTTACATTTCGCCCATCAGTGGCATTGTCAGTTACCTTCCCGTTCGCTTGGGTGAATACGTGGTGCCCGGCATTCAAAATGCCACTGGCAGTTTCTTGATGACGCTCTCTGACATGTCCGTGGTTACCTCCGAAGTGAAAGTGGACGAGACAGATATCGTGAACGTGCGCATTGGCCAGGAGGCCGATGTGACCATCGACGCCGTTCCTGGAAAGACGTTCAAAGGCAAGGTTACCGAGATCGGTTCGCAGGCCGTGCTGCGTACCTCCGGACTAGCCACTACGCAGACGACTACGAGCAATCAGGAAGCAAAAGATTTCAAGGTTGTGGTTACCCTGGATAGTCCACCGGAAAATTTGCGACCGGGCCTATCGACGACCGCGAAGATAAAAACCGCGGAAAGAAAGAGTGTCGTGGCCATCCCGATTCAGGCGTTGGCTGTCCGTTCACGGAAGGATCTGGAAGAAGCCGCAAAAAATGCCACGAAAGAGAGTGGCAACGTCACCCTGGCCGCGCCGCCCGTAACTCCAAACCTTGGAAGCGACCCGAAGAAGGATGAAATCCAGGGCGTCTTCATCGTGAACGGGAAAAAGGCTGTGTTTCGTCCGGTCGAGACGGGAATTTCCGGGGTCACCGACATCGAAATTACCAAAGGGCTGCAGGCTGGCGATGAGATCGTGGTCGGCAGCTACAAAGCGCTGCGAACCTTAAAGCCGGAAGCTAGCGTGAAAGTGGACAATTCCGCTCCGAAGAAAATGGAAGAACAGAATTAAGCTTTTGGAATGTGGGGACAAAAATGGCTGCATCGATCGCTACACCTGAATCCTACCGTAAAGATCTCGTGGATACAGGCGTTGTCATCCGCACCGAGAGTTTGTCCAAAGTGTATGAAATGGGCGCGGAACAGGTGCATGCCCTTCGCGGCGTAGATCTGGAGATTCATAAGGGCGAGTACGTCGCCATCATGGGGCCATCGGGTTCCGGCAAATCCACGCTGATGAATCTGATTGGTTGTTTGGACTCACCTAGTTCGGGGCGCTATTGGCTTGCGGGACGCCTGGTCAGCGAACTTGACGACGATGAACTCGCGTACATTCGCAATAAGGAAATCGGTTTCGTCTTCCAGACTTTCAATCTTCTCCCGCGTGCGACGGCGCTTCACAATGTTGAGCTCCCTTTGATTTACAACGGCACACCTGCGGAAGAACGCATCGAGCGAGCCAAGAAGGCGCTCGAACGAGTGGATCTTATCCCTCGCATGAGTCACAAGCCCAACGAACTGTCAGGAGGGCAGCGCCAGCGCGTCGCCATTGCCCGCGCGCTCGTCAATAATCCTTCGATCGTGCTGGCTGACGAGCCCACCGGCAACCTGGACTCAAAGACCGGCGAAGAAATCATGAATCTCTTCGAGAACTTGCACGAGCAAGGAAACACCATCATTCTGGTTACTCACGAAATGGATATCGCGCAGCATGCCCACCGGGTGATTTTCATCCGCGACGGTAAAATCGCCTCGGACGAGAAAGTCGTCAAGAAATAACGCGAAGAGACTCTCCGCGATCGTTCACGGCTTCAATTAATCCAGCCACGATTTGCCTGTGGAAACTGCCGTTATCGATGCGGTCTTAGCGTTTGGCTCTAATGCGTCGCCGCGGCGTGGGAACTTTCCATATCCGGCACGATGTCTGGTGCTCCCAGATAAGTGTTGGAGATTCGATCGTGCCACGTAAGGCCGTCCTCATCCCAAAGGGCCCAGAAAAATCCCAAAAATAGCGTCCCTGCGGAAAGCATGTATCCGGCAGCGCGGAGTAAGTATTGCCTCGGAGCCGGCGCATCGCCTGAAAAGCTAGTCACTCGCAACCCGCGAATCATCATTCCCGGCGTGGTTCCACCAAAGACGGTGAAAAGTCCGAAATATTGCACGTAGACGAACGCGAACGTTAGGAAATACACTGTCGCGCTCAATTTACTGAGCGTGAAGTGACCGCCGAGCGAGCCAAACAGCATGAGAAACGCGCCGTAGGCAAACCCCAGACAGGCAACATCGATCAATGCCGCACTGCGGCGTTCGTCGATCGAAGCGCATGGAATCATCCGCGAATCCACCAGATCGGCAGGTTCCGCAGCTAGATTAGAAGGGACTTGTTCTTCACCGGCTGGCGGGGGAACCGACACATCGATCAAAAGATGTGTCTCGAATTCTTCACTCTTCCTGGGAGGCCGGCCGATCGCCAGCGTGAAGGCGAACTCCTCCCGGATGGCGGGTTTTTCCGAGCGAGATTCTTCCATGGGATTTGTTGCGCACGCGACACTAGCCGATGCCGGGCCTGGATGTTCGAACGGCAGTTGTGTCTGGCCGTCCATCCCGTCCGGCTTGCGCCTGCGCGCGCGATAGGCCTGCAACCGCTGGTTCAGCTCGCCGCGCCATTCTTCACGCGCGGAGGCATCTACGGCAGGATTGCCTTGTTTGGATTTTGTCGAAACTTCTTGCTGGGAGAAGGATTCCGACTGTTCACAGAAGTTACAAGCACGTGCTCCCTTTGGGAGCATCGAGCCACACTGAGAGCATATTGTATTCACCGGTGGTTTTTGCGCTGCGGACGCCTCACTCGGCAAAGGAGACTTCTAGAGGATAACACCGTCACGCGCACCACGCCGACCTTCTCCGTGATGCGATGCGCAAAAGATAATCGGGTAGGGGCCTTAGAGTTCTGCTTGGCGTGCCAGCATCTCGCGGCTGAAGGCGATTCGCCGATCCAGCGTTACCGCGGCAAATTGCGCGCAGTGGGCGCGCTCCTGTTCGGCCCAGGTGCGAAGGGAGGGCGCTAACTTGGCGGCCGTGTTTTGAACGAGGGTGAGAAGAGAGTGGTATAGGCCGACTGCCTGCAGACTGGTCCGATCCTCCGCGCGGTCGGGGCACAATTGCAAGACCTGTACGACGCGCGTGAAATCCTCGGCTTCCGCCGCTGTGCGAATGCCTGTCACGTCCCGTACTTCGGCAGACAACGAGTATTGCGAGCAAGCAGCCACCAGCGAGCGGCAATAGGAAACAAAGAACATGCCCAAGGTTGCCAGCGAAAACACCAGGATAAGCGCGGCCATCATCGTTGCACCGCCACCAGCGGCGCTGTTGCGATCCGCGAATCTTCCGTGTGCCGCAACATGGTGATCGATAAGGAGAGCGGCAAGAGGCACGCCAGCAACTGGCTCAGGTACTGAATCACGGCGTATTTGTCCGCAAGATTCAAGAGCGCATAGCTCGCTGCATAAGCGCTGAAATAAAGGCCGAGGGCAAGAATGATTTGCACCAGTCGCGTGCGAGCTTCGCGCAATTTCAGAACGGCACCCCACAAAATATAGGTCAACACCAGGCCGACGAAATAGAGGTTTTGCGAAAGCTCGTAGGCGAATGAAGTGGCCAGTCTTCCCTCCGATTGCCGAACCACGCCGTAAGAAAACGCCGCGGTACCCAGCAGCAACAGGACCGCGCCAAAGCGAATCTGCTTCGAAAAGCCAAGTTCGCCGAAGACGTGAGAGTACAAGCTGATTAACGCCACGAAGAGGCCTAGGGTCAACAGCGCGTCGGTGTAAAAATACGTGTACGTGTACTGGTCGGACTCCTGTCCGTAGGAATTCAGCGTCAGGAAGCGAGCAGCACTGACGAGAACGGAAAGAATGAAATAAAGGTTGAGAAAGAAATATCGGCCGAAGGACTTACGGACGAGCGAACACACCACGAAGCACAGCTCAAAAAGAGTTCCTAAGCACCACAGAAAATTAGCAACCGAACCAGGCATAAGATTTTCTACCTGCCTGGCTCAGTGACCCTGGACTTTGCGAAATGTCTCCAGGTTGATTGCGGCCAAGCTAGGGTTTGGGTTTCTGCTTGATGGTCGGGAAAGGAGCCGGATTGTTCGCCATCAGCACGGTTCCCTTGGTCTTAGCGGTCAGAACCGTTTTCAAACCCATTGCACCGACGAGGATGCCCATGGCAAGGACGAGAGTACCCAATTTGCGCGACATTGTGCCTCCGAGGACTAACACACGGAGACACTCTATCCCTTATTGGGACAGTGTCAAGTAGGGCACACCACGGCCCTGTACGAAAAACGTTAACAGCAAAGCCCTTATAACTTTCGCCATTTGTTCGTATGCCGAAAGTCCAGAGCTCTACCGAACATGGTGAAGATAACGGGCGACGACTCTTAGCAACAACAGTACTGAAGTCCCACTCGGCTGGTACTAAAGTACTACCGGCTCCACGTTGAGCTTAGCGCCCATCTTGCCGTACCTTCAGAATAAGCATCTCTTTTCGCCGAGGAAATACCAGTTCTCCCGCAATTTCGGCTACGCTTGACACCTTAGTTGCGTAGTCCGTAGCATGAAGAATTGCGTCAAGCCGGCGTAGCTCAGTGGAAGAGCGAGGGTCTCATAATCCCTAGGCCGTGGGTTCGATTCCCCCCGCCGGCACCATTCATTTCAATAGACTTAACTTGTTTTGCGTGTCCCTGCGTATCCGCCGCGTATCTTTTCCTCAATTCTGAACACGAAAATCGTCGAGAAATCTGCGCGAGATTTGGCACGGAAGTCGACATTTTTTCGTTCTGTGAATTTTGCCGGGGCCCGGTTGACGCAGCTATGCAAGGGATAAACTCGAGCGAACAACAATTCAAAGCTCGCGACGCCCTTTGGAACGCGCTTGAAGTGGACAGCGACCCCGGATGACAACGGCCAATTTCTTGGAACTGTCTCGGTGATTACTCAAGCGCCGAGCGGGTTGCGAATCCCTACCTCGGCTCCGTGGTTTTGGGTTCGCCGAGTTTCCGGAGACAGCAACCCTGCCTTGGGCGAGGTTGTGATTGTCAGCGGCCACCTGCCGGGTCCCCAGATTCAAATACGAATTCGGCAGATGGTCATCGAGCGCCACCGCTTTGGCGAACGCCTCTCGCGCCTGCTGGCTCTCACCCAGACTTAGATAAGCGGTGCCCAGAGCGTTATGCGCTGCCACAAACTCTGGATAAATGGCAATCGATTTTGAAAGACCCTGGATGGCGGCTTGCAGATCCTTCCGCATTAGAAAGCGGTATCCCTTTTCGTATTCACTGCGCGCCTTTGCGGGAGATCGAAGGTCATGCGCCGATATCGAACCGCTCGGTATCTGTAGCGGGCTACTGTTCGTACCGTTTTGTGCGTTCATCAGGAAGATGTTGGAGTCGATTCGCGTCGTTTGAACCGCGTCCAGGCTGGTCATGCTCCCGCCGAGCTTGCCGCTTGAGGATGGCGTACTGAACACTTGTGCAGCCGCAATGGATGCACCCAAGCCCCAAGGAAGGCCGCCGAGTATAAATGACGCCAGCAATCGCCGGCGAGACATGCAATTTTGCCCCACCTATCACCGCCGCTTCTGCAAGGCCGGGGGGGCCGCTAAGGCGGCCCCCCGGCAGATACTACGCCTTGTGATCTCCGGTTAGAAGGTGAACTTCACCTGCAACCGGATCGTGCGGCCAAGTTGGTAGCGGTTTGGCAGGCCGTATCCACTGCTGACAGTGAGAGGCCCACAACCGTGGCCGGCCGAGCAACCTGAGTTCGAGTACGCCGCGTTCGCTAGGGCCGCATAGTTATACGGCTGGAAGATGGATTGATAGAAGGGCGTGCCTGCGGCAAGGCTCAAGCCGTTCGGCCCGATGAAGTTGAAGTTGAAGCCACTGTCGATGGTCTCGTTCACAGCCGTCACGGACCGCTCGTTGAATAGGTTTTGCATGGTCGCCGAGAACGAAAGCGTCTTCGATTCCGACACCTTATAGTTTTGCTGGAAATTGAAATCCGTCTGGACAAACCAAGGTGTACGCTGCAGATGCGGCGGGCCGAAGCTAATCGCGCCGGTGGTGGGATCCTGCGTGACGTCAACCCAGTTGCCCCGGCCGACAATGTTGGTGGAGTAGCCCCCGCCAGCCAGAAGGAACAGCGGGAAGGCACTGCCAACATCCATAAAGCTGGTTTCCGGCGATCCTTGGTAAAGGACCTGAAAAATTCCCAGATCCGTCGTCATCCGGCGCATCCAAGGTATTTCGTAGTAGACATAGCCTTTGAAGGTATTTGGTCGATCCGTTGGCAAGAGTCCAGCATTGGATGTGCCGTTAGCAGTCCAGGAGAACATGGGCTCGTCGAAGGCACGGCTGTTGTTAGGAGCGTTTCGTCCCCCGCCTCCGTCTTCCTGCATGGAACTGGTTAAGCCGGAGTAATTGCCCCACAACCTGCTCCAGGTGTAGGAGAACATTCCGTTCCACCTCTTGGAAGTCTTGGTCAGGCGGAACTCCACGCCGTCGTAGTCGCGCTGTGCTGGAATGGTGTTCGGGCAGTTCGAGCAAGGTGAAGCGCCCGGCTGTCCGGGATTGAGTCCATAGAGAAAGTTGAAAAAACCGTTGTAGGTGCTGTTTATACCTTGGCCGGGATTGACGATAACGAAAGTTTCACTGGCAAGGTTGGCGTTAAACAGCGCGGAGTCTTCGATGACATGGTCGAGGCGCCGACGGTCCCATCGTGCTTCAAACGCTAAGGACGGTAACAGTTGATAATCAAATCCGAGCGTTGTTTCGTGTTGTTTGTAGGGTTTAAGTCCCGGGGCAACCCCTTCTTCCGTAAGAGTGCAGGTTGGACAAGTTATCGGGTTGGTGCGAAAGTTCTGGTTCTCCAGGAAGGTAATTCCGGCTGGTGTCGTGCCGTCGAAATTAGCACCGCTCGAGGCATTGCTTCCTATGCCGCCGCAATAGCGACCGGCCTCACTGAACACCGGCGCGATGGATGCAACGTTAGGGGTATTAAGAGCGTAGAAGCAGTCGCTCCAATACTGGCCGCCGAAGGAGCTAATTGCCAGATTCAGTTTCATCTGGTCATAGAACTGGCCGTAACCGCCGAAAACTTTCATCTTTCCGCGGCCCGTGGGATCCCACGCGACTCCGATGCGGGGTGCTATTTTGTCGCCCCATCCAAAGTTGATCGGTTTGCTGATTCCACCCGCCGGTTGATTTTCGGCTGGCAGATATTCTTTTTCCAAACGCAGACCACCGTTAATTGTCAGACCTCTAGCAATCGACCAGGAATCCTGCACAAAGAAGGCGTGATTGAAGCTGGTCGCAGTCCCTCCCTCTCCGGTGTCCTGAATCGCGACGTACCCGTACTGGCCTGAGCACTGCTTAATGCCGAGGGAAGCCTCAACCGCGGCACAATTGGCCATGCCCGTGGGTCCCGCTGGCGTATAGGACGCCGACGACCCGACGTAATAATTGACCAGGGGCACGTTGTAGTGCTGGCCGACATCGTTGCTGAAACGATTCAGCTGATAGCCGAATTTGATGTTGTGTGTTCCCTTCCATCCGCTCTTAAACCACGCCCCGCTCACATCCGTCTGGATCGCCTTATTCGCGTTGCGGACCGTAAAGTTCGAGGTATAGCCGATGTTGTAATAACCGTTCGACTGCTGCAGGGAGGCCGGCAGGGGATTCCCGAAAACGTCCGTGGACCCGACGCCATTTGTCTGCCACAGTCCCAGCGTTCCGCTCGTCGGATAGCCGAAGTCGTGATAGTTCTCAAAATAGTAGCCGAATCGGCCTGTCAGAATGAATCGAGGAGTAAGGCTGTAATCCGCGCCCACGTTCGTCGTTGAGTTTGGAGCAGTGTAGCCAAGCTCGTGAGAGAAGGCTGAAGGAGATATCGTGGAATAACTATTGAAAAGGCCGTTCGCGGAGTCCGGGAACGGCAAGTTTTCGCCATATTGTTTCTGCAGTTGGTAGAGCCACGAAGCATACACACGAAGCTTTTGGGTGACGGCGGCGTCGATGCGCGCGTTAGTATAATAAGTGCGCGTGTTCTGGCTGAAGTTCACGACGCCGAGATTTCCCAAACCACCCGGCTGGTCATAGTTTATGGCGCGTTCGTCATTCGAAATCCACGGATTGAACCCTACGAAAGCAAAAATTCGATCCTTAAGAACGGGTCCGCCAAACGTGAATCCTGGGAGGACGTTGGTGTAGTGATCCTTCTTGGCAACGTATTCCTGGAATTGTGGGTCAAGCAGCCCCCAACTAGTCGCTTCTTGGCTGGAGGCTGGATTGTAACGAGCAATCGGCGGAATCTGATTGGCGTCCATCGCATCATTCTCGAATTCGCTGAAGACCGTACCGTGATACTGGTTTGTACCTTTTCTCATAACCACGTTGACCACGCCGCCCAAGGCACCACCGTGCTCAGCTTGGATGCCCGAGTTCTTGATTTCCACTTCCTGAATGAACTGGAACGGTACGTTGGTGTGCGAGTAGCCGCCGATCAGATTTGCCGTTTCCTGCCCTTCGACCAGGTAGGAGTTCTCCGAGTCCGAACCACCTGCCACGGAAAACCCAAACGTGCCGCCATTGACAGTCGAGCCAGCGGAGGAATTGCCGTTGCCATTGCCGGTGGCAACCGAGTTGAAGCTCGTGAGGGCCATCGACGTGGTGTTTCCCATCAAGGGTTCGTTGCGTGCTGCCGGAGCGAACTGAATTATGGACTGGAAAGATGTGCCATGAGGAATGCTGTTAATCACGTCTTGCGTCACGTTGGTGGTGGTGACGTTTGTGGTCACATCAATTGCCGGAGCCGCGGAACTGACCTCCACGGTTTCCGAGCCCTTGCCGAGCTCCAGCACAACATCCAGCGTAGGCAAATGCCCGACTTCCAATACCAATTCGCGCTTCGCACTGGTAAAACCGTTTGCAGTCACAGTAATCGTGTAGTGGCCGGGCGGCAGGTTCGCGAACCTGAAATAGCCATTGGTATCGGTGCTGATTTCCTTGTCGCCGACCAGCGTGTCCGTTGCGACTACCACCTTCGCGTGCGGGACTACCGCCCCAGATGGATCCTTCACAGTGCCCTGCAGTCCGCCGGTGGTTTCCTGCCCCAGCGCGCTGCTCGCTATCATCGTTGTCGCCAGTGCGCTTGAACACGCCAGTAGTTTCACCGTCTTCCAACCTTCCGCCTTTGCAACGCCGTTTGTAACGAGTTGCTGCGAGAAACCATGGCCATGTTCAGAAACTCCCATCTGAACTATCGATCGACTGACGGCCTGGTACCAGGCCATGCACGCTGCGCGAAGCGCTCTTAAGTCCATTGCAGACCTCCTTAACAGTATTAGTTCTTAGGGATGATTAGCTTGATGAGATATCTGCCACGGCATCTCACCGCGGATCCGGGATCATCTCCGAATCGTTGGGTCGGACAATTGCAGGGCATGTGCCGTCGAGCCAAAAACTTCGATAGATTGAAAGTGGCCGCTTACACACCACGGCGCAAGACGCTTAGTTGTCGGAGTAAATTCTAGGTGTGCTTTATTTTGGACGTAACATACGTGGAAGCTATGAAATACAGAATTTCGCAGCCAAAATGGCCTACCAGATCACAGAGGTTGGGGTTCCTGTTTCTTTTCGGGTGCCGCACCTGCGTTGTTCAGGGTGCGGGTTTAGAGCAAACGGACGCGTGCCCCGCACCCCGACGTCACCGCCACCTGTAGTCTCGGGGTTGGCTTCACTTTGAAACCACGAACACCCTCGGCACCGACTGGCCTACCCTTTGCGCCTTTGTCTTATGCAAAGGCGCCAGTGCTTGAGCTTCCCGCTCAAATAATTACCTTTACGTTATATTAATAATACTAAAACATACTTTGAAGTGGGTATTCTCGTGCGAAACATCAGTTTTAGTCAAAACCAACACGAGCGGCAGCATTGTCCAATGATCTCTGCAAACCAAGCCTTAGCGTTTAGTTGCATGGTGCGTACTTTTGTTATAGCTTCACCGCCGCAACCTATGCCTCTGATTCCGGAACCACTCTTTGACCAGCTCTTGCTGCGCGCGGCTGCCTGGGCACAGCAGCAGGAAGAAATGATACTTCGCAGCAGTTCGGCGCTCGCTCTCCCCCCGCTAGCGCAAGAGGCTGCAGCAGGATATTGACAGCAAATCTCCGTACGCACACGATGGCAGGCACGTATTTCGCAATGGCGGGGACCGGGCAAGGGGTATAGACGGATTTCACGATTTTCGAGTATAGTCCTGCTCCCCACAGGTTTTCACAGTCGAGACGTGTCCCACAGTCGAGGTCTATATGATGATTGCCGCGCTTGAAACTTTCCGCGCCGTTGTTTGCCATCGTTGCGCAAAACCGATTCGCGTTTCCAATAAACTTGAGCACCGAGCCGTTCACAGGTCGGAAACTGGGAAGGACGTAGAATCGCAGGTGTTTGTTCTTCGTTGCAGGGCGTGTGAAAGAGAATCGGTGTACTCGGTCGATCAAATCGTGGATTTCCCAAAGGCGTCCTAGGTCTCGCCAGGGTAGCGCAAAATAGTCTGCCTGGCACTGGAATTCCACACATTATAAAAGGGGCGCCCTTTTATAATGTGTGGCGGCTAGTACCCAAATGTCCGTGAGCCGACCTATCAAGGAGTTGAAGCACTTCGCCAAACTTCCGGTTCGCCCGTCATCCAGCAGTTATCACATCCAAGCGTGCTTCCTCACATGGAAGCAGATGGCATTAGCCGCTGTGCAGTTGAGGCGGTCTCCCTCCTAGATCCACTGCGAGAGGAATTCCGCCAACCGCGAAGTTTGCCGGGGCCGAAGCCTCGGTGCCTGAATGGGAAGCATGAAAAACTTTCTGTAACAGAATACCAGTTCCGATGGATCAAAAACCTCGTTGAGCCGAGTCGGCGGCTTTGGCCAGAGCCGTAAGCTCATTAAAGAATGCTTTGCTTTGCCCTATAAAGAGGCCGGTTCCAGTCAGGAAATTGACTACTCCCATGGCGATTCCTTTTGGATTCGTTGGACGAATCACAGCGCAACGAGGCAAATCCGCGTTGATGAATTGGCAAGGAACCGGGAAGATTAGATTGGTTTGCAGCAATGGATTCCCAGACGCGTTGAAATTCGGGAATTTCAGCCCGTTCGTAGGATCGGTAAAAGGAGCGATTGGCGGCTGCACGCCATTCCCTGCAAAATCTACCCACTCCAGAAAGTGCGCCACTTCGTCTCCGCCGATGCTGACTACAATCCGCAATACCTCGACATTGCTGGCCTTCTGGGCCATTGCTGAGTAAAGCGTGCTTCCTCCTTGTTCAATCATCGCGAAGTGGAAAGCGGCCGTATTGGCGATCGCTTGAATGTGCCGAGCGGGGCTTAAATCTGCATTGGTTCTGGGAATCGCCGTCACATTCACAAGGTCGATGGCTTGCGGGAAAGTGGCACCCATGTCCGGGTTCTTGGCGCTTCGATAGCGAGTGTACCAGCTCGTGTCCACAGTGAGCTTCGTCAGGTTGGTGAGGCGTCCGATTTGCTCCGCCCCGTCCGCGGTGCTGCTTGGCAAAGTGCGAAACTGATCGAGATCTATCGGTTCCTCGCCCTTAGAAATTAAGTACGCATTCAGAAAGTCTGCGTGACTCAGTTCATCGAGCGTGTTACTGGTAATGTATTGGGAGCCGTCCGAATCGAGATTTTGGAAAGCAAGTTGGTACGGATTCTGAGTCTCGTGTGTAACTCCTCCGAGCTCCGTATATTGTTGCCACAAGTCGGTCTCAAGGAGCTCGGCGGCGGCGAGGAAGCGCAGGATTGCAGCGTCGCCCGGCGTGAGTGTCTTCGGGGACTCTTCTTCCTGTCCGTCGGCTTCGCCCGCGAATAGAGCGCTACCTGACAATGCGATTCCAGCCATGCCCATGCCTTTCAAGAACGAACGGCGCTTCACGCCTTCACGCGAAGCGCACGAGTTCTTTTTTTCCGTGATGATAGAATTAGTCCGAGCCAGATCGTTAGAGACAATTTCTTCTCTTTTCATAACCGCCGCCTTTCAATTTTGTATTTTTTGGACTGTCGAGTGCGAGTCGTGACCTTGGGCGCATTAAATCCGCTCGCGGCTGCTAACCTAAGTTGCTGCGCTTGCGTTTGTGTCACGGACCTGTCAAGGGTTAGTAAATAGTTCTGTAGCAATCTCAGTATCTGTCGGTGATTCGCTGTGCGTGCAGTGAAGTGGCCATTCCGATGAAAAATACGAGACTCTTGACGAACTATGGTTTCAGGGCTGAGACGCTCATGTTTGCCTGGCACACAAGTCGGAATTGCTCTAGTTGGCAGGCTCCAGTGTCCGTAAGCCGGGTGGTCTCAATGGGTCGATGCAACACTTTCTTGAAGTTTACTCGCAGGAGTCTGAAAACCTAAAGTTTGTCGTGGG
>Ga0070765_100001076_pt1 | contig 16380 bp, 16 predicted proteins | sample HubBroMetageWFT5_FD_71516 | JGI IMG/M metagenome (GOLD analysis project Ga0070765, IMG submission 71516) | Warmed and freeze-thawed soil microbial communities from the Hubbard Brook experimental Forest, New Hampshire - Hubbard Brook CCASE Soil... | ecosystem: Environmental > Terrestrial > Soil... | reverse complement strand
GGGCGAGCTGGCCCCGGAACTGTATTGATACTGGACCCCGGCACCGCTCAGCATCTCGATGTGCGGGCTCAACGCGTTGAGGTTGGGCTGGTTGATCACGTGTTGGGGCACGCTCGTCGTCGTGGTCGGCGAACCGAGGCCGGTCGTCGTGGTCGAACCGGCCACAGTGGTCGTCGTGGTCGGCTGCGCCAACGCGGCTGAGCCCGTAACGACAGCGAACCCGGAGCAGAGCGCCACCGCCGCCGCCACCGCGCCGACGAACCGCGGGCGCGCGACGCGCGAACGCCCGAACCGAAACCCCCTAGCGTTCATGCCTGCCACCGAGTGCGACTGCATGTGCCGGGAACTGTAACGGGGCGACGTCCGCCGCCCGGGCCACCGGCCCCGTCAGATGTCAGATCAACAGCCCGCGACGCTTACGCCGGAAGAGGTCCGCGGACGCCAGTAGGTCCACCTGCATGGCGGACTGGCTCTCCAAGAGCTCGTCCACCCACAACATCTGGAGGGCGGTGTGCACGCGGTCGGGGCGTTGCCGCGCCCGCACCTCGTCGAACGCACTGCGCAAGACGTGGTGCAGGGTTTCCGTCTGGGGAGAAGGCAGCGCCAGTTCGCTGCGCCGATTGGCGAGCAGGTCGGCGAACTCCTGGTACCAATGGTGCGTCTCGGCGTAGGAATCGCGCAGGACCGCCTCCGCCACGGCGATGGCCTCCACCTCCGCCAAACCCTCCGCCGGCGGCTCTACCCGGAGGGTCCCGAGAGTGTACGCAGCGAGCCGAAGCCGGTTCGACCCCGTGAAGAGCCGGGCGACCGTATCGACCGGCACGACCTTGGCGCCGCGCTCTGTGAAAAATTGCCGAGTGACGTCGTCCAACAAGAGGTACGCGCGGTACGACTCTCCTGCGCTCGCCCCCGTGTCGACGAGCTTCGAGGTCGTCGTGAGGCGCTCCACCGCGTCCGCCAAATAGGCCGAGCTGGCGAGGAACGCGTCGGACAGGGCCCGCCCGAGCGCGGCGGTCGCGCCCCGTGGCCAGAACAGGAGCCCGACCACGACGCTGACGCCGCAGCCGATCGCCACGTCCTCGACCCGGGTGAGGCCGACCCTCCAGCCCGCCGGCTGAATGATGTTGAACAAGATGATCACGACCAGCGTGAACCCGGCCTGCCCGGCCACGAAGGAGATCATCGAGGGGGCCATCCCAGCCACGAGGACCGCCAACGGAAGCAGCACCCAGAGGAGCACGGTGTGGTCGGCGACGCCCAGCATGATTGCCGCGCCCACGACGAAACCGATCGTCGTGCCGCCGATGGCGCGCAATGCCGTCGCGCCCGTGCCGAGAGCGTTGGAACGCAGCACGGACAACGCGCCGAGCACGACCCAGAAGCCGTGCGACACGTTCGTGATCTCGACGACAAGGACAGCGAGCGCGAGCCCGGCCGAGCCACGCACCGCGTTGCGGAACCAGACGGAACGGAAGGAAAGGTGCGAGACCAGTCGGTGGCCGACGTGATGGGCCGACCATGCTCCCGGCATGCTCCTTGTGCGGTCGCTCGCCGGCTCCGCGCCCGCCGCCTCGAGCGCGGCGTCCGCCACCATGCCCACCGCGATCCCGAGGGCGCGCGCATGAAAGCCGGGATCCAACCAACCCCCGGCCGTCCCGTCGTCCTGACCTGTGCCCCCCTCGGGGATCAACAACCCGGACTCCTCTTCCACCACGGTGGCCACGTCCGCGTCCAAGTCGGCCTCAATGAGCGCATCCAGTTGGCGGGTGGCCTCCTGGACGGCGGCGACGAGAGCCGGGTCACTGACCGGGTGTGCGTGGCCGTCGCAGATCAATCCGGCAGCTTTTCGCATCGTCTCCGCCGACGCCTCGATCACCGCCCTCGCCTCGGCGCGCTCCCTGGCGAAGCGCGGATCGGAGAGAAGATTGTCGTCGGCGAGCTGCATGCAGATGCTGGCGACCCACTCGACGCGCGCTACGAGTTTGGACAGCGCGATGGCACTGGAGGCGGCGCCGGTCGGCGGGTAGGGCGTCGCTGAGAACTGCGCACGCAGTCGCGCCAACGCATCACTGACCTCAGTCCGCATCGACGGGTCCGCCTCTCCCCGTGCCTGTGCCGAGGCGAGACGACCGATCGCGTTCGCGGCGTCCGAGAGGCGGCCGCGAAGGTTGTCGTGCCATGGCGGCGGCCAGAGGAAAAGGCAGCCACCGATGGCCCCGACGCCCGCCAACACCCAGCCGAGCAGCCGGTCGCCGATCGCCGACGCCGGCTGAGCCACCGCCACCGGGAGGACGAAGAGCAGCAACACGGCGGTCGAGGCCGTCGCGACCCGCGGCGCCACGATGCCGGCGAACAGCACCACGAAGCCCACCACCGCCATCGACACCACCGCCGCGACCTTGTTCGTCGACGCCGCGGTCCCGATGGCGATCAACCCGGCCGAGACCGCGAACAACGAGAGATACGACACGACCCGCGTACGCACCGGACCGGTGAACTCGACCAACAGGAGCAAGGAGAACGATCCGAACGCGGCGAAGAGGCCGACCTGCGAGCTCGAGAAGTACACGTGCGCGATCGCGAAGATCACGGGGATCACGATCGCGGCGCGCACAGATCGCTTCACAACCAGAAGGTCCGGGTCCTTGGCGCGGATCCACCTCACGAGTACGGTCCGGGGGGCTTCCTTGGTGTCTTCGTTTGTGCCGACCTGGGTCATGGGCGTACTGCCATCATCTCGGAGCACCCCAGGGTCGGCAAGCTGTGCGGCCCTCTTGACCGGCGTCACGCCGCCGGCCCCCCGAGCGCCGACCCGGCTCAGCCCTTCGCCGGCAGCGAGCGGGCGAACGCCGTGCCGAGCTTCACCCACTTGGACAGCTGCGGCTTGGTCCGCACGTCGGCGCTGTCCACCCGCAGCCACCCTGGCATGGCCCGGCCCTGCATGACGGCGACCGACGCCTTGGTCGTCGCCACGAGCTTCTCGGACTCCTCGGGGTCCACTCGCACCAAGATGCCGCCCTGCCCGCTCGCCGCAATCGCCATGTTCCCGCCGATAAGGAACGCGAGCCCGCCGAACATCTTCTTCTCGCTCAGGCCCTTCTCCTTCGCCACGAGCTCGCGGATCCGGATCGCCAGGTCTTCGTCGTACGCCACGCCACTCAGCGTACGCAGCGGTGTGTCGTCCGGGCCGTGCCGCCGGACTCCCCCTGGCGGCCGCAACCGAGCGGTGGGAGTCGCCCACGACAAACACCTGGGAATCTCGGGGATAAGGTCCCACCCATGCCCGCATCGCCGGGGTCGCAGCGTGAGGGAGTCGGCTGACCCATGCCTGGCATGGGCCGCGCACTGCAGACCGGCAACCCGACGATCGTTTCGAGCTTTCACAGCGCGCTGCTCCACCAGTTGTTGATCATCCTGTTGGTAGCCGCAGTCTGCGCGATCGGCTTCAACGTTGTCCGCACCCTTCAATGGCGCCGCCTCAAGGAGCACGGACATCGTTCCTTTCCCTCGCCGGCGCGGGCCACGACGCCGGAACCGTTGGCGCGTCGGGTGGCGCGAATCGGCTTCGCCGGCCTGTGGATCCTCGACGGGCTTCTTCAGATCCAGTCGGGAATGCCTTTGGGTCTGACTTCGGGCGTCGTGCAACCGGCCGCAGCCACGTCCCCTTCATGGGTGCAACACCTCGTCAATAGCGGCGTCACCATCTGGTCCGACCACCCTGTGGAGGCGGCCGCGGCCGCGGTGTGGATCCAGCTCGGCATCGGTATCTGGCTACTCGTCGCGCCGCGCGGCCGCTGGTCGCGGCTGGCCGGTTTGGCCAGTATCGGCTGGGGCCTAGTGGTGTGGGTGTTCGGCGAGGCCTTCGGCGCCATCTTTGCTCCGGGTCTCACTTGGATGTTCGGTGCACCCGGCGCCGTCCTCTTCTATTGCTTCGGGGGCCTCCTCGTCGCGTTACCCGAGCACGCGTTCTCATCGCCTCGCCTGGGCCGGATCATCGTGCGGACGGGCGGGATTTTCCTCCTCGGGATGGCGGTGCTGCAGGCCTGGCCGGGCCGCGGATACTGGCAGGGTCGGAACGGCAACTTGAGCGCCATGGTGCAGACGATGGCACAGACGTCCCAGCCCCACGTGCTCTCGTCGTGGCTGGGATCCTTCGGTGCTTTCGTCCAAAGCCACGGCTGGGGCGTCAACCTGTTTGTTGTCATCGCGCTGGCGGGCGTCGGCGTCCTCCTATTGAGCGGGAGGCGCAACCTGGTTCTCGGCGGCCTCGTCGCCTTCGTAGTGTTGTCACTCGCTGACTGGGTCCTCGTGGAGGACCTTGGCTTCCTCGGCGGCGTGGGCACCGACCCCAATTCGATGATTCCCATGGCGCTGGTGCTGGTCATCGGCTACCTGGCCATGGTCCGCCTCCCGGTTCCGCTGACCGTCGGGGAGGAGGCGACCGAAGAAACCGCCACAGCGGTGCGGGGTGCACCTGACACTGGTCCTGGTTCGGCGATCGAAGGGGCGACCGAAGGAGCCCGCGGCGCAGCGACTTCTGGAGGATGGTGGGACCGCGTGACGTTGTCGTATCTCCTCCGCTCGGTGGCGGCGGTGGCGGCACTCGCCATCGTCCTCGTCGGAGCCGCGCCGATGGCCATGGCCTCGGTGAGCCGCAACGCCGATCCCATCCTGACAGAGGCGCTCGACGGCACGCCGAACGCCGTCGACACGCCGGCACCGCCTTTCACGCTCACCGACCAGTACGGTCAGGCGGTCAGCCTGAGCCAGCTGCGCGGGCATGTCGTTGCGCTCACGTTCCTCGACCCAGTCTGCACAGTTGACTGCCCACTCATCGCACAGGAGTTCCGCCAGGCCGACCAACGGCTCGGAGAGCAGTCCCGTCACGTGGACTTCGTTGCGGTGGTGGCCAACCCCATCTACCGGTCGATGTCCTTCACCAACGCGTTCGACCAGCAGGAGGGGCTGACGCAACTGCCGAACTGGTACTACCTGACGGGATCGCTGTCTGCCCTCCAGCGCGTCTGGGACGAATACGGCGTAGAAGTGAGCACCATCGCGAACGGGGCGATGGTGGCGCACAGCGACCTCGCGTTCGTGATCGATCGCCAGGGCCATCAGCGTGACGCATTCATCACAGACCCTGGGCCTACCCCGGTCTTCGCCTCGTCGTTCTCCTCACTTCTCGTGAGCCAGATCGACCAGCTCCTCAATACGTGAGGTTGCAGCGCAGGAAGCGGTCGGCGGCGAGCTGCGTCTGCGCCATCGGACTCGCCTTGTCGTTTCTGGCATTGCTCACCGCCGTAGGAACCGGCGGCGCCAATGCGGCGACCGATCTTCCGTTGACCGCCGCCATCGAGACGCACGCAGATTCCTGGGCGGTCCTGCCAATGGGTCAATTCGGCAGTCTGGTGAACACGTTCTGGCAACTCCTCCACGCCGCGCCCGGCTCGTCGGATTGGGTGGTGGTGACACCCGAGGGAGTAGCCGACAACGGTGGCCTCGTAGCGGCCGCGGGCCTCACAACGGCATCGACCATGGTTGGCTTCCTGCCGAGTCAGCTGTTGCGCTATTCGCCGCTATCCGTGACGACCGACGCTGGCCGGACGTGGAGCCCCGCTTTCATTCCCGGCGCTCTTGCCGCGCGCCCGAACGGCCTCGCGTCCGGGCCGGGCGACTCGCTCGCCATTGTCGGGGCGGCCGTGCTCCACCGGCCCTCGAATAGCCCGACCTGGTCCCGGCTGGTCACGCTCGCCACCTTGAGACGGTTCGCGCCGCAGTGTGCCGCCGCGGCGCTGGACGCCGTCGCGGTGACGTCGACCGACGCCGCCCTGGTGGGCGCCGCATGCCGTGGTCGCTTCGGCCTCTTCACCGCTTCGAGCGGAAAGTGGCAACTGAACGGGGCGACCCTCCCGGGCGACTGGCGCGGCGCCAACACGACGATCCTGCGCCTGCAGGCCGGCGACACAGAGGCGACGGCCCTCGCGACCGCGACCCGAGAAGGGCACCAAGCCTTGTTCGCGCTTTCGCAAGCCGGATCGGGAACCTGGCAAGTCTCGGCACCGCTATCGATCGCCGCCGATTCCAGGGTGCGTGCCACCGCTGTCGACTTCGGCGGAGCGCTGAGCGTCCTCGTCGGATCGAAGGAGTCTGAGTCCGTCGCCGAGATCACACCGAGTGGAACATGGGTCACGCTTCCCGCGCCGCCGCGCGGTGCGCTCGGGCTCGCCTGGGTGAGGCCCGACATGACCTCCTCCGCTGCAACGAGCCTCGACGCCTTTACCGTGGTGGACGGGACCAATCTCCACGTGTTCACCCTCCCTCCCGGGGGTGGCAAATGGGTCGCAGCCCAAACGCTCCAAGTGCCGTTGCCCTACGGCTCGTCTTCCTGAGAGGAGACGGGCATGTCGCATGAGCCATCGTCGACGGGCCTTCCACGCAGTACTTTGGCCGACATCCGTGCCATCGACGGAGGCATACGGTGAGCTACGTCGTCGACAACTGGAGCTTCGATCCCTTCGTCATCGTCGTCGCCGTGGTGGTCCTGCTTCACGAGCTCGGCCTGGCCAACCTCCGACGGCGTTCCGTCCCCGAGCGGACCAAATCACGGCGGCTGCGCTCGTTCTACTTCTACGGGGGGCTGGCACTTTTGCTCGTCGCAGTCGTTTCGCCCATCGACTACTGGGCCGACGACTACTTCTTCGTCCACATGATCGAGCACATCCTCATCATGTTCTTCGCGCCGATCCTCATCGTGGCCGGTGCTCCTTGGTTGCCGCTCCTGCACAGCCTGCCGGTAGGCCCGCGCCGTCGTCTGTTACGCGCCGTGCTGCTCGGGCCATCATCGCCGGTGTTGCGTTCGGTCGGGCGCTTCCTCAGCAACCCGTGGACCGCGCTCGTTGCGTTCAACCTGGTGATGGTGATCTGGCACGTACCGGCGCTCTTCGACGCGGCAGCAGAGAATCAGTTCGTGCATATCTGGCTGATGCACGCGAGCTTCTTCATCACCGGGATCATGTTCTGGCTCCAAATCATCCCTTCGTACCCCTTCCGTCTGCGAACGTCGCCGCTTTGGCAGATCGGGGCGATCGTCTCCACCAACGTCGTCATGTTCGTGCTCGCGATGACGATGTCGCTCTTCTCCGCAACGAGCTGGTACTCGGTCTACGCCCACGTGCCGGGCGTTACCTTGTCGCCCTACGCGGACCAGCAGATCGGTGCGGCCATCTTGTGGATCTGCGGTGACTTCTGGGCCCTGCCGGCGCTCATCATCGTCATCCGGCGCGCGCTCGAGGACAAGGAGGGTTTTTCGCTCAGCGTGGATCGTTTCTTCCATCGGGACCCCGGTCCCCCGCTCGAGGTCTTGCGGCCGCCCGTCGAGCGGGTACCCCCGAGCTGAGCAACCCGGGTCCAGGAACAGGACGAGCGATACCGGGCACACGTCGACGGATCTGGATTCGCCCCGCACCCTGCGTTGCACCCATTTTCCATCACGGAACACAGAATGGTTGACGGCGCAGATACGGAACCGTAACGTCCCCTCAGAGCCGTTTTGAGGCTCCGTTGGGCCTGTTGCTTCGGGAGGGCAGATGAGCATGGCCTGGAAGGTGACGGTCACCGCCGTTCTGTTTGCTATCTGCGCGGCCGCCGCCGTCATCCTGATCGTGTCCCTGCTCGGCACACCTCCCGTCGTCAGCTACAGCTCCTCAGCCCCGGGCCAGTCGGTGAACGTCACGCTCCAGTCCGTCGGGTCCTACGGGTCGCCACCCCACCCGACCTGGGTGTCGTACCTCGTCCGCTCGCCCCAGGGCCAGTGGGTCCACACCACGGTGTTCCAGGTACCAGAACACACACGCATCAATTTCACGATCTACAACTACGACTCGGGTAGCCCGCTCCGTAACCAGCAAATCGGCCAGGTCACGGGCACCTACGGCAACGTCGCCACCCTCAACGGAAAGCCGTTCCGCGTGGTCAATTCGAACGCCGGTAACGGCGTGGCGCACACCTTCTCCATCCCGTCCCTGGGCGTGAGCGTGCCGCTCTACGCCAACAACGGCAACGCAAACCTCTGCGCGGCGGCTCCTTGCACCCTCAAGTCCCCGGTCCAGGTCATTCGGTTCTCCATCACCAGCCCCGGCCCCGGCGACTACCGCTGGCAGTGCTTCGTTCCCTGCGGGCTCGGATTCCTCTTCGGGAACGGCGGCCCGATGTCGACACTCGGCTACATGGGCGGGTTCATGAAGGTGGTGGCGTGAGCGAGACGCAGGCGGCGGGCGCCGCGCCGACGCCCGTCACAACCGAGTCGACCGCCGCCCTCGACCAGACCAACCACTGGTGGCGATTGATCGCGGTCTGGGTCGTGCTGTCCGCGATTGCGGACCCGCTCTTCTATTACCTGGCCGGGCCACACATGCCACCTGGCACCATGACCGACGTCGCCGAGGGCGCGCAGTTCGACTTCAACGTGCTGATGGTGTGTGCCATTCCGGTCATCCTGGCCGTATGGATCTACCTTCTCTACGCCCTCATCACGTGGCGGGCGTCGCGCGGTGGGCCCGAGCCCGTCGCCGGCCCGGAAGCCCGCGGACACCTAGGTGTTCAGGTCGGCTGGATCGTCTTCAGCACGGTCCTGGTCATGTTCCTGTTCGGCTTCGGTACGTACGAGCTGGTGCAACCGGAGGGCGCGGGCGGCGGTGAGGGTGCGAGCCCCATCTGGACGCCCGCCTCGAAGACGATCCTGCCCATCCAGGTCATCGGACAGCAGTGGAAATTCACCTATCGCTACCCGACCTTCGGGGGTTTCGAGACCGACGAGCTCGTCGTCCCCAGCGACACCACCATTCAGTTCAACGTCACGTCGCTCGACGTGATCCACAGCTTTTGGGCCTACCAGCTCGGCGTCAAGGCCGACGCCAACCCGGACTACAACAACGTTGCCTACGCGACCACCCAGCAGCTCGGGTCCTTCATCGTCCGCTGCGCCGAGCTCTGCGGACTTTGGCACGGCGCGATGTACAACTCCGGGGCCGTGGTGACCAAGCAGCAGTTCGACTCCTGGGCTCGGCTGACAGAATTTCGGCTGCGCAAGAACACGGCACTGCTGCCGCCCTATCGCCTGACCTACACCCCCGACGCCAACGGTGCCGACGGCAGCTACTACCCGGACAACGTCGACCCCTACTCGAAGACGGAACAGTACGGCGCTCCGCAGAACAATGGGGCTGGCTGACATGAACGCCGATCTTTGTGAGCCCAGAGGCCACGAACCTCCCGAGACGAGGGTGCACCGGCATGGCAATTGACACCTCCCAGGTCGAAGAGTTCGAGTATCCCGGCGAGGAAGAGGTCGCGGATCAGCCGCCCCTCCCGCCGTCTTGGCGCCGCTCGGCCTGGCTGCGCCCCCACGTGTTGTGGGCGATGGCTGGGGGCGTGCTCGGCTACCTGATCGGTCACTGGCTGGGCAACGTCATCGCGAGCGGGTACATCCAGGTCCAAGACACGGGGCAGAACGACGTGGCCATCGTGTTGGGCTTGGTGTTCGGGGTGGTCGGCTGGATGGCCGGCATCGGCGGGCTCACCTATCCGATGGCAAAGATCGTGGGCCACGAACCAATGCCGCCGCCGCCGGAGAAGAGCTGGGTGCGCTACTTCCGGATGACCGACGACCACAAGGTGGTGGGTTACCAGTACGCCGTCGGCGTCCTCCTGTTTCTCTTCACCGGCGGGCTGCTCGCCATGCTCATCCGCACGGAGCTGCTGAGCCCGACCAGCCACGTCTTTGGGCCGGGTGTCTACATCGCCATTGTGAGCGAGCACGGCACGATCATGATGATGATGGCGTCCTCTGCCGTTGTGGGGCCGCTCGGCAACTGGCTCATCCCACTGATGATCGGCTCACGGCGCATGGCCTACCCGCGCGTCGAAGCCTTCTCTTTCTGGATCTTCACCGCCGGTTACCTGGTGATCGTGAGCGCGCTGCTCTTCGGGGGATTCCCGACGGGGTGGACGGGCTACGCACCGCTGCAGACACAGGCGGGAGGCGGTATGGACTCCTATCTCGTCGGCTTCGGCGTGATCGGCATCGGCATGATCATGGCCGGCTTCAACCTCGCCGCCACAATCATCAACTATCGGGCGCCGGGCATGACCTGGGGCCGCGTGCCCATCTTCGTCTGGGGCATCCTGGGGACCACCGCCCTTCTCACGCTGGCCACGCCGACCCTCGTCGTCGCCTGCTTGGTGGGGGTCCTCGACCGCACCGCCGAGACCGCGTTCTTCGTGAACGAGCACGGGGGCAGCAGCTTCTTGTGGCAAAACCTCTTCTGGTTCTTCGGCCACCCCGAGGTCTACATCATGGCTCTGCCCGGGTTCGGAATCGTGATGGAAATTATCCCTGTCTTCACCCGCAAACCGCTCTTCGCCTACCGGGTCGCGGCGGCCGGGATATTGGGGGTCGCGCTGCTTTCGTTCTTTGTCTGGCAGCACCACCTCTTCCAGAGCGGCATCAACCCCGACATGCGGCCGCTGTTCATGCTGACGACGGAACTCATTTCCATCCCGACCGGCTTCTTGTTTCTTGTCACCTTGGGCACGCTCTGGAAATCGAAAATCAGATTCGACACGCCGATGCTGTTTTGCCTCGCCATGTTGTTCAACTTCTTGATCGGTGGCGTGACGGGCGTTTTTCTTTCCGACGTCCCCGTCAACGTGACCGTGCACGGCAGCTTCTTCGTGCTGGCCCACTTCCACTACACGATCATGGGTGGACTGATATTCGCCCTATTCGCCGGGTTTTACTACTGGTTCCCCAAGATCACGGGCAAGACGATGAACCGCAAATTGAGCAAATTGCACTTCTGGACCATGTTCATCTTCTTCAACCTCACGTTCTTCCCCATGTTCTTGATCGGGATATTGGGCCAGCCCCGGCGCGTGTTCGAGTACGCGACCAACCTCCAGACGCTGAACGATATAGCGAGCATCAGCGCCTACTTCTTGGGCGCGTCGTTCCTCATCTTCATCGTCAATTTCATCTGGTCGATCTATCTCGACCCTCACCCGGCGCCGCAAAACCCGTGGAACTCGCTCGGACTCGAGTGGCAGACGCCCACACCCGTGCCCTGGTACAACTTTGAGCACATTCCAGTGATCACGAACGACCCATACCATTACGGAGAGCCGGGCGCGCCAGCCGTGGCGGACCTGGGACGAAGCATGGCGTCGGTGGGGGCGCCGGCGGGGTCGGTCAGCTCCGACGACCTCGAAACCGGAACGGGCGATGGTGATCCACGCCCGCCGATCACGTGAGCGGGTAGGTCATGGCACAGCAACCCGTCGAAAACCAGCGGTTTGAAAGCTTCCCCGAGCTCCGCGAGACACCCGAGGAGATCGCGTTCGAGCTCCGCGCCCAAGAGGGCGCACTTTGGACCGGCAGCCGCCTCCTCATCGGCATCTTCGCCTTCGGCTTTGCCGCGCTGGCCTTCGCCTACTTCTACCTCCGGTCGGCGAACAACGAAGACCTGTGGCGACCGGGAGGGATCACAGCACCCACCGGTATTGGTGCCGCCATCTTTGCCGTCACCGTGGCGAGTGCCCTGCTGGTCCAATTCGGAGAGCGCCGCTTTCGCATCAACGAGACGCTGGACTGGCAAGTCGCCGGGTGGACCGCGGTCGCCGGTGGCCTCCTCGCCGTCGGGCTCCAGATCTGGCAGCTCACCCAGTTGCCTTTCTTCCCGGCTTCGAGCGGCTACGCCTCGTGCTTCATCGCGTGGGGGGCGTTGAACGTCTTGCTCATATTGAGCGGGACGTACTGGATTGAAACGATCCTCGCCCGCGAGCTGCGCCTGCGCCGAGCCATGGCACAAGACGGCGGCGCACCGAATTCGACTTTGCCGGTGGCCCGTCTGCTTCGCGTCAACCTGAACGGCTGCACCTATTTCTGGGGTTTCATCGCGCTACTGGCGACGTTCTTCTGGCTACTCTTCTATGTCATCTGAGCCGAGAGGAGAGCATCCATGACTATTGCTGACCTCGCCGGCACCCAGGCTCTGACCTTCGCCATCCCGATCGGGACCCTCACGGCCGTGTGCCTCTGGGGCTTCTTCGTACGCCGGCCGACCAAGCGCCGCTCGTCCCAATGAGCGAGGGGGCTGCCGACGGGCGGCCCCACCCACACACGAACTGGCGCACAGCCTGCCTGCTGGCGGCCCTGATCATCGCCGTCCTCGTTCTGGTCCCGCCGCTCGGCACCCTGGCACGCCGCACCGAGTACGCAGCAACGCTGCAGTTCGCTCTGCTCGCCATCGCAGTCCCCGCACTCGTCGCTTTCGGCGCCCCTTGGCGAATTCTCGGGCTGGCCGGCACAGGGGTACCCGGAGAGCCGCCCCGCCCGGTCGACCAGTTGGCCGACCACCGGCGACGTCATCGGGAACTGCCCTGGTCCCTCGCTTACATCGTTTGCGACCTTGGCGTGGCCATCGCGTGGCATACGCCGGGCGCGGTAAGCACCGTCGCCGCCCACGGCTGGCTGGCGATCGTCGAAGGGGCCGTTCTGCTGGTCTTCGGGCTCGGGCTTTGGCTCGAACTGTTGCCGTCGCCCCCGCTCACTCCACGCTCGGGACACCTGCGCAGGGCCGTGCTCGGAGCCTTCTCCATGTGGGGGTTCTGGGTCCTCGCCTACGTCACCGGGTTGTCGAACCGCGGCTTTTACCACAACTTCTCGCACGTGGCCGGAGGTCTCAGTGCTGCTGCCGACCAGCAGATCGCCGCGGCGGTGCTCTGGGCCGTGGCTGCGCTCACGTTCGTGCCAGTGATCTTCTGGAACGCCCTCGCGTGGCTCCAGTCGGAGGAGGACCCCGACACGGAGCTCCAGACCCTCGCCCGAGCCGAGCGCCGGCGGGGCACCTCTTCGTTCACGCCCAAGCGGGGCGGCGCTACGCCGGCGCCCTGAGCTCAGTGCCCGGAGGAAAGCTCCGAGGTCGTCGTTCCCACCGAAGGCAGGTCTACGGGCTGCAGCTGAGTCGCAAGGTCACGGTCAGCGGCTTTCTCCTCGCTTAGGGCCGTGCGCCGGTCGGACGCCAGCAGGTCCTCCTCTTTCGACAAATTGCGCGACGCGGCGGTGTCGTTCGGATCGCTCATCAGCTTCTGCACGTCCTCGATCACCTGGAGCGCGTCCGACGTGACCCACAGCGTGGCCGTCGCCACCAGGTTGCCCAGCTGCTTGCCGGCGGGAGTCCCGGGCGTATCGATGTTGTTGGTGAGGTCGTAGATGCCCTGATTGGTGAACGAGCACGCGGACTGGTCGTCGCTCAACAGACCTGGCGTCGGGGTGCGGTCCGCCGGAGTCAGCCGGTGGTTCGCCTCAAGCGACCAGATGCCGAGGGCCTGCTTGATGGAATAGGCGCAGGGCTGAAGATCCGAGTTGACCTCGGACATCACGGCGCGCTCGGCGCTGACGTCGCTCGCCCGCGTCGTGGCGGTCGGCAGGTCGCTGATCACCGTGATCAAGGCGATGACGAGCACGGCCGCCGCGATAGCCAGCCCCCGGTGGCGCTCCCAGATCGGCCTCTTCTTCACGGCGGGGGCGGCGGCGTCCGTCGTCGTCACGGACCGAGGAGCCTTCCTGCGTAGCTGGCGATGCCTTGGGCCCAGCGCGCTTCGCTCGGCCCCCCGAGGGTGAAGTCCCCCGACGAGCTCTCGTCCGCGAACGGCGTCGCCTGGTAGCGCACGATTCCCTGTGGGTCCACGAAGTCCATGACGTCGTTGTGCACCACCGCGCCGGTCTTGGGGTCGAGCGAGATCGAGACGCCGTAGGCCTTCCACAGTGGGTTGAGCGAGGCGAGTGGCCCCGTGACCATGTGCCAGTTGGGCAACTTGCCGAGCGCTGTCCCGACCACGGCGGGCGATTCCGCGGACGTCGCGAGCGCCGCCGGGTCGGTGTTCACCGTGACGAACTCGACGTCGGCCGCTCGCGTCCCGAGAACCGCATTGGCCTGTGTGATCTCTGCGGCGAGCACGGGGCAGATGTCGTTACACGGCGCGTTGAAGAACGTGAGCACGACGACACGCGCCGATTGGGACGGCACCGAGATCGACTGCCCGTTCTGGTCGACCAAGGTGAAGGGGGTGGCGAGCCGCGAGTTCGGCCTGCTCAGGCCCATGAACGCGGGGAGCGGCGAGTCGAGCGTGCGGTCAGCAACAGGTGGTGCGGGCGTGTCCTTGGGCGACGCGCGCACGGGGTTTGGCGCCGTAGTGGTGGTCACCGACGACGGATTGAGGCCCACGGCGGAGATGATGCGCTCGGCCGTGAGGCCACCAAGGCTCAGCACCAAGATTGCGCCGAGCACCCACCAGATGAAACGCGAGGGGATACCGGGCGCACCTTCTTTTAACGCAGACGCCCGGTCGATCGCCGGAGGCGCCGGGGCCGCGTCGTGAGCGGCTCCATTGCCGAGCGGCGTGACGGGCGCACCGCCCTCGGTCTCGACAGGTCCGCTCATTCGCTCACCGCTTCGCCTCGAGGCGCGCCACCCATCGGTCGAGCGAGGCGACGCCCTGCGGACCGATAGCGGCGCCCACCACCTGGCCGTCAGCGTTCAGGAAGTAGCTCACCGGCAACGCGCTGATGAGGTATTGCGTTGCCACTTTGGCGCTGTCGTCGAGCGCGACCGGATAGGTGGCATGTGCTGCCGCGAGCAATCGCGTTGCCGTCGCGTCGGAGCTCTCGTTGGAGTCGACGCCGACCACGGCGACGCGGCCTGCAGTGTTGCGAGCCACCGTCGCCACAGCCTCGAGCTCGGCCCGACAGTCCCGGCACCACGAGGCGAAAAAGTTGACGATGACCGGCGTGCCGCGGAACGCTGAAAGCGACACCGCATCGCCGCCCCCGAGCGCGGGCAAGGAGAAGGCCGGAGCGGCAGTGCCTGGTTTGAGGGTGGGCGGCGGCGGCGACTCGAGCGCCGCGGTGCCGGGCGTCGTGGGCGACGGCCCGCGCACGACCACGAACACGATGAAACCGACGAGGGCGGCGGCCGCCACCACAGCCACCCACTTGAAGACACGGTCCTTGGATCTCGACCGGTGCCCGGCCGGGTCCGACGTGGGTCGCTCAAGCTCCGGCGCCTGCATCGACCCCCCTGGATCCACACTGCTCACGCTAGCCAGGACGACCTTTTCCGGGGCGTCGAGCCCAGCCCCAGGGCCTCACCATTCGGCTTGCCGATTCGACGGATCGACCTCCTCGCGCTCGCGCAACCGCTCCGCCCGCTGCTCGGGTGCCTCGTGGATGAGGTGCCACCAGGCCGCCGCCGCGATGGCCACGAAGACCGGCCACTCGAACGTGTAGAACCAGCTCAACCCGTTGCCCCCCAGCGCCCTCGACAACTGCCACCAGGTGGCGATCGCGCAGCCCGTCGCAAAGAGCAGGAGCTCGAAGTGCAGCAGCACGGCCCGAGGGGAGAACCAGCGCCTCCTCACGTCGAGCATCGTAGGTCGGCGGGCCCTCCTAGCGACTTGTCACGACACTCTCGAGTCCAGGACAAACGTGTCACGGCGCGAACTCGTCGTTATCTCGACCAATTCCGTCGATCCTCACGTGGTGCGTCTGTACGCATCCCGGGCGGGCGCGAGGTCGAAGTATTCGCGCCAGGCACAGATGCGTCCCTCTCTCATCTCGAAGACCCCGGCGATGGGCAGGGTGACCGGGTGGCCGTTGAGAACGATCCGGTCCGTCCGTTCATTCATCACGAGGTCGTCCGACGCTACTTGGTTATGGATCTCCAGTCGCCCCGGCGGCACGTCCTCGAAGCCTCGGATCCATCGGGCGACCGCCTCCTTCCCGACAATGGGGCCGAGCGGCATGCTGTGATACACGGCGTCCTCGGTGAAGCACGCGATGATGAAGTCCGAGTCGCGCTGTTCCCAGGCCGCCATGAACTCGCGTACGAGTCGGTCGTTCGCCGCTGCGGCCGGGGTCCGTCCGTCGTCCATCGTGGCGAATCTAACGAAGGGCGGCGACAGTCACTCCATCTCGGCGAGAATCTCGCGGCAGCGCTTGGCGTCGCCCGCCAGCTTGGTCTGGAACGCCTCCATGCGGGCCAACTTGTCGGTCAGCTGCTTGGCCAGCGACTCGTTCAGCTCGGCGGCCTCCTGGAGCATCGCCTTCTGGACGGCGCGGGCCTTCTTCGTCGTGTCCCCCTTATTGGCGCGGTAGGTCGCCTTGACCTCATCGAGGCGGGTCTCGAGGGTGAGGAACTCGCGGATTTCGTCGAGGTTCATGCCGAGGACCTCGCGCAACTCCAGGATGCGCTCGAGGTGCGCCAGGTCGTCGAGCGTGTAACGGCGCTCACCGCCCGCCGTGTAGAGCGACGGCGTGATCAG
>Ga0070765_100001071_pt1 | contig 16407 bp, 12 predicted proteins | sample HubBroMetageWFT5_FD_71516 | JGI IMG/M metagenome (GOLD analysis project Ga0070765, IMG submission 71516) | Warmed and freeze-thawed soil microbial communities from the Hubbard Brook experimental Forest, New Hampshire - Hubbard Brook CCASE Soil... | ecosystem: Environmental > Terrestrial > Soil... | reverse complement strand
CATGCCAAGCTGACCGAAGACGCCTCGGTTCGGTCCCGGTTCATGGCGGAGACCGCGTTGGGGATGGCCCTCGTCCTCGGCGGCGATGCGGCCGCCGGCGCTGAGGCTCACCATCGGGCGGTCGCGCTCGCGGATAGCGCGCCCGAGCTCAAGGACGACGTCCAGCTGCTGGCGTGGCTGGCGCTCGGCCCGCTGTTCCTGCGCAAGTCCAACGTGGGGCGCTCGATGCTCGCGGCGGCGCTCCAGGTCGCGAGGGCCCGAGCCGCGATCGGCGAGCTTCCGTTCGTGCTGCTCCTGCTTGCCCGTGACCAGGCGACCTCCGACCGCTGGGCGGTCGCCGAGGCCACCTACCAGGAAGGGATCAGCCTCGCGCGCGAGAGCGATCAGCGCACCGATCTCGGCTTCGGCCTGGCTGGTCTCGCCTGGCTCCAGGCCCGGCGGGGGCGGGAGGAGGAGACCCGAGCGCTGGCCGCCGAAGCGATTCAGCTGTCGGTGGAGCTCGGCACGCGGCTCGACGAGGTGTGGGCGCACGCCGCGCTCGGCGAGCTCGCACTCGGGCTCGGCGATGCATCGCAAGCGGCGGAGCACTTCGAAGATCAGCGCGGGCTTCTGCGCGAACTCGGGATCACCGACGTCGATCTCTCTCCCGCGGCGGAGCTGGTCGACGCCTACGTGCGGCTCGGCCGCGGCAACGATGCCGAGCTCGTCGCCGCCCAGTTCATGACCGCGGCAGAGGCCAAAGGACAGCCGTGGTCGATGGCCCGCGCCCGGCGGAGCCGCGGGCTGGTGGCCGACGATGAGGGCCACGCGGAGCAGTTCGAGCGGGCGCTACGCCTCCACGAGCACACCCCCGACGAGTTCGAGACCGCACGCACCCGGCTCGCGTACGGACAGCGCCTGCGACGGGCTCGCAACCGGGTCCTGGCCCGCGACCAGCTCCGCTTGGCGGTCGAGGCGTTCGAGCGTCTCGACGCCCGTCCCTGGGCCGAGCAGGCGCGAGCCGAGCTGGCGGCGACCGGCGAGACGGTCCGGCGGCGCGATCCGAGCACGGTCGACGAGCTGACGCCGCAGGAGCTGCAGATCGCGCTGCTGCTGGCGGCGGGCCGGACGACGCGCGAGGCCGCGGCCACGCTGTTCCTCAGTCCGAAGACGATCGAGTACCACCTGCGGCACGTGTACCTGAAGCTCGACATCCACTCGCGCGAGCAGCTCGCCGAGGCGCTCGCGAGTCGCGGCGACGGCGTCCAGGACGCCGCCGCCGTCAGTTGACGCGCCGGTTCACCGACCGCGCGTGCGACCGACCTCGAACGAGGCCCGGCTGTCGAGTTCGGTCGACGAGGTGCCGAGCAGAACCGTGTATCGGCCGGGGGCGACGGTGAACCCAGCCTGACCGGAGTTGTAGTAGCCGAGGTCGCTCGGGGTCAGGCGGAAAAGCACGAACCGGCGCTGACCAGGTCCGAGGTCGACATGGGCGAAGCCCTTCAGCTGCTTGGGCGGCTCCTGGGCGGTCGCGGGTTCCTGTAGGAACAGCTCAACCGTTGCGGGGCCGGGACGCTTCGAGCTGTTCCGGACGCGCGCCACCACGTACGCGTTTCCGCTGGATCGGTCGTAGAACGCGCGCGCGCCGGCGACGTCGAACCGCTCGTACGAGAGTCCGTACCCGAACGGGAACAGCGGGCGCTGACCGGTCGCGTCGTACCAGCGGTAGCCGACGTCAAGGCCCTCGGGGTAGCTCACGTTCCCATTTGCGTCGCCGGGGTAGGTGTTCGGCGGGCTCGCCGCCCCGGGGCCTTGCGCGTCGCTCGCCGGGAAGGTGACCGGCAACCGGCCGCCCGGGTTGGCGTCGCCGAACAGCACGGCCGCGATCGACGTCCCGAATGTCTGGCCGGGATACCAGGTCTCCAGCACGCCCTCGACGCGGTTCAGCCACGGCATCAGCACCGGCCCGCCCGTGTTCAGCACGACGACTGTGTGCCGATTCGCCCGAGCCACGGCTTCGATCAGCTGGTCCTGATCTCCCTGGAGGTCCAGCGACGTGCGGTCCATGCCCTCTCCCTGGGCGTCGTTGGCGAACACGACGGCGACGTCGGCGTTTCGGGCGGCCGCCACCGCCGCTGGGATGCCGGACTCCGACGGCTGCTGCCACGCCAAGTGGACCTCGTGGCTGAACAGCCCGTACCGGCTCGAGTAGTCGACCTCGACTGGAACGGCTTTGCCCGCGGTGAGATTCACCGTGCCCTGGAGCACATAGTTCGGGCCGCCGATGAACTGGGTCGCCTCGCGGTATGCCGGTCCGAACGTCTGGCCGGCGATCTTGAGCGTGGCCAGCCCCGCCTCGCTGACCGTGAAGCGGTACAGGCCCGTCTCGGTTGGAGTCAGCGTGCCGGTCCACTTCGCCGACCAAGTCCCGCCTGACACCGCCGCCGGCGGAGGCGTGCTCCCGGGGGCTGAGCCTCCGACGTTGACAGCCGGATCGACCTGAGTGACGGCCGGCGCTCCGGTGAACGTGCCGTTGTTCCAGTACTGGCCGAGGAGACCCGGTCCGGTACCGCCGCTTGGCGTCAAGACGGACGACGGAACCAACTCCGTCGAGGCCGCATCGCCCGCCGAGCCCTGCACGGCGTTGACGCTCGCGCCGGTCTGGGCGGCCCGGCTCGTGATGCCAGCGAGCGGGGTGATCGCCTCGCCGGGGACGATCGGGACGCTGGCCGAGCCGCCGGTCACGAACACGGCGTCGTTGCCGGTCGGTCCGATCAGCGCGATTCTGCGATCGCGGTTCGTCAAGGGGAGGACACTGTCGTCGTTCTTCAGCAGCACCGTGCCGGCCTCGGCCACCTGGGTGGCCACCTGCTGGTGCTGTGGCGTCGAGACCTCGGTCGACGGCGTTGCGGGGAGCGGATTGTCGAACAACCCTGAGTCGAAGATCGCGAACAGGATCCGGCGGTCCATGTCGGCCAGGCGAGCGGCCGAAATCTGACCCGAGGTGAAGTCCGCCGCCGTCAGCCCGCTACTGGTCATCCCGTTCGTAGGAAGCGCCGGAAGGTCGACACCGGCGTTCGCGGCGGCGAGCGGGTCGCGTACCGCGAACCCGAAGTCCGGTACGACGAAGCCGTTGAACCCGGCGTTCTTGAGGTCCCCGAGCGTGGTCGGGTTCTGGCAGCTCGGCAGCCCGTTGATCTGGTTGTACGAGCACATCACCGAGTCGAGCCCGGCCTGCTGGTCGACGATCCGGAAAGGCTCCTCGTACAGCTCCTGGAGCGCGCGCTCGGACACCATCACGTTCGTTGCCGGAGCCCCGATCGCGTCGAAGCCGATCCGGCCGTAGTCCTGGTTGTAGGCGGTGTAGTGCTTGAGGGTCACAATCACGTGCTGGCTCTTGGCGCCGGCGACGATCCCCGCGGCCGTATTGCCGGCGAGGAACGGATCCTCGCCCTCGGCCTCGGGCTGACGGCCGGCGAGCGGGGTGCGGTCGATGTCGACAGCGGGACCCGTCCACTCGCTGAATCCCTCGCCGCGGGCCTCGGACCCGACGACCGACCCGTACGCGTACGCCAGCGCGCGGTCGAACGTCGCGGCGAGTGCCTGCCCGGAGGGCAGCGCGGTCGTGCCGGGGTTGCGGATTCCGTCCGGGCCGTCCTGGAAGTTCACCGCGGGGACGCCAAAGCTAGAAAGGTCGACGAAATTGCCGAGCGCGAGCTGGATCTGCTGGTCGGTGCTGAGCGCCGCGAGCAGCTCGTTCGCGCGCGTGAGGGGCGGCTGGTTCGGGTTGTCCCACGGCTGGCCCTGGGCGGAGGCGGCCGTTGCGGTCGCGGTGAACAGGGCGAGAGCAGCGATGGTGAGCGCCGACACGACGACACGGCGCGCTGAGGACGCGAACATCGTTCTCCTCCTGACGTGGATTGGGGCCCGCCTGGCCGCCGCTTCCTACCACCGCTGCTGAATCGTGTCAAGCAGGTTGTTATTAGCATGGCTGCGAGCGGAAAACGATCGCGTCCCTCGGCCGATGGCGATGACGCTGGCATATGCGCAGCCTCAGCGCCATCGGCCAGGTGGGGGGCGACTCAGGTGGTCTCGCCGACGACTACTCGCGGCTCGGACACGGTCGCCTCCGGGTACTCGCCCTTGCCCGCGATCATCGCGTGCAGATGGCCGGCGATCTCCCGCCAGCGGCCGTGGTCGTCGAACCGGACGGTGGTGAGTCGGGGACGGACCCGCTCCGCCGCCGGGCTGTCGTCGCAGCCGATGAGCGCCACATCGTCCGGGATCGACACACCGCGGTCGCGCAGCACACCGAGAACGACGAGCGCCTGCTCGTCGTTGAAGGCGTAGATCGCGGTTGGCCGCTTGGGCCGCTGGAGCTCGGCCGCGACGGTGCGTTCGATCGAGTCGCGGGTCACCGGGATGCGCGCCGACCGGACGGTGACGCCGTGCTCGCGCGCCGCGGCGGTGGCGCCGGCGAGGCGCTGGTCGACAAGCTCGCGGACAGTCGGGTCGTCGGGCATCAATGCGAGCACCCGGCGGTGGCCGCGGCTCGCGAGGTGCTCGACCGCCAGCCGTCCGATTCGTGACTGCTCGATCACGTACGTGTACACGTACGGCAGCGCGCACTGATCGAAAGCCACCAGGCCGCGCGTCCCGACCGCCTGCAGTCGCGCGATGACCTCCGGCGAGAGCTCGCCTCCGGGCGCGATCACGCCGACGGGGTGGACCCGCTGGCTGGCGCGCGCGAGGCTCTGCGGATCGGCGCGCTGGAAGTGGACGAGCGGCGTGTAGCCGAGTTGCTCGAGCGCCTCGACCATCGTGCTGATCGCCTCCGCGACCGGCGGCCCGATCGGCCAGTTGGGCATCTCCACGAGCACGATCTCGGTGCGGCCGGCCCGCAGCGCGAGGGCCACCGCGTTCGGCTCGTACCCGAGGCGCTCGGCGACCTCGAGCACGCGGTCCCGCGTCGCCGGTGTGATCCGGTGCTTCGCGTCGGAGCCGTTGAGGACGTAGCTGACGGTGGCGCGGGAGACGCCGGCGCCGATCGCGACGTCCCTGGAAGTCGGCCGCCTCGCCGGCGGTGCGCCCCGGGGATCGCCCGCGCCGCCTGTCACCCGCCGACGCTGCTGACGCCGAACTGGTGGGAGGTGCCAATCACCTTGCCGTGGGCGTCGAGCGCCTGGACCGTGAACGTCTTGCCGGCGTCTCCGACCGCGATCGCGGTCTCGAACCCAGATTTGGCAGCCGTGGCGGCGACCGTACCCGCGCCCGTGCCGGACTGCTCTAGCACCTTCCACGAGGCCACCTGAGTGGCGCCGTTCCAACTCGCGTAGACGGTCGTCCGGCCGCCTTGCTGGCGGGCGGTGGCGGCGGGCGGCGTAAGTGGCTGCCCGACCCATGGCTCAACCCGAGCGCGGTAGCTGATGTCGGAGCCCGGCAGGCGGGCATCGAGGAGCATGTCCCCCGAGGCGCTGTACTCGGTGATGAATGGCGACGATCCCCAGCCAACCATCTCGTTCCCGTTGGCGAGCGGCTCGAGGCTGCCCATGTAGTCGGAGTCGAACTTCGAGCCGTGGCTGTACTCGCCCGCGAGCGTCGCGGTGTGCGTCTGCTGGTCGACCTTGAGCACGAGGCCGCGGGAGGGCCCGGTCGGCGAGACGTAGGTGCCGCCGCCGGTGATCTGGCAGCAGTGGTCGTCGAACATCGTGACCAACGGGGAGCCGGGATACGTCACCACGTCGTGCTGCCACTGAAAGTCGGCGCCGGGGCCGATCTTGAAGTCCGAGTGGGGTCCCCCGAGCGTCCACTCGATCTTCCCGGTCGCGATGTTCACCTTGTAGACGGCCCACGTGTCGCGCATCGATACGACGAACGACCCGTCGCCCGGTATGTCGATCGCGTTGACGTGGTAGGCGTCCCAGGGGAACCCGTTCGTGGGAATCGTTGCCTTGGAGTCGCCCAGGGGGATGTGGTCGAGGGCATCCCAGCTGCGGATCAGCTTGCCGGTGTTGAGGTCGTACTCCTGAACGGCCGAGTCGATCAGCGCGCCGTTGTAGGCGCCGCCGTACCCCGACAGGTTCATCGGGAGGTTCTTGTTGGCGGTCACCCACGCGTCGTGGCCCCGGATCACGATCTCGTGCAGCGTCAGCACCCAGCCGTCGGTGGCGTGCAGCGTCGCCACGGTCTGGTAGTGCTGGTTGACGATCACGTACTCGCCCTGCTCGGTGGCACCGGTGTTTGTGACCACGCCCTGCCACCAGGCGAGGACGGGCTTGCCGTTGTAGACCTGAAGACTGAGGTTGCCGGCGACCGCGCTCGTCGGCACCGGCTTGAACCAGACCGGCTGGAGGCTGTTGTCGAGGATCAGCGGGCCGCTCTGGCCGGTGATCGGCGGGTGGCTGAGGTCGTAGAAGTTCGTCATCAGGATGTAACCGGGCGCGAGCTTGCTCGACTGAGGCTTGACGTCCGAGCGAATCACCGGCGGACGGAGCGCCGGCTCGCTCACGTAGCTGTAGGTACCGTCGGTCGAGTACGCCCCGATCGCGGCGCCGTGGGAGCCGCCGAACGCGAACGCGACCAGCACGAACACGGCGACGGTTGCGGTCACGCCGATCGCGACCGGAATCCGCTTCGTGATCGGTCCTTGGGCGGCGGCGCCCACCCTGGGCACGAGGGCGAACGTGACCAGCGCGGCGGCGGCGCACAGGCCCGCAGCGATGAGGTAGCCGAGGCGGAATCCGTCGGTGAGCGCCTGGGGCACGCCGTGGCCCTTGCCGATCAGCTGACTCGAGAGCGACGTCGCCAGCGTGATCAGGACGGCGAGCCCGAGACCGCCTCCGACCTGGCGGGAGGTGTTCACGAGGCCCGAGGCCAGCCCCGCCTGTCCCTCCTTGGCACCCTGGGTGGCGGCGATCGTCGAGGGCACGATCGACATCCCGATACCCGCCGCGGTGAGGATCCCCGGGAGCACCACGTAGAGAATCGGGCTGCCGCTGGCCGCGATCTTCGTGAACAGCAGCATCCCGAACGTCATCATCGTCAGCCCACCGCCAAGCACGGCGCGCACGCCGAAGCGACTGACGAGCTTGCCGGCGCTGCGGGCGACGAACATGATCGTCAGCGCCATCGGCAGGAAGCACAGCCCGGCGTGGAGGGGAGAGAGCCCGAGCACCTGCTGCAGGTAGAGCGAGCTCAGGAACCACATCGGGAACAGCGCCGCGCTGAACAGCAGCACGATCCCGTTGGCGACGTTCAGCGGCTTGCTCAGGTCCTTGAACGGGATCAGCGGATCCGACGCCCAGCGCACCTCGATCAGGTTGAACAGCGCCAGCAGCGCCAACCCGACGAGGATCGGGATGAGCGCCTGACCCGAATGCCAGCTGCGCAGTCCGGCCTGCACGACCCCGTAGACGAGCACCATCTGGCCCACGGTCAGCGTCACCGCGCCGGCGACGTCGAAGCTCCGGCCGGCCACTCCTCGGCGCCGATCGGTCACGACCGCATAGGCGATGACCGCGGTGACGAACCCGATCGGCGGGTTGATCAGCAGCACCCACCGCCAACTGAGCGTCTCCGTAATGATCCCGCCGAACAGCACGCCGGCCGCGCCGCCGGCGCCGTTCATCGCGGCCCACAGGCCGATCGCGCGGTGAAGCTGCGGGCCGGGCGGGAATGAAGAGGTGATGATCGCCAGGGATGAGGCGGCCATGAACGCGCAGCTGAACCCTTGGACGCCGCGGGCGACGACAAGCATCTCGCTGGTGGTGGAGAGGCCTCCGACGAGCGATGTGAGCGAGAACAGGACGAGCGCGGCGACGAACACCCGCCGCTGCCCGAGCTGGTCGGCCGCGCGGCCGCCGAGCATCAGGAACCCGGCGAACGCGATCGCGTACGCGTCGACGACCCACTGCAGGTCGGCCGAGCTGAAGTTGAGACTCGACTGGATCGAGGGCAGGGCGACGTTGACGATGCTCAGGTCGAGGATGACCATGAACTGGGCCACGCAGCAGACCACGAGGATCCAGGCCGAGCGAGATCCCCACGCGAACCGCGAGAGGCGGGGGGACCCCTGAGAGTTCCCAATTCCCGGGGCCTCGACGGCCGCTCCGGGGCCGGCACCGCTATCGACTACAGTCGCCCCACCGACTGCTGCGCCGTCGGCGTCCAGGGGCGCGGACGAAGTTTCAGATGGATCCATCCGCATCGGTACCTTACCCTGAGCGTCCGGCGGAACGGGCGACGAGGTGCCCCCTTTGCGCTGCGCCGGCGGCGAAACGTTTCGGCGCCGGGGGTGTCTTGTAACCTGAATGGTGAACACTTTGAGCGAACGGGAGTCGCGTCTATGAAGAAAGCGTTGCTGAGCATGATCGTCGCCGGGTTGGCAATTTCGGGCTGCGGCGGCGGCTCGGCCTCGCAGACGAGCTCGAACGCGGCGGCGTCCACCCCCGCGACCTCCTCGTCAACAACCACGACGTCGTCGACCACTACGACGACGACTCACAAAACGGTGCATCACAAGCAGGCGGCGGTCCACAAGCCGAAGCCGGTCACGACGTCGACGACCCACACGACGGCTCCTACGCCCGCGACCACGTCGGTCGCGCCGCAGACCACCACCTCAGCTCCGGCGCCTACCACCACGCCGCCGAAGCCCGTCGTTGCGCCCCCCAAGACGACGAGCACCCCCAAGACCAGCACGACCAGCACCGGCCCCCAGGGCTACACCAGCACCCAGCAGGGGTACTAGCCGCGGCGCCGGGCCCGCCGTTTGTGCTGGTCGCCGGTCGCCGGGCGGCCCGGGTCGGGCAAGAGCCCGCTGGCGGCCTGAACCGCCGGGGCGGTCAGATCGAGAGCCACACGGCGGTGTCGCCGGGCAGCAGGCCGTCGTCGGTCAGCGGTCCGCTCGCGAGCAGAATCTCCCCATCCAGCGGGAGCGACACGGGATCGCGCGCGAGATTGACGAGGCACTGGAATCCCGGATCGCGCGCGAACGCCAGCGCGCCTTCGGGCGCCTCGAGCCAGTGGAGGGTGCCGTCGCCGAGCGCCGGCTGGGCGCGACGAAGGGCGAGCCCGCGCCGGTAGAGCTCGAGCATCGAGCTCTCGTCGCCGGTTTGCGCCTCTGCGGTCAGCTCGCGCCAAGCCGGCGACTGCGGGAGCCACGGCGGCGCGCTTGCATTGTCAGGGCTGAACCCGAAAGGTGGCGCGTTGCCGGACCACGGGATCGGCACCCGGCACCCGTCGCGGCCGCGCTGCGTCCGGCCCGATTGCTCCCAACCCGGGTCCTGCAACGCATCCTCGGGGAGGTCCTCGACCTCGGCGAGTCCCAGCTCCTCGCCCTGGTACACGTACGCACCGCCCGGCAGCGCCAGCATCAGCAGCGCCGCGGCCCGCGCCCGGCGACGGCCGACGTCGAGGTCGGCCGGAAGGTCGATGAGGTCGTCGAGCTTACGCAGCGGCCTGACGCCCTGGGGACGCGCGTACCGGGACACCTCCCTGACCGTGTCGTGGTTGGACAGGACCCATGTTGGCGGGGCGCCGACGGCCTCGTGGGCGGACAGCGCGGCCACGATCGAGGCGCGCATGGGCTCGGCCTGCCACGGTGCGAGCAGGAAGTCGAAGTTGAAGGCGGTGTGGAGCTCGTCGGCGCGGATGTACTGCGCGAGCCGTGCGGGGTGGTGGACCCAGGCTTCGGCGACGAACACCCGCGGCTCGTCGTAGCTATCGGCGAGCGAGCGCCACGAGCGGTAGATGTCGTGTACCTCGTCGCGGTCCCAGTGCGGGTGGTCGACCGCCTCGCCGCCAACGGGGGGCCAGACCGTGGAGCCGACGTCTGGAAGGCCCTCGGCCTTGGCGAGGCCGTGGGCGACATCGATGCGGAAGCCGTCGACCCCGAGCCCGAACCAGAACCGCATCGTCGCGTCGAACTCGTCCCGAACGTCCGAGTTGGTCCAGTCGACGTCGGGCTGCTCGGGGGTGAACAGGTGGAGGTACCACTGTCCGGGGCGGCCGTCGGCTTCCGTGACGCGAGTCCACGCGAGCCCGCCGAAGTTGCTCATCCAGTCGTTCGGCGGTGTGCTCCCGTCCGAACCGAGGCCGTCGCGAAAGATGAACCGCGCGCGCTCGCGTGATCCCGGCGCGGCGGCGAGGGCCTCCTGGAACCAGGGGTGATGGTCGGAGAGGTGGTTCGGAACGATGTCGAGGAGGATGCGGAGGCCGAGGTCGTGGGCCTCGGCGATCAGCGCCTCGGCCTCGGCGACGGTGCCGAAAAGGGGCTCGATCGCGCGGAGGTCCGAGACGTCGTAGCCTCCGTCCTTCATTGGGGACGGGTACCACGGGGTGATCCACAGGGCGTCGACGCCGAGCCCGGCGAGGTACGAGAGGCGCGAGCGCAACCCCTGGATGTCGCCGATGCCGTCACCGTCTCCATCCGCGAAGCTGCGGATGTAGACCTCGTAGATGACCGCGCTCCGCCACCATGGCCCTCCGTTGCGGCTGAGTTCCGCGTCCGTCATGCGCGCGGGATCGCCGTCGAGCGGAGCGGGGGTGGAGTGGGTCATGCCGTTTCTTCTACCGCTCGCTCGGCGCACAGCCCAGCGCCGTTCGGGCATGGCAAACGGTACGCGGGGCGTGAACGGACGCTGCGCTACGTGGTGCGGCGCTCGATCACGGTCAACGGTGCGAGCTCCTCGGTCGGGTCGCCGCCGACGCCGTCGATCGCTGCGAACAGCAGTTCGACGCCACGCGCGCCGGTCTCGCGCAACGGCTGGCGGACCGTGGTGAGACCAAGCACTTCAGCCACATCGACGTCGTCGAAGCCGATCACCGCTAGGTCCTCGGGCACGCGCAGGCCGCCCGACCGGGCGGCTTCGAGCACGCCTATCGCCTGCACGTCGGAGGCGGCGAAGATCGCGGTCGGGGGTTCGGGCAGGCTCAGCAGCCGCTCCGCCGATGCGCGCGCTTCCTCACGCCCATGAGCCGCCCGGAACTCGAGCGCGCCGTTCCGCTTGATTCCGGCCCGTCGAAGTGCGCGGGCCATGCCCTGGCGCCGCCGCTCGCTCGACGTGAACCCGAACGGGGTCGGCTCGTCTCCGACGAAGCCGATCAACGTGTGTCCCTTGGCCAGGAGGTGCTCGGTCGCCATCGTGCCGCCGAGGACATCGTCGATCACGATCCGGGGCAGTGCGGGGTGGGCGACGTCGACGAGCACGGCGGGCAGTCCCTCCCGGCGGAGGTTCTCGACCTCCTCGTCGGTCGGGCGCACCGACATCACGAGCAACCCATCGACGCGGTCGGCTCGGGCGAAGCTCAGGAACGCGTCGTCGCGCTGGGTCAGGGTCTCGACATCGAACAGCACCAGGTCGTAGTCGCCGTGGTCGCGGAGCTTGCCGACGACGCCGCGCAGGCGCTCGAGCACCGAGTTGCGGGTGAAGAAGGGCGCGACCACGCCGATCATCTGCGTGCGACCCAGCGACAGACTGCGGGCCATAGAGCTGCGCCGGTAACCGAGCCGATCGATCGTCTGGTGGACCCGCTGGCGCGCGTCTTCGCTGACCAGCGGGCTGTCGTTCAGCACGCGCGAGACGGTCCCCACGCCGACCTTCGCGTGGCGCGCGACGTCCCGGATGGTCGGGGCACGGTCCCGGGACTTGGGTGGAACCGGGTCCATCAACCCGTCAGCGTAGCTCCGGAGTCAACGTGTCGGCAGTTGGCTGCGGGGGCGGTGGCACTCGAATCCGGAAGGTGTCAGCACTTGACTCCGGGGTGAGGTCCTGCGATATTGGAACCGGTTCCAACATCAGCGCAACGATAGCCGCTGAAAATTGGCCAGACGAGGTGAGGAGCAGGCAATCAGCGTCCCCGGCGCGGCCGTGTCGCCGCACCCGTGTGCCGGCGTGACATCGTCCAACGGCCGTCCGATAGCGGTCGCCGGCGAGGCGATCGTCGCCTTCGTCCTCGAGCCCGGAGGAGGAACGACGCCCCATCTCGGGGGCGGCTCGTTCACCGCGGCGCGGACGCTCGGCCGCCTAGGGCTGCGGCCGGTGTTCATCGGCCGGCTGTCGACCGATCGGTATGGGCGTGCTCTTCGCCGTGCGCTTGACGAGTCGGGCGTGGATCTCATCGGGATCGTCAGCACCGACGAGCCGACGACATTCGCTCGAGTGGAGCGCGACGGCAACGGCACACCGAGCTACCGCTTCTACGTCGAGGGCACCTCGACCGCCGGCCTGCTGCCGGATGAGGCCCGTTTGGCGATGCCGCACGATGCGGCCGCGCTTCACATCGACGGGCTCGGCTTGGCCGCCGAACCGCAGGCGACCGCGCTCGTGTCGCTGGTGCGCGAGGCCGGCTTCCGAACTTTGGTCCTCGTCGATCCGAACTGCCACGCCCAGGAAGTCCGCGGTGGAACGGCGTTCCGTGAGCGTCTGCGTGACGCGTTGTCGCTGGCGGACGTCGTCAAGGCGAGCGAGCGGGATCTGGCGTATCTCGACCCGGATCGAACCCCATACCAGACCGCCCGCGCCCTGCTCGCGCGCGGCCCGGCGGTCGTATTGCTCACGAACGAAAGCCTTGGGGCGACGGTACTCGCCGCGCGGGGCGAGGCGTTGGTGGAGGCGCCGCACTCGCAGGTGGTCGACACGATCGGCGCCGACCACGCATTCGGCGCGGCATGGCTTGGGGCGTGGGTGGCCGAGGGACTCGAGCGCGGGGACCTCGGCGACCTCGAGGAAGTGGTGCGCGCCGCCGAGTTCGCCGTCCAGGTGGCAGCGCGCACCTGCGAGCGGGCGGGGCCGGAGCCGCCGCGCGGCGCGAAGGTCGATTCGGAATGGTGCTTGGAATGAATGGGCCCGAACCAGGGAGGAGTCGATGCTAGGCACGCTGGCAAGAGCGGGCGCTGTTCTCGATCTGTTCACCACGGAGGAGCCGGAGTGGGGAGTGACGGCAACGGCGCAGCGCCTCGGGATCGGCAAATCGCTGGCCCACGACGTGCTCGCCAGCCTCGCCGGGATCGGGCTGCTCCAGCGCTTCGGTCACGGCAGGTATCGCCTGGGGTGGCGGACGGTGACGCTGGCTTCGGTGTTGCTGCGCACGAGCGAGCTGAAAACGCACGCCCGTCCCGTCGTGCGCGATCTCGCCGAGCGTCAGGGACTGACGGTAAGCCTCGCGGCGTGGGACTGCGGGCGGATCATCTACATCGATCGCCGGTCGAGCGCCCGGCATCCGAGCGGGTGCGGCCCGGCCGCCGGGACCGCGGCGCCGCTCGACGGGAGCGCGGCGTCCAAGGTGCTGCTCGCGGCCCGTCCGCGGGCGGAGGTGCAGACGCTCTGGTGCGATGGGCTGGTGCACACGGGGCATGCCTCGGCCGACGCGCTCGAGTTGGACCTCGAGCTCGTTCGCCGGCACGGCTGGGCGCACAACCGTGCGGAGGAGACCGCGGGGTCGAGCGCGGTTGCCGCGCCGGTGCGTGAGGCCGACGGGAACGTGGCAGCGGCGATCAGCCTCGACCTCCTCGACCGGTTCTCCTCGGCGAACGTCGATCTCCACGCGCGCGCGGTCGTGGCCGCGGCGTCGAGGATCACCGCCGCGATTCGCCAGCACGCGCCGGCTGCTTGACGTTACTCCGACGCTCCCGCGGAAAACGCGCGGTGCAGCTCGGTCGCGGTCGCCACGGACCAGTCCGCGCCCTCACCCCTGGTTGACGTTCGACAATGCCGGAACCGCGGGGGCATCGACCTGCACAGCCTGCCATTCGAGCGCGTTCGGCCTGACCGTGGCAGAGCGCGCACGCCCCACATGCGCGCCCTGCCGCGGTCGGGGTTGGCGACGCCGAATGTCAGACTTCGCAGGTCGCGCGCTTACTCGCGCGGCGAAGCAACAGGGCCAGGACGTGGGCGACCGTTGCCACGTCGCCCGGGCGGCGGCTCAGAGTTTGTACTCCCGCAACCCGTTCCAGTATTGCCGAACGCAGAAGCGCTCGAGCCGCCAGCACCCGAGCGCCACCGAGAGCATCAGGACGCCGAAACCGGCGAGGCCCCCGAACGCGCTGGTGACCACGGGCACGAGCGCCATCAACCAGCACCACACGGCGAGCCACGCCAGCGGACGCCAGGGTAGGTGAAAGCTCCACTGCCGGCGCCGCGGTTCCTGGTCCTCGGATGGCTCCCATCCGTCGTCCGGAGGATCCCAGCCGTCGCCATGCACGAGGCCGAAGACCAGCATCTCAAATGTCACCTGCCGATTCCGACTTGAGGCTCCACAGCGTCGAGCCGTCCTCGCCGGGCGCGCTCTCGACGATCCCGGCCGTCGCGAGCTTCTCGAGCGCACCGTGGAACTCGTGATACGGGATCATCCCGACCTGGGCGAGCGCTCCGTACCCGGCACGTTCGTACAGGTCAGAGGTGCTGGTCGGGTCGATCGTCAGCACTCCCATGAGAACCGACTCGCGGGACATGGGGGGTACGTTACTCCCGTCCGGTAACGGGCCCAAAGTGCGAATGGACTGACCTCCGAATGGAGCGAGATGCGACGTTCAGCAGTCGGGCGAGGCGCTCACTTATGCTCGCCGAGTGGCTCCAGCGGGAGCGGCGAGGCCGGCTTCAGCTCCTCGAGGCGAAGAAGAGTCATCACGCGCGCGGCGCCGCCCCGGGTCGACAGGCGCAGGAGCACGCGTTGAAGCTGAGCGACCTCGCGCGCGACGACGAGCAGCATGGCGTCGGTCTCGCCGGTGACCCAGTCGGCCGAGATCACCTCGGGCATCGCCTTGATGGCCTCGGCGAAGCGACGGTGGGCGGCCTCGCCGTGGCTCTGGAGCGTCACCGCCACATAGACATATAGGGGGAAGCCGGCCTCGGCGGCGTCGAGTTGGGCGGTGATGCTCCGCACGATTCCGGACTCCTTCAGGCGCCGGACGCGATGGAGCGTGGCGGCCGGGGACAGGCCGACGATCCGGGCCAGCTCCACGTTCGGGCGATCCGCGTCGGTCTGGAGCTCCTCGAGCAGCCTCATGTCAATCAAATCAAGCGAAATCGGCATTTCACGAAATATTCCATCGTCCTGAGGTCGGTATGTCAAATCGAGCTGGGGTTTTTGCCGAACTTGACCGATGCTCTGATCATGAACAGCAGGCATCGTTCAGCGATTTTCGCCCTCGCCGCAGCCGGCACCCTGTGGGGCCTCAACGTGCCCCTCACGAAGCTGGCGCTCGGCTGGCTTCCCCCTGGCTGGCTGACCGTCGTTCGCTTCGCGGTCGCCGCTCCGCTGCTCGCGCTCGTCGGCCGACGCGGCCTTCGCGACGCGTTGACGCTGCGGGTGCTCGCCTCGGGCGCGATCGGGTTCGGCGCGGTGATCGTGCTCCAGAACGCCGGCATCGAGCGGACCAGCGTGAGCCACGCGGCCGTTGTCATCGGCGCGGCCCCGGTGCTCGTGGCGCTGATTGCCGCGAGCTTCGGTCGGGCCGCGGCGCGGCCGCTCACCTGGGGTGGCTACGCGATCGCGCTCGTCGGAATCGCGCTTGTCGCGGGGGCCGGTGGGGGCGGCGCGACGCCACGAGGCGACCTACTGGTGCTCGCCTCGGTCGTTCTGTCGGCGGCATTCATTGCGATGCAGCCGAGGCTGCTCGAGGGACGGGATGCCGCCGCGGTGACCGCCGTGCAGTTCGCGGGGGGCGCGCTCATTGCGATGCCGGTGGCGGTCCTTACCGAGCACGCGCCGCACGCCCCCGGGACGACTGTGCCGGTGCTCGCGTTGGCGGCACTGGCGCTCGCCGGCACGCCGCTGCCGTTCTGGCTGTTTGCCTTCGGACAGTCCCGGGTGCCGGCCGAGCTTGCCGGCGCGTTCCTGAACCTCGAGCCAGTAGTCGGGGCCGTCGCCGGCTGGCTCGTGCTCGGGGAGCCGGCGGGCGCGTGGCAGATCATGGGCGTGGCAGCCGTGATCGCGGGAATCGCGATGAGCACGCTTCCGCCCAGGCCGGAGCCGCGTCCCGAGCCCGTCGTGGCCCGGCTCGCATACAAACTTCTTACCTTGCGACCGTGAGGCCGACGGCTGCCTGATCGCCAGCGCCGGGCGCTCGTGATGCGCGAGCTCGAGGGCCGTAGCTATGACGAGATCGCTCTACGTATGGGCGTCAGCAACGGCGCGGTGCGCCAGCTCCTGAGCCGGGCGCGCACGTCGGTGCGGGACCGGCTTGGGACGCTCGTTCCCGCCGATCTGCTGCTGCGATGGACGACCGTGACCGCGCCCTCGGGTGGGTCGCGCGCGGTGACGCTCGCCGGCAGCGGTGCGCTCGCGGCAAAGTTGTCCGGCGTGGTGCTGATGTCGGCCGCTCCTGTGGTGGCAATCGCCCCGGCGCCGACGCCAGGCCGGAGCTGGGCTCCGCGTCCGGCTCGCCACGCGCCCGCGGTCAGCAACGCGCCCGCGGTCAGCCACGCG
>Ga0070765_100001070_pt1 | contig 16421 bp, 10 predicted proteins | sample HubBroMetageWFT5_FD_71516 | JGI IMG/M metagenome (GOLD analysis project Ga0070765, IMG submission 71516) | Warmed and freeze-thawed soil microbial communities from the Hubbard Brook experimental Forest, New Hampshire - Hubbard Brook CCASE Soil... | ecosystem: Environmental > Terrestrial > Soil... | reverse complement strand
AACACTTCCGCTGTGTAGGAAGCGAATTGCGCGCCGTTGCGATACGCATTCTGCGGATAGGTCCGCGCGGTACAGGCGGCGCAGCCTTCAGGGTCAGATTCTCCAAGAATTATGGGTGTGTCCTTCCATGCGGGAAAAGACTCCACGATTTTGAACCCTTGTTCAATCGAAGCTAGTTGTCGCGCAACGCCCATCTGCACGTGGTCCTCGTCCCACTCAGTGGCTCCTTTGGGATGAAAGCTGATGAACGCCAAAGGCGAACCGATTTTCCCCGTTGCGAAATTTTGCTCGTGCGCGCAGTGCTCCAGAAATCTTCGCAAAAACTCCGCCGCCCTCGGAGAAGCAGGTCCTGTCGTGTCCGGTCCGCCGACAGAAGCGCCCGGCAAGGCTCGCAGAATCGCGGCAGCAGAAAAATCGTACAGCTTGAAGTATTCTTCCGGAGTTCCTTTCCAATAGTCGATGTCCGGCTCATTCCAAATTTCCCAAAGCCAGGTCTTGGCCTCGGCTTCGCCATAGCGGTCGCACAGGTGAGCGGCAAAGTGAAACACAAGATCCGCCCACTTCTGATAATCCTTCGGCGGATAGGCCCAGCCGGTGAAAATCGTACCATGAGGAAAATTGTGGCGATACGGCTGTGGGTGCGTTGAGAGCGCTTCTGGCATAAAGCCGACTTGCACGAGAGGCTTAATGCGTAGCGCGAGGTACGTGTCAAAAATGCGGTCGAGAATCGCCCAGCTATAGATCGCATTCCCCTGAGCGTCCTCCGTGTAGACATTCGTGGAGCCCCACTTCAGCGACGCTGAACCGTCGCCGCTGGTCAGCAAGTTGTGCACGCGAATGTGGACTGGGACGGAACTCAGCGCCGCAAGTTCACCGAGCAACTTTTTGCCATTGGGCGCGTAAGTGTAGTTTGGCTCGTCATAGCCAAAATAGTTCCAGATGCGCGGAAGAGGACCGTCGGATTGATCGGCGTGAACTTGGATATTTACGGTGGGCTCGGTTTGCTGTACAGCGGAACGGCCTTCGTTTAGCGCGAGGATTAGAAACAGTAGGGACGAGCAACGAATGGTCGAGACCAAACTATGTCTGTTCATGCCGTGAATTTTAACTGAAGTGTGCCGATAACACGCATGACGATGCCAAGCAACACCGCCTGTAGGGGCGGGGCTTGCCCCGCCCTGTTTTTCTCCCATTTCAAATTCCGCGAAGACGACGGCGCTGGCGCCCCACACTCCGAAGCGCCTTGTCTCTACGGCCCGTTTGACCAAGGCGGCACGACACCGGACATACGAGCATAAGCGATAAGCTGGCCCATGTGCTCGTTAGCGTGAACGATGATGCGCAAGTACATGCCGTCCACTGTTGCGTCTCGATCGTGGATGTGAACTTTGCGTTGAAGATCCTTCGGCGTTTCCGCGAGATGCGCTTGCTTTACGGCCTCCAAAGATCGTTTCAGCCAGCTAATGACCTCGGCCTTTGCTGTGACCGATTTTTCCATTCCTTCTTTCATGTCGGTCGGCACCTTGGGGCCAGTCACGCCGAGCAATCCGAAATTGGCCTCGACAATGTGCATGTACACCTCGCTGGTAGAGCGCACACCCGGTGCCGGACGCCAGGAGAATTTCTCCGCAGGAGTGGCTTCGGCAAGGGCCACAAGTTGCTGTGAGACGTGCAGCCATTCGCCGTCATAACCCTGCCAAATTCCTTCCGGCGCCGTTTGCGCAAGCAAAGGCTGCGCGCGGAATGTGCTGAGCAAAAAAAGTAAAAGAAGCGCTTTCTTCATAATTTGTCTCCTCGCAGGAGTTGGTTCATGGGTGGCGCGGTATAAGCCAGCCCATTCTATATGCGTCGCAAAGTTAGACGGACGTCTTCTAAAAAGGCTTCTGAACTCCGCCGCTCGTCGCGATACAAGCGCCCAGCCGAGTGGCAAATAGGCTCGAAGATCATGAATACAAATGGAGAGTTGAGGAATCTAATGACCTATGCGAATACGACCAGGATTGCTCGGTTTCATTGCAGTCTTTCAGACAGTGCTCTTTTTAACGCATTTTTTCCTCTATGAGACTTGGACGTTTTCAGCAGGGGAAAGCAATGCGGCCGGTCCTCTCTGGCTCAAACTGATTGTCGCCATACTTTCAGTGAGTTTCCTTGTGGCTTCGCTCTTGGCGTTTCGCTTTACAAGTGGCGTGCTTCGCGCGTTTTATCGCGCGGCGGCGGTGTGGCTCGGCTTGCTGACCTTTCTGTTCCTCGCGGCGGTCTCTTCGTGGATACTTTTCGGCGCCGCGCGATTGGCGGGCCTGGCTGCAAACTTCCACGGGATTGTGGAAGTTCTATTCAGTGCAGCCGTCCTCGTCGGATTGTACGGAGTTTTCAACGCGAGCTGGACGCGCATCACGCGAATTACGGTCCGGTTGGCGAATTTGCCGGAGGCTTGGCGCGGGCGAACAGCCGCGCTGATCAGCGATGTCCACCTGGGACACGTGCGGAATGGCAGTTTTCTGCGGCGCATGGTGGCTAAGATTTTGAAGGAAGAGCCCGACGCGATTTTTATCGCCGGCGATTTGTACGATGGCACGGCGATCGATGCAAGACGGGCTGCGGCTCCCTTGAGCAAGCTAACAGCGCCGCACGGCGTATATTTTGTCGCGGGCAATCACGAGCAATTTGGTGACGACAGCAAATATTTGCGCGCGGTGGAAGCCGCCGGCGTACGCGTGCTCAGCAACGAAAAGGTGGAAGCCGATGGATTGCAAATCATTGGCGTCCCTTACAGGCACGCAACGCATGACGCGCATCTCGCCTCTGTACTGCAAGGCGTCGGCGTGGATCGCGAACGCGCCAGTATTCTCCTGACGCATGCGCCCGACCATCCGGAAGTTGCCGAAGCAGCAGGAGTTTCGCTCCAGCTCTCCGGCCACACGCATGTTGGACAATTTATTCCCTGGAGCTGGATGGCGCGCCGCATTTACCGCCAATTCGTTTACGGCCTAAGCCGAATTGGCAAGATGCAAGTGTTCACATCAAGCGGTGCCGGAACCTGGGGCCCGCCGCTCCGGCTCGGCTCAAATCCCGAGATTGTCATGCTTCAGTTCGAGTAAAACCAGCAAGCACTAGTAGGGGCACGGCACGTTTACCCTGACTCTCGAAGGGCCGTGCCCGTCCAATGTAAAAGGAAATCGTCCAATCTTCCGAGTCCAAAAGTTAAAGAGATTGTAGAAATGTAAGCAAAGCCTTCTTCTCCGCCGGCTTCAACTTCTCAAATTCATCCGTAACATGTGCCGCTTCCCCGCGGTGCCGCCGAATGGCATCCGAAAAAGTAGTCGAAGCCCCATCATGCATAAGTCGCGAATGCAGCCGCACACCCCACAGGGGCGCGGTCCGGATTTTGTTCGCGGTGCTCTGGAACTTGGGGAATGTGGAACGCATCAATTCGGCATGCGCGGCAATTCTTTTGCCGTAGTGCTCGGGAATAGCCTGAACAATCCCGTCGCCGGTGCCAACGTCATGCATCAGGAAATCCCCGTAAGGATGAAACGTCTTATCGCCGAGCGCGGCCGGAATAGTGAAGTTGCCGCCGTTAATGGCAGTGCCGGCAGCGGCGGTAGTGAGCGTTGTGACGTGACACGCAGCGCAGCCAACTTTGTCAAAAATCGCTTCGCCATTCTTGGCTTCGGCCGTTTGCGAGAGCGTCACGTCTCGCGCAGGCGCTTCCGACGCGCGCATGAATCGGGCAAAGTGATCGATGTCGGCAAGCCCATCGGGGTCGGTCTTATCATTAGGTTCAGCGGCGGTATTGCAAAGATTGGTGACCTCGTCGGGCTGGAGCCGATTTGTTATGCCCATCTCGTTCAGATACGCATCAGCCGAAAAAGAAAGCAGGCTGGCGTGCTGATCTTTCCAACCGAACCGCCCAACAGCAGTCTTCCCGGGAGCTTCCACAATGGGGACGTAAAGCGGCTGGCCGCAAATTTTGCCATGGCTCTTCTTGCATTGCTCCTTGGCGAGATCGAGCAAGGTGTTGTCCGCAACCGCTTCAACAAATCCGTCCCCCAATACATTTAGGGAAACTCGAAACGTGCGGATATTCTCCGTGTCCGGCACGTGCTCCTGAATCTCCGTGCTGGGGAAAGCGCCACTCGGACAAATAGCACGGTCATTAATCAGCGACCGGCCTTTGATGATCTCCGCTCCATGATTGATCGGAACCTCGGGATTCTGAAACACGCCGTGAGCATCTTTGTGCCCGACGCGCAATTCGGACACCTGGCTCGACCCGCCGCTTGTGGGATTCTGGTGGCACTCGCGGCAGGATTGCGCGTTATAGAGCGGACCCAATCCGTCGGCGAGATGCTCGACCTCTTCGAACGTGTTTTGATCCGTGGTGTGGGTGGCGCCGTCCACCATTCCGTTGCTCTTGTTGTCGAATCCAGTGGGAGCTTCGGAAACCGGCGGCGCGAACGAAAGAACACCGAACGACAGGAAAACGAAAACACCGGCAAGCAATTTCATGGGGACCTCGCAGGTGGCTGGTTGCAGAGGAATGTACTCCTCGCATAGAAGAAAGCCAAGTGAAATAATTGATAAGGAAGGTCGCGAATTTCTCGCAGCTTAGGTGTTAGACCGGGCGACGGATGCCAAGCTTGCGCATGCGCGCCTGAAGAGTGGTGCGCTTCATGCCCAGGATCGCAGCCGCTCCTTTGCCGCCGGCGATGCGCCACTCGGTTTGCCGCAGCGCACGCAAAATGTGCTGCCTCTCGGCGTCTTCAAGAGTGGAAATAGACGACGCAGAGGAAGTTAAGGAAGTCGAGGAGGATGTAGAGTCCATCCCCGCAGCGGAATTTCCCGTGAGATTTGCGGCGTCACTTGATTTTAGTTCGCTGACAGGGACTCGCAGCTCTCTTCCAGGCGATAGCAGCACGGCGCGCTCGATGAAATTTTCCAGCTCGCGAATATTGCCGGGCCAGGAATATCCAACGAGAGCATCCATCGCTTCTGCGGGGACGTACGCGACGGATTTGTTGAGGCGGCGGCTGAACTTCTGCACGAAATAGCGGACGAGCAGAGGCACATCTTCCGGGCGCTCGCGGAGAGCGGGGATGTGAATGGGAAAAACGTTTAGGCGGTAGTAGAGATCGCTGCGAAACGAGCGCTCGGCTACAAGCTTCGCGAGATCGCCGTTCGTGGCTGCGACGATCCGGACATCCACGCGCTGCGTATGATTGCTGCCGAGGCGCTCGAACTCCTGTTCTTGAAGGACGCGTAAAAGTTTGGGTTGCAACTCGAGCGGCAGGTCCGCAACCTCATCAAGAAAAAGTGTGCCGCGATCGGCGAGTTCAAAGCGGCCGATCTTTTGCGTCAGAGCCCCAGTAAAGGCGCCACGCTCGTGGCCGAAAAGTTCGGATTCGAGCAAGCCGCTGGGGATGGCAGCGCAATTGATCTTGACGAAAGTGCGCTCGCGGCGCGGGCTCAAATTGTGAATGGCGCGCGCGATCAGTTCCTTGCCGGTGCCAGTATCGCCGGTGATCAGGACGGCAGTGCCAGCGGGAGCGACAAGTTCCACCTGGGCCAACGCGCGCTTCAGCGCAGGACTGTCGCCAATGATTTCTTCGAAATTGAACTCACTTCGAATCTCTTCCTCGAGATAAAGCTTTTCTTCTGCGAGCTTGTCCTTCAGCGCATCAATTTGTTTGAACGCCAGGGCGTTTTCCACCGCGATAGCGATTTGCGTGGCGACTTGCAGTAAAAGCTCGACATCCTGGTGTGGAAAAGCGTCTTCCCGCCGGCTGGCGAGATTGAGTGTGCCAAATGTGCGGCCGTGCGTGATCAGCGGAACGCAGCAGATGGTCTGAACTCCTTCCGCGCGGAGCGTGCGAATGACTTCGTTGTTGAAACCATCGATCTCGGCACCGCGGGCGAGCAGTGGCTGGCCGGTGGTGAAGCACACTCCGGAAGGCGTTGTTTCCAGCGGAACGGTGATTTCCTGATCGAAAAGACCGGGGCGGCCGGAAAAATCCAGCGCGTGAATCTTCAAAAGGCCAGATGCGGATTCGCGAAGGGCAAGACTGGTGTAGTCGTGGTGAATGACTTTTTCGAGCGAGGTAACAATGCCACGGAAAAGCTCGGGCAGCTCGCGCGTGGAAACGAGTACGTTGTTGACCTCGAGCAGAACCTGGAGCCGGTCGCGCTCGCGGGCCAGCTGGATTTGATAAGCCTGCGAAGTTTGGTAATTGAGCGCGTTATCCACGGCCACGGCAACTTGGCTGCCGACGCGTTGCATGAATTGCAGTTCTGTGTCGGTGATCACTTGCGGAACAAGCCGGCCGAATCCCATCGCGCCCAGCCGATGCTGTGCAGTGGTCAGAGGAACCATCGCCAAAGAGCGCACGCCGACGTCGCGCAACCGCTGTAGAAAGTCTGGGAAGCGTTGATCCTCTTCCGTGTCCGTCACCACGAACGTCTGCTGCGATTGCCACACCCATCCCGAAGGATGACCTTCCACCGGCGATTCGCTGCCGGTCTTTACGGGCGTGGGCAGGCGAGTTTCGAGAATGTGCAAACGCATGACGTTGCGATCGGGGTCGTGCAGCACCAGCGTGAGGAAATCGAAGTCAACCACGCAGTGGAGACGCTCCGCCAAGTCGTGAAAAAGCGCCGCAAGATCGCGATGCTGCGCGATCGATTCCGCCACTTCGAGCAAGGCTTCGAGCTGGCGCCGCGAGTGTTCGAGCGGCGCTGCAGGCGTTGGTTCGGGCGGCGAGATAGCGGGATCCGCCATAGAAATCAGAATAGCATCCGGGTCACCAGCGGCTCAACCAAAGCCGTAATGGCCAACCACGAGACGCTGGCTGAAAATGCATGGCATCAGTTCTATTCTTTCTCGAAGTCATGAAGCTTCGATGAGTGCCGCTGTACCTCCTCCAGCACTTATGGTCATCGGCACTTAACCAATTAGCGTCGAACAGTTGCGTACCTGCCAAGTCGGCAAGATACTGACTGAGTCCAAACAGCCAGGCGCGGCGGTGTGAAAGCAGCCGCGTTGTTCTCGTCGCCAGTCGGTACAAGCAAGGCTGGCATTGCTCGATCTTTGCAGAACACAACATCCTGTTAAGCAACGTTGAATTTCAGCAGGCCGTGCTGTGGATGAACCATTTACGGAGGAAAATCTCTTGAAAAGAGCGCTACCCAGGCTGACTGTTTCGGCCGCCATACTTGCAATGTTCTTTGGCGGACGACTTGTGCAGGCGCAAGACGGTAGCAAACTAAAAATCGGCTTTTCCATTGAAGCGATGAAGGGTGAACGCTGGCAGACCGACCTGAACGCCTTTGAAGCACGGGCTAAGCAGTTAGGCACGGATGTGATCTCCTCCGACGCCGGCGGAGACGATGATCTTCAATTTAAGCAAGTACAGGACATGATCAAGTCAGGTATCAAGGTGCTGGTTTTGCTTCCCCACGATACATCGAAAGCCAGCCGCATGGTGGACGCCGCAAAATCGGCCAATGTTAAGGTCCTCAGTTACGATCGACTCGTCCAGAACAGTGACGTCGATCTCTACGTGAGCTTTGACCGTGTCGAAATTGGCAGAATGCAAGCCGAATTCCTCGTAAAACATGCGCCCAAAGGGAATTATGTAATCATCGCGGGTTCACCTAACGACGAAGGCGCCAAAACACTTCATGACGCACAACTGAAAGTTCTGCAGCCATATATCGACCGCGGCGACATCAAGGTGGTCGCTGATGGATATACCAAAGACTGGCTGCCTTCCGACGCTTACCTTTTTATGTTGAAGGCCATCGATTCTGCCCAGGGCAATATCGCTGCTGTCCTCGCTTCCAATGACGGATTAGCAGGAGGTGCGATTCAGGCCCTCCGCGATCATAATTTGGCCGGCAAAGTACCGGTTTCCGGACAAGATGCGGATTTGGCCGCTGTTATTTGCATCGCGCAGGGCACGCAAAGTATGACCGTGTACAAACCCATCACCACGGAAGCGGTGACAGCCGCGGACGAAGCGGTTCGCCTGGTCAAGGGAGAAAAAACACACGCGGATGGAACCGTGAACAACGGCAAAACTAAGGTGCCCGCTATTCTGCTGAAACCTGTGCTCGTGACGAGGGACAATATCAAGACAACGGTAGTCAAAGACGGCTTTCAGACGTTAAAGAGCATTAATCAAGCATTGTCTCCAGACCAGCAAATCAAATAGCGCATTTCCTTCTCTGCGATTAAACAAGCGCGCGCTGCTAAGCTGCCAGAATCCTCATTAGAAATCAGAAGTGTGGACAAAGTGGATTAGCTAGCGAGCCGCGCCAGCGCTGGCTTCACAAACGCTTCCTCTTTCAGGCTGAGTACCACGCGTCCGTTGACTTGTCCCTTCTTGAGGCGGCTGAACACATCATTGATCGATTCCAGCGGCAAAGTCTCAATCGTGGCCTTCACTTTGCCATCTCCGGCAAACGCAAGCGACTCCTCCAAATCCAAACGCGTGCCTACGATGGAGCCGCGAATCGTGTAGCCGTTTAGCACCACGTCGAAAATCGAAACAGGAAATTCTCCAGGCGGAAGGCCATTTAGCACGCAGGTCCCGCCGCGGCGAAGCATGCCGACGGCTTGCTTGAAAGCGATCGGTGAAACCGCCGTTACCAGCGCTCCGTGCGCCCCGCCGATCTGTTTTTGGATTTCCTTCACAGGGTCCTGTGTTTTTGCATCGATCGCTACTTCCGCGCCGAGCTTCCGCGCCAGCGCCATCTTTTCCGGCCCTAGGTCCACCGCCGCGACGTGCAGCCCCATGGCCTTCGCATACTGAATGGCAATGTGGCCCAATCCACCTACCCCGGAGATCACCACCCATTCCCCGGGCCGCGCTTCCGTCATTTTCAATCCCTTATATGTGGTAACACCCGCGCACAGGATCGGAGCCGCATCCACAAACGAAATGTTCTTGGGGATTCGCCCCAGGTAATCCGCTTGCCCAAGTGCGTATTGCGCGAACGTTCCGTTCACCGAATACCCGGAATTCTGCTGCTCCGGGCAAAGCGTTTCCCATCCGGCAAGACAATAATCGCAATGTCCGCAAGCGCTGTGCAGCCAGGCGATTCCAACGCGGTCGCCTTCTTTCAAGTGTGTGACTCCCGACCCGAGCGCTGCAACGATTCCCGCTCCCTCGTGGCCCGGAATGAGCGGCATCATTGGCTTGACGGGCCAATCGCCGTCCACCGCATGTAAATCGGTGTGGCACACTCCGGTCGCAAATACTTGCACCAGTGCCTGCCCCGGCCCGGGCGTTGGGATAGGAACTTCCCGCACGGCCAACGGCTGGCCAAATTTTTCAACAACGGCTGCTTTCATGGTTTTTGTGTTTGGCATCGTGCATCTCCTCTTCGCCCGAACTGTTTCTACTCTAGCTCTGCTTCACGGAGTGGTATGTACCGTTGGGCACAGTGGGGTGTGACGTGGAACACAGGAGTGTGCGCGGCGCAGGTCTGGCGCAATTGCCCGTCTACAGGGGCTGGAGTAAACTGCGGGGCGAGTGACGGATACTTCCTCCATTGTCGGCCGTACGATTTCCCACTACACCGTCATCGAGAAACTTGGCGGTGGAGGCATGGGCGTCGTCTATAAAGCCGAGGACACGCGGCTCGGCCGTAACGTCGCGCTGAAATTTCTTCCCGAAGACATTTCCCAGGACCCGCAAGCCATCGAGCGATTCCGGCGCGAAGCACGCGCGGCCTCCTCGCTGAACCACCCGAACATCTGCACGATTTACGATATCGAGGAATTCGAAGGGCGCCCCTTTATCGCCATGGAGCTGCTCGAAGGGCAGACGCTGAAGCGCCGCATTTCCAGAAAGTCCATCGAGATTTCAGAGCTTTTGGAGATTGGAACTCAGATCGCCGATGGACTGGAAGCTGCGCACTCCAAGGGCGTCGTCCACCGCGACATCAAGCCCGCGAATATTTTTCTGGTGGAGCGAGGGCCCACGAAGATCCTGGATTTTGGCCTCGCCAAGTTCGCCGCTTACCGGCAGCCTGCTGCAGAATCCGCAGAAGCAGCTTCGATGTCCACGCACCGGCACGTGCTGGAGGATGCGCTCGTCACAAATCCCGGCAGTTCCGTTGGCACGGTAGCGTATATGTCCCCCGAGCAGGCCCGAGGCCAGGAGCTGGACGCGCGCACGGATTTGTTTTCCTTGGGCGTCGTGCTTTATGAAATGGCTACTGGCGTGGTTCCCTTTAGTGGCGCTGCGATTGGTTTGATTTTTGACGGCATCCTGAACTCCTCAGCTGCGCCCGCCAGGAAGTTGAATTCCAATTTGCCCGTGGGCTTGGAAAATATTTTGGCGAAGGCGTTGGAGAAAGATCTCGGGCTCCGTTACCAGACGGCCGCCGAATTTCGCGCGGACTTGAAGCGATTGAAACGCGACTTGGACCTCGGCCATTCGGGAACCAGTATTGCCATACCTGATGCCATAGAGGAGACTCGGCGAACGCTTCCATCTTCTCGATGGCAGACTTGGGCCCTGGTGGGAGGCGCGATCATCACACTCGCTGTAATTCTCAAATACGCGCCGACCCAGCCCGCGGCGGCGCCCCGAGTGCTGCGCACTGTTCAACTCACCAACACGAACCGCCCGAAATCGGATATCGTCGCGGATAGTTCGCGGCTTTACTTCATCGAGGGGCAATCGACCCTTTCCCAAACTTCCGTGAATGGCGGTGAGACATTCCCGGTTCCTAATTCTCTGGAAGACACTGGCTTTTCCAATGTCTTCGATATTTCGCTAGACAGCTCCGCCCTTTTGATGAACACCGCGCGAGGGACTTCTCTCGACGGCCCACTTTGGAGTGTGCCTGCGCTCGGCGGTTCGCCTCGGCGATTGGGGAATCTTGAAGGCCACGATGGAGCATGGTCGCCCGACGGGAAAAAGATTGCCTATTGCAAAGGGAACGAAATATTCCTTGCGAAGAACGATGGCGGCGAGCCACAGCGCCTATTGGTCGCAGGCGGAACTGCCAGCGATATTCGCTGGTCGCCCGACGGTTCGCTTTTGCGATTTACCGTGAACGACCCGAAAACCAACTACCGCTCGATCTGGCAAGCGGCCGCGGACGGCAGCAATCTTCATCTCCTGCTTCCGGGCTGGAGCGAGGCGCCCAACGAATGCTGCGGAGATTGGACGCCCGACGGAAAGTATTTCGTTTTCCAGGCACGGCGTGACGCGACGATGGACCTCTGGGCCATCAACGAACGCGGTGGTTTTTTTCGCGCAACGCCGCAGCCGCCGGTACAGTTGACGACCGGGCCGATGAATGTCGGCAATCCCGTCCTCAGCCGTGATGGCAAAAGGATTTTCGTCCAGGGCTGGCAGCCGCGCGGCGAATTGTTGCGTTACGATGTCAAATCAAAACAACTTGCTCCCTACCTTTCGGGAATTTCGGCGATGGGGCTCGACTTCTCTCGCGACGGAGAGTGGGTCGCTTACAATGACGCCACCGACGGCACCATGTGGCGAAGCAAAACGGACGGATCGCAAAAGCTTCGACTTGTTTTTCCGCCCATGCAAGCGTACTTGCCTCGCTGGTCTCCCGACGGAAAGCAGATTGCTTTCTTTGGTCATCCACCCGGCGAGCCGTGGCAAATTTATATGATCCCTGCGCAGGGCGGCACTCCCGAACTTATTTATCGAAGCGCAACCAACTCCGCGGACCCGACTTGGTCACCGGACGGAGAATCCCTCGCGTTCGGAGAGAATTCGCTGAACAATCAGGGCTCCGCAGTCTACGTCCTCGATCTGAAGACTCGAACGCCGGTGAAATTGCCAAGCTCCGACGGACTGTATTCTCCGCGCTGGTCTCCCGACGGACGCTATTTAGCTGCCATTCCGCTGGATTCGCTCAAGCTCATGCTTTTTGATTTCACCACGCAAAAATGGACGGAGCTCGCCAACCTTTTCGTCGCGTATCCAACGTGGTCGCGAGACGGACGCTATTTATATTTTGACGGGATTCTCGACAACCAGGAGAGCTACTTCCGCGTGCAAGTCAGCGACGGGAAACTCGAGCGCATCTTCAGCCTCAAAGGCTTTCAAGCCGCCGACGGCGCCTTTGGAAACTGGAGCGGCCTCGCTCCAGACGAATCTCCGCTGGTCGTCCGCGACGCCAGCATCCAGGAAATCTACGCCCTCGATTGGGATCGCCCTTAGTCCTCCGCTACGCTTCACGCGACTCCCCCACCACAGGCAACGAGCGGAATTCCTCTGAACAAAGACAGCTGATACTCAAGGTAAACTGACGAGAGAGATTTCATAGGAAGTGAGGACAGCTGAAAAAATGAGCGCGCGATTGCAGGTGATGAAATTTGGTGGTACGTCCGTGGGGGATGCTGCGTGCATCTCGAGGACGGCGCAGATTATCGCAGAGGGAGCACGGGGCGGCGGCTGCGTCGCGGTAGTTTCCGCAATGAGCGGCGTGACCAACCGGCTGATCGAAGCGGCGAAACGAGCGGGAGCCGGGGAGAACGGACAAGGAGCGGCGGTCCTGACGGCGCTGCGCACGCAGCATGAGGAGGCGCTGAAGAGTTTGGTGCGCGAAGAGAATGCGCGCAAATCTATCCGAGAAGAAATGGAAGAAGCATTTGCCGAAGGAAGCAGACTGTTTGAAGGGACGGCGCTGCTGCGGGAGTTGACTCCTCGGACTCTGGATGCGATATCGAGTCTGGGAGAGCGGCTGTCTGCACCGCTTGTAGCGGGCGCCGTGCGAGAGCTTGGCTTACAGAGCGAAGCTGTGGATGCGACCGAAGTGATTATTACGGACGCGTTTCACGGAGGCGCGGAACCTCTGATGGACCGGACGCGGGAAGAATGCGAAGTGCGTGTGAAGCCGATGCTCGAAAAAGGGATCGTGCCAGTCGTGACTGGATTTCTTGGAGCAACCACGGAAGGAAAATTAACTACCCTGGGGCGCGGTGGATCCGATTATTCGGCGACGATTCTGGGCGCGGCGCTGAATGCGGATGAAGTGATTATCTGGACGGATGTCGACGGCGTGCTGACAGCAGATCCGCGACTGGTGCCGGAAGCGCGAACCATTCCTGTGATTTCTTACCGCGAAGCGGCGGAGTTGGCTTTTTTTGGAGCCAAGGTGTTGCATCCGAAAACTTTGAAGCCCGTGATGCAGGCAGCAATTCCCGTGTGGATCCGCAACAGCTTCGCGCCGGAGCGGCCAGGAACAAAAATAACTCCCGAAGGCCGCAGCATCGGCGGCGGCGTAAAAGCTTTGACGGCGATCCAGGATGTGGCGCTGATCAGTGTGGGTGGCCCGGGGATTGTGGGATTGCCGGACGTGGTGGGGCGGACGTTTTCAACGACGGCGGAAGTGCGTGCGAATGTGCTCCTCATTTCACAGTCGTCTTCACAAAACGATATTTGCTTTATTGTGTCCGCGGCGGACGCACACAGAACTGTCGACGCGCTGCGAAAAGAGTTTGCCCAAGATTTGGCGCACGAAAAGGTCGAACACATCACCATCGATACGAACATCGCCATCGTTGCGGTGGTCGGCGAAAACATGCGAGGAACTCCCGGCGTCGCAGGGAGAACGTTCAACGCGCTGGGACGCGAGAATGTGAATTTGATCGCAATCGCGCAAGGATCTTCAGAGTCGAATATTTCGTTCGTGGTGGAAGAAAAGGCGGCGAAAACCGCATTACTCACCGTGCATCGCGAATTCGGCTTGGGCGCGGCTACTAGCTGAGCCCTTACGGGAGTAAATATGAAGCGCATAACTTTCAGAGCGAACGAACACCTCATCGACCAGGCACGACTCGTTGCGCTCTCCCAAGGCAAATCCTTGAACACAGTGATTCGCGAATGGCTCGAGCGGTTCGCAGATCGGGCCGGCAACGTTCAGGAGTTCGATTCACTTATGAAGCGCTTGGAGCACGTAGATGCTCGCCGCCCTTTTTCGCGAGACGAAATGAACAATCGCTAGATCCCTAACTGCGGCTATCTCTTTGCAGTCGAACTCTGAGCCCGAACTTCTTTCTATTAATTTGGTTTTTCGTCGTCGGGTGGAATGATTTTGATGTCGTCGATAGAGCGCGGAGAGCTGTTGGGATCTTTGACCAGGCCGTCAAGGGTGGTTTTTGCGTGTTCATCGACGGCGCCGACGGCAGCAACCAGGCAGGAATAGAGAAAGGCCTTGATGCCGGAGCGGAATTGCTCGGTGGATTGTTCCGTGGTGCGAGTGACTTCGTCGATCATCGTGCGGCGGCGATTGTCGCAGGCGGCGCGATTTTCCGCGTCGAGAGCAGACAGCGCGGAGCGGACGCGATCGGTGGTTTCCGTGATAGCAAGGTCGACCTGGACTTCTGCTTGGCGGCGAAACTCTTCTAGAGTGCTTGCGGCAGCGGTCTGCATGAGGGAGCGGGACTCCGCAACGCGCGCGTCCAGCTGCGCGGCAGCTTCGCGGGTGACCATGCGCGTGGATTCCATTACGCGAACCAGCTGACGATCAGAAATACGATCCGCGGCGGATTCAAATTGTTCCGTTGCTTGTCCCAGAGATTCGTCGAGGCGGCCACGCGTCTGCGGCACGATTTCGCCAGTGGTCTTGTCCACGAATTTCTGCGTTTCGGCCAGATTGCGCTGCGTATCGGCGGCAAGTTTTTCGAGGCGCTGCACAATATCTTCAGATTGGGTACGGAAAGCGTTGTGCTGCTCTTCCCAGCGGCTTTGGACTTCGCCAAGGCGCGACTCGAGGTGGCCAAGAATTTCTTCGCGAGAGGAACGCATTAGCGATTCCAGGCGCTGCTCGGAAAATTCTCCCAACTGCTGAAGATTGCGTTCGCGGACGCCTTCGACGCGCGCGAGGGCAGCGTCAATGGCTTCATCGAGGTGCTCAGCCAGCGCGTTTTGGACGACTTTTTCGGCGGCGGCCTGCAACTTTCCTTGCATGGCGGCGACGAGTTGATCGATGGTGATGGCGACGCGCTCCGGCTTTGACGGAGTGGATTCTTTCGCTGGCTGCGTGCCGGCGGCGGCAGGAGACGGTGAGGGGAATTCCGTTACCTGGCTTGTTCGCGCTTCGTTTGCGCCGTTTCCGCCGCTCACGCTGGGCGCAGGCGAAGGTGAAAATGCAGCAGGAGCCGCCGGCGGCTCCGCTGGTTCCAACGCCGGGGCTACAGCCGTTGCCATACCTGCGGGAGACGCACTGACTCCGAGCAAGCGATTCCAGTCGGGTGGCGCTGGAGAAAGATTCCAAATATTCGACGGAGATTCCAGCTCGACGCCGACCTGGAAAAGTTCGCGTGGGCTTGCGGGCGGATGTACGGATTTTACGAAGGCGCGAATGACGGGAGAAATCGTCTCGCCATCTGGCTGGAGCACCCGCAGGCCGACTGAAGAACCGATGGGATATTCATGGCGCGATGGATAGCGGCAGCCGTGAAGATTGAAACTGACCGTGGAAGTTTTTTCCTGGAAGGATAGGCCGGTTTTTGTTTGGCCGAGCACGACCAAGGGAACGTTGCGGTCGATGCGCGTGCTGCGGCGGCCCTCCAAACCGGAGAGAGACTGAAGATGATCTGGGGGAGCGGCTAGGCTCACTGCTTTCCTCCGAGATTCCAGTTGGCAAGCGTATCACCGTCGCGGCGGCTGGCAAAAGAAATGTTGGGGGGAAGAGAGTGAGTAGTGGGCGGTGAGTAGTGGGTGGTGGGTGGTGAGTAGTGAGTAGTCGAGAGAAAAAGATAACGCAGAGACGCACAGGGCGCAGAGCCGCGCGGAGAAGTAGCGACCGGCGGTCCGTTTTCTGTGTCCCGTGGAGGGAAGAGGGCCCTTGCGCCAGCTCCTACTGGGTCGCCGCTCACGCTCAGCTGTTGGAATCAACGAAGGTGTTGAAACGTGACAGACTGAAAGTCTGTCCCAGCTGCGTAACCCTTGGCCGCACCCCCTACTTTCTTGTAAGAATATGAAAACATGAGGTTTAGGGCATAGAGGTCTGCGAAAGATATCATTCTAAAGGGGTTAGGGGCCGTTTGCTCTGATATGGTGTCTAAGGACCTCGCGCCCCCCGAGGGACGGGTACGTTCGCGTGTTCGGACGGGCACGGCGTGCCGTGCCCCTACGGATCTCTTTTTCCTGGTTAACAATAACGCCCCCTACCCCCTGGTTTTTTGTAAGCGTTGCGGATAAAGGAGTTAAGTCGTAGGAGCGGGCTCTGAAAAGCAAAAACGCCAGCAGAGATGCTGGCGCTACGGGAACGCTGAACAGTATTACCTACCGAATATGGTACGCAGGCGACAACGTTTTGTCAACGGAGAATGCGGCTGGACCTTTTCGTGAGCTTGCCGGGACAGGTTCGGGATGAATCGGGATATGGGGTGGGCTGGGATTTGAGTTATTCACCGGCTGCAGTTAGGG
>Ga0070765_100001069_pt1 | contig 16431 bp, 12 predicted proteins | sample HubBroMetageWFT5_FD_71516 | JGI IMG/M metagenome (GOLD analysis project Ga0070765, IMG submission 71516) | Warmed and freeze-thawed soil microbial communities from the Hubbard Brook experimental Forest, New Hampshire - Hubbard Brook CCASE Soil... | ecosystem: Environmental > Terrestrial > Soil... | reverse complement strand
TCCAGAGGGTCCACGATGTTCGCACCTGACGACTTCAGTTCCTGGTACGACGCATCGATATCCTCGGCGAACACCCAGTGAATCGCAGGCTCGAACGGCGGATTCCGCTTCCGAAAAAATATCGGCCCCATATCAGCGCGCCACGCGGCCCCAATTCCTTTGCCTGGATCAAGCCATCCAATGTCAAAGCCGAGTGTGTCTCGGTAGTGCTGTTGTGCGCGTTCGACATCGGTGACCGGCAACTCCGGCACCGGCTTGCCAAGCGAGGCGATCTTCTCTTTTGTGTCCACAGAGCTCTCCTTATCGTTCTCCTTTATGCAACAAGACGGCGCGCGCGTCAAATCCAGACGCTACCCGCTGGAGGATGAAGATGGCGTGGTGGAAGGATGGGGATGGGCGCGCAGGCGTTGCCCGACGAGCAGAACATAATGCAATGCCGAGAGGATGGTGAAGGTAAAAGTCGCGCGCAGGAAAAACCGGCGGCAGATCGCGATCCAGGACGCGTTGTGCACTTCAAAGAGAAGCACAAAGAAAACGGCGGCGATCTGAGCAAAGGTATTGGCCTTGCCGAAAATACTGGGGCGGAAATCGCGCAATCCGGCGATGGCGTAGAGCACGGCGCTGGCGGCAAGGATGGAAATGTCGCGGCTGAACACGACGACCGTGAACTTCCAGGGAATTTTGTGCAAGATCGAGAGCACCAGGAAGATGGTGCTGAGCAGAAGTTTGTCAGCGATGGGATCGAGATACTGGCCGAGCACGGTTTGCTGCTTGAGGGTGCGGGCGAGCAGACCATCGAGCCCGTCGCTAAATCCGGCGAGGACGAAGAGGATGAGGGCCCAGGAATAATGGCCATCCAACAGGCGGAGCACGATGAAGGGAAGGAACATCATCCGCAATAACGTGAGTTGGTTGGGCGCGGTGAGCAGCTGCGAGAACTTCACGGCAACGATTGTCGCATGACTGCGGCCGGATTGCCGGGAAATGGATGCCCCGGTACAATCAAGAGCATGCAGGCCCGTAGCTCAGTTGGTTAGAGCGCCTCCCTGACACGGAGGAGGTCGATGGTTCGAGTCCATTCGGGCCTACCATTTGTCTGATTGAATCCGCGCACTCGCAAGCGGCAGCTGTTCTCCCGAGTTTGACCACTCGTTAGCATTGGTCACCGAAGCCGACAGATTGCTTTCTACAGAAGATCTCGATAGCATTCCGGGGCTACCCGGACGAGTTGGCTCCGAGTGCGGACTTCGATTCCGCAGTGCCCAGTCATATGACTCCACGCGCGCGAGGAAGCACTCCCGGCGGACGTCCCGGCCAATTCCTGGCGGCTGGCGAGTGGGTTCTCCTGGGAGTTCTGCTCGTCTTCTTTTTGATACGGGGACTGGTGCCGGGTTGGCGCGTCCTTAACACCGACTTTCCTAACTATTATTTGACGGCGGCGCTTCGCGTTCAGGGTGCTCCCACGGAGCGCGCCTACGAGTGGATTTGGTTTCAGCGCCACAAAGATCATCGCGAGATCTCGCAACCGCTGGTAGGGTATGTGCCCAATCCGCCGCTATGCGCCGCACCGTTGCTGCCGCTGGCTTCGTTGCCGGCGCTTTCCGCCAAACGGGTGTGGATTCTTCTTAACCTCGTGTTTCTGGCCGTCGCACTATGGATCATGCATCGCGTAACCGAGTTGCCCTGGCGGCGCATATTTCTAATTGCCGGTCTATGCGCATTGCCTCTGCGAACCAACTTTACCTTTGGCCAGTATTACGTTGTGATCCTCCTTCTAATCTGCCTTGCCTACGATGCGGTGGTGCGCGGCCATCGCTTTACAGCCGGGACTCTGCTGGCGGCAGCGGCGTGGTTCAAGTTGTTTCCCGCGGTTTTTCTCCTGCTTTTCTTGCGTAAACGGGATTGGCGGGCCATCGCCGGATTGCTGGTTGGGTTGGTGTCGCTGGGCGTATTCTCGTTGCTGCTCTTTGGATTGGATATGCACCGAGTGTGGCTGATCGAGATATTGCCGAGAGCACTGCGGGGGGACCTGGTCGGTCCGTATGCATTGGAATGGAGCTCATTCACTTCGCTCTGGCACCGATTGTTTCTCTTTGAGCCCGAGCTGAATCCGGCGCCGCTCATCCATTCAGTGTGGACTTATGCCATCGCGCAGGCATTGACGGGCGCAGGTCTCCTTTTTGCATTTCTGCTTTCAACCAGCCGCAAGAGTGACGAGAGAACGACGGCTTGGGAATGGTCCGCGTTTGTGCCTATGCTGTTGCTTCTTTCTTCCATGCCGGGACCGTACCACTACTGTGTTTTGATCTTCAGCACCATCCTGGGAGTGGATTTTTTCCTGCGGACAGGCCAGTGGCGCATCGCATTGCTGCTTGGGTTGTTGTATGCCATTGCGTGCGCGAGCATTCCGGAAGGCGACTTTGTGTTGCGGCGATTGCTGGCCACATTCGCTCTTTACGTCGCTCTCCTATGGCATGCTCCAGAGAAGCCGTCTCCCGGCGCCAGAAGAATGCTTTTGACACTTTCGGGGGTAGTATTCGCCGTACTGATCGTCTTCAATCTAAGGCCTCTGCGGGCACGGGCTGGAGACTTTTCTGACCGCGTCGGGTATAGCGGCACCAGCTACGCGTCTTTTAATCCCGTGGCCACAGAGCTTGGTGTCGTCTCGATCGAAATGGTCGGCGAAGGTTATCAGGCGGTCAATCGCTCGGATGGGGAGACCATGCGTATGCCCGCACCGGGCGATGTGCTGGGGGTTGCGGGAAGCAGGCAATCTCCGTTTGTCTATTTCGAACTGGTAAACCAGCAATCGCATATTCTTCGGCTTGCGTCCGATCAGGCCGGAGGGCCTGAGGCAATTCCGGAATATGTTGCTGAAGGCCAACAGCCGGCGATCTCCAGCGACGGACACTGGCTGGCATTTCTTCAAGAAGATCGTGGACAAAATGCGGTCTGGTTGTCGCAGGACGGCGGACCTCCCCGGGTTGCCGCTGGCGCGGAAAGTCTAGGGGACGTTTTGGAGATGACTGTCACTGACGGCGGTGACATTATCGCGGCGGTGGGCGGAGCCGCGAATCCTCATTTGTCGTTGCTCCGCAGTACAAGCGGTGAGATGCAGCCGCTCGGGATTCCCGGAGCCGTTCGCTATCCGGCGATCTCCCCCGATTCCACATTGCTGGCATTTAGCCGTCGTGAAGCGGGCTCGTGGCATCTGTTCGTTCGCGAACTGGCCACTGGAAGTGAGAAGCAACTGACTTGGTCGAGTTGCAATGCGACTTCATCCGCGTGGCAGGATTCGCACATTCTTCTTTATGCCACTGACTGCGGACGCGGGCTTGGACTCAACGCGGTGGCCCGGATTGAATTGAACGGAAAGTAACGATGCGGGGAGCACAGGCGGCACTGCGAACACTATGAAGATTGGCGACCAGGTGTCCGGCCAAAGATCTGGTTGAGCCGAACGATGCGTTGCCGGTCTTCCTGGCGTTGAGTCAGGAATTCAATTCCGTACAAGTAGATGGCGCGGTTACGAACGATTCCGTGAACCCGGACCGGTTGGCCGCAATCACAGTCGATGAACTCAACATCGATTTGAGTTCCGATGGCCAAGTTGGCAAGAGCGAACAGGCAAATGCCACCTTCGCTGATGGTGGTCCCGCGTCCGAGAATCGCGCCTGCACCGGTCAGATCAGCGGCAACGACACGGGTGGGCACGTCAACTTGACGTCGCTCCCATCGACGCTCGTCTCCCGCAGGATGCCGGTTCAATGCCATACTCGCAAAACCTAGCAGTATTTTGACTGGGGCGTCGCCTTACGAAGGAACAATCCAGGTGCAGTTACCATGCAAAGGAGCAAGGGCGCAGGCTCTGCGGGGCTAGAGGGTCACCGCGGGCAGCCCCAAGCGGCGGCACAGGTCGACGAAGCGCGGATCGGAATGGAGCGGTTCGAACCAGCCATCAACGGCAAGGAAAGGCAATCGGCTGTCGCGTTCTCGATAGGCTTTCTCCAAGTAGAAAGTGGCCTCGTCCTTGTCGCCCAGCCCGACAAAAACCGCCGCCGTATCGAAGGGAGAAACGTAGTCCTTAGCGGGCTGCGCCTGGAGCTGTTTGAGTACCTGGAGAGCTTTTGCGCGTTCTCCGGAGGCGCTATAAGCGTGTCCCAGGCAGGCAAGACTTTCGGAGTCATGGGAGAGCGCCACAGACTTTTGGAATTCTTCGATGGCCGCGCTCCAAAGTCCCATGGCCTCATAGGTCTTGCCTAGCCCCCGGTGGGCCGGGGCGAAGTTGGGTTCCAGTTCGAGCACCGCACTTAATTGCTCGATGGATCGGTCGTAGCGTTGGGCGCCGCGATATTGGGTCGCCAGGCTGGTGGTAATGCTGGGGGAAAGAGGATCAAGTTCGTGGGCACGCTCCGCTTCCTGGACCGACTCCGGAAAACGACCCATCGCCGAAAGGTAGACGCTATACCAATGGTGGGCGGCGGCGTAATTGGGATTTAACTGGATGGCCCGTAGTAATTCGCGTTCTGCGTCAGCCCAGTTCCAATCGTAGTAGAAATGCACAATCGCAAGAGCGGTGTGCCCTTCGGCAATCGACGGATCCAATTCCAGGGCTTTAAGTGCGGCGGCGCGAGCTTTGGCGCTGGCCACGGAAGCCGGAAGCACATCCGAGCCGAGAAGCGAGTAGCAATCGGCCAAGCCGGCATACGCCAGGGCAAACTGCGGGTCCCTGGCGATGGCTTGCTCGAAGTAACCGCTGCCGGTCTGCATTCCTTCCGGGGAGCGTTTATTCAGGAAGTAGCGGCCTTTCAGGTAGGCCTCATAGGCGTCAGGATTGACGGGAGTGGCAACCGCAGTATTGGGTGGCGACGCAGCCACCTGGCCGCGAATTTCGTCGGCAATATCGCGGGCTGCTTCACTCTGCAATAACAGGACATCGCGGAGCTCCCGATCATAGCTCCGGGCCCACAGGTGGCGGTCGGTGGCGGAATCGATCAGCTGCACGCGAATCCGGACTCGATTGGCATCACGTTCTACGGTGCCTTCAATAATGGCATCCACGCGCAGGGCCCGCCCGATTTCAGGGATTGATTTCTTTGTGCCCTTGTATTGAATGGTGGAAGTGCGGGAAATCACTTTCAAATTGCTGATTTGTGCCAGATCGGTGATCAGTTCATCGGTGATACCGTCAGCGAAATATTGTTGGGCCGGGTCGCTGGACAAGTCTTCCAGCGGCAAAACCGCCAGCGAGCTTATGGTGCGGGATTGGGCGGGCGCAGGCTTGATCCATTTCTCGCGAATCCCACCCAGGTTTAGGACGAACGCTAGAACCACCGCGACGAAAACCACGGCGGCGACTCCAGCAGCGATTGGACGTCTCTTGCGAGCCGGCACGGAGTGAGCCGGGGAAACAGCTGCTACTGCGGAAGAAACAATAGAGGTCCCGGCGACGGCAGGGAGCGACTGCTCAGCGCCGGATGCAGGTTCCACGTATTCGACGGGAGCAATGAATCGGTAACCACGTTTGGGGATGGTTTCTATGAAAGTGGGATTGTCTGGAGAATCACGAAGGGCATAGCGGACGCGTTTCAGAGCAGCGTTGAGGCTGCCCTCGAACTCCACGTAGGTGTCTTCTGACCAGAGAGTCTGACGCAGCTCCTCCCGGGTCACGACCTGGTCGGCCCGCTCCAGCAGGAGGGCGAGAACGCGAAAGGGCTGCTCCTGCAACTTAACTCGCTCACCCTGCCGACTCAGTGTGCCGCTCGCCAAGTCCGCTTTAAACAGACCAAAACGATAAATCCCCTTTAACGAAACGTCTTCCATTGCCCCGGGCCCCAAGGTCCTGATAGGCGGGAAGTTTAGCATGGACGCGGGGAAACTGGGAATCCGTGTCATAACAATGCGTAAGTCGCTGTTTTACAAATCAGTTACAAGGTCATTAGGCGGTCACAACCTCATCCTTTGACCCGGCTGACATTTTTTGGCATGCTCCCGTCGCGATTCGATAGATCTGAGTCGCACCTTGATACCAAAGCAGCTGAGGAGAGGGCTCGGGGAGGGCGCTCTCCTGCGGCTAAGGCATCTAGCTCCCTAAGGTAGAGGCGAGAGAACTCGAAAAGCACAGCTCACAAACGCGAAAAGCGAAAGCAAAGCATAAGCCGGATGAGGAGACATCCAAACTATGAGACGTTCAATGAAATTTGTTGTTGCAGTAACGGCAGTACTGACAATGGGGTTGGGTTTGGCCGTGGTAGCGACGGCACAGACTGATCGCGAAACGATGGGTGCAGTGTACGAAGCATCGGCTGCGATCGAAACCAATATCGCGGGAGTACACACATTCCCGGCCCCGCCCACGGGGTTCAATCCGTTAAACGCCACGGATACGGAGCTGGCCAGCTACGGCTTCCCGCCACGTCCCAGCAAAGTCGAAGACCCGCTGAATTATTCGCAGTGGGTAAGAGCCATGGGAGCAGCCAAGGTACGATGGAATGGAAAGCTGAGAGATATGGGAGCCTCGAACGGGCCGGCGAAACCAGCACACGCCCCCGAAGGAGCAGCGCCGGCAGCGGAAGGAACCTCTGCCACGCCCGGAACTACGTACTACTACAACTGGAGTGGCATTGCGAACACCAACAAAAACACCAAGTGGAAGGCCTCGACGTCGTTCTACTACGTGATTTCCTCTTTCAACGTCCCGGCGGTTCAGCCACCCTTCGGCACCTGCGATGGCGGATATGACTGGGAAGTCAGCTGGAACGGAATCGACGGTTTTTCGAATGGGGATGTACTGCAAGGTGGGAGCTCTTCCCAAGTGTATTGCAGCGGCGGATCCGTCAGTAAGTACTATTGCGGATGGGTGGAATGGTATCCCAGCTACCCGATACTCTGCGAGTTTAATGTGAATCCCGGCGACGATTTCTACGTTGAATCATACAGTCCCTCGGGAGGCTACAACACCGGCTACGTTTACATCGAGGATGAAACGACGCTGCAGTACGGCACTTACTCATTGGCATGGCTAAACGGCCCGGCTCTGGTAGGAAACAGTGCCGAATATATCGTCGAACGGCCTTGCTGCCGCAGCGGCAATGACTACCCGCTGGCAAACTACATCTGGGATTTCTGGGCAAACAGCTACGCCTATGACTTTACCCAGTACAACAAGGGCACGGCCACCACGTTCTATCCCGGAAGTACGACGGCAACCACATATTTAATCAACATGGTGGACGACCTGGACGACCAGGTCATCTCCGTCCCTGCCGCCCAAGGGAAGTACGGGTTGTTCTTCTATAACACCGGTTGTGCCTATACCGGCGGCTGTACACCTTGAGCAAGTGGTAAAGCAGTAGCGACTAATTCGCGGGACGTCTTGTCAAACCGACAACAAGGCGTCCCGCCTTTTATTGCTGAAAGAAAGCGCCGCTCAGGCCGCTCCGATGCAGATCCAGGGCTGTGCTAGCGGCCCCAACGCGGGCGCGAGCCAAAGCTATCCGCAGCCGCTGAAAGTGATGTCTCGCCGCCTCGATCCAGGCTGTCCCTGCGAGAGGAAGATTTCTGGCCCCAAAGTGGTGATTTACAAGCGGTCTCGTCTCAGGGTATCGTTTCAGGACTTGCGTACTTCCAGGTTGCGAGTTTCTGTGGGGGATTCTGAATGGGTAGCAGGCAGGCTTTTCGAACACTGCCGGGGATGGTTCTGTTTGCGGTTGCCGTGGCCGTCGGCGGTTTCGCGCAAAACCCACCAGCGGAGCAGGTTTCCAGGGATCTCCGAAACGCGACCACAGAATTCACGGAACTCACCCCTCGCGGGCATGTGAGCCTGGGCCTGCACGCGGCATCCCCTGGATCCCGTGAGATTGATTCCTTACTTAACTTTAGCGGACAGTTCCAATCCTCTGGCGTGGATGATAACGGCAAGAAGAGAAGAATCTGGAAGTACAATATGGCGGGAAGGTCGCCTCAGGAGGGCGGGACAACGATCATCGATGCTCCCATCGTCCCCGTCTCGCTCGATCTGCTCAACTACGATGGCAACGGCCATACCCTCCACGACAGCGTAGTCCCTTTTATTCTGCCCACGGTCTACTCTCCCATTTTCCAGAGCTGGACTTACTCCAGCAGCGACATGCCGACCCAGATCATCGATGCTGAACTGCGGGCAGAGTTCTATAACACGATGAAGCCGAACTGGCACACCTTGTTGAATCCGAGCGTGAAGATGGTGAGGACGATGTCTCTCCCGGCAGGGTCCTATTATTACCAGCTGAAAAGAGATGGCAGATGTTGCGAGTATGTTCTGGTCGACAGCAAGGTCTTTGCCAATCTCTTGTTTCCTCCGATTCCCGCGGATACCACGACTCCGGTTGGCGCGGCGGAGAATGCCGGCGAGATCACGACCAAGGATATCGCGACCTTCTTGTTTCCCAACACCTATCTCTACGAGGGCGATCCCTCCAATTGTTGCGTTCTCGGCTATCACACCTACGATTACGAACCAGGTGAGGCCGGCAACGGATACGCGGAAAAACGCTATGTTCTGAATTTCTCCAGCTGGATCAGTTCCGGTCTTTTTGGAGATGGAGTTGAGGACGTGACCGCAACCAGCCACGAGTTAGCGGAGAGCTTCAATGATCCCTTCGTAGTCAGCGACAGCGTGCACAATCTCACCCCCTGGTGGCTGTCTCCCAACGGAAATTGCCAGGATGACCTTGAAGTGGGAGATGTGATCGAGGGACTTCCTATGGACGTGTATCCGATCACGATGAACGGAAGGACTTACCATCCACAGAACGTCGCGTTGCTGCAATGGTTTGCATTTGAATCTCCTTCAAGCGCGCTGGGCGGGGCCTACAGCTATCCGGACCCCAACACGCTTACCTCGCTGTCGCCACGTCAGGCCGCGAACTGCAAGTGAGGCGAATCTAACGCAGCACAATTCGGGAACAAAATATCAAAAAGTGAACCTCGCCTGCAGGTCAATCCGGCGGACGGAGGATTGGTTGCCGAATGTTCCACCCAGGGTGGTTGATTTATCAAAATCCGGAGAGTCGATATTTCCAGAAGGTGTCCCTAAATTCACGTGATTAAATACGTTTCTCGCGGAGACACTGAGAGTTAAGTTGTATCGCCGATTGGTGGTGGGGCCGCCGCCGAAGGGATTGCCTCCGCCACCCGTGAGCCCTCGCCCTCCCAACCCGCCACCTGGGCCACCGCGTCCGCCGCCCGGACCACCACCGAACCCACCGCCGCCTCCGGCTCCGTTCGCCTTCTTGCCGAATCCGAAGGTCCGGCTGAGGCGCAAGATCAGGGTCGCCTGGCCAGGGCCGGTCGCGTAATTGATGGGAATCACTTTACCGCCAGGCGTCGGAACCGTATTAAATGTCCCCAAAGGCGTGCAAGCGATATTCCCAGTGAACTCCACCCCGGCGCAGGTTGCCGAGGAGACGAAACTAGGGCGGTCATTGAAGATGGAATCGCCATTGAGATCTTGTCCAACCACGACGTTAAACGGCGTTCCGGAATTGATAATCACCAGAGGATTAAGGCTGAAGGCGTATGGCAATGTAACCGAGCCCCCCAAGAAAGCTCGATGCCGCACATCAAATGAAGCTCGCCCGTAGTCCGCCAGGGGATCGTATTGGTTGGAGGGAAAGCTGCTTGCGCCCCCCGTGTCACTATTCGCGTAGTTAAGGGTGTAGAAGCCGAAGAGCGAAAGCTTGGTGCCCACATTAACTCTGCCGTTCGCGATCAACTGGTTCTGCCGGAACACGCCTTCCGAAGAATACTGATAGATGTTGTCATCGCTCCCGTAAGGTCTGGGGCCAGCGGGTGGCGGGTCGGGAGCATTGATGTTCAGGGTGAACAATTGATGATCGCCAATGGAGTTGAGATAGGTCACAGCAACGGTAGAGGACTTGGTCACTTGCCGCTCGACGCTGAACGCCGACTGCATGGTGTACGGTGCCCGCAAATTCGGATCCGCCTGATAGATGGTTGGTGAAGTCGCCGCGGTTCCCGATGCCTCTACGATGGTTTGCTGCTGGGTGATGCCATTCAACCGTTCCTGTTGCAGCACTTCATTGTAGAGAAACCGGTCATAGAACATTCCCCATCCTGCACGCAGGACGGTTTTCGGAGTTTTCTTGGCGCCGCCGTCCACGCCCCATGCAATGCTCAGCCGCGGAGCAAAATCGTGGTGGTCGTGAATGTCATTTTGAGTTTCAAACCGCAGCCCATAACTGAAGGTGAGGTTGGGACGAATTCGCCAGTCGTCAGAAAAGTAGAGGCCGGCATCCACCAGAGTGACATCCGAGGTTGGCTGTCCAGCGGTAATTGAGAATTGGCTGGCTCCGCAGGTGGTCAAATCGCCGACCGTCGGTGTGCCGGTGATCATATTTATGCACGCCAGTCCGCCACCTGGGGACGTGTTAAAAGCCGCGATGGAAGGAAACAAATACGTGCCATTGAAGTTCGAAGTTGAATTGTTGGAGTCGGTAATTGAGCGCAGCCGGCCTCCGAACTTAAAAAAGTGGGTACCATGAGAAATCGAAGTGTAGTTCTGAAACTCGTAGTGGTTCTCGCGGTCGATGAGATTTCCTTGTGAGTTGCCTCCCGCAGTGAACGCGCCTGGGACCTGGATCGTAGTTTGTAAATTCGTCGCGGTCTGGTTGGTACTGTCCCGGATGAATTGAAAGCGCGTTTCGTTGATCACGTTGGTGCTCAGCACCTGGGTGTCGCTTACTTGCAGAGTTTGTTCAAGCTCGTGGGTGTTGTAGGCTTGCGACGCCAGGGAAAACTGTCCCACTCCCTCATTGGTTTCATTTTCGTCGGTGAACTGATAGCGGGCGGTCAGAGTGTTGTTCTTGCTGACCTGATAATCGATACGCGGGCTAACGTTGGTACGCGTGCTGGGATTGGGCACGGATTGGTTCGGCAGTCCGAGAGCAGGGTCGGGCACAATGGCATCCACAATGGCAACGTCCTGAATGTTGCGATGCTCAGCGTTAAAAAAGAAAGACGCCTTTTTCCCCAGAGGACCGCCGACATTGCCGTTTACGATTTCCGATTGATAACTGGGCTCCGAGATGGCAAAGGGATTCGACGTGTTGAAAATCGAGTCATTGTCGTTGAAGAAAATCTGACCGTGGTACTGGTCGGTGCCGGGTTTGGTGAAAATTTCAATTCGTCCGTATCCGAGTTTGTCGTATTCCGGGGAAAATGGGTTCTGGTTGAGGCGAATCTCGCGAATCGAAGCTTTTGGCGGGAGCTGGCCGCCGGTAAATCCGTCAATATAGATTTGACCGCCGTTGGGTCCAGCGGAGGGCCCAGCCAGCGCTTCCAGTTCGGACTGGAGCTCGTCCGGATCATCGGAGAGCGCTTCCAGATCTTTTCCTTTAATAATTGTGGCGCTTGCATTATTGTCGGGATTGACGCTGACCGTGGCACCTTCTGCCTCCACCTCAACTTTTTCCTGTTTCACTGCAATCCCCAGCGCGAGATCGAATTGCTGCACCTGGCCCGCAGCGATGGCGACGTTCGGTTCAACATCGGTCGCAAACCCGGCTGCCACGGCGCTGACGGTATATGTACCCGCCGCCAATCCTTTGATTTCGTAAATGCCTTGGTTATTGGAGACGGCGCTGGTTTGCTGTCCGCTGGGGGTCGTTGCGGTGATGTTCGCTCCCGCAATCACAGCGCCGCTGGGATCAGTCACCTTCCCGCGCAGCGTCCCCGAAGACGTTTGCGCGGATAGGTGAACGGCAAGAATCAAGGATAAGAGCGCTATGAATGCGAATACACGTATTCCCGATGGTCGAACTTTCATCAATTCTCCAGAAAAACTTGTGTGCTTGCCGCAAACTGCATTCAATCTATTGCGCCGCTGCCATGTCTCCACCAGAACTCAGACTCCAGGGTGAAAGGACGCTGGCTGCGCTCGGCGAAGCGGTGAGTAAGGGTTCAACGCCACTCAACAGTGTAATTGCACTGGGTGCAGAGGTTTCCGTTCCTTGCGTTGCCACCAGAATCACTGCATCACCCTTTTGCAACTCGGGAAGTTTGACTTCCGGCATTCGAGCCAACATTTGCTGGAGATCTCCACCTCCGCTCGGTCGAGTGCCCCCGGCATTGCCAGCGGGTGGTGCCCAGCTTCCGCCGTTGGGTGACGCTCCTGCCCCGGTGTTCGATTGCGTGCTGCCGCCAGCAGGCGTACTGCCAGGCGCCCCTTCCGGACTGACACCTTTTAGTCGCATGGCCATCCGCTGCGCTACGAAGGGAGGTACCTTCCGCATCTGGGAGTCGGACGTGATTTGCACCACCACAGGCTTCTTTGTCAGCAAGTCCAAAATGCTGACCGTATTCTTGCCGGGATCGACGGAGATTACTGTGCCGGCGATATTGCGGAAGGCCCCGGAAACAATTTCTTCCGCAGTTATTTCGCTGCCGTCGGCGTTGCGATTTCCCCGCGCACGCAACTGATCACCGGGCTTGATTTGATCTAGGGTTCCGACTTTGGCATCGTCGAACTTCACTGAATCCGGGGAATACCGCCGCACGATCGTATCTTTGGAGGTGCGTATTTCAAGCGTCTTGCTGGCGCCCGCCGCGGAGGTGGAAATCGCGATAGTTCCTGTGCTTGGGTCGATTGTCTTCACCAGTCCACCAACTCCGCGTTTTTGCCAATCTTCCCGCTCATGCTGCTGTTTATCGGCAATGTCGGTCTTTTTCATCACTATGACCGAGGACGCCAAAACCGATTTTCCATCGTCGGACGACGTACCACGGGCCAGCACTCGATCTCCCACTTCGATCTCTTGCAACTGGATCCGGGTTGCGCCCTCCAGGTCCTTTTGGCCAGGAGCTGTTTTAATCATGTGCGTGGAATCCTGAACCAGAACATCGACGTCGGTCCCGGAGTTTGTAGTTAGAGTGATGGTTTTGCCATTCACGACCTTGACGGTTCCAAACGGTTTTGCGATCGAACCGGGTGTCGCAGCCTGAGTCGCCTGGGTTTTGGCGAAACCTGGGCTAATGGTAGACACGCTCAAAATGGCCAAGGCAAACACCGACGAAGAAGCAAAATGCCATGTTCTTTTGGAAATCATGGTTGTGATCCCGATCGAAACTAGACTTATCCTGCCACTACTATAATAGCTTCTTCGTTAAGACTATTCGATGACGCTCCCCGATTGCCAATACGTAAAGAATGGTCAAACAACTGTAAAGTTACGTGGCATACAAAAAAGGCGCCCCAAATTGCGGAGCGCCTGAGCGGCACGGGAAACTGCAGGTTTCCACGCGTTAGTTGGGCAACAGAACCGTATCTACCACGTGGATCACGCCATTGGACTGGAAAACGTTGGGGATCGTCACCGTGGAGAGATCTCCCTTTTCGTCTTTCAGCACAATGTTCTTGCCTTGCATCATCGCCGTGAGTGAGCCGCCGCTGACCGTCTTCAGCGTGGCTTGGCCACCACCAGCTTCGATCTGCTTCTTCAAGTCAGACGCACTGATCCTGCCTGCGACCACGTGATAAGTAAGAATCTTGGTCAACATTTCTTTATTTTCGGGCTTGACCAGGGTGTCCACGGTGCCCGCCGGAAGTTTGGCAAAAGCTTCATTCGTTGGTGCGAAAACCGTGAACGGCCCGGGGCCTTTTAGAGTATCGACCAATCCGGCAGCTTTCACTGCTGCCACCAGGGTGGTGTGGTCGGCCGAATTCACCGCGTTATCCACGATGTCCTTGGTGGGATACATGGCCGCGCCACCGACCATCGAGTCTTTCGAGCCAGCCATAGCCGAAGTAGCGGCCAAAGCCACAACGCTGAGCAGCAATATTGCAATTTTATTGTTCACCGGATATCTCCTATATTTGAATTGCCTGCGTGAGAGGTACGGGCCGGTGACGAAATTGGATTGCAAATAGGCTACGCAAAGAATTTGGAATCCAATGCGGAGGGCGATGACTCGGCTCAGAGAAGCTATTCGTGGACGTTCGGCTAAGCTACCTTCCCGTCATCGCGGAAGGAATCTTCGTCAGGATCGGGGATCGAAGAAGGTGGATCGCTGGCAGGAAACGTGTGTCGGCGATGGTTTTGTCCATCATCTTGTCTTCCTTTTCTTCCACATCATTCTCGTCAATCCTTCGATCTTCTGGATCGCGCGGTGCGAACTCTTGCTGGTCATCATCGTGATTCGTAAAGCCCCTCCGCGACAGTTCAAAAAACACGCCCAACTGATTGGATATGGTCTGCAATCAATTGGGCGCTTAGAAATCAGATCTTTGCTACGGAACCCGTCAAAACTGATCCCGCCGCCCTTCTCAGTGGGTGAACGAAAAATTTAGCCCAGTGGTCAGGACAACGTCGTTCTGCTTGGCGCCCTCCGGGGGATTCGAGACGTAGATATCGCTAAACTGGTTCTGCCAGCCCAGCCACTTACTGATCTTCGTCACCAGCCCCAGGTCAAACGTTCCCCGGTACTCGCCCGTCTGCGTCAGGTCCGGATAAAAGTACAGCTTCTGAACCAGCACGGTGCTCTTACCGAACTTGTGCGTCAATTCCTGTCCCAGAGTGAGCGCGCCGAAATTGTGCACCACTTTCTGGGTCAAAGTAGCCGGTGGCGGATTGAGGTTGGTCACCGTTTCCGTGTAATTCTCGTCGGTGAAGTTGCCGCCGGCCAGAAAGTCCAGCGTCGTGGTGTCACTCTTGACGGCATGGTATCCGAGACCCACGCTGCCCACCGAACGCAGGTTCAGGTCTTGCAGTGCATTGCTCATGAAATCCGCTCCCACAAATCCGAACACGCGCGGATTGATATTGCGGTCGTAACGGATTCCGCCCGCCTCGGTGTTGGCGGTTGTGCTGGGAGTCGCCAAATCATTGGTCCCATAGACGGCATTGGTGTACAGACTGAGCTTATCGTTCTTGGTGGCGCGCGCAGCGGTGAACGCCAGCGACAGGTTCTCGGTTTGGCTGTTGCCACGGGTCAATGAAAAGCCGACGTTTGCACCGCCGATCCAACCTTCCATCAAGCCAGGATGTAATGACTTCTCATAGGCAAGTTGGTCAGCATCATTACGGATCGCCACCACGCCTTCCTTCGGGGTCTCGACCGGTGTGCCAGTCTTGCTGACAACTTCCAGCTTCCCGTCGCTGGAGGTGATCGGGCCAACCACTGTCTGGCCATTCGACAGCGTCACATGTAACGGTTGATCGGTCGTGATCTGGGTGATCGCCGCGAACTGTAGCGTAACGTCCCCCGCGAATTCGGTATGCAAGACCAGGGTCTTGCCATCCGATTTCACCACCGTACCTGTAAAGTGGTCACCGTTTTTCAACGTCACCTGGTCTGCAAACAAATGAGAACCAACCACAAAAATCGACAGCACCAATATGAGTCGCAACTTAAACACAGTATTCCTCCAAGAATTTGAATGTCTTTCACTTGTGACCTGGGCCGACAACTATGAATACCCGACGAAGTGGAAACTCCTGACGCGGCGCAGCCTCAGTAGTTTCTGAGTTTCCAACTGATTCGATGCAGAGACACGTTGGGAAACTGCGGTGCGGAACGAAAAATCGCCGTTAAGGAGCAGGTTCCCGCAGAATGCTGAGGCTTGCTGTCTAACTCTTGACTTCGGTGTCCGCTGGCTTGCGATTGGATAAGGGCTCGGAAGCCTTCGGCTCAGCGCTGGCGTCTTTCATTCCTTCCTTCAAAGCGCGGAAGCCTTCCCCGATCCCCTTGCCCAGCTCCGGCAATTTCTTCGGCCCAAAGACCAGCAAGGCGATAAAGAAAATCACCAGCAAATGCATCGGTTGAAAAAGACCTTCCATAAAACCCTCCGCGCGGACAATTACACACCTAACCTTACTCAAGACAGATACTCCCGTCAACTCTTAGCCGGGCAGCGTCCCTTTTTCCCCCGACCGCGAGAAATTTTCTGCTCGAGTTCGTAAGTTGCTGTAATGGAACAAGATTACCAACGTTACCTATCCACCCATTACACCTAGGGCTATGTTGCGGAGAGGCGCCGGATTAATCCGAAGGCCCAGCCCCGAAGATCCAAGGAGTAATGCGTGCCTCGCAAGAGTCTTGCCATTGTTTGCCTGCTTTTATCGGTCACGCTTCCGGCTTTGGCGTCGAACCAGAACACAGCAGTGGATTGCGCTCAACTTCTAGGTTGGATGAGTGGTGGTATCTCTGGTCAACCGCTCAACCACCTGCTTCAGGACAGAGGTATTGCTTTTGTAGTTCACGTTAGCCCGAACGACGATGCGGTAAAGACCCTGCTCGCCGCCGGAGCGGATGCAAAATTGATTCGATCGCTGCGCGCGATGCAGTCATCTCCCGGCAAATCAACCGCAAGCAATCCTAATTGCCCCTCCCGTCTGGCCAGTGCAGCTCAATTGGTCCATCTGAAGGCTTTTC
>Ga0070765_100001065_pt1 | contig 16444 bp, 8 predicted proteins | sample HubBroMetageWFT5_FD_71516 | JGI IMG/M metagenome (GOLD analysis project Ga0070765, IMG submission 71516) | Warmed and freeze-thawed soil microbial communities from the Hubbard Brook experimental Forest, New Hampshire - Hubbard Brook CCASE Soil... | ecosystem: Environmental > Terrestrial > Soil... | reverse complement strand
GTTGTAGGTGCCGGAGAGTGGTTCGCGCTCGATGATCTGGAGCGGAATGCCAGTACCGGTTCCGCCGGCAAGAGACAGGTCGCTCAAGCAGCCGGAGTAGCCGGAGAACAGCTGCGCCAAGGTCTGGCGGTTGATGTCGTTGTAGAGGTAGTTGGCCTTGCCCGCGCCATCCGTTACGGTCTTGCCCAGGTTGGAAGTGTCTTCGTTACCGGCGAGGACAACGACCGGGGCTGCGCCGACCGACAAAGTGGTGTACGTCGGTACGGTGCCGCTGCCGATCGGGTCGGTGCCAGACAATGCGAATTTCAGAACGTTGAAGGCGCTGCCCGTGGCAAACGTGTCGACGATGGTGCAACCGATGGTGGCGGAGGTTGGGGTGCAACCCTTGGTGCTGGCGACGCCGTAGCCCAGACCGGCCAGAGTTCCGCCGTGAGTTGCCGGCGGGACGATGCCGCTATAGGCGGCCAAGCCGCGGGTGGTGGCATAGAGAGCGTCTTCGGGGCGAACGTCAGTTGCTGCTGCGTTGAAGTAGCAGTAGAACTGAGCCGTGATGATCACGGTCGAGACGTTGCCGCAATACGCCGGAGCGGCTGGAGGAGTGCCCGCGCCGTTCGAGTTGAGGTACTGGGTCGGGGTCTGGTTCAGTGCGTTGGCAATGGTTTGAGGAACGCCGTTCGGGTCGTTTCCGCCCGAGCAGGCTGACCCGCCGATGATGCACTGGTCGGCCAGGCCGGGAATCTTCTGACCCAGGCCGATCGGCAGAGCCGGCAACGTCGCCGACGCGGCGCCGATGCTGGTGAAGTGCTGTTTGCCGGTGACGGTCGAGTTGCTGGTGACCTTCGAGTAGGCGAAGAAGTCTTTCACGCCCACGCCGGAATCAGACTGGAAGAAAACGTAAGCGGCGCAGGCGCCGGTGGCTGAAGGATCATAAGCAACCCAGGTGGTGAGACCGGTGTCGCTCTTAGCGGCGCGGCTGTCAGTGATGCTGCTGCCGCTGAAAGAGATCAGGGCGAAGCTGTTGGGAGTCACCGAAGTGGCCTTCAGAACCTGAGCGGCGGCGTAAGCCAGACCGTTCGTTTGTGCCGACGAACCAACCCCGACGAACTTCAGGCTGACTCCGCCGGTACAGTAGATGGACGTCGCCGCTACCGCATTGGTGGCGACCAGAAGCGACGCCACAGCAGCCAGCGTCGCCACGAGGATTTTCTTCTTCATTTGCAGCTCCTTTGCGCACCTATAGTTATTTAGAGAGGGCGGTTACAAACCCCCATCGCAGCGGCTCTTTCACATGCATGAATCCCATGCGCGAACCGCCAAGGTTCCAGAGGCGTTCTTAGACAGGAAGCGCACAGCCGTTTGGCGTGCGAGGCAACTATCGACGAGTCCAGTTACTCCACGATGACGAAAAAGTTAAAGGGCGATGAATTTTCCCGGAGCGAACCACGCAGAACAGGCCCGCACTGTGGAAAAAGCGGCGCTGCCGCGGGCGCGAATGAAAATGATTGCGCAGCTGCGGAATGAGGGACTGGACCGCATCTGCCGCAACATTAGAAAATGCGGCGGGGCATTGTTATCCGAAATTAACTTCTCATTCATTCCGTTGTAACAATCGGACGCTAGCTTGGATGGCTCAAGTGGGCGTGGCTTCGTTCTGACCTATCCAGAGTCTCTTTAAAGCCCAGAGTCTCTTCAAGGCGCGGTGTGTTCGCAACGTGGGGGTGTGCGTTCGTGAGATCTCATCGATCTTCCTATTCGATATTCTCGCTATTTTTTTTGTCTGTGTGTTTTCTGGCCGGCGCAAGCCGCTCGAGCCTGGCGCAGAGCGGCGCGACTCTGCACGGGAGCGTGATTCTTGCCTCCGGCGCCGCAGTCGCGCAAGCTACGGTCACGGTGGAAGGCTCGGCGGGTGGGCAGGCGGCCAGCACCAACGGCAGCGGCAGATACAGCATGAGCGGATTGAATCCGGGAAGTTACAGCGTGATTGTGACTGCGCCGGGATACGAAAAATTTGAAGTGACAGTGAATTTGACGGAGGGATTGGATAAAGAAATCGACGCAGTGCTGATGGCCTTGCCTCCGGAACCGACTCCGGCCACGCCTGTGGAACCGAACGTGACCACCACGCCTGCTGCGACGACGACGCCGCCTGCGAATCAACCCGCCGCCGAAGCACCTCAGTCACAGCCGGAAACGCCGCAGGTCAGTTCACAAGGAGGCGGCGCGGCCATTTCTGGAATCGTATCCGACCAGTCCGGCGCGGTGATCACGGGCGCGAGCGTAACCCTGAAGGGCCCGGCGGGCACGAGAACCACCACTTCCGGAGCGAACGGTCACTACGTGGTTTCCGGATTGCCGCCGGGAACTTACAAGCTTACGGTGACGGCGCCGAACTTCGCGCCCTTTGACACCGACATTACTCTTGCGGGCGGACAGAGCATGGAATTACCGGCTGGCCTGCTGCCGGCGAGTTCGGTGGAGAACGTGAATGTTACCGCGGGCGGCGCTGCCCAGGTAGAAACCGGCGCCTCCAACATTGAAGGCACGATCACGGAGAAGGAAGTCATCAGCACCGGCCTCAACGGCCGCAACTTTACGCAGTTGATCGCGCTGGCGCCCGGCGTGAGCAATCAGACCGGGCAGGACGAAGCAAAAGTCGGCGTTGCCGGCAGCGTGAAATACAGCGTGAATGGCGGCCGCGTCGAGTACAACAACTTCGACGTGGACGGCAGCGATGTGCTGAACGCCGGCCTGAACGGGGCGGAGAGCACACTGATGGTTTATCCCAGCCTCGACGCCATCAAGGAAGTGAAAGTGCTGACGTCAAACTACGGCGCGCAGTATGGCCGCACGGCGTCGGGCACGGTGCTGGTCACAACTAAGTCTGGAACGGAGCAGTTTCATGGCGGCGCTTACGACTTTGTGCGCAACGAAATGTTCAACGCGCGCAATTACTTTGATCCGCCGGGAAAAGCGCCTCTGTATCGCCGGCAGGATTTCGGATTTACGCTGGGCGGGCCGCTCTTCATTCCAGGTTTTCTGAATTCGCAAAAAAAGAAGCTGTTCTTTTTCTGGTCGGAGGAGTTCCGGCTGGAGAAATCACCGCTGGGGCCGGGCAACGAGCCGGGAGACTTCAACCAGGCGGTTCCGACGCTGGCCGAGCGCGGCGGCGATTTCAGCGACGTTTGTCCCTTCGTTTTTCCGGGGCAGACCGCGACGTTTTACCGGGCGCAATATCCGGATTGTCCAGCCCGGGTCTCGGCGGGAGTTGGGCAGTACTCAACTTTTTTCGGGAACCAGGTGGGCAATACCAGCAGTTCGAGCAACATGCCGGGGTTGGACCCGAACAGCGTGGCGCTGCTGAACGCGCTGATTCCGGCGCCGAACGCCTCGTTCGGCTGCAACTCGACTCTCGCCGGGCAGACCAATGTGCAGACGGCGCAGTTGTTCATGCCCTGCTATGTGGCGGCGATTTCGCCTCCGACTTATTGGCGCGAGGAATTGGGCAGGGTGGATTACAACATCACGGACCGGGTGCAGGCCAGCTTCCGCTACATCCACGACGCATGGGATACGACGACGACGGTTCCGCAGTGGGGATACCTGCAAACCGCGGCAGTGCACTCGCAGAATTTTCCCAGCGTGGAAAACCGTTTCAACGGCCCCGGCGTGAGCCTGGTGGCGAGACTGACCGCGAACAGCAGCACGCTGGTGAATGAGTTCGTCGCCAGTTATGTGAATTCGGATATTACGCTGAAAGACGTCAGCGGTCCGGTCGGAGATTTGAGCATTACGGTCCCGCGCAACAACGCCAACGGCATCGGCTACATTTTCAATAACGGATTTGGCGGAAAACTGCCGGGAATCGTTATCGGCGGCACCAACGGGGTTTACGGCGGAAACGGATTCGCCGTCGACACGTCGTACATGCCGTGGGAGCACACCAATCCTACGTACAGTCTCGCCGACAATGTCAGCAAGGCGATCAAGACTCACACGCTGCAGTTTGGAGTGCAGGCAGTGGACGCGCAGCGCGGCGAAACCAACGGCGCGATCGGCGCGGCGACCGGCGATATTCAGGGACTGCTCTCTTTCACCAACCAGAGCGGCAACGGCACCGGCAATTCCTTCGCCGACTTCCTCGGTCAGGTGCGGAGCGACGCCCCGAATGTTTCCAGCTTTCAGCAGGACAGCTCGCAGCTCAAGTACTACAACGATTACTGGATTCTCGAACCCTACGTGCAGGACGACTGGCGCGTGACCCACCGGCTGACGCTGAACCTGGGGGTGCGTTTCAGCGTGTTCACGAACTATCACGAAAAAAATCTGAATGCTTTTAACTGGGAGCTGAGCCAGTTCAATCAGAGCGTCGCCGCGGAAGTGGCAATTGCTCCGGTGGGCGCAGACGGACATGGCGGCGGAAACATTTTGTACCAGGGGGCTCCGGTGACGCTGCCGCTGGGAGCAAACTCTCCGGTTACGAACGGGATCGTGCAGTGTGGCAAGAACGGCATTCCCGACAGCTGCATGTCGAGTCACCTGTTCAACCCATCTCCACGCGTCGGTTTTGCGTGGGATCCGACGGGCGACGGCAAGACTTCGATTCGCGGCGGCTACGGACTTTTCTACGAGCACGGCACCGCCAAGGAAGCCAACACCGGGTCACTGGAAGGCAGCCCGCCGCTGAATCTCACCATGACCGAACCGAACCCGGAGCAGGGCTACATCGGCATAGGCGGCGGGGTAGCCTATCCGATCGACGTAACTTCCATCCCGACCAAGCAAGTGTGGACCAATGTCCAGCAGTGGAGTTTGAGCGTGCAGCGGGAACTGCCGAAAGACATGGTAGGAACCATTGCCTATGTCGGCAGCAAGGGCACGCATCTTTCCGCCGAATTGCAACTCAATCAGTTGACGGCTCCTCCCACTGGGCCCGACAACGGGATCTTCCCGTCTGGTAATCCCTTTGGGCCCGGACAGCCGATCACGGCCCAGATTTGCCAGGGTTATTCGGGCTCCGCCACCGGCTCCGGTTATTCCCTCGGAGATTTTACGGTCGGCGACGTTGTCGTTACTCCGAAGCAGCCTGCGTGGCCTAATCTGGCCGCGGCCTGCTACATCCTCAACCCAAGCAATCTGCCGACGCCGAATTCTCTGCGCACTTACGCCCCTGGAATACAGCGCGTGCTGTCGCTGCAGAACGTTGCAGACTCGCAGTATCACGCGTTGCAGACTACACTCCGGCGGACCCGCGGCCCGCTGACATTGGGCGTGTCCTACACCTACAGTCACTCTCTCGACGATTCTTCCGACCGCTCCGATCCCCCGTTCGTGAACTCGTCGGATATCCAGGCCAACTGGGCTAATTCCAATTTCGATCAGCGGCACCTGCTGAGCGTGAACTATATCTATGCATTTCCGAAGCTCAGCGGCATGGTCGATCGCTGGACCTTCCACAACACGCAGAGTTCTGACCCCGCAGATCCAGCGAAGCCGCTTCCGGCGCAGAGCGGTTCGCGGTTCCTGCGCGTGATGCTCGATGGATGGGAGTATTCCGGGATCACGACATTTCAGTCGGGCACGCCATTCAGCATCATTAATGGCGGCGGCAACACGGGAGTTTCGGTGACCGACAACGCGGGAGTGGCGAACGGCTCAGGCTCCGGCTCGGGCTCTTACGGTTCTTACGCGGACCTAATCGGCAATCCGCGCAGTGCGTTGCCGGCGCCGGTGAACAACGCGGCCAGTGTGGGGCCTCTTTTGTACAACCCTGCAGCCTTTGCCGCGCCCCAGGGACTGACCTTTGGCGATGTGCGGCGGAATTCCATTACCAATCCGCACCGCCTGAATTTCGACATGAATCTGCTGAAGAATTTCAAAATCAGCGAACGCAGTTCGCTGGAGTTCCGCGCCGAGGCGTTTAATATTTTCAACCACACTCAGTTTCGGATTTTCAATCCGAACATCGGCAACACTGGTTCGAACGTGATTGGCTGCTATGGAGGCCCGGACAACTCCGCCTTCGGCGGTCTGACGCCGCTGCCCAATTCACCGCCGGGCACGCCGCCGGTCGAAGTCGACTGCACCACGGGCAGCGCGTTTCTGCGACCCGTGGATTCTCATCGGCCGAGAACGATTCAGTTCGGGCTGAAGTACAGCTTCTGAGCGATGAGTGGCCGGCCAAACCAGCGCAGCAGTCGGCAATCGTGGTCGGCGCCATCGTTGTTGTCGTCGTCATTTTGCCCGACACGCCGTTCCTCGCGTAGTGCGTCGATCCGTTCATTCCGCCGTTCATCAGGCGCTGCCGATCGCGGGTACGTGCTGCTCAGTCTGCTGCTGGTGATCGCGCTTTTGGCCATTGCCGCCGCGGTTGCGGCCCCGACGCTTGCGACCGAGATCCGACGCGATCGGGAAGAGGAACTCATTCACCGGGAGATGCAATACCGTCGCGCCATCCGGAGATTCATCAAGCAGACCGGGCGCTATCCGATGAACCTGGAAGATCTGGACCATGGTCAGGTGAAGTATTTGCGGAAGCGGTACAAGGATCCAATGACGGGAAAAGATTTCCGGCTGTTGCACATGCTGGACATTCCGCGGGTCGGCTCGATCATTCCAAACGGACCCAATGCCCAGGGAGCAAACCCGGCGGATCCGGCCGACTCAACGGCACAAGGCTCATCGACATCGCCAGACGCGACGACGGCCAGCGATACGCAACAGTCAGGGCAGGTCGGCGCGGAGGGTGCGACAGGTGGCCCACTCAAGCCTGCACTTGGCTTGAGTGGGGATGTTTCGGGCGGCCAAGCCCCGGGCGCGCAATTGATGAATTCGCAATCTGGAGCGTCGCAATCGCAACAGCCGCTGGGCGGCGGTTTGATCATTGGCGTCGCGAGCACGAGCTCCAAGAAAACGATTCGGGAGTTCAATCACAAGAGCCGCTATAACGATTGGCTTTTTTTCTACGACCCGGCGTTCGACGGCTTTCCCGAGATCTACGGCCCTACACCTATCGGAGTCGCGCCGAATGCACTGTTCGGGAACGGCGCGTCGACGGCGCAGCAGTTGAATGGTCAGCAGCCTCAGGGTTCGCAGCCGTCGTCATTTACCCAACCACAATCCAGCCAACCGCAGTTTAATCAGCAGCAGCCGAGTCAGCCACCGACGCAGCCGCAGTAGACGGCTTAGCGGGCCGGAGTTGGCCGCGAAAAACCGGCCTCAGGCGCTGAAGCGCGGTGCGTTTTCGACTGCTCAACGGCACGAGTAAAACTCGTGCCCTTCCCGTTTTCTTTCCAGTCCGCGTTTTTTCCCGGTTCGAGTTTTCGGAGTTCGAGTTTTGCCGCTTCGAGTTTTTCCGGTTCGAGTTTTTCTGCTGCCCGTTACGGGTGCAGTGCAGGCGAGGCTGCCATCGTGGGTTGGGGCGCGAGCTTCGAGATTGCAACTGCGGCGGCTGTGAAATGCGGATCCACATCGAGGGCGCGCTGATAATCGGCGCGCGCGGCCTCAGGACGCCCGGCAGATTCCTGCAGCTGTCCGAGTTGCCAGAGGCCCTGCGCCGTTGGATGACCTTTGAACGAAGCGGCAAGCTGGGCGATTTGTTCGTCGGTGAAGGTTCTGGCGAAACCCACAAACGCGTCAGAATCCGGCTGCGCGTTGATCTGCAGCGCTTGCTCGAAATATTCCCGCGCTGAGGCGTAGTCTCCCATTAGTTCATAACCGCCTGCAATGCCGCTGAGGATCTTGGCTTTCAGCCAGACGTCATCGACATATTGCAAAGCCTGTCTGTATTCCTCGATCGCCTCCGGCACGCGGTTTCGCGCCTGCAAGTCCATGCCGATATACATTATGGCTTCGCTGTCTTTGGGATCGATCGCGAGCGCCCTCTGAAAATGAACCTGGGCCTCGTCCGAGTAGTGCTGCCCCCTGTTCATCGCGTCCATGAGCAGTTCGGATCCGACGACGTCCTCGGCGGCGCTGTTGTTCTGGGTAACCGCGACAGCGTGCGCCCAGAGGTCCAGATTGCTGTTCCAGACCCGCACCTGCCGTCGCGCCTGCACCGCGAGAAGCAATAAGACCACCGAAGTTGCGAGTGGCAGCGCGGGACGGAGCCGCGGGCTCGCGTTCTGCGCGAGATCGGAGATTCCCCAGACAAGCGCCATGTAAATTCCGATGAGCGGCAGATAAGCATAACGATCCGCCATGGACTGCTCCCCGACTTGGATGAGTCCAATGACTGGAACCAGCGTGCCCAGAAACCAGCACCATCCGGTCAGAAGATAAGGCCGGGAACGCTCGCGCCACACCCACACACTGATGGCGACGAGCAGCGACGCGCTCAGGATGACCTTCCACGCCGCCAAGCCGGACGATGGGTATGGGTAAAGTACCGAGAGCTTTACGGGCCAGATTACGTTCCACAAATACGCGGCGTAGGAAACAATCGCGTTTTCGATCCGCAGGAAAAACGGATAGGCGGTCGCCGAACGAACCGCGCCGACTTTGCGCTGCGCGATCATGGTGACGACGCTATCGGCGATGCTGAGAGCCAGCAGCGGGAGCTTCTCGAGAACGATCCTGACGAGGGACACCTGGCGGACGGGAAAGGCTTCGGAGGGTTGAGTCCATTTCTGGATGCGCTGCAAGGGCCAGAAATCCAGCAGGAGCAGCACGAAAGGAAAAGTCACTGTCATCGCCTTGGAGGCAAGGCTTACAGCGAAAAGGAAGGCTACCAGCAGATAACGAAACACATTGGGCCGCCGCGCGTAACTTGCGTAGGCAAGAAGAGCGGCGAAGAGAAACAGCACACACAGCACATTTTTCCTCTCGGCGATCCAGACCACACTTTCGACGCTTACGGGATGGACGGCGAAAAGCGTGGCCACGACTAGACTCCGGATCGTGGAGCGGGTCACCTCCGCGAGAAAAAGAAAGAGCAGCACCACGCTGAGCGTGTGCAGCAAGAGGCTCATGAAGTGGTGACCGATGGGAGACGGACCGAAAAGTTGCCAGTCGAGTGCGTGCGAAATCCAGGTGATCGGGTGCCAGTTGGCGTGATCGATCGAGGTGAAGGCCCAGCGCACCATGGACTGGGTTACGCCGCTGTGCACGCTCTGATTCTGCGAGACGTATTCGGCGTCATCGTAGTTGGAAAACGGATGCTGGAGCACCTGCACATAGACAGTGAAGGTGACCAGCGCGAGCAGCACGGCGGGAGCGATCCGCTGCTTCCAGAGGAACCCGGAACGATCGGGCGCATCCGTCTGTGCGTCAGACCGCACCTCAGATTTGGGGGCAGCTGGAGCCAGAACCAGAGCCGGTTTCGGCGCCTTTTTCCCCAGCTTCTTCTTGTTTTTGTTGTGAATTTTTGTGGCAGGCATAAACGTCTGGGACTAAGAGAATAACGGGGAAAGGCGCCGGAGTGGGCTTTGTCGTCGAATTTTAATCCGAATGTAACGTTGCATTAACAATACGGGGAAAGGCATCCGTCTATGATCCTTTCGCGAACGTCCTCTGCGGATTTTCCGGCCCGACATTCGGTCGGTGCGGCAGCAAAATACTATTCAGGCGGTTGTGAGTGGTCGTGCGTTCAAGAGCGATTGCTGTCGAAGATCGGCCGGTTCGTCCCCAAATTATGAGTGCAAGCTCGCGGCGAACCGACCAACGACCGCGGCCAGGCGTAGCCCCGTCGCGCGCCGCGCGCCTCTGGCCGGTCGCGCTGCTGGGGGTGGTAATCCTCTTCTTCTCGTCGGTTCGGTTTCACCTGCGCAACGTTCCGCTGGAGCGGGATGAGGGCGAATACGCTTACGCCGGACAGCTCATCCTGCAGGGGATTCCGCCCTACGTCCTAGCCTACAACATGAAGTTGCCGGGAACCTACGCGGCTTACGCGTTGATTATGGCGGTGTTTGGGGAGTCCGCGGTGGGAATACATCTCGGAATGATTCTGGTGAACGCGGCCACGATCGTTCTGATGTTTCTTCTCGCGAAACGACTTTTTGGCAGTTTGGCCGGGATCGGGGCCGCATCCAGTTACGCGTTGCTTTCCAATAGCGAATCGGTGCTTGGCTTTGCCGGGCATGCGACGCACTTCGTCGTGCTCGCGGCCGTGGCCGGATTACTGGTGCTGCTGCAGGCGATCGAGAGCGAGAGGGTTCCGCTCTATTTCCTCAGCGGATCTTTTCTTGGTCTGGCTTTCGTATTCAAACAGCCGGGCCTGTTTTTTGCTCTTTTTGGATTCTTCTTTCTGCTCGCGTCAGAATGGCGTAAATGGCGCACGCTGAAAAACTGGGATGGCGTTCGCCGCCTAGCAGCTTACGGATCGGGAGTGATCCTTCCTTTTGCCCTGACTTGCCTCGTCATGCTCTTTGCTGGCGAACTGGGCAAGATGTGGTTCTGGACCTTCTCTTATGCGCAGCAATACGCATCGGTCATGATGCTGTGGCAGGGATGGGAGAATTTCTTCGTCGTGGGCGCGTATGTCCTCGACACCTGCTACCCGATGTGGATTCTGGGCGCGCTGGGGCTGGCCGCGATGGCCTGGGATTCTGGCGTGCGCAAGCACGCCCTGTTCACGGTCGGGCTATTGATATTTTCGTGGTGCGCGGTGTGCACCGGATTTTATTTTCGTCCGCACTATTTCATTCTGGTGCTTCCCGCGGTCAGCCTGCTGGCAGGGGTCACGTTGAGTTCGGCGACCACCGAACTTCGCCGCCTTTCCGACGTTGGCTGGGTAGCTGCTATTCCTGCCGTGGTTTTTCTGGGCGCGCTGATTGTTTCGATCCTGGGACAGCGCGACGTTTTCTTCCGCCTGGACCCGGTTTCGATTTCGCGCCTGGCCTACGGAACCAGTCCGTTCCCGGAGGCCGAGGTCATTTCCCAATACTTGAAGGAACAGACCAAAGAGGACGCGCGGATTGCCGTGATCGGTTCGGAGCCGGAAATTTATTTCCTCTCCCATCGGCATTCGGCGACCGGCTACATCTACGTTTACCCCTTGTTTGAGCCGCAAAAATTTGCCGGCTACATGCAGAAGGAGATGGCGAAAGAGATTGAAGAGAACAATCCCGAGTACGTCGTTCTGGTGCGGGTGAACACTTCGTGGCAGGTCTTTCCGAATTCTGACCGGTTCATTATCGGATGGTTCAAGAACTACATTGCCGCGCACTATGAGATCGTTGGAATCGCCGATGAGGTCGCGCCGGAAACGCGCTATGTCTGGGGCGACGCGGCGAAAACTTATGCGGAGCAGTCGGACGCGGCGGTTGAAATCTTCCGCCGATCGGATCTGCCGAAGCAATCGTCTACCGGCAGTCAAGACTCGAGTTCGCAAGCCGCCGGTCGGCAAAATTGAGTGCCTACAAAATGGGAGTTGCACGTCAGGAAAATCGCATGAGCCGTTCACGCCGCAAAAGGCCGGAGGCGAAGCCGGCATCGCGGATCAGCTCTGCCTCAATAGTTACTATGGAGACCGCGCCGGCGCGATGGTGGGCGCGGCGCTGGGCCATCTGCCTTTTTCTGGTTGCGATCACCGCGGCGGTTTACAGCCCGCTTCGCAATCATCCCTTCATCGATTATGACGACCCGGGATACGTCACGAATAATCAGCATGTGCTCTCCGGCCTCAACTGGGAGACGCTGGTTTGGTCGTTCACGACGACTGAACAGACCAATTGGCATCCTCTCACCTGGCTTTCGCACGCGCTGGATTGCCAGCTTTTCGGCGCGAACGCGGGAGCGCATCACCTCACCAATTTGTTTCTGCATGTTCTGAATGTCGTCTTGCTTTTCCTGATTCTGGACGCTGCGACCGGGCGTCGCGGCTGCAGCCTGATTGTGGCCGCATTGTTTGCGCTGCATCCCTTCAACGTCGATTCGGTGGCCTGGATCGCGGAGCGCAAGAATGTGCTGAGCATGGTTTTCTTTCTGCTCACGCTGGCGGCTTACGGCTGGTACGCGCGCAAGCCGAATTGGAAGCGCTACGGCCTAGTGGGCCTGCTGTTTATTCTGGGGCTGCTGGCCAAGCCAATGCTGGTGACGCTGCCGTTCGTTCTGCTGCTGGCGGACTTCTGGCCGCTGCAACGAATCGCAGATTGGACGCCGGCTTCCGAGCGGCTCGCGATGCCCCAGAAATCCGCGACGCAGCTTCTGCTCGAGAAACTGCCGTTGCTGGCGATTTCGGCGGTGAGTTCGGCGGTCACGGTGATCGCGCAAAAAAAATCCATCCAGCCGCTGCAGGTCATGCCTTTCGCGGCACGATTGGAAAATGCGGTAGCCTCTTATTTTCTCTATCTCTGGAAGACGGTGTGGCCTTCTGGTTTTGCCATTCACTATCCGAGTCCCTTCGATCCGCTGCTGGCTGATACAGGAGGTCTCTCGGCCTGGGCCGCCTGCGCGGCGGGAGCTTTTGTTCTGATCGTGGTGAGTTGGATTGCGTGGCGCCAGCGAGTTGCGCGTCCTTACCTTGTGACCGGCTGGCTCTGGTACCTGGGGACGATGGTGCCCGTGATTGGAATCGTGCAGGTTGGCATGCAGGGGATGGCCGACCGGTACGCCTATGTTCCGCTGATCGGAATCTTCGTGATTTTGAGTTGGGGAGCGGCCGAAGCCGCGGAGGAGTTTCGCGTCAAGCCTGCCTGGAGATTCGCAGCCGCAGCGTTAGTCATCGCGGTTCTGTCTTTTCTTACAGTTCGTCAAGTCGGATATTGGCGGTCGAGCGAAGTTCTGTGGTCGCATGCAATCGACGTAACGCGCGACAACTCGGTCGCCGAAGATCACGTCGGCAATCTGCTGGCGGCTCAGCATCGGTCGGATGCTTTGCCTTATTTCGAAGAGGCTGCGCGCGTCGATGCCTACGACCCTACCAGCCACCTTGCGGTCGCTGCGCACTTGCAGGATCAGGGACGGTTGAAGGATGCGATACAGAATTACAAGGTCGTGGTTCACGAGTCCACGGATCCGCAGCAGGTTGTGTTTGGCTACGTTAATCTGTGCATTATTTTCGGCGAGCTCGGCGACTTTGCGCGAGCGCACGAGGCTTTTACCCGGGCACAGCTGAAGAGTCCGGAGCTGACCGGCGGCACGATTCGCGAAATGAATGGCATGGTGACCGCTCATCCCACCGATGAAGGATATCTTCGGCTGGGGCTGCTGCTGGAGCAGGTCGGAATGACGGGCGAAGCGCGCGCTGCCTATCGCCTGGCGCTGCAAGCGAATCCGGGACGGGCGGAGGCGCAGAGGTCGTTGGATCATCTGGCGGCGGCAGATCCTGACGGGCGGTAAACCGGGCTCACGAACGGGAAGGCGTTGTCTGAAGATGCTCGAGCAAGCGGCGAGCGAGAGGCGAATTCGGCTCTAATTTCAGAACCTGCTCATATGCCTGCCGCGCGCCCGGAATCTGCTGGAGCTGTTCAAGGAGCAATCCCAGCCGCAGATACGCATCCGCCGACGCCGCCTGAGCGGCGGCGTGCTGTGCGTCGAGCACGATGGCAGCGACGGTCTGGCGATCGGCCTGCAATGCTTCGCGCGAATATTCGGAGGCCCGTTGATAGTCTCCGAGTTCGCTGGAGATCACCGCTGAACTCAGGCAGGCGGACACGAGTTGACGCTGGTTCTCGGGATTCCGGATCACGACCTCGTAGTTCTGCAGCGCTTCCTGCAACCGGCCTTGATCTTCCAGGCTCGCGGCCAAGGCCCAATGGCTGAGCGGATCGGCGGGCGCAAGGCCGGCCGCAGTTTGAAAATAGCGCAGCGCCTCCTGCGGGCGCCCCTGCGAGAGCAACTCGTACGCCAGATTGTCGTTGGCCACGTAGTTATCTTGCGTAACTTCGAGCGCGTGAGTCCACAGATCGAGGCTGCTGCGCCACACGCGCAACTGGAGGATGGTGACGCACGACATCGCAACCACAACAATGACGCCCGCGCCTGTGGAGAGTTTCGGATCCATGCGGCGGCTGACGAACTCGCCGAGTTCCCAACTGATCGCGATGAAAATGCCGATGAGCGGCAAGTACGCGTAGCGATCCGCCATCGCCTGATTGCCCACCTGCACCAGCCCAATCATCGGCACCATGGTCCCGAGAAACCAGAGCCAGCCCGTGAGTAAGTAACCGCGCGAGCGGAATTTCCAGACGATCGCCGTGAGTCCGACGAGAAGCGTTAACGACACTGTGGTTTCCCACGTTGCCGATCCCGAACTGCTCCGCGTGTAATACACGGCGAGCGGATTCGGCCAGAACGCTTTTGTCAGGTACATGCCGTAGGAGAGAACCGCATTCGAGAGCCGCGCCCCGAAGGGAAGAATTTCCGAGGAAAGAATGGAGCCGCGCTGCGCGATCACGGTGATCACGCTGCTGCCGGCGGAGAGGAGCAGCATTGGAAGTTTTTCGAGTACAAGCTGCGGCCACGACCGTTGCGGCATGGGCAATATGTCAGGCGCCGGTGTCCACGCCTGAATGCGCTGCAAGGGCCAATAGTCCAACAACAACATCACAAAAGGCAGGGTCACGATCATGGGCTTGGCCGCCAGGCCGATCGCGAAGAGCACCAGCACGCAGACGTAGGGCACGATCCTGGGACGCCGCGCGTACCAGACGTAGGCAAACAGCGTGAGCAGAAGAAAGAACATGCTCAACAGAGTCTTGCGTTCTGCAATCCAGGCCACGCTTTCCACATTCAATGGATGCAACGCAAACAAGGCTGCCACGAAAAGGCTGCTGCCGGCCTTTCCCGTCACCCATACCAGGAACAGAAACAGCAGAGCCGCGTTTACCGCGTGCAGCAGGAGATTGCTGACGTGATGGCCGGCAGGATTCAGACCGAAGAGTTCGCAGTCCAGGGCATGCGAGAGCCAGGTGACGGGGTGCCAATTGGAGTGTTCCGTGGAAACCGCCGCCCAGGCCAGCGTTTCGAGTTTGACGCCCCGCTGAACGCGCGGATTCTGCGTCACGTAATCCGGGTCATCATAATTTACGAAGGGATGGCTGAGAACGGGGGAGTAGACCGCGAAGGTAGCTGCGGCCAGAAGCAGGGCGAGCGCCCACGTCTGTTTCGCGATGCTGCCTGCGCGTATTTCGGATGATGGACTGGAACTTCGCCGATTTTCAGCGGGTCGCAGTTTCGCTCCGGAGGAGCCCTGGGTTGCCCTTCTTGCGGTTGGCATGTACGGCAGATCGCAATCGAGGAGATGGTAGCAGCAACGATCGCAGAAAGCTGCTGGGCTAGTCTTCTCTTCTACGCGCGTCGATCTGGATTTCGACCTAGATTTCTACCTATGCTCGAAGCTTGCTCGATCCCGTCAGCGCCCGAAAAGCTTACACACCCAGGAACCGGCGAATGCGGAAAAATGAGATTCCCGCCAGTCCGCTGCCCAGCAGGTAGATCGACGAAGGCTCAGGCACAGCGGTCGTATTCGAACCCAGAGTAATGTCCGCGAGTCCGAGTTCATTGCCCGGGCCGCTGAAAGTTACCGAGCGCGCCGTGCCGGAGAAGTTGACTCCATCCGATGACCAGGTGCAGTAGGTCGGCGAACTGCAGGCGCTGTTATTGTTCGCCAGCGTGATCGTCGCCAGCACCGTGCCCGAGCCATTAGCGCCGCTCCACACCGTGACAGTCTCGAACTGATTCGCAGTGAAGCCGGCGGTGTAGTAGAAGTTGATTCCGCTCGAGAAGCCCTGCGTATCGTTCATCACCCCCATGGCCTGCATCCCGGTCGTTCCATTCATGAAGATCGCGGGCGTGCCCGTCGGAGTCGCGCTGAATTCTCCGGAGCCTCCATTGAAAACCGATCGCAGCCCGAAGAAGTTCGACGAGAAGGTAACCCCGAAGTTCTGCGCGCCAGCAGGACCGGCACCGTCATAAAAACTGCCGACCTGCTGCAGATCGCCGATGCCCTGAAAATTCAGCAGCACCCCCGAATGCGCGTACGCAGAAGCCGAGAGCAGTAAACAGATCGAAAGGATGGCGGCAGAGCTCAAGGATCGGGTCATCGGGGTCTCCTTTGGATGAAAACAGCCAGATACGGACAAAGTAAGCGCTCGGGCGGCAGAAGTACGGAACCAGTATCCTGCCCAGCGTATTACGGCGAGGTCACACCAATGTGAACAGTATGTTAATTTCTTCGCGCGGTGGGGGTCATTCTGTGGAATTTCGGAGCTCGGGCTATCCGGACTCGTCGCGAGCATGCGCTTGCCGAGCAGCCGGTAGGGTCGGTAGACTCGCGGAGCCTGAACCGAATCCTGGGGTATATCCATTGACTCTTCTGACTCTTCGCCGACTTCGCAAATCCGCTTCCCTGGCTGTCTGGTCGGTCCTGGTTTTCGCCACATCTCTCTCGGCCACCGGCCAGGCGCGAGAAGCAAGCGCCGTGACAACGACAGCTGTCTCCGACTACGTGAAGGCGGAGATGCAGCGCCAGCACATTCCCGGGCTCGCGCTTCTGGTGGTGAAATCG
>Ga0070765_100001064_pt1 | contig 16451 bp, 17 predicted proteins | sample HubBroMetageWFT5_FD_71516 | JGI IMG/M metagenome (GOLD analysis project Ga0070765, IMG submission 71516) | Warmed and freeze-thawed soil microbial communities from the Hubbard Brook experimental Forest, New Hampshire - Hubbard Brook CCASE Soil... | ecosystem: Environmental > Terrestrial > Soil... | reverse complement strand
TTCCCTATCGCAGAAACAACTGTCCCACCTTGCTTATCACGATTCGCTCACCCAGCTCGCAAACCGCGCGCTGTTTATGGATCAGTTGACACAATGCGTGAACAGGACAAAGCGCCATCCGGATTATAGGTTTGCCGTCGTGTATATAGACGTGGACCACTTCAAGACCGTGAATGACAGCCTTGGGCACGCCGCAGGCGATCAGCTCATCGTGCAGATCGCCGAGAGGCTAATGAGATCTATTCGCCGATATGACATTGTTCCGCAGCGGGCTGAACTCGGCGGTCAGGTTCGAGCGGCTGGAAACGACATCCTGGCGCGATTAGGCGGCGATATATTTGCAATCCTGCTCGACGACATCCGAGACCCCAGTGATGGCATCCGCGTAGCTGAACGAATTCAGCAAAATCTGGCGTCTTCGTTTTCCGTTGAGGGACGCCCGTTGCAGATTTCGGTGAGCATCGGCATCGCAGCAAGTGCAACGAACTACAGCGCGGCTGAAGACGTTTGGCGCGACGCTGATACTGCTATGTATCTAGCCAGGGCCGGAGGCGATTCGCGATACCAAATGTGCGATCCGGCGATGCATGCGGCGGCAGTGAGCCGCTTAAAGTTGGAGAGTGATCTGGGACAGGCCGAAAGCCGCGGCGAATTGCAGGTTTACTACCAGCCGATCGTGTCTCTGCAGAATGGTTGTCTTAGCGGTTTTGAAGCGCTCATCCGATGGCAGCGGCCCGGTTTTGGCCTGGTTGCACCGCTGGAATTCATCCCGGTGGCCGAAGAAACCGGATTGATTGTTTCAATTGGGTCTTGGGTGCTTCGAGAGGCCTGCGGCCAAATGCGCGCTTGGCAGTTGCTGTTTCCGTCCAAACCAGCACTTACGATTGCGGTGAACTTCTCAGCGAGACAATTCGGCCAGTCCGATTTGGTCGAGCAAGTGAAGCGAGTCCTGAGCGAAACTCATCTCGATCCCGGAAGCTTGAGAATTGAATTTACAGAGAGCGTGGCCATGCAAGACGCGGAACGGACGACTCGCGTTCTCAACGAGCTCAAGGCGCTCGGCCTTTGTACGAGTATCGACGACTTCGGCACCGGCTATTCATCCTTGAGCTATTTGATTCGCCTGCCGTTGGATATCTTGAAACTCGATCGCTCCTTCGTGTCGGAAATGTATAAGAACAAGGACAGCCGGCACATTGTGAATACCATTATCGGTCTGGCGCACAACCTGGAAATGGACGTGGTGGCCGAAGGCATAGAAACGCTCGAGCAAGCAGATGAGCTTAAATTGCTGGGCTGTCAATATGCCCAGGGATATTTCTTCTCAAAACCAATCAACCGCAATTCCGCGGAAGCCCTACTAAAATCGAGCGTGCGAGATGCGGACATATCTGGAACGATGGCCGAACTTTCCAGACGCTTCCGCGGCATTGCGTCGGCTCCCGCCCCGAACCCATAGCGCGCAAGGGCCTCACTGAAACACAACTCACTTTCCAGCTATTGCTTGGACCAGGGGGGCACGACGCCGGTCATCCGTGCGTAGGCGACCAGTTGGCCCATATGCTCGTTCGCGTGGACGATGATCCGGAGATACATACCCTCCACTGTGGCGTCCCGTTCTCCGATTTTCACTTTACGCTCGAGATCTTTTGGCTTGACCGCCGCGTGGGCTGTCTTGACAGCTTCCAGCGAACGCTTCAGCCAGGCGATCACTTCTGGTTTCGAGGTAACGGTTCTTACCATATCCTCGTTATAGTCGGCGGGTATCTTGGGACCAATGATGCTCAGCAAATAGAAGTTTGCATCCACGATGTGCATATACACTTCGCTAACCGAGCGCACTCCCGCTGCGGGACGCCACGAATATTTTTCCGCGGGCGTGGCCTCGGCCAGCTCGATCAATTGTTTGGAAACGTGCCGCCATTCTCCGTCATAACCTTGCCAGACCCCCTCATCCGGGTCCTGGACCGGCATGGCGGGGGCAATGAAGGAGAGGGAAAGCAAAAGTAAGAACGGTTTCACAGTGCAACTCCTTTTACTCAGAAGCGGGCGCCATTCTATACTGCCTAGGCAAACCGGGAAATATTGTGTTTGGAGGTATCACGCGCTTCCCGTGCAAGTGACCAGCGTGGAAGGGCAGGGAAGGAAGAGGACCGAGCAGCCGTTCTTTGTGCCATCAATGATGACCGGCGCGATTGCGATTCCGCTAATTATTGGAATCATTCCGCCGAACCGGTGGTTAGGAGTTTCGTACGCCGCGGACTTTGGCTGACAAAAAGGCTTGCGACCGGCGCAATCGGTTGGGGGGATGCGCGTTTTGCTGTCCAGCATAATTTATTTCGCGGTAGCGAAAATGTTTCCAGCTCCAAAAACCCACGAGTTTCGATCACACGCTTTGGGCGCTGCAGCTTTACGCTTTTTTATTACCTTCGGCTGCCAGCGATTCGCTATCGAAATACGAACCGTCGTGGGATAGTCCGGCATCGAAAGAGTGAGCGTCTTAATGCCTCTTGAAATTTCAATTCGGCAAGCAGGCGATGTTACCATTCTGGATCTTCGGGGACGCGCGACGATTGGCGCGAACACCGACCTGCTAAATCGCCGGCTGCGGGAGTTGATCGCTACCGGTGCGCGTAAGCTGCTGGTGAATCTGGCGGGCCTCACCATGATGGATAGTTCGGGCATCGCGACTATTGCAGGGTCTTATGTATCGCTCGTCCGTGAAGGCGGGAGCCTGAAGCTGCTGCGTCCGAGCGAGAGAGTGCGAGAAGTGCTTGTCGTGATGCGCCTGTTAAATTGCATTCCCACCTTTGAGGAAGAAGCCGAAGCCTTGGCCAGCTTTTGTATGGCTGGCCAGTCCGCAGGGTCCTAATCCAACATAGGCAGGACTGCGAGCGCGGGTGGGGTGCGTGTCGCACCTTGCGGCGCTGCGCTGAAAAACCCGAGTTGTTGCGTTGACTTGTGATTTGGCGGCACCTAAGATTCCCAGACGGAGACGCGGCTCTTCCTTCATGCAGGGCAAAACGCTTCGACATTACCGGATCGTCGAGAAAATTGGCGCCGGAGGCATGGGAGAGGTTTACCGGGCCCACGACCAGCAGCTCGATCGCGATGTGGCGATAAAAATTCTGCCGCCAGATGTTTTGGCGGATGCGGGGGTCCGCAAGCAGTTTCGCAAAGAAGCGCTGGTGTTGGCGAAGCTGAACCACCCTTATATAGAGACAATCCACGAATTTGGTCAGCAGGACGGAATCGATTTCCTGGTCATGGAGTTGATTCCGGGAAAGCCGCTCGACGCAGTTCTGAGGGAACGGCCATTCGAGGAAAAAGAAGCTCTGCGTCTGGGCGCGCAATTTCTAGAGGGGCTTTCCGCGGCGCACGAACGAGGCGTGATTCACAGGGATCTGAAGCCGCCCAATATTTTCGTCAAGCCGGACGGCCGGGTAAAGATCCTGGATTTTGGTATCGCGAAATTAGCTCATTCGGAAGACCCGCTCGACATAACCCGCAGCATCACTGCGGACACTGGAGTGATCTCAGGCACCGTTCCGTACATGGCGCCAGAGCAATTGCGGGGCGAGCCCGCGGATGCTCGTAGCGATATTTACGCGGCCGGCGCAGTCCTTTACGAAATGGCAACGGGAAGCCGGCCCTTTCCGCAAACGCAAGGCGCGCAACTGATCGGCGCGATCCTTCACGAGGCTGCGGCGCCTCCGCGCGCGCTGAATCTGCTGATCACGTCAGGATTTGAACGCGCCATCATGAAGGCGCTGGAGAAGGCGCCCTCGCAACGCTACCAATCGGCCAAGGAATTCCAAGCGGTATTGGAAAGCTTGATGGCGAGTTCGGGCGCTATTCTTCATTCGAGCGTCACGATGCAGGAAAACGCGCCTCCCGACGGATCCGGCGCGATAACGATCGGCGGACGCAGCATGGGTGTCAAGGTTCTCGGCGCGAGCGCAATCGCGGCAATTCTAGCGACGGGATTGTTCATCGGATTGGATGTAAAAAACCTGCGCGAACGAATATTCCATCCTGCGTCGCGGGAATCAGAGACGGTTGCCGGCGTTCCTGGCTCGCTGAAGGTTCGGCCGTCGGTAGCGGTGCTGGGTTTCAAAAATGTGTCCGGGCGTCCAGAGGAGGCCTGGCTTTCCACCGCGCTTGCAGAAATGATGACCACCGAACTTGCGGCCGGTGAGCAATTGCGGACGGTGCCGGGCGAGAACGTCGCGCGAATGAAAGTCGATTTGTCGTTGCCTGACGCCGACACGTATGGAAAAGAAACACTGGGAAAAATCCGGAACAACCTGGGTACCGACGACGTCGTGCTGGGATCCTACATTCCCCTCGAGAAAGGACAGATCCGCGTAGACTTGCGTTTGCAGAGTACCGCGGACGGAGAAACATTGGCGGTGGTATCGAAGAAGGGAAGCGAGGCGCAACTCGACGAGTTGGTGAGCAGCGCCGGGCTGGATTTGCGGGAAAAATTGGGTGCCGGAGAAGTGTCGAGCGCCGAGGCGGCGGCGGTGAAAGCCTCGCTGCCTTCGAATCCCCAGGCCGCCAAGTTCTATGCAGAGGGCGTGGCGAAACTGCGGGTGTTCGACAATCTCGCCGCGCGCGATTTGTTGCAGAAGGCGGTGCAGGCCGACCCCAACCACGCGTTGGCCCACGCATATCTGTCCGCCGCGTGGTCTGGTCTAGGTTACGACGAGAAATCGGCTGCGGAGGCAAAACGCGCGTTTGATTTATCCGCTAACCTGTCGCGGCAAGACCACCTCTCGGCCGAAGGGCTCTATCGCGACAGTACGCGCGAGTGGGACAAGGCCACCGAGATTTACAAAACGCTGTTCGACTTCTTTCCCGACAACTTGGACTACGGATTGTTGCTAACGCAGTCCCAGGTCCGCGGAGGAAATGGAAAAGCGGCGCTCGATACGGTGGACCGGCTCCGCAAAATGCCCCCGCCTCAGGGTGACGATCCCAGAATTGACGTCGCGGAGGCATCCGCAGCGCAGTCGTTGGCCGATTTTTCACATTCACTGAAAGCCGCAGAGCGAGCGGCTGACAAAGGCCAAGCAGCCGGAGCGCGACTGCTGGTGGGGCGAGCGCGCGTTTGGCAAGGCGTGGCTCTTCGCAAGTTAGGAAAACCTAAAGATGCTCTCGCTGCTCTGGACGAGGCCGGGAAGATCTTTGCCGCAGCCGGAGACCGCAATGGAGTTGCCGCTGCGCTCAACAGCTCCGCAAATGTGTTGGCGGACCAGGGTGATGTGCAAGGCGCGAAAGCAAAATACGAAGAAGCTTTGGCAATTTATCGCGAGATCGGGAATACGGCGGGGGCGGCTAAGACGCTGGACAATATCGGAAGCGTGATTTCCGACGCAGGAGACGTGGAAGGCGGAAAGAAGCTTTCCGAGCAAGCCCTGGCACTACTGCGCGAAACAGGCGACAAGCACGATATCGCCAACACCGCTAACAACCTGGCGACTTATTACACGTTGCAAGGAAATCTTGCAGGGGCCACAAAACTTTTTCGCGAGTCGCTCAAACTTCGGCAAGACATCGGAGACAAGAGCGGTGAGGCCGGATCGTTGAGCAACCTTGGCGAGCTGCTCGCGCAACAGGGCGATGTGGCCGCAGCGAAGAAGGCTTTCAGCGAATCGCTGCGAATACATCAGGACATCGGCGAGAAAGAAGCGACCGTATATCAACTGAACGGTCTGGGAAAAGTTCTGCTGGACAGCGGAGACCTGCCCGGCGCGAAGCAGCGCTTCGAGCAGACCCAGGCAGTTGCTCGGGAGACGGATTCAAAACCGTTGCTCCCGGCCGCGCTCGGCGGAATGGGACTAGTTCTGATGCAGCAGGGAAAGCCGAGTGAGGCTCGCAAGGCGTACGAACAAGCCCTAGCGATCGATAAGGACATCGCCTATCAGCAGGAGTCAGCGGAGATCAGCCTGGCGATGGCGGAACTGGACATCGAGGAAGGCCGTGCTGCCGAGTGCCAGCCGATGATTCAGGATGCGTTGAAATTGTTTCGCGCGGCAAAATTAAACGATGATGAAATCTCCGGGCACGCGCTCGCAGCTCGCGCTCTGTTGGCCGCGGGAAAACCGAGTGATGCACGGCGAGAGATCGAGTCAGCTAGATCGCTCTCGGCAAGGACACAAAATCGCCTTGTTGGAATGGAGTTCGCAATCGCGGAGGCGCAGGTTCTGGCCGGGTCCGGTAAGGCGGCTGACGCAAACAGAATTCTTGCAGAGGTAATCGCGAACGCAAGAAAGATGGGGCTAGTTCGGTACGAGTTAGAGGCGCGCCTGGCTTCCGGTGAAATCGAACTGAAATCCGGCGTTGCTGCGGAGGGCCGAAAGAACCTGGACGCTCTGGCGAAAGACGCAAGTGCAAGAGGCTACGCGCTTATCGCCCAAAAAGCGGAGGAAGCCAGTCCGGCCACTGGAAAGAGGGCGCTTAGACTAGCCCCCGGATGAGGCAGAGCGATCGATGCTTTTCGCGAGTTCGTGCTGAATCGTTTTCGAGCCGAAGGCTCTGCTCGAGCTGGTTTTCCTAATCCATGACGGAGCAGGATAATAGCACTGAGAGCGACGACGCTTTGGCTGGCTACTTCGCCGGCATATTCGGCTTCCACAGCGCGAGGGTGGCGCCGGTTGGATCGGTAAAAATGCTCATCCATCCGATGCCCGGGAGTTCCTTCACCTCCATCACGATGTTGGCCCCCAGGGATTTTGCTTTTTGGGTTGAGGCCACGATATCGTCCACCAGGACGTAGGCCATCCACGAGGACGGAGCGCCTGGAACGCGCTGCGCCATCATGCCGCCGCCGGTCCCTTCGCCGGGTTTAATCAGCGTGTACGTTCCGCCGGGAATGGGAGCGTCCTCGAGTTGCCAGTTGAATACCTGCCCGTAGAATTTCTTGGCCTTATCGATGTCAGTAGTGTGCAGCTCAACGTGTACAAAAGGATTTGGCATTTTCGTCCTCCGAAATCTGTAAGAGCCTTCTATATCTCAAAAAAGCGTGGAGCCAAATATAAGGAATCTTATACCCAACGGAACGGCTCAGGTAAAAAAGGGGCGGTAATACAGGATTCGATGAGGCGTCGCAGGTAACCTTGGGGGCTCTGGGGACTCTAATTGGCAGTACAGAGAGGAGCAGCATGGATGCGGCGGGCGACAAGGCGAGGACGAATTTTGCCGGCTTCTTCCGGCAACTCCTGTTCGACGCTGCGTGGCTCGCGCATCAGCAGTGCTGCTACTGGTCCTCACGTGACGACGTAAAGCAGCCAGCGTTGCTAACGCGGGAAGAAGTCGAATAACTATCGAAATTGGAAGTAGTACGATTTTGAACATTTTCGGTGGTTCGTTGTTGCTAGCCTAGCCCGGGTTGGAGGCTATACGGCTGTAGAACAAGTTGCACAAGTGGCTCGCACGACTCTGTAACACATTACAAGGAGATTTACGATGCTACTACTCATCATCATTTTGGTTCTGTTGTTTGGCGGAGGCGGCGGCTACTACGGCTACTCGCGCTGGGGTGCAGGCGGCGGGCTGGGAATTCTGGGCACCGTGCTGCTGATCGTGCTCGTTCTGTACCTGCTGGGCGCTGTTCACATTTGATTTAGCCATCACGCGCCACGAGCGTAGGGGCGCCACAGGTGTGCAAGCGAGTCGCATAGCGGACATTGTACGGGCACTATGTCCCGCTGCGGCTCGCAGACACGCTGGGCCTCGCAGTCATATTTTTGTTCGCAACATAAATCGGCAAAGGAGGCAATTATGAAGCAGAGCAACAAGGACCAAGCAGAGGGCAAGTTCCACGAAGTGAAGGGCAAAGTGAAGGAGAAGGTCGGACGCGCCACCGACAACCCCAACCTGGAAGACGAAGGTACCACTGAGAAGGTGGCCGGGAAAGTCCAAAAGAAAGTCGGACAAGTGGAGAGAGTTTTCGAAAAGTGAAATTCCTCCTGGAATTTCACCCTGAGCGCCAGTAAGCACGAAGGGTCTGTTACTCTGCAGCGCGGGCGCTCGTACCGGATGTTAGAGCGCTCGCGCCGCGATTTCTTCAATCGTGCAAATCTCCCCCGCAATATGGCGACGATGATACTCAACGACCTTCCTAGAGCCGGACTTCAATCCGGCATCTCCGGTTCGCTATCAAACAGCTCGAAAACGACTGCCTTGTATGAAAGGCAAAATGCCGGGCTAGGGCCCGGTGCTACGAGAAAACGACGATGCGTCTATCTGGCAAGGTTGCTCTAGGTATTCTGTTGATTCTCGCGCTTTCTAGCAGCGCGGCAGCGCAGCAGAGTCGACCAAGCCAAAAAACTCCGGGCGTGGGGCCGAACGAAACAAATACTCAGGCCGCCGAAGCCACCGCGAACGACCAACAGCAAAACGTACGAAAGCCGGATGTGGACAAAACGAATTCTCCGCAGGCGGGTGTGCACATTGATCCTACGTCTGAAGCGTTTCCCCAGACCATGGTAGGCAACACCAGCGCTGCGAAGACTGTCACACTGACGAATACAGGCGCGGCGCCACTGAAGATGGGTGTGGTCGCGACGAACAACGGCGAGTTTCCCATACCGAGCTCGCCCTGCGCCAACCTCATCGCTGCCGGCGGAATGTGCGCCATTGAAGTCAAATTCAAGCCGACGACAATCGGCGAGCGCAAGGCGCTGCTGACCATTATAGACTCCGATGAATCGACTCCGCAGTTCGTTATTCTTTCTGGGACTGGCACGTCACCGGCGTCGCTTGTGCCCGGCGCCACTACTTTTGACACCGAAGTAAACGGCGCAACCAGTTCGAAGAAAACGATCACGCTGACGAATCACTCTGCATCGAAAATTACTGGCATGACCGTGGGAGTCGGCGGCACCAATGCAGCTGACTTCCAGGTACTTCCGTCGAGCACCTGCTCAGACTCCTTGGAACCAGGCGCGGGTTGCGCTTACTACGTCGTCTTTACGCCGTCGGAGCGGGACGCGGAAACCGGCACATTGAGCGTCACCGACAACGGCGGGACGCAGACGGCCGAGTTGAAAGGCAGAGGCGCGGGAATGAAAATAAGCGGGTCGCTGGCGTTCGGCACGGTGGCGAATCCCGCCACAAAAATCCTTTCGGTGACGGTCACGAATGAAGGCGCCATGCCGGTCAGCATTGGCTCAGCGACGATAGCCAATTCTGGCGACGACGCCTTCGGCCTAGTTGCTTACTCGGCCGGCTCGCCCACTTACAGCTCCTGCGCGAAAGGGGTAGTAATGCTGTCGAAAGACCAGAGGTGCACAATCTCCGTGCAGTTCACCCCGCCCGCGGGGAGCGGAACATCGTACAACGCCACCCTAAACGTCTATGAAAGCGACGGAAAGACCCCGCAAACAGTCTCCATCTCAGGCAAAAATTAAAACGATTCAGCCAACGTAAAGCGTGCCCCGACTCCGCCGACTCTTGAATTGCTAGCGGAGCGCAAGCCTAGGCTCCTCGCCCCTTTCTCTTATTCACGAGGCGGGAAGAGAAGCGGGCGGACTACACTTGTAAGGCTTGCTGCGGGATGACAAACGAGAGAGAATGAGCGCCGTTGCACGTATTTCTACTTAGGATCTGAGACTTGGGGAGGATCGCCGTGGCAGAAAACCAATCGGAGCAGAAGAGCAGTTTGGTGATTCGCGTACCGCTGTCTGCGAATAGTTATGCGTCCATTTATTATTCCAGCAGTGACGGAGCGCAGATGAGTGAGCGCGAGTGGTGGCACCTGAAGCAAGTGGTGGAGCTCGCGAGCAAAGTTTACGTGAAGCAGGAAGAGCGCGCGCAAGCAGCTTCGGCCGGCGCTTGATTCGCTCGCACGCTGTTGGCGTTGGGGGTAGCAAAGGGGGCTGCGAACGCTTCTCACGATCGTCAGGCCTGAGTTTCAGCCGCCGTGGAGGGCGTTCTGGCGGGCGCGTTTCGATTTCTTAAAACTGCGACAACCTGCCGACCTGGAGCCCGCCGCTACCAACGGCGGCTTTGTTGGAAGTTAGGATGAAGAAATCGTCTGAAGATGCACGGCTCGCGCGCCTGACGAAAATTTGCCTCGCGCTGCCCGATGCGACGCGCGAGGTCATGGGCGATCATGCTGGTTTCCGCGTCCGCAAGAAAACGTTCACCTACTTCTTGAACGATCATCACGGTGACGGAATCGTTTCGGTCTGCGCCAAAGTGCTCCCCGGTGATAACACTGCGCTGATTTCCGCGCAGCCCGCGCGATTCTACTTGCCTGGGTATATTGGGCCGAGAGGTTGGGTCGCTCTGCGTCTGGATCGCGGCGCGATCGATTGGAAGGAAGTTAGTGAGCTGGTGAAGACGAGTTATCAGCTCGTCACGACTAAACGTCCCGTCGCAAGCCGATAACGCTGTATCCGTCCACAATCCCTTCAGTGTCGCTAAACATTTGTGCCGGGCCCTACAACTCCCAAAACCAAGATGCCAGGCTGAAGCCCCGCGACGATGGCGGCGTCTGCTAACTCTTAGGCAACCGGATCTTTCGCCGTCGCAATCGGTCGAACGATCGAGCGCAATTCGGCAGTTTGGATTTTTTCCCGCAAGGTTCTTGATGTTCTTCCAGCATAGCAGTCCGGCCCTTCGGGTCGTAAGCCGAGGCGTATCACTTCGTTACCGCACCTGGTAAGCCCTCCGATTGGAATGGGGTCAGAATGTCCCATTTTGAGCAGAACCAGACGGGCAAGCAGAAGTTGAAAAATTGCACTTGCTACGGCGGGCCGCCGCTACGTCGGACCCCTCGGCTGCGTCAGGCGCCACGGAGATTGCAAGTATTGTGACCCTGACGGATTTTACAAACACGTGACATCTCCGAGACATGGCGCGGACATTGGAGACATCGCGGCGATATATATTTTCGGCCCACTCGGGGGCCAACGGACGGCTTCCGCTACAAGGAGATTTTATGAGCAGTATTAAACTATCCACCCAGCGACAGTTTAATTTTCGACTCCAGCGATCCGATTTCCGCAACCTGCTAAGCACGTCCATTATGTTCGCGGCGGCATTTTTCCTGATGGCCACGGTGCCGCTGGTCACGCGTGCGCAGGACAGTGATTTGCCTGCGCCATTTCTTCCGGCGCAAGTGCATCCGGTGTCTACCGTGCCGCCAAATGGTGACGTGAATCCATATGGCGTTGCATTCGTACCGGCAGGTTTTCCCACCGGCGCCGTAGCGGTAGGCGACATTCTGGTATCCAACTTCAACGACAAGCGCAACTTGCAGGGCACCGGCACCACGATTGTGGACGTGCCTGCGGCGCTCGGAACTCCGGTGACGGTTTTCTTTCAGGGCAAAGGATTGCTCGGGCTCAGCACCGCGTTGAATATTTTGCGAAAGGGTTTCGTGCTGGTAGGGAATTTCCCTTCGCCTGACGGGACCTGCGGCAACGCGCGCAACGGCTCGATTTTGGTGATCAACAGCATGGGAGAGGAAGTCTCGGCCATCGCGGATCAGTTTATTAGCGGCCCGTGGGACTCCGCGCTGTACGATCAGGGCGACAAGGCAACGTACTTCGTGGCCAACGGACTGACTGGGACAATCGTGCGATTCAACCTGATTGTCAGCTCAACCGGTGTGACCGTGGACGGCGAAACGCAAATTGCGTCCGGCTATTTGCATCAGTGCGATCCAGTCACGTTCGTTGACGCGCCGACGGGACTGGTGTATGACCCAACATTGGATGTCCTGTATGTGGCTTCCAGCGCGGATAACGCCATCTTCGCGATTTCCGGTGCGGGCGCTGCCACCACAGACAAAGGCCGCGGTAAAGTGATCTTTTCAAGCATGAAGCGTTTGCACGGACCGCTCGGCATGGTACTGGCGCCCAACGGAGATTTGGTGGTGGCCAACAACGACTCAATTAATCCGGATCCAACGCAACCGAGCGAGCTCGTCGAGTTCACAACCACGGGGAGATTCGTGAAGGAAATTTCGGTGGATTCGAACTTCGGCGGGTCGTTTGGATTAGCCGTCGAGACCCAGGGCAGCACCGTCCACTTTGCCGCCGTGGATGACAACGTCAGTACGCTGCTGGATTGGCAGTTCCCACTGCCATAGCAGCAGGCGGCTAATGTAGCTCAGGTTCACCCTGGTGTTCGGACCTGAGACTTTTGCCCAGTCCCCCCGCTCGGCAAAATGACGGATCCCGGCAATTTGGGGTCTGCTACATGTTCGGCGCCTCCGTCAGTTCCTGGCTGACGGAGGCGCATTTTTTTTGTGTGAAGCGGAAGTCGCAAGTGCGTCTCTACGCCGAATCGAACAGACCAGCGCGTCATCTAATCCCACGATGAGCTAAAGCATCGAGTAGGATGTCCGAAATATGTTGAGTATGTGGCACCAAAACGCACACAGCCGAGAGAAAACTTCAGCGGAATAGGAGAAATTTAAAAATGGGAAAGCTAAGTGGAAAGGTAGCCGTGGTGACGGGCGCATCGAAAGGAATTGGCGCGGAGATTGCTAGGGGTTTGGCGGCCGAAGGCGCCTCGGTGGTGGTGAATTACGCATCGAGCAAAGAAGGCGCGGATAAGGTTGTCGCTGAGATTACGAAAAAGGGCGGCAAAGCGATTGCGATACAGGGAGACGTGTCGAAGGCGGCAGATGTGAAGCGCCTGTTCGCGGAAGTGAAGAAGGCGTTCGGAACGATCCACGTGCTGGTGAACAACGCCGGGGTTTATGCATTTGCTCCGCTAGAGGCGGTTACGGAGCAGGAGTTTCATCGCATATTCAACACGAATGTTCTGGGACTTTTGCTGACCACGCAAGAAGCAGTGAAGCATTTTGGTCCGGAAGGTGGAAGCGTGGTCAACGTTGGCTCGGTCGTCAGCCGGCTAAATCCGCCGACCTCAGCGGTGTACGCAGCGACCAAGGCGGCGGTGGACACGATCACTCACGTGCTGGGTAGAGAGCTTGCGTCGAAGAAAATCCGCGTGAATTCGGTCAACCCGGGCGGCGTCGAGACGGAGGGCACGCACGCCTCCGGCATCATCGGAAGCGATTTTGAGAAACAGCTGGTGGCACAAACTCCGCTCGGCCGCATGGGACAGCCGAAAGACATTGCGCCGGTTGCGGTGTTCCTGGCCTCGCCGGATTCTGCATGGATGACGGGCGAGATCCTGCTGGCGTCGGGTGGCATGCGGTAAGTTCGTGCGGCGCGTGAGCGCGCGTTTGGAGTCCCGGGGCTTGCGTTTGAAAGAGCATATTGCCGAGCATTCACGCCGGGCACAGCATGGTGCGCCCTACAGCTTGCGGTCGCAACGTGCCGGGGGATTAATGTGACCTAGACGCATCGGCACTACATACGATTCGAAGCAAGTTCAACCTCAAAGAAAGCGTGCCGGGCTGAAGGCCCGTCCTAGAGGGTAGCGCCGGCGCTCGAAGGCGCGTCCTAAAGGCAAAATAGACCAAGGTGTCCTACATGGAACAGTGTATTTCGGAAATTAGCGGCGCGGGAGTAGATTGTAGGTTGGTGCTTATGTGCCGAAGAAAGTGCTCATCGCTGACGACAGCGGTATGGTTCGGCGAATTATGAAAGCTTTTCTGGAGGCGACGCCGGACGTGGAGATTTGCGGCGAAGCGTCCAACGGGCTGGAGGCGGTGGAGAAAGCCAAAGCCCTGAAACCGGACTTGGTTCTGCTGGACCTGGCGATGCCGGGAATGAATGGCGCGGAAGTAGCTTCCGTGCTGAAAAAGACGATGCCCGAAGTTCCGATCGTTCTCTTCACCATGTATGACGAAAATATCGGGAAATACCTCACATCCGCAATTGGCGTCGACGCGGTGCTCTCGAAGCCCGACGGGGTGACCGCGCTGGCCAAAGCTGTTGACGCTGTGCTGACCCGCAAACCCTCATAATCTTAAAGCCCTTCCCGAATCGTGATTCATCAGTAGGAATTCGTTCATTTTTTCGGCGACGCTTAGCCGTTTGCCTGTGCTTGGGAAGTCACCGTGCTTTATTAGTCGCGAAATACATTGTTTGGTGTATCGCTATGTGAGGCTGAGTCTGGTCAGCTTGAACTTGAGCAATTCGAGGACGCTGCCCGACCCTGTGATGCCCAAAACGATCCTGGTAGCTGACGACAATGCGGCGATTCGAAAAGCCCTCTGCGAGAGATTTGAAATCGAAGAGGACTACGATCTATGCGCTGAAGCTAGCAATGGCATGGAGGCCGTCGAGCTGGCCAGGCGATGGCGGCCGGACTTGGTGATTCTGGACCTGTCCATGCCAATCATGAACGGATACGATGCCGCGCTGGAAATAAAACGCGTGCTGCCGGGCGTCCGGATTATTTTATTTACGATGTATGCGGATGCAATGAAGACCCGGGTAATGGCTCCCGGATCACCGGTGGACCTGGTAGTCTCTAAGACCGACTCGGCCAAGATCATCGATCACGTGCGGTCGCTAATCCCCGCCTGAACTAATTCCTGTCTAAATTAAATTCCTTCAGCTGATGGCGGGCCAACCCAGCTTTTCAGTTTTGATGCTGAGGAGTTCTTCGGCGGCCTGCTCGATGGCTGCCCGTTCCGTCCGGTGGGCTTCGCTCGCATCGAGTTGCTGCGCGCGTAGAAACATGGCCTCTTCTACCGCGAGGATCATCCCGTGTAATCTATTTGAGTCAGACTCTCTTAGCACGGCTTGATGGAGTTCCCGCCATGCTGGGGGGGTTGGTGCGTTTACCTGTGCCATAAATCCCTCTCCGCGTTCAGTCGAAGGACCGATGAGTGCACCGGTACCGGAAAGGTAAAACTTATTGGGTATTTCAGCGGATGTCAAGACGCTGCAATCCTAAAAACGAGGCGAGCGGAATTTTGCGGGTTGGTACGCTACCGGACAGACAATAAATGTCAGCGAGAATAGATTCTTAGGCCCAGCCCGATATCGGCAGGTGCGATATGAACCAGGGCGAATGGTACCAAGCCTACACCGCTGCTCTGCTTGAACTGGATCGCTCAAAAGCTCGCGGCCGAATTAGTGAAGCGGAAGTAGCCATCTTCTCGCGAATTCAGAAGCTTTCCCAAGACCCAGACTCAAACCCTGAGCGGGAAAAAATTGCAGACGCGCTTTCCAGTCTGCATGCACTGCAGAGGACGCTGCTTCGCAACCCATGAGTCCCCAGGGTGCGGCCTAGCTAGCGGATTGCTGTCGTCGGGTTAGGAGAAATATGCCCTATAACTCCTGGCGAGCTCTGTTTGAAGCCGCGATTCTTGAACCGGACTTAAGCAAGGTGGAAGAACGCGTGAAGCTGGCGGAGCAAGCAATCGGCTCGCGAATCTGCTCGCTCACAGGCGAAGTGTCGCGCGAGGAACGATTGGCTATGGCTGATGCGCTATCCGTGTTGCGCGTTTTAAAGAGGGCCGAAGCCAGAGGCCCGCGACGAACACAGGTGCCCGAACGCAACCTCGACGTATAGCCCCTGCTGCATATGCGTACGGGGGAGTGGAGGGCGTTCGGCGAAAGCGATTCCTACCAGTGATCCCTGCGGCTGATGCCTGCCTCTTACACTCCCACAAAGCCGATCCGAACATACAGATTAATCGCTGCGCTAGTTTCAGCGCGTTGACAGATCGCGTTCGCCGTTTGTCTGCTTGACAGATGGGAGGTCGATTTATGCGAACACGCATGCAGCGCCAACCTTGAGGAGTGAAGGAGGTATCGCAGTGCAAGGCGCTGGCGGGCGGGGCGGCCGCCCAGGACGGATGCCCCGCTCGCAACGGCTTCTTATGCGGACAGCCGCGTCTTCAGCAACACTACTTGGGCTTGCCGCCTCCACCACCGTGGGAGGCGGGTGGGGCTGACTGCCTTTGCTGCATTTGCTGCGTCTGTTGCGTGTGTTTTTGCTGCAATTGCTGGGTCTGCTGCGCGTGACGCTCTTCCATCTGCTGGTTCTTGGCTGTGTCAGCCTGTTGCTTCTGGGACTGCTGATGTTCCTTATCCTGTTGGGCTTGGAGTTTCTGACGTTCTTTTTGTTGTTGTTGATATAGCTTGTCCTGTTGCTGTTGATACTTTTTATCCGTATTCGCATTTCCAGTTTTGGGAGCAGTCGGGCGTTCGTTGGGCAGGTCGTTAGGGTGAGTGTATTTAGTGGAGTTACCCTCCGTGCGGGCGTTGCTGCCCGTCTCGGCGGGACGATTCCCGCCGGCAGGCGGTTTGTAGCTGCCGTTGTTTGAGGCTCGCACCACGCCACTGCCGGCGAATGCTCCGGGCTTGGCGGTGGCGGCAACGGGCGGCGCGCCGTGATTCACAGATGCCCTAAGCTCCTGGTTCGAGCGGGCAGCCTGGATGTGTTGATTTTGAGCGGCGACTGGGCCGATATGCCGTTCGCGCGAAGCTGCTTCTTCCTGAGGCGTTGGGCGCGCGTCGGTTCCGCCGTGTCCGTTATAGCTGACGCGGACGTCGTTGTGA
>Ga0070765_100001063_pt1 | contig 16452 bp, 8 predicted proteins | sample HubBroMetageWFT5_FD_71516 | JGI IMG/M metagenome (GOLD analysis project Ga0070765, IMG submission 71516) | Warmed and freeze-thawed soil microbial communities from the Hubbard Brook experimental Forest, New Hampshire - Hubbard Brook CCASE Soil... | ecosystem: Environmental > Terrestrial > Soil... | reverse complement strand
TTCATGGTTGCTAGCGCTCCGTTGGGAATCGACAGCTCGGTGCGTTCGACGGTCCGGATGCGGGTGGAGCGTAAGCTGATGTCTTCGATGGTGCCGACGCGACCGTTGAAATTGCAGCTGTCGCCGACTCGAATGACCTCATCGCCGAGCAGCGAGATTCCACCGAAAAGGTTCTCGATGGTTTTCTGCGCGCCGAAGCCGATGGCGAGGCCGCCAATACCGAGTCCGGCGAGCGCGGTAGTCAGGTTGAAGCCAAGCGCGCCCAGCAAGGCCAGGCCGGCAAAAATAACCACCAGCGCTTTCAAGACGCGCTGCCCTAACAGGACGAGCGAGCCGGTCCCGGTGCTTCCGCGGGCGATGGCGCGGTCGCGGAGCCGATCCATGCCGCGCGTCAGCCCGCGAAGAGTCAGCCAGCCGACCGCAACGATGAGCACCACGCGGGTCGTGAGGTAGTAGTAGTGACGATGGAGGAGCGGCAGTCCAAGAAAGCTCACCAAAATGCGGTGAATCAGAACTCCTAGAACCAGCCACATCGGACCAGAGACTTTGCGCCAGTCAGCGAGTTGTGGCTTCTTGCGCAGGCCACGCCACCACAGGACCGGCAGCACGATCAACTCGATGAGAAGCCAGGCCAGGCCGGCGGCTACAGGCACAGCCACCAGCAAAGCCAGCCAGAGCCAGACCGACATTCCCAGGATTTGAGTTTTGACCAGCGGTTTCGGAACGTGAGTCTCGACCTGGTGGGCCTCGACGAGATGGTAAAACTCCGGAACTCTGGCGAGTGTGTCGGCGGAGAACAGCCAGACCTTGCCGGCGTTCGGGTCGTTGACGCGGACCAGGATCACGTCGGCTTCGCTGTCATCGACCGAGAGGGTGCCAAGCCTTTCACGGTCCGGAGGCAAGCCCAATTGCACTGTGCCTTCCGGATTGGTGCTGATCGCTTTCAAACTGCCGACGAAAGCGCCATCAAGCACTGTCTTCAACTGTCTGGCGATCTCATCGCCCTGCGAGGCGCGCCGTGCCGGGCTCATCTGCAGGTACTGCGCCGCGTTCGCGTAATTTCCCACCTGCATGGCTTGCAGAAAACCGAACAGGGTTCCGTTGGGAGTCTGGCGCCCGAGAGGGTCGGTGGGACCAGAAGCATTCGGCTTGGTTGCCTCAGCCGGGAGAATCTGGCTGATGGACTGCGCCCACAGTGCGGAGCTCAGCGCGAGGCAAAGGAGGGGGAGCGAGAATTTTTTAAAGAAGAAGTTCATCGATTTCCCCTGGGACCACGTGGCGATCGCCGGAGACAGATTGTCTCGCAAGAGCCGAGATGAAGAAACCGGAAATCAGCGCCTGAAGGCGCAGCGATCAATCACACCTGAGGCGCGCCCTTCGATTGCGCTCAGGGCAGGCTCTGAAGGCGCGCCCTGATACACATCTGAACTTCCCACCAAACCACGAGCCAGCCGAGCCGCAGAGGGTCGAGTCTGACGGCGAGCAGGATCGCGTGCGTTAACTGCGTTTCGGACGATAGACATCGGTGCTGGTGCCGAAGAAAACTTCGGCGGCTTCCATCACGGTCTCGGAAAGTGTGGGATGCGGGTGAATCGTCAGCTCCAGATCTGTGGCGGTGGCAGCCATTTCGATCGCCAGTACCCCTTCGGCGATCAACTCACCGACCCCGGTTCCCACCATGCCGACCCCCAGGATTCGCTCGCTCTTGGGATCCAGGATTAACTTGGTCATGCCTTCCGGGCGATCGAGCGTGATGGCTCGGCCAGAGGCGCCCCAGGGAAATTTTGCCACCGCGATTTCGCGGCCAGTTTCCTTGGCCTGGGTTTCAGTCAGGCCTGCCCAGGCGATTTCCGGATCGGTGAAGACAACGGCCGGAATGGCGTGGGGCTCGAAGGCAACTTTGCGGCCTGCGATCGCTTCGACCGCGGTGCGGCCTTCGTGCGAGGCTTTGTGGGCCAGCATCGGCTCGCCGACCACGTCGCCAATCGCGAAAATCGACGGATCGTCAGTCTGCAGCTGCTTGTTGACCTGAATGAATCCTTTCGGGCCGACCTTCACGCGGGTCTTATCGAGTCCTGGAATTTCGGAATTCGGCTTGCGGCCGACAGAAACCAGCACTCGATCGAAGACCTTTTCGCGCTCCTTTACGTCGGCACCGTCGAAGGTCGCGCGAATACCGCCGCCCTCTTCCTTCAGCGACTTCACGGTGGTGTTCAGCAGAATTCCCTCGAACATTTTTTCCAGCCGCTTGTGCAGCGGAAGGACCAGATCGCGGTCGGCGCCGGGCAGAAGACCGGAAAGCATTTCGACCACCGTCACGCGTGTTCCGAGGGCAGCATAGACCGATCCGAGCTCAAGCCCGATGTAGCCGCCCCCGACGACCAGCAGGCTTTTCGGAATGTCCGGCAGGTTCAGTGCGCCCGTGGAATCCATCATGCGAGGGCTGTCGATCTTCAAACTGGGAATGATGGCTGGACGCGAGCCGGTGGCCAGCAGGATGCGATCGAAGCGAAGCGATTCGCTGCTGCCATCCGCTTTGGTCACGCGCAGGGTATTCGAGTTCTCGAAGCCGGCGCGGCCCTGGATGTATTTCACCTTGCGTTGCTTCGAGAGTTGACCGAGACCTCCGGTCAGGCGCTGGACGACGCTTTCTTTCCAGGAACGGAGGCGGGCGAGATCGATCTTCGGAGCGCTAAACTCAATGCCCCAGTTCTTTGCCTGGTGCGACTCCTCGATCAGCTTGGCGACGTGCAACAGCGCCTTCGAAGGAATGCAGCCGCGGTAGAGACAGACGCCGCCAGGGTTCACTTCCGGATCGATGAGGGTGACGGTGAGGCCGATATCGGCCGCCAGAAAAGCGGCGGCGTAACCCCCAGGTCCGCCGCCCACAACTGCGAGATTCACGCTTGTATTCTCTGCCATGAATGTTTGAGTCCTTGAATTATCCCTGTACGGAAAGCAGGAAAGGCTGTTCGAAAGCTTCGGCGATCCAGCGCAGGAAACGGGCCGCGTCGGCACCATCGATCAAACGATGATCGTAGGACAGCGAAAGCGGCAGAATCAGCCGCGGCTCGAATTTCCCGTCGATCCACTCCGGCTCCATGCGACCGCGAGACAAGCCCAGGATGGCAACTTCCGGATGGTTCACGATGGGCGTGAAGGCAGTGCCGCCGATGCCGCCGAGATTGGTGATGGTGAAGGTGCCGCCTTCCATTTCCTCAGGCGTGAGTTTCTTGTCGCGGGCCTTCTTGGAGAGTTGCGAAAGCTCGGCCGCCAGCTCGACGATATTCTTCTTATCCACGTCACGAATGACCGGCACCAGCAAGCCGCGGTCGGTATCGGTCGCGACCCCAATGTTGATGTACTGCTTGTAGACGATTTCTTCTTTCTCCATGTCGATGGAGGCGTTGAACTGCGGGAAGACTTTGAGGGCGGAAGCGCAGACCTTGAGCGCAATCGCGGTGACGGTCATCTTGCCGCCGGCTTCTTCGGCGCGCGGCGCAAACTTGGCGCGCAGGTGCTCGAGTTCGGTAATGTCGGCGCGGTCGTGCTGGGTGACGTGCGGAATCGTATTCCAGGCTTCGCGCAGGTGCTCGGCGGTTTTGCGCCGCACTCCGCGCATGGAAACACGTTCCACCTTCCCCCAACGGGTGAAATCGGGAAGCTTCGGTTGTGCGAACCGTGCCCCGGCTTGCGGCGCCTGTGCGGCTGAGATGGCAGTGGCGAGCGTGGCCTTGGCGTGGGCTTTCACATCGTCTTCGCTGATGCGTCCACCCGGGCCGGTGCCGGTGACGCCGTAAATGTCGAGCCCTAGTTCGCGTGCGAGCCGACGCACGTGCGGCGCGGCGGCGACGGGATCGCCATGCTCAGTGCCGGCTACTTTGCCGAGCTGCACCGGCATGGTGAACGTGGGCTGGGGAGGAACGGGCTGATCGGGTGGCAAGGCCTGTTCTTCGGTCTTGCCCTCAGCCTTCATCGCCAGATGGAATGCCAGGCGCGCAGCCTGCTGACCCGAAACGTGCTCGACCGGCTCAGGCATGCGCCTCACCGGCGGCGGCGCCGCAGTTCCTTCGAGCGTGAAGATGACCTGGCCAACCTTCACCTTGTCGCCTTCTTTGACTCTGATTTCTTTGACGACTCCGCTGACCGAGGAAGGCACTTCAACGACTGCCTTGTCGGTTTCGAGTTCCATCACCGGCTGGCCTTCGGACACCCGCGCGCCGGGGGAAATCATGAGGCGGACGAGGTCGCCTTGATCGATGTTCTCGCCCAACTCGGGCAACTTGAATTCAGACGCGCTCGAAGCAGGCCGGACAGCAGGGGCGGGAACGGGAGGTGCTTCGGCAATCTGCGGTGCAGGCACCGGCTGCCTGGGAGCAGGTGGCGCTGAGACCTTGGCTGTGGGCTGTGGCTCCTGCACGGATGGTTTGGCGCCGGTTCCGTTTTCGACAGTGAAGATCACTTGCCCGACTTTAAGCTTGTCGCCTTCCTTTACACGGATGTCCTTCACGACGCCGCTTACCGACGATGGAACCTCGATGACCGCCTTGTCCGTCTCGAGCTCCATCACGGGCTGGCCCTCTTTGATGTCGGCACCGGGCGCGATCATCAATCGAACCAGGTCGCCCTGTTCGATGTTTTCGCCCAGCTCGGGCAGTTTGAATTCTGTCACTGTCCTGAACCTTTCTTAGCTGATCGCCGGATTCGGTTTTTCCGGATTGATGCCGAGATCCTTCACGGCCTGTTGCACGACTTCGATGGATATCTGATTTTCGCGTGCCAGCGCGCTCAGCGTGGCGAGCACAATGTGCTTGGCATCGACTTCGAAGAAGTCGCGCAACGCCGCGCGGTTCTCGCTGCGCCCGAAACCGTCGGTGCCCAGCGACACCAGCCGCCCGGGAACCCAACGCGCCACACTTTCCGGCAGAACTTTCATGTAATCGGAGGCGGCAACAAACGGACCGGGAATGTCTTTCAAGGTCTGCGTGATGTATGGGACGCGACGCGTCTGCCCGGGATGGAGCAGGTTCCAGCGCTCGCAGTCATTAGCATTGCGATACAGTTCTTTGTAGCTGGTCACACTCCAGACATCGGCGGCAACGCCGTATTTCTCGTCGAGAATATGCTGCGCCTTCAGCACCTCGAACATGATGGTGCCGCTGCCGAACAGTTGGGCACGCAGCTTGGCATCTTTTCTTTCGCTCTGCTTGAAGCGGTATAAGCCCTTCAGAATGCCTTCACGAACTTCTTTTCCCGCAGGCATCTCGGGCATGGGCAAGGGTTCGTTGGTGACCGTCAGGTAATAGAAGATTGACTCGCCATCGACGTACATGCGCTTGATGCCGTTTTGAATGATGATCGCGATCTCGTAAGCAAACGCGGGATCGTAGGCCAGACAGTTCGGGACAGGCAGCGCGAGCACATGCGAGTGGCCGTCCTGGTGCTGCAGACCTTCGCCGGCGAGGGTAGTGCGTCCGGCGGTGCCACCCACGAGAAAGCCGCGAGTGCGCATGTCGGCCGCTGCCCAGATGAGGTCGCCGATGCGCTGGAAGCCGAACATCGAATAGTAAATAAAGAAGGGGATGGTGTTGATCCCGTGATTGGAATAAGCCGTGCCGGCTGCGATAAACGAGCACATCGAGCCCGCTTCGGTGATGCCTTCCTCAAGAATCTGGCCGTCCTTGGCTTCCTTGTAATAGAGGAGCGTGTCCATATCGACCGGCTCGTAGAGCTGGCCGACGCTCGAGTAGATACCCACCTGACGGAACAGAGCCTCCATGCCGAAGGTTCGGGCCTCGTCGGGAATGATGGGGACGATCAGCTTGCCGATTTCCGGATCACGCAGCAGCTTCGCCAGTAATCGCACGAACACCATGGTGGTCGAAGCTTCCCGGCCTTCAGTTCCCTTGTAGAACTCCTCGAAGTGCGTTTCAGGGACGTGTGCCAACGGAGTGGCGCGAACCTTGCGCTCGGGCATGTAGCCGCCGAGTTGCTTGCGGCGGTCCTGCATATATTTGATTTCCGCGCTGTCGTCGGCGGGACGGTAGAAGGGCGCATTGTGCAACTCGTCGTCGGGAATGGGAATCCCAAAGCGCGAGCGGAACATGCTGAGCTCATCTTCGTTGAGCTTCTTCTGCTGGTGGGTGATGTTCTTGCCTTCGCCGGCTTCGCCCAGGCCGTAACCCTTGATGGTCTTCGCCAGAATAATGGTCGGGCTGCCGGTATGTTCGACCGCAGCTTTGTAGGCGGCGTGGACTTTGATGGGATCGTGGCCGCCCAATCGCATGCGCGCGAGCTGCTCGTCAGAGAGGTGTTCGACCATCTTCAGTAAGCGCGGATCGGTGCCGAAGAAGTTCTGGCGGAAGTAGGCGCCGCTCTCGACAAAATATTTCTGGTATTGACCGTCGCTGATCTCGCCCATGCGGCGGACGAGCAGTCCGTCACGATCGTTCTGGATGAGCGAATCCCAGTCGCTCCCCCAGATGACCTTGATCACGTTCCAGCCCGCACCGCGGAAGATGGCTTCGAGTTCCTGAATGATCTTGGCGTTGCCGCGCACCGGGCCATCGAGACGCTGCAGGTTGCAGTTGACGACAAAGATCAGGTTGTCGAGCCGTTCGCGCGAGGCCAGCGTGATTGAGCCGAGGGATTCGGGCTCGTCCATTTCGCCGTCGCCGAGGAAGGCCCAGACTTTGCCGCCGGTCGTTTTCTTCAGTCCGCGGTTTTCGAGATACTTGATGAAACGAGCGTGGTAGATGGCCTGGATCGGGCCTAGCCCCATCGAAACCGTGGGGAATTCCCAGAAATCCTCCATCAGCCAGGGGTGCGGGTACGAAGACAACCCCCCGCCCGGTTTCAGTTCGCGGCGGAAATTCTCGAGTTTCTGTTTGGGGATGCGGCCTTCCAGAAACGCACGCGAGTAGATGCCGGGGGCGGCGTGTCCCTGGAAGTAGACGATGTCGCGGTCTCCGTCTTCGGTCTTGGCGCGGAGAAAGTGATTAAAAGCAACTTCGTAGAGGGTGGCGGCGGAAGCGAACGTGGAGATGTGGCCGCCGATGCCTTCCTGAATTTTGTTCGCCCGGATCACCATCGCGAGCGCATTCCAACGAACCAAACTCTTGATCCGCCGCTCCATTTCCTGACTGCCCGGAAAGGGCGGCTGAGTCTTGGATGAAATCGTGTTCTGATAGGGCGTAGTCGCGGTAAAGGGAAGATTCAGGCCCGCAGCCCTGCGGGCATGCAAAGCCAACTGCTGAAGGAGGCGGCCGGCACGGTCGGGTCCACCTTTTGCTAGCACATAGTCGAGAGAGTCGAGCCACTCTCGAGTTTCCAGGACTTCCAGGCCGTCGGTCTGCGTCTGAGCCACTTCTACGATCCCCCACAAGGAATGCCGAACCTTTCATCATATTCAATTCCGGAGATTTTTGCTGGCACCAAAACGATGAGGCAAAATTCCCCGTAACCTTGCAGCAGCGGAATGGATCAAAGGAAGTGGTATCTCCTCCGAGGCGAGCCACGGAGTACGCCGTGGCAGCAGACCGGGGGATATTTCGGTCAAGATCTAATGATGTTTCTATGGCAGAAGTGAAACCAAAGGTAGTGTTTCTGCGGAAAGAACTTGTCAGGATAGAGAGTTTTTCCGCCAAGGTCTGTGCAGTGTGCGGAGAAATGATTGCCTTGACGCGCCGCGCCGCGAAGGATTGGGACCATATCCGATATTGCAGTGCGGTCTGCCGCCGCATCGGAATGGTACAAAGGCGAATGGCGAAAGCCAGCTAAGGCTCAGCACCAAAGTCTGCACGCGACATACTCTGTTGGTCTCTTCCCGCACGTGGTTCGCAGCATGCGCCAGTTGCAGGCCGCCATCGTGTTCATCCATTAAAGTTCCGCCCCGAGGGCGTCGATAACGATGGCAAAGGAGCGGATGCTCCTTTGGGAAATATCGTTTCCGTTCGGTGCGAGTCTCGTTAAGGGTTGGGCCTGCCTCTCTCGCGCAGGCCGGAAGATTTTGCCGGGCAGCGCAGAACGCACCCGGCAAGATCTTCCTCATTCCCGGTGACGATTAGAGCCTTCTAATTTTCTGCTGCTGGGAAGTCCCGTTCGCCCCAAACTTTGCAGACACTTCGCGATCTTGCTGATTGGTGGGTCACATGCTGGAACAATTGCGGAGATCATTGACGTGGATAGCGGATTCTATGCGGCCTGCGCGGGACTGAGGGCCAGAACACAAGCCTTGGAAGTGGTCGCGAACAATCTGGCCAACATCAACACTACAGGATACTCGTCGTCGCAGGTAGATCATCGAAAAGTCGGTAAACTCGCAGTCGCGATTCAGGTGGCGTTTCAGGAGCTGGGAGTTTTTCCCGCCTCGGGCTCAGCCATCTCGCTGAACAGCAACGACCCCGTCCCCTTTAACACGGTGCAGGCAATTGAGAATGCGGAACGCACGGCTGCCCTGGGACGGGTGGTCCCCACGAGCAAAGGGGCACTTGGGGCATCGGAGAGCGGCGATCTCTCAAGCTTGCGGCAGGAGTTGGAAGATGCGCTGGCACCCGAAATCCAGAAGAATGAAGTTGCGGTGACGGTAGGCCCCGAAGGATTGGTGATCAGTTTGCGCGAGATTGGATTTTTCGACAGCGGATCAGCGCAGATCCGGACCAGTTCCCTTTCGGCCTTCAGCCGGATCGCCTGGCTGCTCGCGGACCGCAAGTATCGCTTGCGCATTGAAGGGCATACCGACAACCGGCCGATCCATAATGCACAATTCAGCGACAACTGGGAGCTATCGACCGCCCGCGCGACCGGATTGATTCGGCTGCTGATCGTGAAGTACGGGTTCGCGCCCGAACGGCTTTCGGCTGCCGGCTATGCGCAGTACCATCCTGTGGCGGAGAACGATACGAACGAAAACCGCGCGCAGAATCGGCGGGTGGACATCGTCATTCTGGGCAAGCTGGCAAACCGCATTGTATTTTCATCGCATGCAGCCGAGCCGCCTGGGACTCCAGTACCCGATGCAGGTCCGCCCACCCCGACGAAACCTTCCCCTGCGGTCTTAAGTCCTGGCGCGCAGTAACACATTGCTATTCATCTCGTGGCGGTCAGCATGGTTTGAAACGGATCAAGGACAATCTTCCTGGTGTCAGGCGGAACTGCGAAGCGAAAAGGAGTGTTAGGCTCATCGACCAGGACTGTGCCGAGTAACCGCGGCTTGCCGGTGGCGACGGCATAAACCGGCACCGCAGAAACCAAATCGGTGGGAGCATCTTTCTCCACAATCGTTCCCGTCACTTCCGTGCCGTTCGCCTTCTTACTGAACTTCACGTTGTGTGTGCTGAAGTGAGGGAGAGCGGCGCCTTCGACCCATCCCTGCACAAACCAATCCAGGGATTTGCGTCCCTCGTACCACAACGATCGCGGAAGGTCTTCCTCGAATACCGAAAAGAGCTCTCTCGTAGTGATCGCCTTTCCAGCGTACCGTTCCCGCACTTTGCGGAGATCGCGGAGAAATGGTTCTTCGGTACCTGCGCGGCTCTGCGATGGACGGCCTGATTCGGCATCGAGGAGCATGTTGCGCAGCATGTGAAAAAGCCATGTGCCTCGGCCATAGCTGACTGCTTCATAGCCGTTCGGAAAATGCGATGAATTCAACCGGAGGCCCAGTGTGACGGGGCCGGCGTCGCGGAGCGATTCGCCGTTGGCGTTTTTCTCCAGCAAATCGTCCCGATATTTGGCAAGAATGGTTTTAGCGTCACCTGGCCGAGTTGTCTCCATCAACATTAATGCGGAGTAGTTGGCCAGAGCCTCGACCATCCATTGATCGCGGTAGCTGCGCCAGCCTACCAGGTCTCCCCACCATTGGTGCGCGATCTCGTGGGAAAGGACCAGGCTGTTCATTGCGCTTTCGAGCGAGTTTCCGCCCAGATCCGTCGTCTGCTGCGGGGTAAGGAACGAAAAGCTCGAAAGAAACACAAGGCCCGGCCATCCCTGGCTCGTTCGACCCGGCATCTGGGTGAGTTCGAGGGAACTGTAGGGATACGGGCCGAAGTGCTGCGAAAAGAAATCGAGAGCACGAGCCCCGTTGTCGGCAACCGCCTGCGCATTGCGCGCGGGAGAGGGTGCGATCGAACTCAGCACCATTGGTTCGGTACCCGGAAGCGGAGCAATCGTCGGCGGGGGGGCGACTACCACGTTCGGAGGCCGGGGAAAGGCTTTTTCCATGGCCCGTGCCGCATAGGCCTCGACCATAACGTGATCGGCATGAGCCACTGCCCGATCATATCGTCCAAGATTGAAACCTGCGAGTACACTCGGCTCTTCGGTGACCCAGCGCGCGGTCTGTTCCGCAGGCTCGTTCCCGGCGCCCGCCCCCACTGTCCCCGAAGGAACCTTCTTGCCGGTTGCGACCAGCGTCCAGCCTGGTGGGTAACGGAATTCCAAATCAAAGTCGGCTCTCAATAAGCCGCGGTTGGGATACCAGGTTCCGCGGGCACCAACGTAAAGCAAGCCACCACCGGCTTCGGAGAGAACGTCGCCACTATAGACAAACCGCAGGTCCAGCTTCTGCCCGACGCGAAGACTATCGGGAAGGACTACGGCTACGAGATCGTTGCCTCTTCGCGAAAGTTGCGTGCCGTCAATGGCAGGGTTGTCGATGAATTCAACTGGATGTCTGTCGACCTCGACTTCTTTCACTTGAAGGTATCGAGAGAGCTCGAAATACAGGGTCCGCTCCCCCGCATGCTTGGCCTCCGCGTGCAGCAGGGCTTCGGCGTGCAGGGTTGTCGGAGGCTCCACCTGTGCCCGAATCTTGTATTGCGAAACAACTACGTCGTCACTGCGTTCTTTCGACTCCGCTTTGCCGCGGCTGCCAGCCTTCGTCGGCGTAAACGACGTCCATAAATCATAGTAAGTAAGACTTTCGACATTCCGGGTTTGCCCGGCCCAGACTTCCTCTACTGCTCGCGTATCGAAGTAGACGTCGAATGCTCCAAGTTGTCGTCCTTGCACGCGAGCGTGCAGCAGGCGATCGGTAGGATCCAGCACAGGGGACGAGATCGGAGTTTCACGGGTTTCTCCGGCTGGAGGCAGGAACCGGCTGAAGCTGGCCAGCAACCGCAACGCGTCCTGTTCGGCCAGGCTTCGGGCCGCGTCATTCCAGCGAAGACTGAAGTTCGGATCTTGTGCGGGGCGCAGGTAAGGTTGCAGCTCGGCGAATGTATTGTCATTGAACCGGAAATATGCCGACGAGAAACGCTCTTCCAGTATCGCCATCCCAGTGAAAAGCGTCATCGAAGCTCGTTCCACCTGGTTGGGCGGAGTCAGCAGCAGCTCCCCGTCGCCTTCGAAAAAGGCGCCGGTCACGCGGCCGGCGACGTCAGCCGTAAAGGCGATCTCTCCGTCCTCGAGGAGTATCTGCAATGCTGGTCGAACAATCGACACGTCGCGGATGTGGTAAGCGCGCGCCGGGTCCAGACCCACGCTCTGCAGTTTCAGGTAGAGCGCCTCGGCAGGTTTTTGAGTGCTGACATCGGAAGCCGACGCAGAGTTCGTCGGAAGTGTCGAGTTATCGAGTGATTGAGCCCGAAGCCCGCCCACAAGGCTTAACAGCAACGCGAGCAAAGCACAGTTTGTTCTTAATTTGCCGGTTACTTGGGTCACCTGTTGAGGCTCCCTACTGATTGTTAGAATGCGCCTGAGTGCGCATCCGTGTCATTTTTCATATAGCGGTCCTGTTGATTTTCGCAGGGGCTGCCCCCGTGCGCTCGTTCGCCGACGTCATCCACTTGAAGAACGGACGGAAAATCTGGGCCGACCACGTCCGCGAAAATGGAAACCACGTCGAGTATGACGTAGGCGACGATTCCTACAAAATTCCGAAGTCTTCCGTAGAGAGCATCGAGGCGGGCGGCCTCGCTCCGGCGTACGCGTCGTCGGGCAGTTCGCAAGGCTCAAAAGATTTGCCCGCTTTCGTTCCAGCTGACAGCCTTGCTGGCCATGACGATTTGGCGACGAGAGTTGTTCACGACGGCAAGGTGGATCTTGATGCACTGACGGCCCTTGAGAAGGAAGGTAAGCCCGAGCTTACGGCAACTGCATACTTTCTGGCGGGCAAGCACGAATTCGAGCATGGCAACCTGCCACAAGCTAAGCATTACTTCGAGACGGCACTTCGCTTCCAACCCGACAATTCCACGATTTTGAACTATCACGCGATGGCGTTGGTGCGGTCGGGAAACGCGGCATCCGCTCTTTCCTATGCCGAGCGATCTGTCCGGGCCAATCCCGACTCGGCCGACGCGTACACCGTGCTCGGCTATGTCGAGTTTGCAAGCGACCGGACCAAGGACGCGGTGCGCGCCTGGAAGCGATCTTTGGAACTTCGTCCGGACCCCGTTGTGGAGCAGTATCTGGCCAAGGCGCAACGCGAGGCGACGACCGAGGCGGATTTCTCGCAACGCGAAAGCAGCCACTTCACGTTGCGCTACGAAGGCAAGCAGACCTCGGAGCAGCTTCGACGGGAATTGATAGCCACTCTTGAGGCTGAATATGACGATCTGGTTCGCGAACTGGGCGTCGCCCCCCGCGCCAGCATTCCGGTCATTCTTTATACAGAGCAAGCATTTTTTGATGTCACGCACGCCCCATCCTGGTCCGGGGCGGTGAATGACGGCAAGTTGCGCATCCCAGTAAGCGGTTTGTCTTCGATGACCTCGGACCTGGCACGCGTACTGAAGCATGAATTGGCACATTCCTTCGTGAACCAGGCTTCAGGCGGGCGCTGCCCCACCTGGCTTAACGAGGGCATCGCGCAGGCCATGGAAGGGAAGTCTCTGTCTTCGGATGGACGCCGACTGGGCCAGCTCTTCCGCGCTCAGCAGGCGATTCCCTACAACATGCTGGAAGGTGGGTTCATGCGCTTCTCCACTGGAGAAGCGGTGGTGGCCTATGCCGAATCTCTGGCAGCGGTGCAATACATCAGCGAAACCTATGGCATGAGTGATGCGGTCCGCATCCTCGAGCGTATCAGTCAAGGCAGTTCGCCGGAAGCTGCTCTTCGCGCGACCATCCACTCGGATTACGGGCAACTTGAAGGTGAGGTCGGCAAATACCTATCCAGCAAGTACGGCGATTGAGACGGATCGTCCGTCTCTTCCTAGTAGCCAACTCTTCCTGCGTGTGCTAGTTTCAGCCGTTCCTGGTGCGCCATGAGATCCCTCTTAGGCTGGCGGAAGAACAAGTCGACTCTGGCTATCGAGCCCGTTCCCTCAGCCTTTCCCAGCGTGCGGGGCGCTGCGATTGCCGCAGCGTATATCGGCCAACGCAGTGCGGGCGACTTTTACGACGTGATCCGCGTCAATCCCTCCCGGATTCTGTTCGGACTTCTCGATGTCGCCGGGCGTCGCGACCAGAACATGGACATCCTGCGCGCGGCACAGAAGGTTTTCCATGAGTCTGGAGCGAAACTACTCTCTCCGCCAGAGGCCAATGAAAGTGATGCGATGACCGAACTTTGTCTTCAATTGAATCGGACGATCATGGAGGTCGCGGGAGGCGTGCACTCCAGCCCGGCTTTCGCCGGCTGCTACAACGAAGACCTGGGCATCGTCTGCTACTTCAACTCGGGTCATACGCCCGCTTTAGTGCGTCATGCAAACGACATTTCCGAGTTGGGCGCAACCGGCCTTCCGCTCGGACTGTTCTCCCTTGCTACTTCGGAAGCGAAGTTGATCGCCATGGAACCGGGATCGGCGCTTGCGTTGGTTTCCCGCGGAGTGGTCGAGGCAGAACGCGGGCGAGAGGAGTTCGGGCTGGCCCGGGTGGAGGCCTCCCAGAAAGCTTCAGCGCTGGCCGATGCCCAAGGCGTCTGCCACTCGATCCTTGATGACGTACAAAGATTTGTGGGCCGTGGGGCCTTCCACGACGATATTACGGCCTTGGCCTTGGTGCGGAAGCCGGAGGCGGAGGCTTCTCCTGTCCTTCCGGGGCTAGCGACATAGCATCCTCCGGGGGTACAATCTTTTGAAATCTTGTGTTTCCGAGGATCTGACGGAGTCGGCCGCATCCACGTACTCCCCGATGCCCCCCATGAAGAGATTGTGTCTGGTTTGCTTGTTCGCCTGCCTTGCGATTCTGCCTGCCCTGAGTGCCGACACGGTGGTAGAGCAGATTATTGCCCGAGTCAACAACTCCATCATTACCAGCTCTGATTTTGCGCGCAGTAAAGAGCAACTCAAGGACGAATTCAAGCAGCAGGAGCCTAACGCCACCGAGAAACAATACGCTGAGAAGGAACGCGACGTCCTGCGCGATCTGATCGACCAGCAGTTGCTGCTGGAGAAGGGCAAGGATCTGGAAATCACGGCTGACACCGAGCTCATCAAGAAGCTCGATGAAATGCGCAAGCAGATGAACCTGGACTCCATGGAAGAGCTGGAAAAGGCGGCGCAGTCCCAGGGTATTTCCTACGAGGATTTCAAGCAGAATCTGCGCAACCAGATCATCACGCAGCAGGTCATTGCGCATGAGGTAGGCTCGCACCTGAACATTACTAAGGACGAGGCGCAAAAGTTCTACGACGAGCACAAGAGCGAAATGGAGCAGCCGGAAGAGATCCGGCTAAGCGAGATCCTTGTTTCTACGAGCAAATCTGAACCCGCTCCCAAACCCAGCCCGACTCCTGCTGGCGGCGCCGCTTTTGACGCGACCAAACCCATGGGCGCAACCAAACCCATGGACGCAACCAAACCCATGGACGCAACAACACCCGCTGCGGCAGCTCCACCGGCAAACCCCTCAAGCGAGCCTGACGCGGACCAACTTGTTGCCGCGGAAGCCAAGGCCAAGAGTTTGCGGGAACAAATTCAGAAGGGTGCTGCCTTTGATGAAGTCGCGAAGAAATCCTCCGACGGTCCCAGTGCTGCGCAAGGCGGTGATCTTGGATTGTTCAAGCGTGGAACCTTGTCGAAGGAATTAGAGGATCGCACCTTCGCAATGAAGGCGGGCGAGGTCACGGATGTGATTCGAACCAAGCAGGGTTTCGTGATCCTTAAGGTAACCGAGCACCAGGCGGCCGGCGTTCCGAGCATGAAGCAGATGGAGCCACGCATCCAGGATGCGCTCTATTACCAGAAGCTCCAGCCAGCGCTGCGGACCTATTTAAAGAAGCTGCGCGAAGAGGCATTCATCGACGTGCGCCCGGGATTCGTTGATACCGGAGCCAGCCCGAACCAGACCAAACCGGTCGAAACCGAAAGCAAAGAAGCCAGCGCGAAAAATCTCAAGAAAAAGAAAAAGCTCGGTATCTTTAAATAGCCTGTAGGACCCGGCGGGCTCGCTTGAACAGCCTTTCTGCAGTGAGCCCTCAAAACGCATGAAAGATTTCTTCATCGCCGACTGCAATCAACAGGAAAACAAGATCATCACCTCGAGCTTTGTGGTGGTGTCGAAACAGGTCAAACCCAAAAAATCCGGCGAGCCTTACCTTGCGCTCACCCTGGGTGACCGCAGCGGACAGCTCGAAGCGAAGATGTGGGACAACGTTGAGGAGGTCCTCGACGCTTTCGAGCAGGATGACTTCCTCAAGGTGAAGGGCCTCATCAACAAGTACAAGAACCGTTTCCAACTCACCATCCACAAGCTACGGAAGCTGGGGGAATCGGAGATAGATTTTTCCGACTATCTCCCGAAAACCACCAAGGATATCGACGAGCTTTGGAAGACCCTCGCGGCGTTTGTCACAAGCTTCGAGAATCCTTACCTCAGGGCGCTGATTCAGGCGTTCATGGCCGACCCTGAGATCGCACAAGCCTACCGCAATGCTCCGGCGGCCAAGACCCTGCACCACGCTTACATTGGTGGTCTGCTGGATCACGTTGTATCGTTGTGTCGCTCGTGCGATCTGATTTGTCGAAACTATCCGCAGGTGAACCGGGATCTCGTTCTGGCGGGAGCGTTTCTTCACGATGTGGGCAAGATTCACGAGCTCACTTACAACCGGTCGTTCACCTACACCACTCGCGGACAGCTTCTCGGGCACATGATCATCGAGCTTGAGATGCTGCAAGCCAAGCTTGCCGTGGTTCCCAATTTTCCTCCTGAACTGAAAACGCTGCTTGAACACCTGATCATCAGTCATCACGGAGAATACGAGTTCGGATCACCGAAGCTGCCCATGTTTCCGGAAGCGCTGTTGTTGCACTACATGGACGATCTCGACTCGAAGATGGAGAGCATGCGGGCGCTCTTCGAACGCGACTTGGACCCGGATAATCCATGGACCACGTATAGTCCTTCGCTGGGCAGGCCACTGTTGAATACGGCGAAATTCCTGGCGCCAAGAGATGCTCCAGTCTTGGAGCCGGCGGCCGAATCCCAAACGGAAACGTTGCCCTTGCCAGGTCTGGGGGTGGCGGACGAAGCAGAGCCCACGCCGGTTGCCACCGATACTGG
>Ga0070765_100001061_pt1 | contig 16461 bp, 17 predicted proteins | sample HubBroMetageWFT5_FD_71516 | JGI IMG/M metagenome (GOLD analysis project Ga0070765, IMG submission 71516) | Warmed and freeze-thawed soil microbial communities from the Hubbard Brook experimental Forest, New Hampshire - Hubbard Brook CCASE Soil... | ecosystem: Environmental > Terrestrial > Soil... | reverse complement strand
GCGGTCATCACCAGCGCATACCACTGCACCAGGCCCCATTCGAAAAGGCGCGCGGGATATGAGAACATGCGTGCCAATGTCGGAGGGCCGTTGACGCCGATGCCGTCGATGATCCACTTATCCCACCAACTGGAAATTGTGGCGGCGAGGCGCGTGATCCATCCGGCGCCGTTGACCGCTCCATCGATTACATTGGTGTCGAACTTTGCCGACGCTTCCCCTAGTCCCAACACTCCAAGACGTACGTCGCCAAGCTTGCGGCGGCCGGTGAATACGTAGTCGTAACCTTCGTCCACGTAATATTTGTGGAGCAGCACGTCGTAAACGGGCGGAGCAGCCGCTGCGATCGGCTCGATGTAATCTTTGTCGGCGTGGCGATAGCTTCTCCACGCCATGCCCCAGCCCAGGCCGGCTGCGCCCAAAGAAAGGGCCATCAGCAGCCACTCCGTGCCGGTATTGTGTTCTTCTTCCTTCTCGCCCGCTGCTAACTGCGCGCCGCGGCCCTCTTCCTGCAGAACCTGGGCCTCGCTGGCAAACACCGGCTCTAAGAATTTCGTGAAGCGGTCGGAGCCGCCCAAGCTGTGGGGCCAGCCCAACCATCCTGCCATAACAGCGCAGACAGCGAGCACAACCAGCGGAGCGGTCATCGAAAGAGGCGATTCGTGGATGTGGTGTTCGACATCGTGGCTCATGCGCGGGCGGCCATGGAAGGTCAGGTACATCAGGCGGAACATGTAGAAGGCCGTCATCAACGCGGTGGCATAACCGATATACCAAAGGAAGCGGTAGGCGCCGCCTTCGCGCGACCAGGTTTCCCAGAGAATCGCGTCTTTCGAGAAAAATCCGGCAAATGGAAAGATCCCAGCAATAGCCAGCGTGGCAATGAACATAGTGCGATGCGTGACGGGAATGCGATGGCCAAGGTCTCCCATGTTGCGCATGTCCTGCTCGCCGCTCATGGAATGAATCACCGAGCCAGCACCCAGAAAGAGCAGAGCCTTGAAGAAAGCGTGCGTGAAGACGTGAAAGACGCCGGCGGCGAATGCTCCCACGCCGAGCGCGAGGAACATGTAGCCCAGTTGCGAAACCGTGGAGTAGGCCAGCACGCGCTTGATGTCGTTTTGGACGAGGCCGATGGACGCGGCGAAGATCGCGGTGAGGGCGCCGACAATAGCAACCGTCTTCATCGATGTGGGCGCGAGGACGAACAGCGCGTTCGACCGCGCAACCATGTAGACGCCCGCAGTGACCATGGTGGCGGCGTGGATGAGCGCGGAAACTGGCGTCGGGCCTTCCATGGCGTCGGGCAGCCAGATGTAAAGCGGCAGTTGCGCCGATTTGCCGCAGGCTCCGACGAACAGAAGAAGGGTTGCAGCGGTGATGATAGGATCGCCGATGGCGAAGCGTCCGCTGCGCGCGATGGCCGTTACGTCAATGAAGCGCAGCGATCCGAAATACCAGGCGATGAAAAACATGCCGAGAATAAATCCGGCGTCGCCGATGCGGTTCACGATAAACGCTTTCGCCGCCGCGTCACTGGCTGACTTGCGATGAAAATAGAATCCGATCAACAAGTAGGAACACAAGCCCACACCTTCCCATCCGACGAATAGCAAGACGTAGTTATTCGCCAGGATGAGCGTCAGCATGGAAAACATGAAGAGGTTGAGATATCCGAAAAAGCGGTAGTATCCCCCTTCGTGCGCCATGTATCCGGTGGAATAAATATGGATCAACATGCCGACGCCGGTCACGAACAGAAGCCAGATGCTGGAGAGCGGATCGAGCAGGAAGCCCGCGTCGGCCTGAAACGGTGCCGGAGAGCCGTCGTGCGTGGTGTAGGTCATGTGCCCGGTGTCGGTGCCGAGCCAGGTGTAGAGGATGGTCTGATACGGCTGATGGAAATGTTCCGGCGTCGACGACCACGCCGAGTATTGCGAAACCGCGCCGCAGGCCATCACAAAGGCCAGCACGATGCTGCCCACACAGACGGCGCTGACCGTTTTCTTCTGCAGTTTGCGGCCGAAGAAAAAAATGATCGTTGCGCCGATCGCCGGCAGCAGCGGGATGAGCCAGATATGGGTTAGGAAGAGCATGTCGTTGGTCTTCGGCCGTTGGTTGGCCGGGAGTGCGTTATTGTCCGTGACAGACACTCACGCATTTTCTCGCGGCCGGCAGAGTACATAGGTCCTTCGCTTCGCTCAGGATGACAACATTTTTACTAGGTGCTACGTACTCGCAACTCGGTACTGCTTTTCACCACTTCAGCAAATTCACTTCGTCGATATTCACCGTCTCCTTGTTGCGGAAGAAGGCGATTAGGATTCCGAGGCCGACCGCGGCTTCGGCGGCAGCGTCAGTGATTACGAAAATGGAGAAAATCTGGCCGTGCAAGCCTCCCCACATGCGGGAGAAGGCAACCAGATTCAGATTCACAGCGTTCAGGATCAATTCGATCGACATGAGGACGATGACCACGTTGCGGCGCGTGAGCACCCCGATTACGCCCAGCAGAAACAAGGCTGCGCCCAGGATCAGGTAGTGGAGCGTCGTGATGTGGAGCAGTGCGTCCATGTCAGATTCGTCTTGTCATTCGGAGCGAAGCAAAGAACCTATGCATTTTCCCGCCCCGGCAAACTGCATAGGTCCTTCGCGCAAAGAACGCGCTCAGGATGACACCTTAACGGTTTGCGTTCAGACCGCCTTGCTTGATGCACCTAAATTCTTTTCTTGGCCATGACTACGGCCCCGATGATCGCGACCAGCAGCAACAGTGAAGCGATCTCGAAAGTGAACATGTATTGTCCGTACAACATGGTGGCGATTTTTTGCGTATTGTCGTTTTCGACGGTGGGCAGCGCGCGGTCGGGAAAAATGCTGGTTCCCTTCGTATAGACCGCGATGAACAATCCGCCTAACGCTGTGGCGGCGATCATTCCGACCACCCACTGGCTATTGAACTGCCGCTCGCGGATCGAGCGGTCGATGCTGACCAGCATGATGACAAACAAGAACAGCACCATGATGCCGCCGGCATAAAGGATGATTTGAACGCCGGCGACGAACGGTGCGTAGAGCATGAGGTAGATCGAGGCCTGAGCCAGCAGCGTAACGATCAGTGCCAGCGCGGAGTGCACAGGGTTCTTCCTCGTGATTACGGCGATGCCGCCGATGAGCATGATCCCGGCGAGCAGATAAAAGAAAAATGGTGTGGCTACAGGTGCCATATTTGTTGAAGCAACGCTACACTCGCCGTCAGAATCAGAACACCCAAACCCATGGGCAGCAGGACTTTCCATCCCATCTGCATGAGCTGGTCAAAACGATATCGCGGGAACGTGCCACGATACCAGATATAGAGGTACATGAACGCCGCGATTTTCGCGGAGAACCAGAAAATATCCTGAATATGGACACTGACCGCCGGGATACATAAAACCAGCCCGATCAGCCCAAGGACAACGCCGAAGCCGAAGAGTCCGATAGTCTGAATGCGAAAGAGCGGATGCTTGGGCATCCGGACTGCGTTGTAGAAACAGATCGCGCCGAAAAAAAGAAATGTCGCGCCGGGTAAGAACGAAAAGATTTGATCCCAGGTGGCGCCACTGAGCATGTTTGGAAAGGGCCGTAACCAGCCGCCGAGCCACAGCGTGACCGCGATGGAGGAGACCGCGATCATGGCGGAGTATTCGGCGAGAAAGAACAAGGACCAGCGAAAACCGCTGTATTCGGTATGGAAGCCGGCGGTCAGTTCGGATTCGGCTTCCGCCAGATCGAAGGGCGCGCGGTTGGTTTCGGCCACCATGGCGACGGCAAAGATGAAGAAGGCGATCAGTCCCAACGGAAAGAATTTGAAGATGAACCACTCGCCTTGCGCCTGCTGCGCCTGCACGATGCCGATCATGCTGAGAGTTCCGGTACCTTCCGCATTCAGGCTGGTCATCAGGACCGCTGAAACCACAGCTAATCCCATGGCGACTTCATAGGAGACCATTTGCGCACTCGAGCGCAGTGCCCCGATCAAAGGATAGTGCGAGTTGGAGGCCCAGCCTGCCATGACGATGCCGAGCACGCTGAGCGATGAGACGCCGAGCATGAAGAGGATGCCGATGTTCATGTCGGTGATGGCGTGCGTGGGGCCAAATGGCACTACTACGAAAACGGTGAAGGCGGCGAGCACGACCACGAAGGGCGCGATCCAAAAAATAAGACCGTCAGCTTCGGCGGGCATGATGTCTTCCTTCAGAAGCAGCTTGATGGCGTCGGCGATGGGCTGCAGCAAGCCGTGCGGGCCGACCCGCATGGGGCCGAGGCGTACCTGCATGTGGGCGAGGATTTTGCGCTCGAGCCAGTTCATCGCGATCACGGCGACGGAGAGCCCGACGAACACCAGCATGATGTAGACGAGCATCCAAAACACGTTCCCCGCCGCGCCGGGAGTTTGGTCGCTTGCGAGGTAGGACGTGATGTATTGAATGATCGGGCCCATCAGCGGTCTACCTCGCCGAGAACAATGTCGAGGGTGCCGATGACGGCAATCACGTCGGCAACAAGCTGGCCGCGACACATGAGATCGAGGGCCTGAAGGTTCACGAATGAAGGCGGGCGGACGCGAACGCGATACGGCTGTGTCGATCCGTCGCTGACGATAAAGTATCCGAGTTCACCTTTGGGCGCTTCGATGGAGTGATAGACTTCGCCGGCTGGCGGCTTCATAACCTTCGGAACTTTCGCGATGATGGGGCCTTCGGGAAGCGCAGCCACGGCCTGCTCGATGATGCGAACGGATTGTCGCATCTCGGCCATGCGCACCAGATATCGATCGTAGGTGTCGCCGTTTTCGCCGATGGGAATATCGAACTCGAAATTCTTGTAGTTCGCGTAGGGTTGGGCCTTGCGCAGATCCCATTTCACGCCGCTGGCGCGGAGCACCGGGCCACTGACGCCGAGCGCGATGCAATCCTCGGCGGAAATCCTGCCAACATTCCTGGTGCGCTCAACCCAGATGCGGTTGGTGGTGAGCAACTCCTCGTATTCGTCGATCTTGGGACGAAAGAAAGTAAGGAAATTGTTCACTTCCCTTTCGAATCCATTGTAGGTTTCATACTGCAGGCCGCCGATGCGGAAGGCGTGCGTGGTAAGGCGTGCGCCGCAATATTTCTCGTAGATCTTCAGAATTTCTTCGCGGTCACGGAAGGTATAGAACAAAGGCGTGATCGCACCGATATCGAGAGCGTGCGTACCAAGCCAGAGCTGATGGCTCGCGATGCGGTTCAGTTCGGTGAGGATGACACGAACGTGCTGGGCGCGCGGCGGAGCTTCCACGTTGAGAAGTTTCTCGACGGTTTCGCAGTAGCCGAGGCCGTTCGAAACGGCGGCCACATAGTCCATGCGGTCGACATAAGGATTGAACATCGTGTAGGTACGATGCTCGCCGATTTTCTCGACCCCGCGATGCAGATAGCCGATGACACATTCCAGGCCGAGAACCTTTTCGCCATCGAGGCGCAGGATGACGCGCAGCACTCCGTGCGTGGCGGGATGCTGCGGGCCCATGTTGATGACGAGTTCATTCGCATCGAGAAACGGCTTTTCCGGAGTTTCAAGTTCGAGATGGGAGAGCGTCGTGTGGTCGGTCATTGATTATTGGCCGCTCTCAATACCCAGGTTGATCTGCACCCATTCGTTGTCTTGCTGGAGGATACCGTAGTCCTTGCGCAGAGGATGGCCCTTCCATCCCTCGGGTAGCAGAATGCGTTTCATGTCGGGATGGCCTTCGAACTTGATGCCAAACATATCGAAAACTTCGCGCTCCAGCCAGTTTGCTGCGGCCCAGATGGGCACCGAACTCGCAGGGCTGTCGCCATCTGCGATCTGTGTTTTAACGCGGATGCGCTCATTGCGCGCGTAAGAGTAAAGCACCCAGATCAGGTCGAACTGTTTTTCACGCTGCGGATAATGGACCGCGGTGATATCGACGCAATAGTCGAATTGTTCCTCGTTGCGCAGGACATAAAGAATCTCGGGAATCATTGAACGATCGACAACCATGTAATTCTGTCCGAGGTAAGTCACCGCTTCGAGGCCCGATCCGTAGGAGCCTTTGAGCTTCGCGATCATAGGCGAATCCCAAGGCACGGGTGTGGGCACCGGCGCTTTCGCGGGAGCAGCGGGCTTGGCAGGAGGCGTCGCGGGGGCTGTGGCTGCCGGTTTTGGAGGAACCGGCGCGGCGGGAGGCGAATCAGGTTTCTCCGAGGGGGTCTTGACGTCGGCTGGAACCGGCCCGGATGCAGTTGCTTTCACGCCGCTGGGAGCGGCGGGTTTGTCCGCCGTCGGCTTGGGATCACCTTCCGGCGGCGGCGAAGAGGGCGATTTGATTTCGTCCGGCATAACTGCGAACGCAACAAACCTGTGGCGATGAAGGCGAAGAAGAGAACGTTAATTTTTATCAGCTTGAGGGAATGGTGTCAACGAGCTTAGCGGGACGAATGCGACTCCTCGGCGCTTCAGAACGGGGGTTCGAGGGACTGACGCCGCACTTTCATCCGCATTGAGCCTCGACGTGTTCTCCTATAAGCGTTTGCGTTATGATTCTGGCTCTGGAAGGATCACCCATGGACGGAGAGACAAAGGCCTGCCCAGTCTGCGGAGAAACCATCAAGGCCGTGGCAATTAAATGCCGCTTCTGCAGTACCGATCTGTCGGCATTTGCAGCGACGAAAGATCTTGAAACCGAAAAGGATCTGTTCTCGGGCCATCCGGCGATGATTTACGATACCGGCCAGTTGATACCTTTTCTGGTGGTGATGGTACTGGCCGCCGGAACGGGGTACGCCCTGGTGCGGAACGGCGTAGATACCGGTTTGAGCGTGCTGTACGCGGTCCTCGGGTTTCTGGTGTGCTGCGCCATAATTGTCGTTCGCTTCTACCTGAAAAGCCGCAGCGTTCACTACGAAATCACCAACCAACGGATCAAGTTGGAGCGCGGCGTCCTGTCGAAAGTACAAGAAAATCTTGAATTGTTCCGCATCGACCATTTCGAGTTGCGCAAGCCACTGGGAATGCGGCTGCTGGGCCAGTCGCGGCTGCATTTATTTTCCTCGGATGCGGAGCTTGGGAACTTTTCGATTTACGGCGTGCCCAACCTGGAAAGCCTGGCCGATACGCTGCGCGAGTGTCAACTTCGTGAGCGGGCCCGTCGCGGTTTGACAACCTTTGTCAGGGCCTAGAAGCGTTTGGCTCCTGGGCCTGCGCAAACCTCAGGCTCTAAGGCGCTGGCTGATTTTCGAGTAGTTAACGGCGCGACTGAAGCCGCGCCCTTTCAAGACATCCTAATCCGGTTCGCTGGCGGCCGGATTACACCCATTCCAGCGCGCCTTTTTTCCAAACCCAGATGTAGCCGGCGATCAGAATGACTAGGAAAATCAGCATCTCGACCAGTCCGAAGATCCCGAGAGCTTTGAACTTGACGGCCCAGGGAAACAGAAAAATCGTTTCCACATCGAAGACTACGAACAGGATGGCGACGATGTAGTAACGGACGGTGTAGCGACCGCGCGCGTTGTCGATGGGGTCGATGCCACACTCGTAGGGCATCAGCTTGGTTCTACTCGGATTATCGGGACGAACCAGTTTCGCCGCCAGCAGCGTGAGCGGCAACATGACCCCGACGACCGCCATGAAGATGAAGATGGGTAGATAGTTTTGCGGCATAGCGCGTCGATCCGTTAAGCAGCTAATAGTACCGCCGACGGCGGAGGACTTCAAGGCGAGGTTGGTTGCTGCAGGCATTTATCGGGCAGCACGAAGACTCTTCGAGCCAGGTCCGATTTCAACGTGGCGTCGGTGTAGTAGCGGCCAAGGATGCCGTCTTTCCAGTTGAGCAGGTCGGGATTCTCGCGTTCGAACCGTTCCCAGTTCATATTCTCGGCGCGGGCCATGCGCTCACGAATCAAAACGAAGTATGCGCACGTGATCGTTTCGTTGTAGAGCTGGGTTTTTCCGCGTGCGGTGGCGAAGCGCTTCAGAGCTTTCGAAAACTTTTCCAGCGCTTGAAGTGCCGGGTACAGCGACAGATAGGCAAAGGCCAGACGGACGTGGTCTGCATGATGGAATGGAGCTTCGGGAGCGAGGTCTTGCTCGAAGCGGTGGATGACGTCTTCGTTTGTCATGATCGCCTCAGATAAATGTTCCTCGGTTTTTGTGCGAAGGTTGTCAGCTCATCCATAGGTTGTAGGCGGCATCCAACGCGTTTTCTTTTGCCTGGTCGTTATCCCATTGAAGCTTGGGCATCACTGAGTGCGCGAACAACTTCAAAAGAGTCTCTTGTTCTTTGACGAAATATTCGTGGATTTCTTCATGGGTACGGCCGAACTTTTTCGAGTAATTGAGAACGAACTGTTCCTTCATTCTGGGCACGATGCCGCGTTCCCAGATCGTCGCAGGGGACACCTGCAGAAAAAGCAGCTTGCATCCCAGTGCAGCCAGACGAGCATCGATCGAGGCGACGTCCGGCCAACGCACAACCCCGGGCCGCACGCAATGGGTGAGATGCAGCGTGTCGACGATGACAAAGCACCAGGGACGCGTGTGCTCCTGCACGCTGGCGTGGAGCCATTCGATCGCGCTGACGATGCGGTCGTGATGGCAGGCGTTATCGTTGACGGTAAGTGTGTGGTTATCTTCCGCCACCGCCAGCGGACCGTAGGTATGGGCTTGCGCCAGATGAATCAATGAGCGAATCTTTCTCGGTTCGGCAGTGTTGACGTGACGGCGAATGAGAGCGTCGATCACGGTCGACTTCCCTGCTCCCGACGTGCCTTCGACAAGCAGAGCTTTGAATGGCGTATTCGTCATATGCTCTCGGTTCGGTGAGCGGCAACCGCCCATGCTGCGGCGGTATAGATGGCAAGGTCGCCGACGTTGAACATTCCGTGCAAGACATGCACTGCGATGGCGAGAAGGAAAACCGCGATTAACGCCCATGCACCCCGTGCAGCGGTCTTTGGAATCAGGAGCAGGACCGCTCCGATGATTTCGCCCCAGCCCAGGATGTATCGCAGTGCACCGGGCATGTGGGTTCGGGCAAAGCCGTCGCGGGCACTGGGCAGCACGAAAAGAATCGCCTCGATAAGGATTACCAGGCCTAGAATCCATTGCAATGCGGTGAGTGCGGTTTTCATTCTTCGTTCTGTCATAAAACCTCGATCGATTTCCTGCTTATTTCTCAGAAACCCGTTTGCGCGGCGAGTGCGCTTTGATCTCCTTCAGGCGATGGCTCGCGCTGGAATCGAGATCAAAATCGTAGAAGCGTTTCAATTCCTGAATGCGCTCGAGGGAGGCGGCGTTGAACGGCGTTTTCCCGTCAAAGGCATGCAGCACGATGCCTTCGAGAAGGTCGCCGAGAGTCATATCGTGATATTCGGCGAAGGCCTTCAGGACTTTCAGCAGGCGTTTTTCCATGCGAACGCCGGTTTGGACGCGTTCGATCAGGAGTTGTTGATCGTCAACCATGGTGGTACTTATATACCATGGTACAGTGGTACTTAGCAAGAAAGCTTGTTCATGCGAGGGCAGTGAGCTGGCGGCTGTCAAAACAACCTTCGAGCTTTGCTCGAATTGACCCTCCAGGATGGCAGAAAATATGAGGGCAATCTGGTGCGGGAGTGCGATGGCGTGGGTTTCCACCGCCTGACGTGCTGTTGCGGACGCGAATGCTTCAGGTGCTCGCGGTTATGCTTTGCCGGAGGCTGCCATAAGCACAATCGATAGCTATCCGACTTCAGAGAGGGCTTTGGCAGCCAGTGGCTACGTCTTCTCACCAGCAAGAACACATCCGCATAACCCAGGCTCGCCGAATAATAGCCACAAGGCAGGAGATCAGGCGGACTTCTTCTCCGCACGGGAGTATTCTGCCGCCGGGACAGTTGCAGTTACTGTGGTGCCTTTTTCGGTCGAGACTACTTCGAGCGACCCTCCCAGTTGCCGCATGCGTTCGTTCATGCCTCTCAGTCCAACTCCGAGTGCGCCCGTCCAGTCTTGGCCAGATTGTTCCAGGAGTCCTGTCGGAATTCCTTTTCCTGTGTCGGTCACTTCCAGAGTAACCGCTCCGTTGCTCATTAGTAGCCTGATGTGCGCAGTCCGGCCGCCAGAATGACGGTGAACATTGGTGAGACTCTCCTGAAGCACTCGAAATAGTGCCAGCTCCACGTCGCGCTGCGGGCGACCAAAATCATCGCCAACCTCGAAAGTGGTGCTGATTCCGCTGCGCGCCGAGAATCCATCAACATACCAACGTATCGCTGATTCCAAGCCCATCTCTTCAAGCATGGGAGGATACATGAGGTAGGAGATGGTTCGGACCTCCTTGAGCGACTCCTCCGCCAAATGAATACATTCTGCAATCTCGGAAGCTGCTTCATCATTCCCTTGACCGGTAGGGGATGCCAACATTTCCAGCTTAATCTTCAGCGCCGTGAGGCATTGCCCAAGGCTGTCGTGAAGGTCCCTGCCGATGCGTCTCCGCTCTTCATCCTGAGTGCGGAGCAGGTGGAGGGATAATTCGCGCAGTGACTTCTCCGAATTTTGCAAGTGCAGTTCGGCTTCACGCCTTTGAGCAACTTCCTCATGCAACGTCCTCTCAATCTGCATTCTTTCCGTGACGTCCCTCGTGACTTTTCCGAAACCGATCAGTTTGCCGCTATCATCTCGAATGGCCGTGATGATCACATTCGCCCAAAACCTGGAGCCATCTTTACGCACACGCCAGCCTTCGTCTTCGAATCGCCCTTCTCTTGCCGCAACCTCCAATTCCCATGCTGGCTTGCCATTGCGCAAATCTTCTTCCGGATAGAAGCACGAGAAGTGTTTGCCGATAATTTCCGTACTGTCATACCCCTTGATACGTTTTGCCCCGTTATTCCAGTTCCTGACGCGGCCATCGGGATCTAGCATGAAAATTGCGTAGTCCTGGACCGCCTCGATGAGCAATCGGAACCGGTCCTCGCTTTCCTGCAATGTCAACTTGCTTTCCAGCACCTGAGCCTTCTGTTGAAGCTCAGCTATGGTGCGAAGTCGCTCCTCGACGCTGCTCAGTCCCAAATAGCTCTCGCTGGGAACCACGCTGGAATGCTGCGCACACATTTTCAGAAAAGGCTCGATGTGGCGCTCACTTTTGAAGCCGGTGATCGGGTAGGCACAAAGGAGCGAGAACGAATGTTTTTGAGCTAGGTTGTTCCACAGGTCCTCGACCCGCAGAGCCTCCTGGGATTTTCCGTCCGCCCACAATAGGGCCACCAGTTCTCCGAAGACGGCAACGCTAGAACCTTTGTCGTCAGCAGCGTTTCGAACTCGCGTCAGTACATCGCTGATAGTGTTGATGAATCGAGTCTCATCGATCGATCCATTTGCCATAAGCCTGAGAAGGGTTTCGTTCGCGTCCAGCAGGACGTAGCGCCCCTGGCTGATTGCCTTTGCAGTGTCCAGGCCTCGTGCTTTCAGCCGCTGCGCAAGTCCATCCTGGTGCGCCCGGGTAGCGATGACGACGGCGCCATCGCCCACGGCGATGGCCCCTCCGATGAACCGGCTCAACACATCGAGAAGAAACCCGTCGTCCGTATATAGCTGAACGAAATGTCCGTCGTGGTCAGAGCCAGGCGTAGGTGCGACCGACGGCATCACCTGGAGATCAGAGTTGTTAGGCGAAGTGCTCACTTTCACCTCCGCGGGATCGTGCTAACAAACCGCCGTGTAAGATGACTCGCTGCGAGTTCGAAATGCTGTTTCACTTTGTGTTCCATACGTACAGAAAGTTGGCGTCGGTGGCAGTAGCGACGTTGCGTTCTGCTTTCCGAGTTGCACGATTCAGCGCTGACCTTACCTTCTCTTTGCTTTCGACCAACGCTGCCAGGGGCACTTTGAGTGCAACGCCATCCGGTAACTGAGCAAGATCCGAGAGAATCTTGGTAACAATCTCCTTGTGCTTTCCGTTTCGGCCTTGAGGAACATCCGGCTGTGACATGGTCGTGAAGTTCATCGGCGCATTGTGGGTCTTGGGACTCATCAGGCGTCCTCCGCGAACGCAAACGTTAAACTAACGTGACGCAAATACTACGACACCGTAACGAGCTATGCAAGTAAAAAGTCGGGCTATAAACATACCGACACGCTTCATCGCCGTGCCACAAGCTCGCCGCCGATAAAGGATGTTACAAGTGTCGACAAATGAACAACTTCCCGCTACTAACGGCAAAACCCGATTCCTAAAGGATATGACCCGCATGACTACGAGCCTGCTAGTGTCTGTGTGTGACTAGCAAGGAGGGATTGGAATGCAAACGGCGAAAACACATTTCGAGCAGATTTCGGTAGAGATGGTGAAGAAGATAGCTCAAGAAGTATTTCCTGAGCTGCAAGAGATCCAAAATGACAATGTAATCCTTAAAGTTCCTGTCAAAAACGATAAGCGCCAGACCAGAAGCGAACATTCGCGTTGCAGAAATGGGAGTTAACCATGGAAATCCAATTGGGTAGCGAAGACGATGGAGTTATTAAATATCCGGACTGGCAAAAGCCTTTACAAGAGGCTGTGGTTGAGGTTGACAAGGACAGATTGAAGTCACGGCTGGGCGCTGCAGAGACCGCCATTTTCAATCGCCTGCAAGCCATTTCACGCATTGCCGACGACACTGCCGAGCGCCAGGCGCTAACGGATGCTCTGTTCACCCTTCGCATTCTCAAGCGAGAGGCTCTAGATTTTCCTGAGTGGGAAAGAAATAGTCAGGCAGCAAGCTGGTAGAGCAAACTGTGCTTCGCCAAGGAGCATAGGCACATGCTCAGATCTTGAAACGTGCGGAAACTTCCGCGGGCTTCCTTTCCAGAGAACACATCGCGTACTCCCTAAATACAATCAGCGGTGCGGCAAGCATCAGCCTTTTCAGACACGGCCTCGATGCTGTCCATTATCGGCTTTGACAGATCCACATGGGACTCCCCGTCCCCGCACAAGCATTCGGGCGTGACTGCATTTATAATCGCGGTTCATTCTTTTCAACATTCTGCGCGCCGGTGAGGCGCAATTCCCTGTTCAAAGGATTCTCTTGGCATTCGACGACAATATTTATGAATTACGGCGCCAGAAGCTGAAACAGATCGAGGCGCTTGGGCAAATTGCCTACCGAAGCAAGTACGAATTCACGCAAACCATTGCGCAAATTCTCGCCGGGCAGTCGGAGAAGACGGCGGAGCAACTGGAAAATCCCCGCATCGAGGTGCGCGTAGCCGGGCGTATTATGGCTATCCGTTTGATGGGTAAGGCGGGATTCTGCCACTTGCAGCAGGATGGAAAGCGGCTGCAGATTTACGTGAAGAAGGATGCGGTCGGAGACAGTGGATTCGAGCTGTACAAGCTGCTCGATCTTGGCGACCACATCGGCGTGAGCGGATATTTGTTTCGCACGCGTACCGGTGAATTGACGGTGCATGTGGAGGAGATCACTTTCCTCAGCAAGGATTTATTGCCGCTGCCGGAGAAGTGGCATGGGCTGACCGACGTGGAGCTGAGATACCGGCAGCGCTACGTCGATCTGGTGATGAATCCTGAGGTGCGGGAAGTTTTCCTGAAGCGCAGCAAGCTTGTGCAGTCGCTGCGGCGCACACTGGAGGGACACGGGTTCGTGGAAGTGGAAACCCCGATGATGCAACCCATCGCCGGCGGAGCTGTCGCGCGGCCGTTTGTGACGCACCACAATACGCTCGACATGGATTTGTACCTGCGCATCGCGCCCGAACTTTACTTGAAGCGGTTGGTAGTCGGCGGATTCGATCGCGTGTATGAGATCAACCGTAACTTTCGCAATGAAGGATTGGGCTGGCGGTGGAATCCTGAGTTCACGATGCTCGAGTTTTACCAGGCCTACACCGACTATCGAGGGGTGATGGACCTCACGCAGGAGTTGATTACACAGGCCGCGAAGGATGTAAACGGCGGTACGAAGGCGAAATGGGGAGATCAGGAAATTGACTGGGCGAACTGGCAGCGGCTGACCATGCGGGAGGCGATCATTCGTTATTGGCCGGAAACTGCGGGAGCCAAGCCGGAAATGCAAGAGTTTGGTTCTCACGACGGGGTGAAGAGACTCGTCGAGCGATTCAATCAGGCGCACGCACACATGGCGTACGATCCGAATGAGCCCGTGGGCAAAACGATTGCAGGTTTGTTCGAGGCAACGGCCGAGGAACATTTGACGCAGCCAACGATCATCTACGAGTTCCCCACCGCGGTGTCGCCGCTTTCGAAGCAGAAGCCGGATGAACCGGAGTGGACGGAGCGTTTCGAAATCTACGCCGGGCAGATGGAAATTTCTAATGGCTTCAGCGAGTTGAATGATCCGGAAGATCAGCGGCGGCGATTTGAGGGGCAGTTACAGGAGCGCGAGCGCGGCGACGATGAGGCGCACCAGATGGATGAGGACTACATTCGCGCGTTGTCGTATGGAATGCCTCCGGCGGGCGGCGTCGGCGTGGGCGTGGACAGGCTGTGCATGTTGCTTACGGATTCGCATACTATCCGTGACGTTATTTTGTTTCCTCTGTTGCGGCCTGAGAAGAGCTTAACCACAGAGAGCACAGAGGATACCGAGGAAAAGCTCTAGCTTGCGGGGTACCCTTCCATGCACTAGAAATAGGGCACTCGGATTTCTATACTTTTCCTATGCTTTTGGGTTTTCGGTAATTGGCAGCGCTGCCGTAATGGTCCTGGAAGCCCTGGACATTGGGTCGGCAGCGCTTTGCTCTTCGCGAATTTCATTCTTCTCTCACGCTCGCCTACTTCGCTGCTTTTTCGCCCGAGCTTCGCTGCGGCTGGTACGCGGATTTGTCTGGGCTGAAATTCGCGCTCAGGTAATCGATTAACGCATCGCGATCAGCGGCATCGACTAAGGCTCCCCACTTAGTCATCTTGTCTACTTCCTTTGTCCACGCGGCTTTGCTGAGGCGCTGCTGCAGGATGATGCGGGCCTCGTGGCACTCTGTGCAGGCGGTGGTGGCCTTGGCTTGCATGGGGCCCGAAGGCAGATCGGCGTTCGGGCTCGCGCTGGGGGGCTTTTGCGCTTGAGCGGAAACAGTGGCAATCGCGAGCAGGGCGGTGGCTGCCAGGGTTTGATGCAAACTGCGACCACCGGGGCTGAAGCCCGTATCTTCTGTCACTATTGACACGGCGCTGAAGCGCCGCTCTTCCACGGTATTCTCTGCCTTCTCCACAGTACGCAGCTTCGCCAGTGTGCGGCCTACTTTCTCCATGGTACGCTTCGCGACGGTACTACTCGCCTTCTTCACGGTATCACCCCGCCTTCAACACTCTGCGAATGACGTTACGAGACATGAATGTTCACCTGATCGATTGCGTTGTACAAATAACCGCTGGGATTCCAGACCGCGGTCGAGGGTTGAGTGCGGCCCCGATTGTCGGTGGCGCGTGACAGGATGGTATAGTCGCCGCTATTGCCCGCCTTCCAATCGTAGCTCCACAAGCGCCAGGCGTAGCGGGCTTGATCGTGGGCTAATCTTGTGGCGTTCCAGGTTGCGCCGTTGTCGGTAGAAATCTCAACTTTTGCGATGTCGGCCTCGCCGGCCCAAGCGGCGCCGTGAACCGTCACCTTGCCCTTCTTCAGGCTGGCGCCGTCGCTCGGGGCCGAGATTACCGATTTCACGGTCAGCGCAGTCAGCGGATGCGTGTCCTCCGGCTTGACGGCCTCGCCTGGTTGGCCGGGCTGATTCGGAAAGCGATACCCGGGGCTCATAAAGTTTCCGACGAATTCGTTTTCGAGCACTTTAATTTCTGTCAGCCATTTGCAGGAGGCTGCGCCGATCCAGCCGGGGACCAGCGCACGCGCGGGAAATCCGTGATGCTTCGTCAGTGGAGATCCGTTCATGTGCGTAGCCAGGAGCGTATCGGAGTCGAGAGCTTTTTCGATGGGAATGCTGCGAATGAACGGAGGAACTTTGCCGGGAACTTCGTCGAGTCCACGAAACATGACGTGCTTTCCGGTGGGTTTCACTCCGGCACGCTGCAAGATGTCGTGGAGGCGGGGACCAGAAAATCGCGCCGTGCTCACCGCGCCCTTTCCCCATTGAACGCCGGGGACCTGGGGGCGGTGCAGGCTGCGTCCGTTGCCGGCACATTCGAGAGTGTTGACCACCGAATGCGTCTCGACCTTCGAAATGTCCGCCAGGCTTAGCGTGAGGGGCTTCTCGACTTCTCCGCCAACCGAGAGGCGCCAGTCCCCTGCGTCGAGTTCGCTGGGCTCGTGCATGTGATTGCGTACGAAGAAGTGTGGGGTTGGAGTGAGCCAGGTGTTGAAATATTCCACCGGCGTTTCGAGGTCGACGAAGCGGAAGGAGCGTACCAGCAGGCCGTCTTCGCCCGGGACTTCCACGGTCGCGGCTTGGGGGAGTGCCCACATC
>Ga0070765_100001058_pt1 | contig 16472 bp, 11 predicted proteins | sample HubBroMetageWFT5_FD_71516 | JGI IMG/M metagenome (GOLD analysis project Ga0070765, IMG submission 71516) | Warmed and freeze-thawed soil microbial communities from the Hubbard Brook experimental Forest, New Hampshire - Hubbard Brook CCASE Soil... | ecosystem: Environmental > Terrestrial > Soil... | reverse complement strand
GATGCCGTACGAGAAATACATCACGCCTAACTTCTTGTGGTCGACGGTGACAATCCAGTCGTGCAGCACCTGCACCATTGGCCGCGAAGTCTCAACCTCGGTTGAGATCACCATCGGTGGCAGTATAGGTTGGGCGTCAGCCATCAGCTTCTCCGGGGTTAGTGCAGACTCATGAGGTAGGCCACGAGCGCATCTACATCGTGATCGTTCAGTTGCATCGCGGGCATCAGACAGCCGGGTTTGATTGCGTCCGGCGTCTTCACCCATAACCGCAGATTCGCTTCATCGTTTGGTGCGGCGCCGGAAGCAATCGTGCTTCGGCTCATCAGGTGCGTCAGGTCAGGACCAAACCGCCCATTGGCTGTTGTTCCGGCAATGGTGTGGCAACTCATACAGGCGTTGGCTTCGAACACGCGCCGCCCTTCCGCGACCTGCGGAGACATCGCAGCCGGACCCTTCTGCTCCCCGACCCAACGCTGGAAATCTTCGGGCGATTGCACAACCACGCTCAACAGCATCTTCGCGTGCTGGGTTCCGCAGTACTGCGCGCATTGCCCCACATACGTCCCTGTCTCGTGAGGCTCGATCCACATCTCGTTCTTACGGTTCGGAATCAGGTCCGTCTTCCCTGCCAACTGCGGCACCCAAAAGCTGTGATCGGTATCGGCCGAGAGCAGCATGATATGAATGGGTAGCGATTGCCCGTTTGCACTGACCGGAACATGCAGCTCGTTTGCCGTGACAAATCCATACTTGGGATATTGGAACTCCCACCAGAATTGATGTCCCGTGGCTGTCACCTCGATAGCGTCCGGCGGGAACTGGGCGTCTTCCACAGCGTGGATCACGCGAGCTGAAGCCAAGAAAAGCACCACCACAATCAGGACAGGAATGACTGTCCAAGCCAATTCCACCTGATTACTGCCATATACCTGTGGTGGTTCGCAGTCGTCGTCTGTGGCGCGACGTCTGTACTTGATGGTTGCGTAGATGATCAAGGTGAAGACAACGGCAAAGATACCCGCGCATATCGCCATTACAAACAGGGACAGGTGATAGATATCGTGCGCTGGAGTCGACGCTGGATCGAAGATAGAAGGCACGGGGGACGGACCAGACGTCGCCGCAAAAAGCGATCCACCAAAAACGAGAGTGAAAAGCAGGAATAACAGAGCCACAGCCCAACGAGAAACGTCATTTGGACGGCACTTCCGAGGTGCCGGATTATGACGGTCGGAATTCGCTGATCGCGGGTGCATTTGGTTTGGGAACACCGATAGCCAAGCCTGTCTTGGACTGCTTTGCCCCACCTTACGAAGCCGCCCAGGAAGTGTCACACCCGGATTGGCTACGCCTTATGCCAGCTCAGTTGAGCTAGCCCTGCACGAGCTCTGAGTGAGTCCGTTTCTTAGCCGAAAGAACCACCAGGCAACCGAGAGAATGTCTCGCTTTATACCTTCAAAGGAAGAGTTTTGCAAGAACTCATTCGATTCACTTCGCGTTTGTACTTTCAATCACATACACCCATCAACGATCTCGCCTTAGGGGAGCGAAGTGTAGTCCCTGGACCGGTGACCAGATTCAAAGAAGAACCTCACTATCACCTGAGGAGTGGGAGTAACATTGGCGGCGAAATTTGTGCGAATGCGCGTAGCTTTTTCGCGACGGTCGGCCATTTTTGTCATCTCACTGTAAGACGACCATGCGTCTGCCTGAACCAGGACAACGAATGTTTGCCGGCTGTCGATCGGTGATCTGGCTGGCCAGCTGGATTGTGCCCCGAAAACAGCGGGCAACCTGGAGGACGAACTGGACGCGGCAGGTATGGCATTGGTGCCAGTTCTTGGCGGAGAACGATCAGCTTAGCCGCGAACGAAAGCTGGAATTGGCAAGGTTCTGCTGGAGCGCTTTTCCCTCGGCGTTCTGGCTCCGCTTCGATCAGCAGGAGTTTCAGCAAAGAAGCGAGCATTTGCGCCGCTCTCCTGTCATCTTTCTGATCTCGATCTCGCTGGCTATTATTACGTTGACGCTCTTCAGTGGCGTCATTCCGGCAATCCGGTCGTTGGTGTCTTCGCCTATCCCCGATCCCGATCATGTGTGCGTGATCAGCCTGAACGGAAAGTTCCGTCGTGTGCGCTCCGAGACTCTGCTCGACCTGGCTGAGGCTTGGCAGGGTAGCAAATTGTTAAAAGACGTCGCCGCTTTTTCCTGGGGCGCGGCTGAACTGACTGCGCCGCGGCGAACATTGCCTGTCCTGTCCGCACAGGTCGCTCCTGATTTCTTTCAGGTCTTGGAGCTCCGTGCCGGCATCGGAAGGACATTTCAATCGGGGGACGACAACAATTGCAGTGGATGTGTTGTGCTCAGTAATGAAATCTGGCGTCTGCAATTCCGCAGTGATCCCTCGATCATAGGCCGCCAAGTCACGATTGGCGGCATACCGCGCACCGTCATTGGTGTGCTGCCCCAGGACTTCTATTTACTTGCTCCCGGAATTGCGGTCTGGACCCCGCTTGATGCCGGGACACCATCGTTCACGAACTCGGTTGAGCGCATCGGTGCCGTGGCACGCGTACGCCCGGGGGTTACCGAACGCCAGTTGGAAGTTGATCTTGTCGACCACACGGAAAATGCCGGTTACATCCTGCCTGCTTCGTTGCTGGTGGTCACCTCGGGACGCACCGAAATGCGGAGATACATCAGTTCGTATCTACTATTTCTCTTGCTAGCGGTCGGGTCCGCCATGCTGATTGTCTATGCGCGTTTCAGCACGGGCGTCGGACGCTCCCCGTTGAGCATGCGCGATCGGCTTCGTTGGTGGTCATTCTTCGTGGCGAAAGCGGTGTTGCTGCTGACCTTTACGGGCTTGCTTGCCTGGACCAGCCTGCGCATGCTGTCGGTCTACGTTTTTGGCTCGGTGCAACCGATTACGAACGGTGTTGCACTTTGGCTCTTCCTTGCCTTGTCCATTGCTCCCCTCTCGTGGGCGATTCGCGACCAGCAGAAACGCTGCCGCGTCTGCCTGCAACGCCTGGGGACCCCGATACAAATTGGAGCTCCCGGAAATGTCCTGCTCGACTGGTCAGGCACCGAGATGATGTGTCCCCTGGGACACGGCGTTCTCTATCTGCCGGATTCACAAACGAATTGGCTGGAACGCGACCGTTGGGACAATCTGGATAATTCCTGGGCCGGCCTATTCAAGGATTAACGGCTCCTTCGGCGATCGGAATTGACGGTTCGCGCTTGCCCGTGTTCGGCGATCAGGTTCGCGATCAAGCCGGTCCAACCGGTTTGGTGATTAGCGCCCATGCCACGGCCATTGTCGCCGTGGAAGTACTCGTAGAACTGCAGATAATCTCGGAAATTCGGATCGGTTTGCTGCTTGGCGTCATCGCCCAGTGAAGCGCGACGGCCGTTCTCGTCGCGCAGGCACAGTTTCATCAGGCGGCCAGCGAGTTCCTCTGAAACCTCCCACAATGTGAGATATTTGCCCGACCCGGTGGGACATTCCACCTTGAAGTCATCTCCGTAGTAGTCGTAGAAGCGACGCAGACTCTCGACAATCAAATAATTCACCGGCATCCATATGGGGCCGCGCCAATTGGAGTTGCCGCCGTAGATGCGGGAGCGAGACTCAGCAGGATCGTAGTCCACTTCGTAGTGCGTCCCGTGCAGGTAAACCACGTACGGGTGCTCGAGATGATACCGGGACAGCGCACGAATTCCGTACGGCGAAAGAAACTCATTCTCGTCAAGCATTCTCGCCAGGATGCTTTTCATGCGAAAGGCGCGGGCCACCGATAGTAGGCGTCTGCTGTTAGAGCCAAGATCTCCCCACCGCGAAACTAGAGACGCCAGGTCCGGCCGCTTCTCCAGAAACCAGTTCAGCCGCTCACGGAAATCAGGTAAGGCATCGAGCAGTTCCTGTTCAATCACCTCGACGGCAAAAAGTGGAATCAGTCCGACAACCGAACGCAGACGGATAGGAACATTCTGGCCATTGGGCAGGCTCAGAACGCTGTAGTAGAAATTATCGGTTTCGTCCCATAGCCCGATTCCTTCTCCCGCAATGTCAGACATCGCTCGAGCAATATACAGGAAGTGCTCGAAGAACTTACTGGCGGCATCCTCATATATGGAGTCTTCTCGCGCCAGTTCCAGGGCAATGCGCATCAGATTCAAAGCGTACATCGCCATCCACGCCGTTCCATCGGATTGATTGACCGTGCCGCCGGTCGGTAATGGCTGCGAGCGATCGAACACACCAATGTTGTCCAAGCCGAGAAATCCACCCTGGAAGATGTTTCGGCCCTGCTCGTCTTCACGATTCACCCACCACATGAAGTTGAGCATGAGTTTATGAAAAGCCCGCTCCAGAAAGTTACGGTCTCCCTTGCCGGTTCGCAGCTGCTCCAAACGGTAAATCCGCCACCCCGCTACCGCATAAACCGGCGGGTTCACGTCGCCGAAGTTCCATTCATACGCTGGAAACTGGCCGTTTGGCTGCATGTACCATTCGCGTCCCAGCAGAACCAATTGACGCTTGGCAAATTCCGGATCAACCAGCGAGAGAGCGACACAGTGGAAACCCAGGTCCCAGGCGGCGAACCAGGGATATTCCCATTTGTCGGGCATCGACAGAACTTCATCGCCATTCAGATGCTGCCAGTCGTGATTGCGACCATCCTGCCGCTGCTTAGGTGGAGGCGGCTGGCCCGGGTCACCTTGCAACCAGTCGAAGACGTTGTAGTGATAGCACTGCCGGTTCCACAGCATGCCGGCCAGCGCCTGCCGCTGCACCCGCCGCGCATCTTCGTTATCCAGCCCGGCGTGAACTCCCACATAGAATTCGTCAGCCTCGTGCAAACGATCGGTGAAAACCTGATTGAAGTCGGCAAAAGCATCGCTGCTGGACGAAGCCGTCGACCGCATTCGAATACGCAGGGTTGCACTCGCTCCGGGCGCCACTTTGAAGCGATACAGCCCCGCCGCTTTCGTTCCTTTCTTGCCCGGATTCACTGCCTGCTTCGCGCCGTGAACGACATACTCGTGAAATGCGTCTTTGAAGTAACCGTCGACGGTCCCGGTGTTGAAGACAGAGCGCACGTTAGTTTCGTTTTCGGTGAACAGAAATTCTTCCGGCGGGTCGAAGTCAATCTGGAACGTGCCCAGCGTGTAGTGTGTCGCAAGCAGGCGAGCGTCGCTCACCCGTGACAGCTCGGGTCTGTGCGGGTCGCGTCCCCAACTCCAGGTATTGCGAAACCACACATGCGGCAGCAGTACCAGAGAAGCCGCCTCCGGTCCACGGTTGTGGACCGTGACGCGCATGAGAACATCTTCCGCATCGGCTTTCGCATACTCGACAAAAACATCGAAATAGCGATCGTCGGCGAAAATGCCGGTGTCCATCAGCTCGTACTCTCGATCGTTCAGTCCTCGCCGGTGATTCTCATCGAGCAACTGCTGATACGGGTACTCGGCTTGCGGATACTTGTACAGCATGCGCGCGTACGAGCAGGTGGGCGTTGCATCGAGATAGTAATAAAGCTCCTTTACATCTTCGCCATGATTACCCTGCTGGTTGGTAAGTCCGAAGAGACGTTCCTTCAGGATGGGGTCTTTGCCATTCCACAAAGCGATCGCCAGGCACAGTGTCTCTTTCTCGTCGCAGAAGCCGGCAATCCCATCTTCGCCCCAGCGATAGGCGCGGCTGCGGGCATGGTCGTGCGGGAAATAATCCCACGCCGAACCGTCCGCGCTGTAGTCTTCGCGGACTGTTCCCCATTGCCGCTCGCTAAGGTACGTTCCCCAGCGGCGCCAGGGCTTTATCTTGCGCTCGGCTTGATCGAGGCGACTTTTCTCGGCATCGGTTACAGGTTGAGGCTCGGCTGGATCGACAGGAGTTGGCATCGTTGGTCAGAGAAACTACGGTAGCTTCGATTCAGAACAACAGATCCCTGGCCGGCTGAAGCGCCAGCTGGCGACAATGACATGAACTGATATGACTATCGCGCCAGCTCGCGAACGCCTGTCGCGGCCGCGACTACCACAGTGTGGGTCAAGTTGAGAAAAAGGCCATGCTCAACGATCCCCGCGCGTTGGTCGAGTTCCACCGCGAGCTTTTCCACATCTGCGATGGGCCCGAAATCGCAATCGAGAATTAGATTGCCCTGATCAGTGTGGTATTCCCTGCCATCAGGAGTCTGGCGCACGACATACTTTGCTCCCAGTGATTCCAGAAACCTCGCCTGCGAGCGCCACCCGAAGGGCAGTACTTCGATCGGCAATACATGCAGTGTCCCGAGCCGCGAAGATAGTTTGCTTTCGTCGACCACGATGATCTCTCGTTTGGAGGCCTGCGCTACCAGCTTTTCGCGCAGAAGCGCTCCGCCGCCGCCCTTGATCAGATTGAGTTGCGGGTCGACCTCGTCGGCGCCGTCGATGGTGACGTCGATGCCCTTCGGCAGATCCTCCGTCAGCATCGGGATCTTTAGTTCGACCGCCGCATCCCATGACCCTCGCGACGTCGCGAAGCCCACGATATTCTTCAACTCGCCGCTTTGCAGCATTGCGCCAATGCGCCTGATCGCGAAGATAGCCGTCGAACCCGTCCCCAGTCCAACCGTCATGCCCGACGAAATGTAGCGCACGGCATGTTCTGCCGCCTCTTTCTTCAATGCGGCATGAGGATCGCGCGATGCTATCGGTGCGTTCAGAGCAGCTTCCTTTTCGGCGGAGTTTATATAAGGGCGCAGCCGCAAGTGCGCCCCTTCGAATCAGTTTTTTCTGCCTAGCGCCTTGCGGTAGCGACCGATTAAGTTGTTTGTCGAGCTATCATGCTTCAATGCCGGAGCAGCATCGCTCTCCAATTCGGGGATGATACGCTTCGCCAGCACCTTGCCCAACTCGACGCCCCATTGATCGAACGAGTCGATGTTCCAGACCGCGCCCTGGGTGAAAACATTGTGCTCATAGAGCGCGACCAATGTACCCAATGCCCGAGGCGTCAATTTGTCGACCAGAATTGTATTGGTAGGACGATTCCCCTCGCAAACTCGGAAAGGCGTCTGGAAATCGGGTGAGCCCTCTGCCTTCAACTCCTCGGTGGTCTTGCCGAAGGCCAATGCCTCGGCCTGCGCAAAAACATTGGCAATCAAATAGTCATGCATCACGGTGAGCGGGCTCAATGGCTGGAGGAAGGCGATGAAGTCACACGGAATAAGCTTCGTCCCCTGATGGATCAACTGGTAAAACGAGTGTTGACCGTCGGTCCCAGGCTCGCCCCAGATGATCGGACCGGTCTGCCAGTCAACGTGATTTCCTTCCAGGTCGACGTGCTTGCCATTACTCTCCATCTGTAACTGCTGGAGATACGCCGGGAAACGCTTCATATTGTCCGCATAGGGCATGATGCCGACGGTTTGTGCCCCGAAGAAGTTGTTGTACCACACTGTCAGAAGTCCCATCAGCGCGGGAAGATTCCTCTCCAGCGGGGTGGCAAGAAAGTGCTCATCCATGGCATGGAAGCCGGCGAGCATCTCCTCATAGTTCTGGGGCCCGACCGCAACCATGGTCGACAGACCGATCGCCGAGTCCATCGAGTAGCGGCCGCCGACCCAATCCCAGAAGCCGAACATGTTCGCTGTATCGATGCCGAACTTCGCAACACCTTCGGTATTTGTAGATACTGCGACGAAGTGCTTGGCCACCGCCGCGTCATTCTTCAGCGATTCCACAATCCATTTACGCGCCGTCGCCGCATTGGTCATGGTTTCCAGCGTGGTAAAGGTCTTCGAAGAGAGGATGAAGAGCGTTTCATCGGCGTTCAAGTCATGGGTCGCATCGGTAAAGGCCGCGCCGTCGACATTAGCCACAAAGCGAAATGTCATGGCAGGATCGCTGAAGTCACGCAGGGCGATATAAGCCATCTCCGGCCCCAGATACGACCCGCCGATGCCGATGTTGATCACATTCCTGATCCGTTTGCCGGTAAAGCCTTTCCACTCGCCGCTGCGCACTCGGTTCGAGAAGGCAGCCATCTTGTCGAGCACGGCGTGGACATCCGCGACAACGTCCTTGCCATCGACTTCTATCTTTGTACCTCGTGGAGCGCGCAGCGCAACGTGCAGCACCGCACGCTTCTCCGTGATATTGATCTTGTCGCCGCGGAACATGGCATCGCGACGCGCTTCCACTCCGCGTTCACGAGCCAATTGGACCAGCAACCTCATGGTTTCGTCGGTAACCCGATTCTTGGAATAGTCGAGATACAAACCGGCGCCTTCGGCGGTCAGCCGTGTCCCACGTTGTGGGTCATCGGAAAACAGTTGGCGCAATTGCATGTTCTTGATTTTTTCGTAGTGCGCCTGCAACGCTTTCCAGGCTGCGGTATCGATCGGTCGCTGGGTGCTCATTTTCGGCTCCGGCATGAGGGCTCCTTATTTCAGTGCTTTGCTCTTGGACTCAATCGAACTCAACAGATCCTTCCATGAGTCGACGAAAGACTTTGCGCCTTCGGACTGCAAATCCGCCGCCAGCTTCGCGACGTCAATGCCGGCCTTACCGAACGCAGCCAGGACCTGCTCGCAGTCTCCTCCGTCTCGCGGAAGAGCGTTCCTAAGGCTGCCGTGCTCGGCAAAAGCGATCAGTGTCTCCTCGGGCATGGTGTCGATCGTATTCGGCGCCGCGAGCGCGCTGATGTAGAGCACGTCCGAGGCTTTGGGGTCCTTCGTTCCTGTGCTGGCGAATAGGAGACGCTGCGGCCGTGCGCCAAGGTTCTCCAGCCGCTGCCAACGATCGGAATCGAGCACATCGCGATAGGCCTTGTAAGTCTGGGCTCCGACCGCAGGGCCAATCTTGTCGCGCAATTCGCCGGGAACCTTGTCCATGGTCGCTTTGTCCCAGCGGCTAACGAACAGTGATGCTACGGAACGAACGTCAGCGCTGAGGCCTGCTTCAACCCGCCGCTCCAGCCCTCGCATATATGCCTCGACTGCGCCGCGGTAATGATCGCGGCTGAACAGCAAGGTCACATTCACCGAAACTCCGGCGAAGATCGCCTCTTCGATGGCGGTGCGCCCTTCGGTTGTACCGGGAATCTTGATAAACAGGTTTGGACGCGCGGCCTTCTGGTGCAACTGCTTCGCCACGGCCGCAGTCTTCACCGCGTCATACGCTAGAAGCGGCGAGACCTCCAGCGAAACCCAGCCATCCACTGTCGCTGTCCGCTGATGAATATTCGCGAACAAATCCGCCGCCCGCCGCAAATCGTCAATTGCCATCTCGAAGAAGGCATCTTCCACTGTTTTCCCGGACGACATCAGCTTTGCCATGTCTTCGTCGTACGAGTTGCCGTGCGTCATGGCGTGATCAAAAATCGTCGGATTCGACGTGAGCCCGGTGACAGAGAGCTCGTCGATGTATTTCTTAAGCGTGCCGCTGTCGAGCAGCTGGCGAGTAATATTGTCGAGCCATAAACTCTGTCCGAGCTTATTCAATTGCTGTGTGGCTTTCATTTCACTGCCTCTTTTTTCTGCACCCATGAGCGCAATTCGATATCCAGCAGATCGGCGATGCGACGGATGCTGATGTCCGCAGGCCGATATTGTGCAATGGCCTTCTTGTCTCTTGCGTAGTGACCCTGCTGAACGAAAACGGTCGTGACCCTATCCTTCCAGATGTTCTTGATCGCCTCAAGGAGTCGTAATTTGTCGTCGACCATGACATAGTGACGCGCCGGATAGATGCTCTCCACGCATTCCAACTCCTGCTCTTTATGAATGAAGATGAGCACGTTACCGCCAACCGACTTCCATATTCCGGAACGTTCCACCTTGCGTGGCTGAAAAACGGCGTCCCCGTCTGACAAGATCACTGCCCTCCCCCACGTTTGAACGCGCTTCAAAACACCCAGAGCTCCCGGATAAAGGCGTTGGGGAAAAGGATATTCGATCACCCAATTCGCCATACGGAGAAAGCGTGGATCGTGCAACTTCTCCTGGCGATAGCGCTCGAGAGCGCCAAGATAATCCGCATATCCCAGCTGGTCGCGCAGCTCTTCGAAGATCGCCAGATAACGTTCCCGGGCTTCGCGACCGAAATCTCTCTCAATGTGCCGGAACAAGTCGCTCTGGAAGCGATCGTTATCCAGCAGCGTATTGTCGACGTCGAAGAGAAACACTAACTCCTTAACGCCATTTCGTGATCCGGCGCGCACCGAGGCCTTTGATTTTGCAGCTTTTTTCGCGCTCATTTAACTCCGGCTTGCAGCTTGCGAGCGGCTCTCTTCTGGCGCCGTTATGGGATTGACCCAGGGACCGTCCGCTCCAATCAACTGGGTGGCTTCATCCGGTCCCCACGTTCCCGGCTCGTAGGTATACACCGGAGTGACGTTATCGAGGATCGGTTGCACAATGCGCCACTGCGCTTCGACCAGATCCTGCCGCGCGAAAAGCTCGCCATTGCCACGCATCGCGTCGCCCAGCAGCCGTTGATACGGCGGCATCTCTGCTGCGGCGTGGCTCTTCAGGTTCAACTCAACATCCTGACCCACCATGCGCTCTCCCGGAACTTTCACCCGCACGCCAAGGCCGATGCTGATGTCGGGGCTGACTCGCATGCGCATATGCGAGGAGCGCACCGGAACGATTTCGTTGAATGTCTCGCGCGGCGGCCTTTTGAATTCGACCAACGCTTCCATGCAGGTGACCGGCATACATTTTCCCGCGCGGATATAAACCGGAACTCCAGCCCAGCGCCAAGTGTCGATGTAGAGTTTGATGGCGATGAAGGTTTCAACCGTGGAACCGGGAGCCACTCCCGCCACCTGCTTGTAGCCGTTGTATTGTCCACGAACTACGTCCTCGGGCTTCAAAGGCCGGACCGCTTTCAGCAGAGCTGCCTTCGAATCGCGCTCCGCCTCGTGATCTTCTCCGGTCGGCGGACCCATGGTGAGATTTCCGAGCACCTGCAGCATGTGGTTCTGCACCACATCGCGCAGCGCGCCAGTCTCGTCGTAGAACTTGCCGCGATCGCTGACTCCAAAGTTCTCCGCCATCGTGATTTGAATGCTCCGCACATATTCCCGGTTCCAGATCGGCTCAAAGACTGGATTGGCGAAGCGGGTATAGAGGATGTTCTGCACCGGCTCCTTCCCGAGATAGTGATCGATGCGATAGATGTTTTCTTCAGGAAAGAACTTGTGCAGAGTCCGATTCAACGCCTGTGCCGTCGGCAGGTTGTGGCCAAAAGGCTTTTCAATGACCACGCGCGCGTTATCGGCACAGCCGGATTTCGCGAGCCCCTCGGCCACTGTTCCGAATAGGCTGGGCGGCACGGCAAGATAGTGCAGAGGCGCTTTCGCATCGCCTAATTGTTTGCGCAGTTCGGTAAAGGTGGCAGCATCGGCATAATCGCCGTCGACATAATGCAGCAGGCTCACGAGCTTTTCAAACGGCCCCTGCTCCAGTCCGCCATGTTCTTCCAGGCTTTCTTTAGCACGCGCTTTCAGCTGATCGAGATTCCACCCGGCCTTGGCAACGCCGATGATCGGGACATTGAATCCCTCATCGCGAATCAGGTCTTGGAGCGATGGAAAAATCTGCTTATAAGCGAGATCGCCAGTCGCTCCGAAAAATACAAACGCATCCGACATTCCGTTCGACATGTTTGGTAGGCTCCGCCCCGCGTTTACTGCTTCGAATTCGCTATCGCTTGCTTTGCCGCCGAGACTACATGCTCGACGGTGAAGCCAAAGTGCTCCATGACGACCTTCATCGGCGCCGACATGCCGAATGTATGCATCCCCAGCACCACACCAGTACGGCCGGCATAACGTTCCCAGCCGATTTGTGACGCCTCTTCGACGGTGACGCGCGCTCCAATCGCTGGCGGCAGCACACTATCACGGTAAGCCTGATCCTGTTCGTCGAACAACGCCCAGCAGGGCATGCTGACCACACGCGTCTTAATGCCTTGCGCGGTGAGTTGCTCCCGGGCCTGGACGCACAGTCCGACCTCGCTGCCACAACCGATGAGGATGACATCGGGTTTGCCATCGGGCGCGTCGATCATGACGTAGGCGCCTTTGGCGAGCCCACTGGCCGCCGAAAATTTCGTACGGTCGTAAATCGGGAGAGCTTGCCGGCTGCAGATGATCTCGCAGGGATGGTCCTTGATCGAGAGCGCAATGCGATAGGCTTCGGTCATTTCATTCGCATCGGCCGGGCGAATCACCAGCATTCCAGGGACCGCGCGCAGCGAAACGAGTTGCTCGATCGGCTGATGCGTCGGACCGTCCTCGCCCAGGCTGATGGTGTCGTGCGTCCAGACATGCAAGGCCGGAATTTCCATCAAAGACGACAAACGAATCGCGCCCCGGGCGTAATCGGTGAAGATCAGAAATCCTGAACCGAACGCGCGCAGGCCGGTAAGCACCATGCCATTTACGATGGCGCACATCGCGTGCTCGCGAATACCGAAGTGGAAGTTGCGGCCCTTGTAATTTCCCAACTCGCCTTTGGCCTGAAAGTCGCCGGCGAACTCGAACTCCAACCGGGTCTTGGTGCTGGGATACAGATCGGCGGCGCCACCCATCAGCCAGTTAATCTTCTGGGCCATCGCATTCAGCACTTTGCCGGACGCGTCGCGCGTTGACATGCCACTCGCGCTCGGCGGAAATGTCGGCAAAGCCTTTTCCCATCCTGCCGGCAGATTGCGTGTCTTCATGTTTTCGACATCCGCCGCCAGATCGGGATATTGCGCCTTGTAGCGTGCGAACATCCCATCCCACTCCTTCGACAGCGTAGCGCCACGCGCGCCCATGCCCGAAGCGAAGTGCTCGCGTACGCCGGTCGGAACAACGAAGGACTCATCCGGTGAGAAGCCGAAGAACTCTTTCGTCAACCGCACCTCTTCTGGGCCAAGCGGCTCACCGTGAGCTGCTGAAGTGTCCTGCTTATGCGGAGCGCCATAGCCGATGTGGCTGTGCACGATCATCATCGTCGGCCGGTCGGTGGTTTCGTGGAAGCGCTTGAGAGCGCGCTCGACCAATTCAATGTCATTCGGATCGCTGACCCGGGTTACCTCCCAGCCATACGCCATGAAGCGCGTTGCCACATCTTCCGTAAATGCCAGGTCGGTGTGACCTTCGATCGTCACGTGATTGCAGTCATAGATCCAGCACAGGTTCGACAGTTTGAGATGGCCGGCAAGCGACGCAGCCTCGCTGGAAATGCCTTCCATCAGGCAGCCATCGCCACAAAGCGCATATGTATTGAAGTCGAACAAATCGTAGCCCGGGCGGTTGTAGTTTGCCGCCAGCCATTGGCCGGCAATCGCCATTCCGACGCTGTCGGAAAGACCCTGCCCGAGCGGACCGGTTGTGGCTTCCACCCCCGTCGTCCAGCCGTACTCCGGATGCCCCGGACAGCGACTCCCCGCCTGGCGAAATGTCTTGATGTCGTCGAGCGTGACCGCAAGGCGATCCTTCTCGGTATAGCTAGCGTTCTCCGCTTTGATACCCGCCAGGTGAATCAGCGCATAGAGCAGCATCGAAGCGTGGCCCGCGGAGAGAACAAAGCGGTCGCGGTTGGGCCACCACGGTTGCTGCGGATCGTAGCGGAGGACCTTCTGCCACAGCGCATAGGCGGTGGGAGCTGCTCCCAGTGGCGTGCCCGGATGACCGGAATTGGCTTTCTGTACGCCATCAATCGCGAGAGTGCGGATGGTGTTGATCGCCAGTTGATCGATATCAGTGCGAGTATCTTCCTTTGCTTGTTGCGGAATCATAGGCCGACCTCGTTACCTAGCGCTCATAGCAAAATTGTCATCTTCTTGCTGAACCGAAATAAACAGCAAACGTTTCGTTGACGTGCCGCTGGGAGAGAAAGTTGAGCTGTGCTGCAGTGGCTCAGAACGAAAGTGCCGCACATTCTATCCCAAACGAGGCAAGAATAAAAATACATTTCTACACCCACATTGTGGGATATCTAGGCAGGAGGATCAGCGAGCAGGAAGCTTCACCGGCTCGCCCCGGTCCACCCGCTGGAGAAAGGAAATACCTTGCCGCTCGGCCCAGCGTCCATCGTACCCATTGGCATCTGCCAGAAAAGCACAGTGGCCCCCGCGAGCGGTCTCGATATAGGTAATGTTCGAATTTCGGAGCAGCTTTTCGCGCGTCTGTGGCGACACGCGAATAAACGGATCGTCGAGAGAATGCAAGATCAACGTTGGTACTGCAATGCCATCCACCACGCGCGCGGCTGCAGCTCGCGTGTAATAGTCCTGGGCATCACGAAATCCCGAGTAGCGGGCCGTAATCTGATCGTCAAAATCGCGCAGGCTGCGCATGCCACGCAAATGGCGGACATCATAGCGTTCGGGATAAAGTGCCGCCTTGCGACGCATACGCCGACGCAACCCCTGCAGGAATTTCCACTCATAGATACGGTTCGCCGGATTGTGCAAAGCGTCCGCCGAGGGCGCCAAATCCATGGCCGGCGAAACTCCCACTCCGGCCTTCACCTCCGGGGGCGCTTCGCCTCCCCACTCCCCTAGCAGCTTCAGGACAAGGTTGCCGCCCATCGAATAGCCCACCAATGCCAGCTTCTGCAGCCCATCCTCAGAGATCAGCGTTTTCGCGATAGCTCCAACGTCGGCCGACATACTCGAGTTGTAAAGAGTTGGCCCAAGATGTTCGGTGTCGCCGCAATTGCGCATGTTCATGCGGACCACGTTCATACCTGCCGCCCAGGCTTTACCGCCGGTGCCGATCACATACTGCGAATCGCTGGATCCTTCCAGTCCATGCACGATGACTACGGTCATCGCCGTCTCACGCTGCGCCTGCCAATGACACTGGCAAAGTACTTGCACACCCGGTTCGACGTTGAACAGTCGATCCTCGGCAGGAGGCAAAGCACTGTGGCGCGGCAGGAAGTTGCCCGCAATCGTCTGCGCGTGTCCGTTGATGAAAGGACGGCGCGGACGGAACGGCTCACCGAAGAAATCGTGCACGCGCGTCGCTCCGCCCGGCAAAGTATGCGGTGGCGCGGCGATACCTAAGGATGGATCGTTTGCGGCGATGAGAGGGAACTCCCTGTATCTATAATAGAGTCTCTGATGCCGTGCCCGGTTCGCTCAATCGGAGCAAAGCTATTTTGTCAGAGCTGGAGCTATTGATGCCGATCTTCGAATACCGTTGCGAATCTTGTGGACACAAATTTGAAACCATCGTCTTTGGCGAGCAGACCCCGCAGTGCCCTAAGTGCCATACCGAGAAGCTGGAGAAGCAGCTCTCAACCTTCGCCGTCAACGCGAAAAGCAGTTCCGCGTCGCCAGCCGCTGGATGTGGCCAGCCGAACTGCTGCATGATGAACGGTGGCGGCTGCGATATAAACTGATTTCCTGACCCGATTGCCGTCTAGCAAGCGCCGTATCACTTCATTTCGCTTTAAGCAATCGCTCACGGGCCTAGTAGTGCTCGGATTCCGGCCCCACCTAGGTTAAACCGAACTTGTCGCCAAAATTAGCTATTCCCATCCGGGTATATTTGCAGTACATTTTCGCTTCCGCTTAAATCGCGTTTCTTTGTTCTCCGCACTCGTCCGATAGCAGCCCTCGGCCGCATTGCCCGTTCCCAGGCAACTGTGAATGTGCATACGGGTTTGCATGGCCGCGAGTGCATTTGCCTTCCAACCGGAGACACGAATGCCACATTTGCGCCGTCAATTAACGTTTTTGCCCCTGATCGTTCTCTTCTGTCACGTATTAATAGTTCCCGCCGCCGCCCAAACACCACTGCGACTCAAAGGGGTGACCCCGTGCCGGTTGGTGGACACGCGTAACGGCCAACCAATTCAGGGCGGCACGGCGCAATCCTTTAACCTGCCCAGTCTGGCTCGGTCGGGAGGAGTTGGAGGTGCATGCGGATCGTTCGATCTTTCTTCGGCATTAGCTTATTCCCTTAATGTGACGTTGGTCTCAGGTGGGACGCGCGTGCGTTATCTGACGATCTGGCCAACCGGAGAGCCGCAGCCGGTCGTGTCCCTGATGAACTCGTTCGACGGTCGAACCAAGGCAAACGCCGCCATCGTCCCGGCCGGTAATGGTGGCGATGTCAACGTGTACGTCAGCGATACCACAAACATCCTGATCGACATCAACGCCTACTTCGCTTCGGCGGCCGACAGCTCCTCATTGGCGTTCTTTCCGCTCCCTCCGTGCCGAATTGTCGATACCCGAAGCAGTGGCGGACCCATTCCGGGCCATCAGGAACATGACTTCTCCATCCCTGGCAACTGCGGTATACCCTCCAATGCGCGAGCCTATTCGTTCAATATCACGGCGCTGCCGGCGGGACCGCTGGGCTACGTGACCGCCTGGCCGGCCGGCGAGCCGCAGCCAACAGTTTCCACTCTCAACGATTACACGGGCACATTTGTCGCGAATGCAGCCATCGTGCCGGCCGG
>Ga0070765_100001057_pt1 | contig 16489 bp, 14 predicted proteins | sample HubBroMetageWFT5_FD_71516 | JGI IMG/M metagenome (GOLD analysis project Ga0070765, IMG submission 71516) | Warmed and freeze-thawed soil microbial communities from the Hubbard Brook experimental Forest, New Hampshire - Hubbard Brook CCASE Soil... | ecosystem: Environmental > Terrestrial > Soil... | reverse complement strand
CGACCTTAATATTGATAATGCGGCAAGCGTTCAGTTCCAGCGCCTTGACTGCGGCGCGCGCGTGACAGATGGATTCGTCGAGACAAATCGCGGTACGAAGTTCCTGCTGCAGGCGGGAGTGATAGTAAATGTCGTCGTGCCACAACGGCTGTTCGATCATCAAAAGATTGAACTGGTCGAACTTGCGAAGGTGATCGAGTTCGTCCAGCGTGTACGCCGAGTTGGCGTCGCAACTGAGCACGATGTCCGGCCAACGCGAGCGGATGCGCTCGAGCACGTTTACATCCCAGCCCGGCTTCACTTTTACCTTGATGCGGCGATATCCGGCGGCGAGTTCGGTCTGAATCTTCTCCAACAATTGCTCGACGGAATCCTGAATGCCGATGGACACGCCGCAGGAAATTTCCCGCAGGGTTCCGCCAAGCAGCTTCCACAGAGGCGTCTGCTTCTCTTTGGCCTCTGCGTCCCACAGCGCATTCTCGACGGCGGCTTTGGCCATGTCGTGACCGCGCACTCTCGCCATGAGAGGCACACTGTCCCGCGCCTCTGACAGGGTGCGGCCCAACACAGCGGGTGCGAGGTAATGTTTGATCGTAGGCCAGGCGCTCTCCGTCCACTCGCTGTTGTAGAACGGGTCTTCGCCAGCCACACACTCGCCCCAACCATCGATGCCGTCGCAGTGAGCAGTTAGCAAGAGGATCTGGCGGCTGAAGGTGCGTTTGAAGCTCGTTTCGAAAAAGTGAACGAGCGGCATTTGAATTTCGCGGAGGGTGATGGCTTCAATTTTCATCGTGTCAAAATCCATTCACCAAATTTGTCGGTAAAGACGTAGCAAGCTGCATCTCTACAGAATTACTCCTAGCTTGCGGGGTACATCCACTTCTCCTCCCAGCGGCCCAGCAAAAACTTGCCATTGCCCTGCGGGTCGCGTTCGTAGCCTAGCACCGCCAGCCCGTCGGCGAATGCTTCCACAAATTGTTCTCGATTGTGATCCTGCAACTCTTTCGCCTGGCTACGAGTCGCCGGAGATGCCTTCCAATCGTAAATCTGAGCCGGAACGGAAATCGCGGTCAGGGTTTCGCTGCGCGGCTTCCTTCCCGCTTGCAGTAAGGTTTCGACTCGCTTCGACTTCAGCCACCATTCAGCCACCAAGCGGTCAGTGGGCAAGCCGCCTTGCAGCGGCGACGAGGTAATTCCGTACTGATTCACAGTGTAGTGGCGGGCGATGGCGCCCAACTTCTCGATATTAAGATAGGCATTCTTGATTTCCAGCGGATCAAAAGTCCACTCGATCAACTCGAAGCCGCGGGCAAGCGCGTCCTCGCGCTGGAACAACTTGATACGGCGGCCCAGTCCGGCATTTTGACGCTGCTTACGAACCGCCAGCATATGCGAATGCAAGTAGGAATGCCCTCCGCGAAAGCCCGGAATCGAAAGCGCAAATCCTGCCATTTCTTTTCCCTCGAACGCCGCGATCACCTGCCCGCCGACTTTCTCGGCCACCACGAACATTCGCAACGGCACCAGGTCGGCATCGGAAAAATTCCATACCTCTTTCTGCAGAGCGACGCAAGCTCGCATTTCGTCGAGTTGATGGCATTTGCGGATGACGGTCGAATCCGCGCTCACCTGGCGTCCTGCTCCCGTTGCTTGGCCCGTTGCCATAACGATTCCAGCTCTTCCATGGAGGCTTGCTCGAGGGTACGGCGCGAGATTCGCAACTGCTCCTCCATCCACTGAAAACGGCGCTTGAACTTGCGATTGGTTTTCTTTATTGCCGACTCCGGGTCCAGCGAAAGAAAGCGCGCGATGTTCACCAGCACGAAGAAAAGATCGCCGACTTCTTCTTCCAGCCGCCGGTGTAACTTTTCCGCGATCTGCTGCCGGCCGGCTCCGGCGATGCCTCGTCCTTGAGGCTGCGGGCCGGGTGGCGGAAACTCTTTGAGCTGCTCATTCAGCTCCTCTGTTTCCTCGCGGAGCTTTTCAAAAAGCCCCTCAATGCTGGTCCAGTCAAAGCCCGCGCGGGCCGCGCGCGAACTGAGCTTGCAAGCTTCGAGCAAAGCCGGCATAGCGGAGGAAACCCCGGCCAGGATGGATTCCGGCGGGCCATCGCCTGGCGCGGACTTTCCACCTTCTTCCAGCCGCTTTTTCTTCTCTTCCGCCTTGAGTGCTTCCCAGTTGCGCACCACTTCGGACGAGGTTTCGGCCTTCACGTCTCCGAAAACATGGGGATGGCGATCGACCAGCTTATCCGAAAGACGATCGATCACTTCGTCAATCGAAAACGTGTTTTCTTCTTTCGCCATCTGGGCATAGAACAGAACCTGCAGCAGCAGGTCGCCGAGTTCACCGGCGAGTTCGTTCCAGTCGCGATTGTCGATGGCTTCGAGGACTTCGTAAGTCTCTTCGACGGTATACGGCTTGATGGAATCGAAGGTCTGCTCGCGATCCCACGGGCATCCTCCGGGGCCACGCAGGCGGGCCATGATCGAAACTACGCGTTCGAAACGCTCTCCAGTAGTGGGCATGGGGCGCAATCACTGTAAATGACGGGCCTGTGCGGGGGCAATGACAGGCATCACGTAGCCCGGACACCTCGTCCGGGTAGGGTTCAACCTTGGCTCGCTTTGCTCGCACCCTGGACGAGGCGTCCGGGCCTTCGTATTTGTTTCAACACTAACGTTATCTTTCGTAGGCAGACGAAAATGGACGAGACTAGAAGCTGCTTCTGCCTATTCCAGAATTCATGGCTACGCATCTAAATCCGATCATGAACCCTCGACCTCCACTGGAGAAGGAGCATTTTCAGGTGATCGTAATTGGCGGCGGAATTAACGGAGTCGCCATCGCTCGCGAATGTGCGCGCGGAGGACGCCGCACCCTCCTGCTCGAGCAGCAAGATTTTTCCGCAGGCACCACCAGCCGCTCGACCCGAATCATTCATGGAGGGTTGCGCTATCTGGAGCACGGCGACATTGGCCAGGTGCGCGAGTCGTTGCGGGAGCGGGAGTGGCTGCTTCGACGGTATCCGCATCTGGTCCAACACCTGCAGTTCGTGGTGGCGTTGGGCGAGAAGACCCACCGCAGCGCGCTGGCGGTGCGTACCGGGTTATGGCTCTATCGGAAGATGGGACACGCGGGGCAAGGAGTCGATGGAAACCGCGCAGAACAAGACAAACTCGAGCGTTTGCTGGATGCGGGAAAGCGCTTTTCGCTCTTCAGCTTTGGCGATGCGCAGTGTGAATTTCCCGAGCGCCTGGTTGCAGAATGGCTGGTCGAGGCAATCGAGGCTGGAGCGGTGGCGCGCAATCACACCAAGGTACTGGCGGTGGAGATTCACCGTGGACGGGCTACGGGCGTGCGACTGCGAGATCAGCTTAGCGGGAAGGAAGAGCGCGTCCCCGCCACCTGCATCATTAATGCCACCGGACCATGGGCTGATGACATCTGCCAGACTTCGAACATTCAATCCCAGAACCCTCTGATCGGCGGAGTGCGGGGATCGCATATCGTGTTGCCCCAGTTCGCTGGCGCGCCCGAGGCCGCAGTTTACACGGAGGCCGTCGATGGGCGGCCGATTTTCGTCATCCCGTGGAACGAACAGATGCTGGTTGGAACGACCGAGGTTCCGAATCGCGGCGATCCCGCGCGGGCGCAACCTTCCGCCGACGAGATTGACTACCTGTTGCAATCTTTACTTCATTTATTTCCAAGCCTGCGAGTCTCCAGAAATGACATACGCTATGCTTTCGCCGGAATCCGGCCACTTCCCTTCTCGGGTAATAAAAGTCCATCGGCGGTGAGCCGGAAACATTATCTGCACGACCACACCGCGGAAGGCGCTGCGCAGATGATCTCGGTGATTGGAGGAAAGTTGACCACGGCGGGCAGCCTGGCGCGCGAGTGTGCGGCGAAGATTGGTGTGAAAGTTACCCCGCTTAGCCTCGCGATGGCTTCCCAGGACGTGGTTGATCCGACGCTGGAGCATTGGACAGTCGAGGTCGCCGAAGCGGGTGGGATCAGTGCTGACTCGGCGCGCGGAATTTTAGAATGGTACGGAAAGCGTGCCCTGGCCGTTGTCCAAGGAGTCCGCGCTCGCGCGGAAATGCGCACTCCACTGTGCCCGCATACTCGCCATATTGTGGCCGAGGCCGCGGATGCATTCAGCCATGAGTGTGCGGGCACGCTGGCGGATGTCCTGCTGCGGCGCGTACCTGTGGCACTGGGAGCGTGCTGGTCGCCATTGTGCAGCCGGGAAGCTGCAATGCGCATTGGCGCCGTCATGCGATGGAGCGAGGAGCGAGTGGCCCTGGAGTTGGAAGCATTCGAGAAAGAGCGAGATGGCTTTCTGCGGAATGCGTCTCAGTCAACGCTCGAAGCGAAGGCCTAGCAGGCTGCGGAAAAATCCGACTTATGCGAAGGTCTGCACCAACAATTCCGTCTTGTCCGAGATGATGCCGTCGACTCCCCATTCGGCAAGGCGCAGCATTGCCTTGCGTTCATTCACGGTCCACGTAAACAGCTTCCGGTGTGCACCGTGCACCTCCTCCACCAGTTCACGAGTGACCAGCGAGTAATGCGGAATCACGTACTCCGCCACGGTTTCGCGCCAGCAGGCAAGCTCTTCCGCTTTGTCAAAGATGATGCCAACCTGAATTCTCGCACTGCGGGTCTTCAATTCCATTACCACGTCGGGCAGGAAAGAAGAGACCACACAATCCTCTTCCATCCGGTATTCACGCAATAAGGTGAGCACCTTCGATTCCAAACCTTGCACCTTGAGTTCAATGTCGAGAAAGGCCCGCTGACCGTAGCGCCGCAGCACATCCTTGAGCAGTGGGAGCTGAAGTAATTGATCGGCAGTGGCCTCGCAGACGGTAATGCTGCCGACTTTCGGGTCGTGGCAAACCACCAATCGCCCATCGCCGGTCAGGCGTACGTCAAACTCAAAACCGCCGCAACCGTGTTTGAGAGCGAGATCGAAAGAGGCGGGGGTATTTTCAGGAACCGAGCTAGACGCACGTGCGCCGCGATGACCGAGTAGTAGGGGAAGATCGGACATCCGGCTGATTTTACGCTGGGATGTGCGACGGTGCGCACACAAAAGCACGTGAATGAAAAAAATCACAAAACTTTACATTTTAAGTAGAGATTCTTGGCGTTGGCTTCTTTAGAAATGCCGCTAGTCCAGATCGAAATCGCGAATGGGTTTGCCGGTATCGGGAGATTCTTTCGCCTTCCTGACCGCTTCCTGAAATTTCTTTTCCAGAAGATCTCCGGCGTGTTTCTGGGCTTCTACGGATTGGCGAAAGATGGATTCGCGGCGGCTGTCCTGATCTTTCATGGCTTTGGCAGCTGCCTCAAAATCATTGAACATCTTAGGCTTGACGGCTGCAGTATGGGCGATGACCCCTTTGGCTGTGGGATCGACCTTCAGGACCGCGCTACAGCAGGGGCACGTTATGTCAAAAGCCGAGGGATCCTCCGCCATACAGGAATCATAGCTCTCCTTGATCGAGAAACTCAATGGGGCTGAATTCGGATGGGGAAAATATGGAACACAGAGAGCATTTCCAAACATAGCAGCAGCACCGCAACTACGGTTACTGTAATCGCCAGGATCTCGCCGAAATTAAGGTTGCTGCGGCGGGGTTCGAACCGCCTGGCCACCAAGCCCAGAATATTCAGGGTCGCAAACCCGAACACCAGCACCCAGAGAAGGTTGTATACATTCTCCTTTTTACTGGAAACCTGTTCGGAAAACTGGACCCAGAAAAGAATCAAAGATTGCAGGCCAACCAGGCTTGGCTTCAACCAGGTGCGCGAGCTAATTCGTACCAGCGTGGTGCAAAGGGACTGGACCATAGTTCGGTGTGGTCGTGCCTCCGGTTACCCTGACGGGTTACGATATTACCCTGTTTGCCCCGCGAAAGTCAGCGTCAAAAGCTGGGTTACTCTCCGGCGTCCGGCCGCGCGCTGCTTTATAATAGAAGGATTCCGTACCCCCTCCGAGGCCGCCAGAGGACCCGCCACGCGAAAACCGGGCGTAGCGAGGCTTCCGGAGCAGGGGTGCTTTTACGGGTATGCCCTGACTGATGTCCACGGAAACTATTGTTGTTCGCGGTGCGCGAGTTCATAACCTCAAGAACATAGATTTTGAGATTCCGCACAACTCATTGACGGTGGTCACCGGAGTGTCGGGATCAGGCAAGTCTTCGCTTGCCTTCGACACAATTTACGCGGAGGGCCAGCGCCGCTACGTGGAATCGCTTTCCGCCTACGCCCGCCAGTTTCTGGAGCGGATCGAGAAGCCCGATGCCGACGTAATTGATGGAATCGCGCCCGCGGTGGCGATCCGGCAGAAGAACACGACGCGCAATCCCCGTTCGACCGTCGGCACGGCGACTGAAATCTACGATTATCTACGCCTGCTTTTCGCCCGGGTCGGCCGCACTTACTGCTTGCAGTGTGGCCAGCAGGTTAAGAAAGACACGGTGGACGAAGTCGCAGGCGCCGTGTTGAAGCTGGGCGAGGGCACTCGCCTGAACGTTCTGTTCCCGCTGCAGAGTGCGGCGCTGCAGGCTGCGAACGCGGCGGATGCTTCCGCTCCCACCGCGAAACGCAGAGGCAAGAAGAAGGCGAAGGCGGAGGCGAGTAATCTTCCTTCCCATCAGATTAAGAGCCGTCTGCTCGATCTGCGCACTCGTGGGTTCAATCGCCTCTATCAAAATGAACAGATCTTCGAGTTCTCGACCCCCGAGTCGCTGCTGAATGTTAACTTTGCAGAGCCCGTGTTCCTTCTGGTCGACCGCCTGGTGGTGTCGGCGGACGCCCGCGCCCGCATCGTGGATGCGGTTGAGATCAGTTATCGCGAGTCCGGCGAAGTCATTTTCGAAACTGCTGCGCGCGAGGGACAGGGTTCTGAGCGATTGCGTTTCTCCCAGCGCTTCGAATGCAAAGCCTGCAATATTCGCTACGAAGAACCCGAGCCACGATTGTTCTCCTTCAACAACCCCTACGGCGCCTGCCCACGCTGCCAGGGATTCGGAAACACGATTGACTTCGATCCCGAACTTGTAATTCCCGACCCATCGCTCACATTGAATCAGGGAGCCATCGAGCCCTGGACCAAGCCCAAATATCGGACTCTTTTTACCGACTTGAAGCGTTTCGCCCGCGAAGTCGACATTCCGATGGATGTGCCCTGGAACGAACTGGATCGCGAGCATCAGCAGCTGATTATCAATGGCGAAGACCGCTTTCCGGGGGTGCGTGGATTTTTTAATTATCTGGAACGGAAGAAATATAAACTTCACGTCCGCGTATTTTTGAGCCGCTACCGGGGATATTCCATCTGCTCCAACTGCAGCGGATTCCGCCTGCGGGTGGAAGCGCGGCAAGTGAAGATCAATGGCAAGAATATCTGCGACGTATGTTGCATGACGGTGGAAGCGGCATCGAAATTCTTCGAAGGGGTTGAACTGACGGAGCAGGAAGCCGGCATCGCCGAGAGGTTGCTGCAGGAGATTCGCGAGCGCCTGCGCTTTCTGAATGAAGTCGGGCTGGAATATTTGACTCTGGACCGGCTCGCGTCCACGTTGTCGGGCGGAGAAGCGCAGCGTATTCAACTGGCTACTTCTTTGGGGTCGCGCCTGGTGGGAACGCTGTATGTACTCGACGAACCCTCCATCGGGCTGCACAGCCGCGACACTCATCGCCTGATCAAGATCCTGCATAATCTGCGCGATCTGGGCAACACGATTCTGGTGGTCGAGCATGATCGCGACGTAATGCGGGCTTCCGACACCATTCTTGATCTCGGACCTGGCGCCGGAGAAAATGGCGGCAAGCTGATCGCGGCGGGAACCTACGAGCAGATTCAGAAAATGCCGGGTTCCCTGACCGGGCGTTATCTCTCGGAAGAGTTGCAAATCCAGATACCCAGCGTTCGCCGCAAGCCGGGACCGCAGCAAATCAAGATTTACGGGGCTCGAGCGCACAACCTGAAAAAGATCAACCTGGAGGTCCCGCTGCGAATGCTGGTTGCGATCACGGGCGTCTCTGGCTCTGGGAAGTCCACGCTTCTGCACGACGTGCTGTATCAGGCGCTGTCAGCGGCAAAGAAGCAGCCCAACAGTAGCCCTGCCGCTGCTTCGTCCTGGGACCGAATTGAGGGAGCGGAGTTCATCGATGAGGTTGTACTGGTGGATCAATCGCCCATCGGGCGCACTCCGCGCTCCAATCCGGTCACCTACATTAAAGCGTTCGACGGCATCCGCGATTTATTTGCTTCGCTGCCCGAGTCCAAGAAACGCGGCCTGACGGCTGGCCATTTCTCTTTCAACATTCCCGGCGGACGCTGCGAAACTTGCCAGGGCGACGGAACGGTAACGGTGGAAATGCAGTTTCTGGCTGACGTAGAACTCATCTGCGAAGAGTGCAAGGGTGCGCGCTACAAACCGCAAGTGTTGGAAGTTCGTTATCGCGGGAAAAATATCCACGAAGCATTGAATCTCACCATAAAGGAAGGGCTACAGTTTTTCGCCAACGCGCCTAAGATTGTGGATAAACTGCGCGTGCTGGAGGAAGTAGGCCTGGGTTATTTGCGGCTGGGGCAGTCGGCTACGACACTCTCCGGCGGCGAGGCGCAGCGGATGAAACTCGCGGCCCACCTGCAACCTGCGGCCCGCGAGGCCAGTCGATTGCGAAGTTCCGAGAACCAGCCCCGCCGGCGACAACACATCTTGTATATTTTTGATGAGCCGACCACGGGGCTGCACTTTGACGATATCAGCAAACTGCTCTCCGCCTTCCGCCGTCTAATTGATGCAGGGGGCTCGATCCTGGTGATCGAGCACAACCTCGAAGTCATTAAAACAGCAGATTGGGTGATCGATCTCGGTCCGGAAGGCGGCGAGCGTGGCGGCCACATTGTCGGCTCAGGCCCGCCCGAAGTTATCGCCAATCTTCCCCGGTCGTACACCGGTAAATTTCTGGCTGGCATATTGAATGGAAATGGATCGTCGCGGAATGGGTTGCCGGGAAATGGATCGTCGTCAAACGGATCGTCGCGGAACGGGGACAAATAAGCACGCCTCGATCACGCTGCTAGTTCTGGGGTTTTATCTCAGCGCGACGGTTCTTGCCCAGAACACCGGCCAAACCGTGCGGCATCACAAAGTAGTTGAGCAGGATCAGTCCTTTCCGCCTGAGCTTACGCAAGCCGAAAGCGCTATCGAGAAGCATGACTACGCAGCGGCCGAGCCGCTGCTAAACAAGGTGGTCGCTGCCGATCCCAGTAACTTTCAAGCCTGGTTTGATCTGGGATTTGTGTGCAACGGAATGGGAAACACTTCAGAGTCCATCGCTGCCTATCGCAAATCGGTGGCCGCCAAGCCCGACATCTTCGAGTCCAACTTGAATCTCGGACTCATGCTGGCGAAAACGGGCCAGCCCGACGCCGCACAATTTTTGCGTGCTGCAACTACGCTGAAGCCCACCGCCAATGTGGATGAAGGCCATGCGCGCGCCTGGTTATCTCTCGCTCACGTACTCGAGAACACGAAGCCGGAGGAGGCCATAGAAGCGTATAAGCAGGCCGCTGCCCTCGAGCCCAAAGATCCGGAGCCACATCTTTCTGCAGGCTTGCTGTTGGAAAAAGAAAACCACTTTGCCGAAGCAGAGCAGGAATACAAGCAAACTCTGGCCATTGATTCCAAATCCAGCGATGCATTAACCGGCTTGGCGAACATCGATATGCGCGGGCAGCGCTTTGCCGAGGCCGATCCGATTTTGCGCCAGATTATCGCAATGCATCCGGAGAATGTGCCCGCCCACATGCAACTCGCTCGTATCTTGTCCGTTCTCGGAAAGAATGACGAGGCCATCGCGGAACTGCTGGCGGCGGTGAAACTTGATCCGGGGAATGACAGCGCGCAGAGTGATCTCGCGAACCTGTATTTCAAGAGCAACAAATATGATCTGGCCGAGGCGCAGTACCGCTCTTTGCTGGCCGCTAATTCGAATGACCCTGAGCTGCATCATGACCTCGGCATAGTTTTCCTGAAGGAGCGAAAATTCTTAGACGCGGAGCAGGAACTTTTGATGGCAGTGAAACTCAAGCCTGACTTCGGCGCGGCCTATGGCGATTTAGCGGCAGCCGCGGTTGAGGACAAGAACTATGACCTCGCGATCAAAGCGGCGGATGCGCGTGCCAAGTTTCTGCCCGAGATTCCGGTGAGCTACTTTCTTCGCGCCAGCGCCTACGATCACTTGCGCAACTATAAAATGGCGGCGCAGAACTATCATCGCTTTCTCGAGGTCGCCAACGGAGAGTATCCTGATCAGGAGTGGCAGGCTCGCCATCGGCTGATTGCGATCGAGCCGAAAAAATAACGCTATGCGCCGGCAGACAACCATCGTTTCGATTCTCTTAGCGACGTCATTGCTCGCGTTCGCGTACAAAACCGAAACTTTGCAGGAACTGATGGCCCGGGCTGACTCTGCGCGGGTTGAGGATCGTCCCGCCTTGTGCGTCGAAGTCGCGGAACACCAACTCAAGTCAGCCGACGAGTTGTATACCGCCGGCAAGCCCGATGAAGCGCGCACTGCGGTGAAAGATGTAGTGAGGTATTCGGAAAAGGCGCATGACGCAGCCATCGAGTCCGGCAAAAAGGTTAAGAACACCGAGATCGCGTTTAGAAAGATGGCTGCCAAGCTGCGCGACATCAAGCGCAGCCTCAACTTTGACGATCAAGCGCCGGTGCAAGCCGCCGCGGATCGCCTAGAAAGCTTGCGCACCGAGCTTCTATCCCACATGTTTGGCAAGGGTAAATGATTTCCACCTCAGGCAAATTCGCAGCCTTGGCGTTAGCGATGTTGTTGCTCTCGACCTTGTGGGCGCAGCGTCGTCCCGATCCGCTCAACCCGCTCGAACAAGACCAACTGCGGGACGCCGCTCAGGAACCAAGTGAACGGCTTAAGCTGTACATCCAGTTCTCCCGCACCCGGCTGACTTCTCTCGAACAAGTTCGCTCCGATCCCAAAGTCACTGATCGGGCTGAACAAACCCGCGACCGGTTGCAGGACTTTCTGGATGTCTACGATGAGATGAACGATAACATCGATACTTTTGTCGAGCGCAAGGCGGATCTGCGAAAGCCTTTGAAAGCCGTCATTGAAGCGGATACAGAGTTTCAAGCTAAGCTACGGGCACTAAAGAGTTCGGCCGACGCCAATAAAAACGAGGTCCAGAAATATGATTTCCTGCTGACCAGCGTGCTGGACACCGTGGACAGCAGTGTTAAGGACCATCGGCAATTGCTGAGCGAACAAGAAGAAGCCTTCAGGCACAAGAAAAAATGAAAGCCTCGAACGGCAGCAGGCCATTGCTCTCTGCCTTCAAGATTTCCTCCATGCTAATCTAAGCGCAACGTGAAAGACGGGATCCTCCACATATTCCAGGAAGCCTATCATGAGCTGCGCCCGCGCGCGCCCGTGCCGCAGCTTGCGGTGGAATTCTTTGCCTTCGTGAACATCAACAACACCATCCGGTTGCGGGAGGGGAGAGTATTCGTTCGCCTTTCGGACTTGCTGGAAGGCGCTCCCGATCCGGTGTTGCGGGCGATCGCTCATATACTTCTGGCCAAGATGTATCGCAAACCCATCGACCGAGCGTACGCCGCGCGATATCGCCGCTACATCTCCGGCCAGGACATTGCGAGGAAAGCTCATCTCGTCCGCCAGATGCGCGGCCGCAAGCGGATCGCAAGCGCCCAGGGCCAAACCTATAACCTTGAAAATATCTTCGAAGAACTGAACCAGCGATTTTTTTATGGCTTGCTGGCTCGGCCGCGAATGACCTGGAGCCGCGAACACGCTCGCAACCGGCTGGGCCACTATGACCCGGCCCACAATACCATCGTCGTCAGTCGCGCCTTCGACCACCCGCGAGTTCCCTGCTACGCCGTGGAATACATCGTCTATCACGAAATGCTGCACCTGAAGCATCCCGTGAAACTGCGCGGGAGCCGCCGCTGCGTGCACTCCCTGGACTTTCAGGCAGAGGAAAGACTGTTTCCTCACCTGGAGCAGGCCAAAGCTTTTCTTAGACATCTGTAGTTGACCAAGAACGTGATTGAAATCACAATCACCGGTGATTTCGCGCGTTGACGCCGCCGAAGCCAAAAGACTATCCTAGATAATGAAATTGAAATTCATTTTCAATATCGCGACTCCAAAATAAAGGCTCTTTCTAGATGTTAGAAGCATTCATCGTAACTCTGCGAGAAGGCGTAGAAGCCGCCCTGATCGTCGGCATTACTCTGGCGTACCTTTCCAAGATCAATCGCCCAGAGCTGCGCAAGTCTGTCTATGCGGCGTTGACCTGTGCTTTCGTCGGCAGCCTCGGTGTCGCGGCCCTGCTTTCCCGCACCCACTTTAATCAGGATATTTTCGAAGGCTGGGTCATGCTGGCCGCCGCCTTCTTCGTCGTCACCATGATCATTTTCATGATGAAGACGGGCCGCAAAATGAAGGGCGAGATCGAGGGCAAAGTTGGGCTGCTGGCGGGCCGCAACGCCTGGTTCGGGCTCTTCGCGTTTGTGTTTTTAATGGTGCTGCGGGAGGGCGTCGAAACTGTTCTGATTCTCTCCGCCGTCTCCCTCAACTCCACCGAACTTCTCAGCTTCATGGGAACGTTTCTCGGAGTGGTTGCGGCAGTTGTGTTCGGAGTGATGTTCGTCAAGGGCAGCGTCCGCATCAATCTGCAAAAGTTTTTCCGCGTCACCACGGTGATTCTGTTCTTCGTGGCTGCGCAACTCGTGATCTCCGGCCTGCACGAACTCTCTGAAAACGGTGTGCTTCCTTCGTCGAAAACCGAGATGGCGATCATCGGTCCCATCGTGCGCAATGATCTTTTCTTTTTCATCACGATTCTCGCTCTGGCTGCGCTCATGGTGCTGTTCGAGGTCAAGCGCCGCGAAGCAGGAACGGTGTTCACATCTGCCGCTGAAAAACGCAAAGCCGTCTGGAGCGCCCGCCGCGAGCGCCTTTGGATGGCCTCCGTCTATGCCAGTTCGTTCGTATTTATTATTCTCGTGACCGCCGAGTTCATCTATACCAAAAGCGTGAGCGCGTTATCGCCCGCCACCGAAGTCACCTTTGTGAACGGCCAAATCAGTATTCCGCTCACCCAGGTTCAGGACGGCGATCTGCACCGCTTCTCGGCCCAGGAAAATGGCACCACCGTGCGCTTTTGGCTTTATCAGAAGCCAGACGGCAAAATTGCCACAGTTCTGGATGCCTGCGAAATCTGCGGCGCCGTGGGCTTCTACAAAGGACCGAACGGAGTCGTTTGCAAGAATTGCGCCGCTCCGATTAATCCGCAGTCGGTCGGAATGCCCGGCGGATGCAATCCCGTGCCGCTCAAGGCGCAAACTACCGCCGATGCCGTTATCATCCAGGAAGCGGATGTCGCGGCCAGAAGCCGCATGTTCCAGCCATAGCCATGTTCGGACGCCTGGTCTACGAATCGTTCCGGCGGCAAAAACGGCGCAAGCTGCTGGCCGGCATCGCGATCACTCTCGGCGTCGGTGTTGCCACCGCCATGATCGCCGTCGCCACCGACATTGGCGACAAGATCAGCCGCGAGCTCCGCAGCTATGGCGCGAACCTGATCGTAACTCCGCAGGAAGATACTCTTGACGTTCAAATCGATGGCGTGGATCTCAAGCCGCCAAGCGATGGCGCATACCTCAACGAGGCCGACCTGCCTAGAATCCGAGGTACGTTTTGGCATCACAATATTGTTGGCTTTGCTCCCATGCTGCCGGTAAGTGTCGCGGCGAATGGCGCTGACGCGAAAAATCTAACCTTGCTCGGAACCTACTTCTCGAAGCATCTGAAGTTCGGCAAAGAGGACTTTACAACCGGCGTACGCCTCACGCACCCCTGGTGGAAAGTGCAAGGCGCGTGGCCAGATGACAATTCCACCGACGTGTTGCTGGGCGAGAGCCTGGCCTCAAAGCTCGGCCGCAAAGCGGGAGACGAGATCATGATCGCGGGCCAATCCCATCGCGTCGCTGGCATTCTTTCGACGGGCGGCGCCGAAGACAATCAAATCGTCGCACCGCTGGCGCTGGCGCAACAAATTCTGGGCAAGCCCGGCGCCGTGCGCCGTCTCTACGTCAGCGCGCTCACAAAGCCTGAAGATGCGCTCGCTCGCCGCGATCCCAAGTCCATGAACCCGGAGATGTTCGATCGCTGGTATTGTTCGCCGTACGTGGCTTCCATTGCTTACCAACTGCAGGAAGCGATTCCGCATTCCCACGCCGAACAGATTCGCCAGATCGCTCAAAACGAAGGTACGGTTCTCTCGCGGATTAAAGGCCTAATGCTCTTAGTGACGCTCGCAGCTCTGTTCGCCTCCGCACTCGCCGTCTCGGCTGCCATGGCCACGGCCATTTTTGAACGACGCAGCGAAGTAGGTCTGATGAAGGCTCTCGGCGCGGGCAATATTTCCGTTGCGGCGTTGTTCTTCGCAGAAGCCTTGCTGCTGGCGCTGATCGGTGGCGTTCTGGGTTTCGCCGGGGGCGCTCTGCTGGCCCGTCAGATCGGCCGCTCCATTTTCGATTCCCAAATCACCATTGAGCCCGTTCTTTTCCCTGTGATTCTCGCCATCGCCGTGATCGTGACCTTCGCGGGCAGCGCCATGGCGATTCGCCGTGCGGTGAAGTTTGATCCCGTCTACGCGCTGCGAGGTGAAGCGTGAGCTCGGATCTGATCAATCGCCGTGCCGCCAAGCCTCACACCTCAATGTTTCTGCGCATGCTGATGCGCGCCGCCGTGCTCCGCCGCGGACGCGCTGCCTCTGCCCTCCTGGCCATGGTCGTCGCCGCCGCGGTCGCCACCGCCATGCTCAATCTCTACGTCGACGTGCAAGCCAAGCTGCGCAAGGAGTTTCGCAACTACGGCGCAAACATCGTGGTGGTCGCAAAAGATGACAAGGCACTTCCCGCCGACGCTCTCAGCAAGGTGCAGTCCGCAATCGCCGGACACGGTTTCGCCGTACCCTTCGCCTACATCGTCGCCCGCACTTCCGACGGCCAGCCCGTCGTCGTCGCCGGGACTAATCTCGATCAAGTCCGCAAACTGGATAGCTGGTGGTCGGTCACTTCATGGCCCAATGCCTCGCAGGATGCGCTGGTCGGCACCCGCGCAGCCGCCGTGGTAAGCCCGCAAGGAAAGCCTTTTGACCTCAGCTTCCAGCTACGCGCCATTCATCTCAACCCCGCAGGAATCCTGCGAACCGGGGCCTCGGAAGACAGCCGTGTTTATCTTTCGTTGCAGGACTTTGAAAGCTGGACGGGTGTGCAACCTTCGACCATAGAAATTGCGGCCTCTGGATCATCCGACGAAATAGACTCTTTGGTGCAAAAGTTATCGCAATCCCTTCCCGCTACGGAGGTCCGCCCCATCCGTCAAATCATGGAAGGTGAAGCGCGCGTGCTGGGGAAAACTCGTGCCACGCTAGCCGCAGCCGCCGCCCTCATCATCGCGACTGCCGCTCTTTGTGTACTCTCTACGTTGATCGGATGGGTTTTTGACCGCCGCCGCGATTTTGCCATCATGAAGGCTTTAGGCGCGTCCGAAGGGCTGATCAGCGGGTTCTTCGCCGCCGAAGCCGCCGCCTTGGGCGCAGTCGGAGCTCTCGTCGGATTCGGCGTCGGCGTCGGAGTTGCCGCCTGGATCGGCCGCGTAAACTTCCATGCGCCGGTTGTGCCGCGCTTCAACGTCTTGCCTATCGTCTTCGTGGGCAGCATCGCTGTAGCCTTGATCTCGGCCGTGCTGCCGATTTTTCTGCTGCGGCGCGTGCAACCCGCTATGATCTTGAGGGGGGAGTGAGATGATCAAGCTGAAAAACGTCAGCCGCGGATATCCTGCCCGAGCCGAGGCCAAGGGTGGCGTCATCCGCGCCCTCGACGATTTCTCCCTCAACGTCGACCCCGGGGAATGGATCGCAATCATGGGCCCGAGTGGCTCCGGCAAATCGACATTGGTGAACCTTATCGGCTGTCTCGATCGTCCAAGCTCAGGCGAGATTTGGCTCGATGGCGAAGATGTAGCCAACATTTCTGCGAGTGAACTGAATCGAGTGCGCGCTGAAAAAATCGGCTTCGTGTTCCAGCAGTTCCATCTGATTCCCTACCTCACCGCGCTCGAAAACGTCATGCTGGCCCAGTACTTTCACAGCATGACGGATGAACAGGAGGCGCTCGAAGCGCTGCAGCGCGTGGGGTTGAAAGAGCGCGCTCACCACGTTCCCTCGCAGCTCTCTGGCGGCGAGCAACAACGAGTTTGTATCGCGCGTGCCTTGATTAACGACCCCAAAATCGTTCTCGCCGATGAGCCTACGGGAAATCTCGATGCCGTGAACGAAGAGATTGTCCTCCGCCTGCTACGCGAGCTTCACCAGCAAGGACGCACCATC
>Ga0070765_100001056_pt1 | contig 16500 bp, 19 predicted proteins | sample HubBroMetageWFT5_FD_71516 | JGI IMG/M metagenome (GOLD analysis project Ga0070765, IMG submission 71516) | Warmed and freeze-thawed soil microbial communities from the Hubbard Brook experimental Forest, New Hampshire - Hubbard Brook CCASE Soil... | ecosystem: Environmental > Terrestrial > Soil... | reverse complement strand
AAGCCGGAAAAGAAGAAGTAACGCTTTTCCGTTCGCCTTGCGCGGCAAACTATGCGGCTCATTGTTGGCCTTGGCAATCCCGGCCCGGAGTATCAATGGACACCGCATAACCTCGGTTTCCTTGCGGTGGATGAAATCGCCAACCGCACGGGAATTCGGGTCGAGCGGCCGGAGGCAAGAGCCCTAGTGGGGCTTGGCAAAGTCGCCGGTCACGATGTGGTTCTGGCGAAACCGCTGACATTCATGAATCTCAGCGGATTCTCGGTTCGCGATTTGCTGGCGAAGTACGAACTCGAGCGAGCCGAATTGTTGGTGATGTTCGACGAGCGCGATTTGCCTTGGGGCATGATTCGCATCGGAGAGCGCGGCAGCCCGGGAACGCATAACGGTGCGAAGTCGGTCACCAGTGCGCTCGGCACCCAGGAGTTTGCCAGGCTTCGCTTGGGATGCGGTCCGGACCACCCGGTGGGAGATTTGGCCGAATACGTTCTTCGGCCAATGAAGAAAGCGCAGCTGGAAGTTGCCTCTGAGATGGTGGTAACGGCCGGCGACGCGGTGGAAATGATTCTGACGCAGGGAATTGCCGCCGCGATGAACAAGTACAACCGGCGTATTTCGCCGCCGGAAGAGCCACCAGAGTAGTCGAAGTTAAGGATTTTCCCGGGCCATGCGCCCGGTAAGGTAAGAAACGAGGTCATCATGGAAGAGCGTTTGTACGATTTGATTTTCATCGCCCGCCCGGCGACGCCGGAAGACGAAGTCAAGAAAGTGCTCACGACCATCGAGCACGCTTGCACCGAAAAGGGCGCCAAGATCGAAAAGACCGAGTATTGGGGCACGCGCAAGCTGGCCTACAAGGTCATGAAGCACCGTGAAGGCATTTACATCTATCAGCAGTTGCGCACCGTCAACCCGGAACTGGTGCATGAAATCGAGCGCCGCCTCGGCGTGCTGGACTCGGTCATTAAGTACCAGACCGTGCGCCTGGACGAAGACCTCAAGCGCCAGAAGAAACTTACGCACAAGCGCGAGTTGCGTGCGGCTCGTCGTCCGCGCCGCGCCACCGCCCCTGCTTCGGCACCTGCCGCGCCTCCTGCTCCTTCTGCGCCGGAAGCCGCTCCTGCGAGCTAGAAGGTTGGACGATTTCGCTCCGGTGCTTCGATACGCGCCGGAAAAGCAGTTTCATGAATTACTGGACTTCGTCTCTCAGGAGCGAAGCCATATCGGAAAGGTAGGAAGGTATGTCAGAGGAACAGAAACAGGCGGCCCCCGCTCCGGCGCCCTCGGCGCCACGCGAAGGTGGTCACACCGGTGGGGGACACTCCAGCGGCGGCCACTCCGGAGGCGGCGGTGGTGGACGCCGAGAAGGTGGTCCAGGCGGTGGTGGCGGTGGACGCCGTGAAGGCGGCGGTCCCGGCGGACCGGGCGGAGGTCCAGGTGGACCGCGCCGCGGCAAGCGCCAATATTTCCGCAAAAAGAAAGTTTGCAAGTTCTGCGTCGAGAAGATGGACCTGATCGACTACAAGCGTGCCGACATTCTTTCGCAATTTGTCCAGGAACGCGGCAAGATTCTTCCGCGCCGCATGACTGGCGTTTGCTCGCGCCATCAGCGCTGGCTGGGCGTCGCCATCAAACGCGCACGCAACATCGCTCTGCTGCCGTTCGCAGGCAGCGCCGCCGGCACCCAGGCACCGCGCGCCGTTGAAGCGCCGAAACCGCAGGCGTAAAGGTTCAGCAGGGTTGTGTCGCGGCCGCTTTCTGAAGCGGGCGCATTTCGCAGGCGCGACTCGATTGGGTTCGTCGCAGCAGTTAGAACGGGAGGGCACGGCTTCAGTGGTGCCGTAAGGGCTCCGACTGATCGGGTTTAACCCGTGAGCAAAGACCTTAGAAGGGAACTAGGAGATTTTTATGCAGATTATTCTTCAAGAAGACGTAGAGAAACTCGGCCACCGCGGCGACGTGGTTGCCGTCAAACCCGGTTACGCCCGCAATTTCCTGCTGCCGAATCGCCTCGCTATCGAAGCGACGCCGGGCAACATGAAGGCGCTGGAACGCATTCGTGGCTCCCTGGCTAAGAAAACAGCCACGGAACTGGAAGCAGCGCAGAAACAATCCGGGCTACTAACGGGCGTTGAGCTCAAGTTCCACCGTAAGACTGGCGAAAACGACCAGATGTTCGGCAGTGTCACTACCGGCGACATCGCTGAAGGCCTGAAAGCCCAGGGCTTTGAGATCGACAAGCGCCAGATCCAGCTCAAGGAGCCGATCAAGTCACTCGGTGAATTCCCCGTCACCGTAAAAGTCTTCCGCGACGTAACCTCCGAGATTAAGGTCCACGTCGACAAAGAATAGTGCAAGCGGGTCAGTTCGAGTCGAAACCAGAGGGACGCATTCGATGCGTCCCTTTTTCATTTGCCGTCTGTCGCAAAGCGCTCCGCTACGGCCTCTACTTCTTCTGCTTTCCATTGCGACTCGGAATAATTCGTAAGCAACGCGATCACGACGTGCGACTCGGGATACACGACGAGCTGCGACGTTCCGCCCACTGCTCCGCCGGAATGCGCGTGCACCGTTTTACCGCTCGGCGATTTGCCTATACCCCAGCCGATTCCGTAGCCCGTCTCTTCCCCCGCGCTGGTCTTTTGCGAGGTAAACATGGTTTTCAGCGATTCGGCTTTCAAGAATCCCGGCTGCAGCAGCGTCGAGCCAAATCGCACCAGGTCTTCCGCGGTAGACAAGAATCCTCCTCCGCCCCATTTATAGCTGTTGTCGACGTAGGGCGCGTTTTCTGGCCCGCCATCCTTGGCTTTTTCGTAGAACCGCGAGCGCTGCTCCACGATGAGGGTGTTTTGGTCCGGCGTGGTGTGCACCAAACCCATCGGTGTGAACACGCGCTGCTGCATATACGCCAGAAAATTCTCGCCGGATGCCGATTCGATCACTGCGCTCAAAAGGTTGAATCCGTAACTCGAATAATTGAACTTCGTTCCTGGCGGCGATACCAGCGGGTCGTCTTGAAAGATCTTCAGGCCCTCGGTCACGCTCGCGTAGTGCTTCTGAATCAGGAATTCATCGCCCTTGTAGTGCCGGATTCCCGCCAGATGTCCGGCCACCATGCGAACTGTGATCGGCGCTCCCTTGTCCGGAAACGACGGCACGTATTTCTGCACCGGCGCGTCCAGATCCACTTTGCCCGCTTCCACCAGTTCCATTAATCCCACCGCCGTTACCGGCTTCGAAATGCTGGCGATGCGGAATTTGGTCGTCGGCCACACCGGCACGCGTTCTTCCAGATCGGCGTAGCCAAATCCTTCGGAGTAAACAATCCTCCCGTCTACGGCGACGGCGAGAGCCAATCCGGGCGTTCCGCGCGCGATCCACTCCTTCGCCTGCCGGTCCGCATTTTCCCGCGCTGCCGCGTAACGGTCCTCGGCAACCGCTTGTGTAGTGCCAGCATTCGTTTGCGCCGCGCTTCTCGTTCCGTCGAACGCGGCAACGCAGCAGAGCGACAAAATCGCTCCACTCACGCTTCCAAATTTCTTTCTCTGGCCAGGTCGCGTCATCGTTGTCTCCCGATCATCATCTCCACGCGCATCATCACACATTCTCTCGAAAAGTTATTCACCGTTTTTCCTTCGCGATTCACAGCACTCCGATTGACGCGACACTTTGTTCCGCGCACAATCCACTCAGAACTTCGGCGCAGCGATCCATCCGCCGGGGAATTTTTCCGGACTTGCTTTTCGCGTAATCCATTTCTATAATAGCGAAACAAAAGCGAAGAAAGGTCGTTGCTTTAGCCATGCCTGTTGACACTTCCTTGGAGCGCGCCCTCCCCAATAACCTCGACGCAGAGCGTTCCATCCTCGGCGCCATTCTCATCGACAACAACGCGCTCAACGCCGCCATCGAAGCGCTCAAAGCCGAAGATTTCTTCCTTCCCCAGCATCGCCACGTGTTTAACCGCATGATTGCTCTGGGCGAATCGCAGCAGGCCATCGATCTCGTCACACTCACCGAAGAGCTTCACCGCAGCGGCGAACTGGAAGCCTCCGGCGGCGCGCCCTACCTCGCCTCGCTCGCCGATGGCATGCCGCGCGTCTCCAACGTCGAACACTACGCGCGCATCGTGAAGGAAAAGGCGCTCCTCCGCAGTCTGATCCACACCGCGCACAACATCCAGCAGCACGCCTTCGATGGTGAAGAAGGCGCCGACGCCATTCTCGACAGCGCCGAATCCAGTATCTTTGCGATCGCCGAGGACCGCGTTAAAGCCGGACTCATCTCCGTCAAAGATATCGTTCGCGACAATTTCGAACGTCTTGAAAAAATCTTCCGCGAAGGCAAAAGCGTTACCGGTATTTCCACCGGCTACGGCGAACTCGACAAACTTCTATCCGGTCTTCAGCCTTCCGAACTCATCATCCTTGCCGCGCGCCCTTCGCAAGGAAAAACCGCACTTGCGCTGAATCTCGCCGAAAATATCGCCATCCGCGGCGGACTGCCCGTGGCGTTATTCAGCCTCGAAATGTCGAAAGAATCGCTGCTGCAGCGGTTGGTCGCTTCAGTGGCTCAGGTCGACGCGCACAAGTTTCGCTCTGGCCATCTAAGCCGTGAAGACTGGCGGCGTATGACCGAAGCTCTCGGCACCATTTCCTCTTCGCCTCTTTGGGTGGATGACGCAGGCTCGATCAGCGTTCTGGAAATCGGAGCCAAGGCCCGCCGGCTGAAAAAAGACAAGGGGCTTTCTCTGCTGATCGTGGACTACCTGCAGCTCATCACTGCTCGCGGCCGCTTCAACTCCCGCCAGGAAGAAGTCGCCAGTATCTCTCGCGGCCTCAAGGGGCTTGCTAAGGAACTGGGCATCCCGGTGCTCGTTCTCAGTCAGCTTACCCGTGCCCCGGAACGCGAAGAGCGCGGCCCGCAACTTTCCGACCTGCGCGAATCCGGCGCCATCGAACAGGACGCCGACGTCGTCATGTTCATCTATCGCCCGAATTTCTTCAATCTCAACGCCACCCCCGAAGAGCGCGACATGGCCGACATTCTCATCGCCAAGCAGCGTAACGGCCCAACCGACAAAGTGAAATTCGTGTTCCGCAGCCGGCTCACGCGTTTCGAAGAAGCCGCTCCCGACGCCTTCTCGCAATTCGGCGGCGGCGACGAAATGTAGACGTCCCTATCCGGTGCCTGAACCGATGCAATCCCCGTTACTCGCGGGTCATACGAGCCATAACGTATCGATCCGCTCTTGTTAACGAGGTTTATACTTTCCCCCTATATGAACCACAACATTTGCGGAGTTCTCGCTCTGGCATCCATCTGCCTGGCTGCCGGTAGCCCATGTTCCGCGAGCACAGGAGCTGCAACCGTACCCGAAGCGCTCGTTGCCCGTGCCCAAGCGCAACAGGACATTTGGATAGCTGAAACGCCTCCTCTCCTGATGCGGGCGGAAGTGGAGGTTCCTCGAACCAAGGGTGACGTAGCCCGGGGCCGATACGTCTACCATTGGTCTTCGCCTTCTCGTTGGAGAGAGGAGGTCCAATTCCCAAACTATAATCGGGTCCGCGTTCGCGATGAAAAAGGTGTCTGGCAGGAAAGCACCCTCGATTATCGACCGGAGATTATTTTTCAACTGGAGGACCTACTAGATTCCAAAGGCGTATTCAAAATAGGACCCAAGCAAACCCTTGGCAAATCGAAAGTCCATGAAAGGAACGGAGTCCGGGAAGCATGCACAGAGGTGAAGTGGCCTAATTCAACCGAGCGGATACTATGCTTTGATGAGGGGAGCGGCAGCCTGATCCGTATCGAGTACCCGAGACACGATCATGGGAACCCGCCCGCCATCTCTCGGATCGAATATTCTGCTTTTCAAAAGATTGGCGAGAAGTTGGTTCCTTTTGAAATCAAGGCATTCGATGATCGGAAAATCGTAGTTGCCGTCAAGATTCTCGAAATCACGGGAACCAAGGACGAAGACCCAGCACTCTTCCATCCACCGCCGAAATCAGAGTTTTGGGTGTACTGCAATTCCATGGCGGCTCCAGAATTGGTGAGTCGTGTTCAGCCCATATACCCCTCACGGTCGCGATCCAATCGTGAGATGGGGAGAGTGGTTCTTTACGCAGTGATTGAAACGGATGGCTCCCTCTCCCATATCGGGATCATTCACAGGGCAACACCCGACTTGGAAGCGGCGGCGGCCGAAGCCGTACGGCAGTGGCGCTACAAGCCGGCTGTCTGTGGCCCGACCCCCGCTCGATTGGAAACATCAATCCCCGTGGATTTTTGGCTAGAGGACTAGTCTCCGCTAGCAACGCTCTCCTACCCTCCGGCCGCGGCGCGCGCCGCAATGGGAGGGCCCAGTAATTCCATTCCGAATTTGCTGAATATCGGCAGCAACACCGACATGTCCGGCTCGGTCATCCCACGCATCGCGGCATCCACTTCCACGAAAAAATTCTCCACTCCAGCCGGCTGCGTGATGATTAGCAACTTAGCAGGCTTGTCGGTCACATTCTGAAATGTGTGCGCCGTCCCACGCGGAAGAAACGCGAAAGTTCCTGGCCCGGCGTGGAACTGTTTGCCATCCACCTCAAACAAGTATTCTCCTTCGAGCACATAGAAGGATTCGTCTTCGCGAGAGTGACGGTGCAGCGGCGGTCCAGCTTTCGGTGGGGTAATGCCCATCATGACCGTCAGTTGGCCCGCGGTGTCTCGACCGCCTAGCTTGAGCAGCACCTGATCTCCAAGAATGTCCAGCGGATTTTCCAGGCCACTCTCGCCGGGTTTCAGCAACACCATTTCCGCAGCATTCATGGTCATATCCTCGGTTGTTCTTCGAGTTCGAGACGGCTGTCGCGCGAAGGTCCACCTTCTCGAGCGACGGTAGAGTATCAGGAAATGGATAGCGCGACGGGTTTGTGACGAAGGCGATGGTTTTGACTCTCGCACACATCGTGTCTCTGTTACCACGCCCAGTCCGGCAGGCCATGCCTCGCTCCCTCGGTTGGAGTTGTATCTGTCTGCTGATAAAGGAGTTGCAGAACGCTCGGAAGAGGTCAAGGCCCATTCCTCTTGGCTTCACGATTGCATTGTCTGACCCTATTGTCATTCTCGCGCAGGCCGCTTTGGCTTTTGGGCGTGCGCGTAACGATGGCGTAAACTAGTTTTCTCGGATTTGGACAGGAAAGAAATGTCGCTCCGCAAAAAAGACCCGACAGATTTCATTGGTCGCCCCGTTTGGGCTGAGATCTCGCTCTCCGCGCTCACGCAAAACTTCCGCGCCATACGGGACTACGTTAATCCCTCCAGGGAATCGCGCAAATCCGCCCGAAAAGTTCTTTCCGTCGTCAAAGGCAACGGCTATGGCCACGGCGGCCCACAAGTCGCGAAAGCTCTCGAAAAAGCTGGCTCCGACTGGTTCGGTGTCGCCTCTGCCGGCGAAGGCATACAAATCCGCGAAAACAAGGTGCGCGCGCCAATCCTTGTCCTCGGTGGCTTCTGGCCCGGCGAAGAAAAAAATCTCGTCACTCACAATCTGACTCCCGCGATTCACCGCTGCGAACAACTTCAGCCGTTCAACGCAGCCGTTGCTCGTTACCAGAAGAAGCCGGCGCAAATTCATCTCAAGCTCGACACCGGCATGAACCGCCTCGGCATTTCGCCGAAAGACATCGACTGTTTCGCGCGCCAGCTTGCCAAATGCAAGCACCTGGAACTCGGTGGGGTCTTCACACACCTCGCGTCTTCTGAAGTTCTCACCGGTTCCGCCACTGGCAAACAAACCTGCCAGCAGATTGAACGCTTTAATCAAGCCGTTGATCGTCTCCGCGTCCTCGGCATCGATCCCGGAATTTTGCATCTCGCCAACAGCGCCGCCATCGCCGCGCGCCCGGATACCTGGGCGGACATGGTGCGTCCCGGCGCAATTCTCTACGGCTATCACCCGGGCTTCGATCCAGCGGATCGCCGCCACGAATTCGAATCCGCGCTTACTCTCACTCCGGTGATGAGTTTCCGGACCCGCATCATCAATCTTCGCTCGATTCCCGCCGGCGAAGGCGTGGGCTACAACGCTACCTGGCGCGCCGAACGCCCGTCGCGTGTAGCGGTCCTCGCTGCTGGTTATGGCGACGGCGTGCACCGTTCGCTCGGCAATCGCGGCAGCTTCGCCGTTCGCGGGCACCTCGCGCCCATTATCGGCATTATTTCCATGGATGTGGTGATGCTGGACGTCAGCAATGTTCCGGATGTGGAAATCGGCGACGTCGCCACACTTTACGGAGTCGATGGCGATCGCGTTTATCCTGCCAACGTCATCGCCCGCAGCCTCGGCACGGTTACTTCCGATCTTCTTTGCGCGGTCAGCCCGCGTGTTCAGCGTTTCTATCTTCCATAGCCTGGCTTGACTACCGGAAAATTACGGAGTATACAAATCATCTCGTTGTAAGCTCTGATGGGAAAGCTTGATGTCCCGGAGCGCCCCCGACTACCACCTCGGAGCAGAGAATCTTGTCGAGCTGTGAGGTTTGATGAGCCAATCCAGGTTCAACCACCGCCGCAAGGGGCAGTCTGAATCCGAAGCAAACCCCTCTGCGGCTACTCCATCTTCGTCTTCCGGCTCACGTTTCATCGGTCAGGAGTGGGATTATTGGGTCGTGCGTATAGCGCTGGTTAGCGCGACCGCCGTTCTCTGCTACACCGTTTCCCCGTTCGGCCTCCACGGACTCCCCGCCGCAGGTCTCGGCTTCTTCATTGCGATGATCATTCTCCTCGCTGAATTGCGGCTTCGTCGCGCGGAGATCAGCGGGCTTGTGGGGGGAGCGGTTGGTGCGGTCCTCGGTCTCCTCGCGGCCCTCCTCATTACCCTGGTGCTCTCCCGAACGTCTGAACCTGAACCCGATAAGTCCTTTTTCGAGGTTACTTCTCTGTTTGCGCTCGGTTATCTCGGACTCGTACTCGGCTCTCGCAGGGGTCCCGATTTTCGCCAGATTCCCCTGCCGGCTTCGGTCGAACTACCCGTAGCTGCCCCCAAATCCTCGCTGAAACTTCTGGATACTAGCGTTCTCATCGACGGGCGCATTGCGGACATTTGCGAAACCCATTTTCTCGATGGCACTCTGGCTGTTCCGCGATTCGTTCTCCACGAATTGCAGCTGGTTGCCGATTCCTCGGATTCTCTCAAACGTCAGCGTGGTCGCCGCGGTCTGGAAGTCTTGCAACGCATGCAGAAGCAGCCTGGGTTGGAAGTACAGATCCTGGAAGACGATATCAGCGGTGTGTCGGCGGTCGATCAGAAACTCGTGGAGTTAGCGCGCAATTTCGGCGCGAAGATTGTTACGAATGACTTCAATCTCAACAAGGTTTCGCGCGTTCAGGGCATTCCGGTTCTCAACATCAATGAACTCGCCAATGCGTTGAAGCCTGCCGTCCTTCCGGGCGAATCCATGCGCGTTCTAATTCTTCGCGAGGGCAAGGAGCCCACGCAGGGTGTCGCTTTTCTTGATGACGGCACCATGGTGGTTGTCGACGGCGCCCGTCGGCTGATCAATCGCACCGTGGACATCCTGGTCACTTCTGTCCACCAGACCCCCGCCGGCAAAATGATCTTCGGTCGGCTAGATGAAAAGCAGCACGAGCAGCCCAACACGCGCGCCGCTGCTGCCGTAGCGTCAGCGTCGTCTTCCTCGCGCGCCGATTCCGCATTCACCGACTCCGACGCGCCGTGATCTGCCCCACGTGATCGTCCAATGCTCTTGTTGATCTTTGAGTTTCTGTTCATAGGGAGCTGCGATTCTGGATTCAATATTCCGCGTTCGAATGTTTCGCATCGGACGGAAGAGCGCGCCTCTTGAAGGGAGTGCGTTCAACTACAGCAACTATCACAAAGTAAGAGCGGAGCACGGTTGGTCTGCGTGGCCGGTGTATCTAATGTGGACTCTCATAATTTGCGGCGTGGGGCTTCTCCTCATCGGTTTTTTCGTTCAGTTTGGCACGCGTCCACCAATCCGGACTTAACCCAACGCGGATGGGCGAGTCGGGTTCGCCGCGTGGCGTTTTTCTTCCCCCTGCCGTTGCGGTACACTCTTCCTTCTGTGCACCGCGCTTAAGCCCCAGGTTCGTCGCTTTCGCCGGAATGCCTTCTCAACATGACGCACATTACCGCCATTTTGCCCGCTGCAGGACTGGGCACGCGCATGGGCCACGAAACGCCCAAGCAGTTCCTGGAACTCGATGGCGTACCCATCGTCATACTGAGCCTTCGCCGCATCGCATCTTGCCACCTCATTTCCGAAATCATTCTCGCCACCCGTTCCGAAAACATCGAGCGCCTCACCGCTCGTATCCGCGAGGAAAAATTCAAGCAACCTGTCCGAGTTATTTCCGGCGGTGATTCCCGCCAGAGCTCCGTGCACGAGGCGCTAAAGCAAGTTTCACCCGAAACAAAATTTGTAGTTGTACACGACGCCGTGCGTCCCTTCGTCACGGTAGAACACATTACTCGCGTCATCGAGGAAGCGCGCCACTGCAAAGCTGCCATCCTCGCCATCCCCGCCATGGACACGGTAAAGGAAGTAAAACGCGGGAGTCTGCCCGAAGACGTCGCGCTGATAACCGCCACGATTCCACGGGAACGTCTGGTCCTCGCGCAAACACCGCAAGTCTTCGAAGTCTCTCTGTTGAAAGAAGCGTTCGCGCGCGCGGTGGAGGATGGCGTAAACGCCTCCGACGAAGCGGGTCTCGTCGAGCGCATAGGTCACGATGTCCACGTCGTTCACGGGTCCGAGAGCAATATCAAAATCACCAAGCCCTCGGACATGAACCTCGCCCGCTTCTACCTTCATGCTGAGCAACAGCCCGCCGAGCAGAAACACGCCGTGCAGAAAAAATCATGAGCTATCGTTGCGGGATCGGCTACGACCTCCATCGACTCGCCGAAGGCTGCAAACTGATTGTTGGCGGCATCGAACTTCCGTTCGACAAAGGCCCGGTCGGCCACTCCGACGGCGACGTTCTCGCGCATGCTCTATGTGATGCGCTCTTTGGTGCGGCCGGCCTCGGCGACATCGGTTCGCATTTCCCCGACACCGACCCCAAGTGGAAGGGAGCCAACAGCCTCCTCTTTCTCGAACACGCCCGCAAACTTCTGGAAGAAAAACATTTCGCAATCGAGCATGTCGACGCAGTCGTTATCACCGAAAAACCAAAGCTTGGCCCGCACTTCCCCAAAATGCGCGAAGCCCTCGCGAAATCCCTCGGCATCTCCCCAGAAAAGATCCACCTCAAAGCCAAAACCAACGAAGGCGTCGACGCCGTAGGCCGCGGCGAAGCCATTGCCTCCTACGTCGTCGCCACCCTCACCTCCATCTGACCTCTCGTATGTCAAGAGACACTACAAATGAACTTGAGGGTGCCCCATCCATCGCGCCGTTTGCGATGGGTGGGCTCCTACGATCGACCGCCGCTGAATCTCTTATCCTCGGTCTTACGGTTTTGGGGTCGAATCGCGTTCGGCGGATAGCTACCACGATCCCTCCACTGTCTGCCGCAAACGACGCGTCACTTAGGTTGGGATGACGGCAGAGGAAAAGCGACTACTACCTATCTGCGCTAGACTTCTCTCATGTCCGAGCCGGAATTCCCAACAACTGTTCAACCGAGCCCAAGCCCACTCTCCGCCTCGGATATCCTAGCCATTCTCCACGAACAAAGCTGGCTCACCGCGGATCCAACGCCCGAAATCACTGCCTGGTGCGAACGCGCCGCCGCTCTCTTCGCCCACTCCCCCACCGATCACGCCACGCTTACAGGGCTTCTACGAGCAGTCTTTTCTTACGATGCCGTACAAATCCTGCAGTCGCCAGAATCCCACTCCGTAATAGCTCGCGCCGGAGCTCGCGAGGTCATCCGCCACGTCGCGCTTTTCCTGCTCGATCCCGCCCCACTCTCCACAGATCGTTTTCGCGAAATTATCGAATTCCTCAAAACCAGCGTTGGCCTCCGCAGCCGCGACCTCTTCCATCCCTTACGCTTGGCGCTGACCGGCCGCGCCGGTGAAGGCGATCTCGACCGCATCATCCTCCTTCTCGATGAAGCCGCCACGCTCCCCTTCGCCGTCCCGGTAAAATCTGCGCGCACCCGCATCCTCGAATTCTGCACCGCTCTCGATTAAGCGGTGATCCACACGTCTCCGCGAACTCTGCAGCCCTCATTCTTTCCTCTGTGGTAAATCTTTTTCCGCCCGAAACTTTCAACTTTAAACTTTCAACTGTAAACTTCTTCCCCATGGATCGTTTCACCGGCATTCACGCCGTTCGCGAAGCCCTCGAAGCCGGTGCCGCCTTCGACCGCATCTTTATCGCCAAAGGCCGCCAGGACACGCGCGTCGAAGAAATTGTCCAGCTCGCCCGGCAGCGCAGCATTCCTGTTCGCTTCGAAGATCGCAGCCAACTGGATCGCCTCGCCAATACCCGTGACCATCAAGGCGTAATCGCCATGGCCGCTGCCCGCGCCGCCGCAACGCTGGAAGACATCCTCGCGCGCGCGAATCAATCCAAAGGCCAGATCGGTCTCGTCGTTTTACTCGATGGCGTGGAAGATCCTCACAACCTGGGCGCGGTCATCCGCACAGCGCTCGCCGCGGGCGCCCACGGCGTTGTAATACCCGAACGTCGCGCTGCGGGTCTCACCGACACCGTCGCGCGTGCCTCGGCAGGCGCACTGGCGCATCTTCCGGTGGCAAAGGTCACTAATCTCGCCCGGTCGATGGAAGAACTAAAGGAAGCCGGCTACTGGATTGTGGGTCTGGATGAAAAAGGGGAAAAAAGTTACACCGAGGTGGACTACACATCGCCCACTGCCATCGTCATGGGCGGCGAAGGCAACGGCCTGCACGAATTAACCCGTAAACGCTGCGATTTCGTGGTCTCCCTGCCAACAACGGGCCCAGTAAAATCCCTAAACGTTTCCGTAGCCACCGGCGTAGTTCTGTTCGAAGCCCTCCGCCAGCGCCACCACCCCAAAAAATAAGCCCGCCAGTAAAGCGAGCCTTCCCGATTCCTAATGTGGGGACCCCCTTCTGAGGCGGTCCGCTCTTGGGCTTTTCTGATCTCAGCCGTCGCGTCTTGCTTGCCTCCAGCTCCTACTTGTCGTACTTCATCAACGAAAACACATCCAACCCGCCCAACTTTTTCCGTCCACCCAAAAAGCTCAGCTCTACCGCAAACGCCGCCCCATCCACGACGCCACCGAGCGATCGCAGCAGCTCCACCGCCGCCGCAGCAGTCCCGCCCGTCGCCAGCAAGTCATCGCATAACAGCACTCGTTCGCCCTTGCCAACAGCATCCTCGTGAATTTCCAGCGTGTCCGTTCCGTACTCGAGCGCATACGAAATCTTTGCGGTTTTCGCCGGTAGCTTCTTCGGTTTGCGAATGGGAACAAATCCCGCGCCCAGCCGGTACGCCAGTGCCGGAGCAAAAATAAATCCGCGTGCTTCAATGCCAGCTACCAGATCGATCTTGTGGCCTTCGTAATGCTGGCAAAAACGGTCGATCAGCGCCGAAAATCCCTTCTTGTCCTTGAGTAATGTAGTCAAGTCATAAAACAAAATCCCGGGCTTGGGATAGTCTGGCACTTCGCGGATTAGTTTCTGCAAATCGTCCATTCCGTGGCTCCTCTTTACTCCGTGGACTCAATTCGAAAATCTTCGTCATATGCCGAATCCGCAGCGGTTGACTCTTCGCTCACGCCACTGACCCTCGCCATCATCGGCCCTTTTGCGAGCGCTTTGCGGAATTCGCTCAATTTCTCCGGAGCACCCATTGCAAGCACTTCCACATTTCCGTTCCGCAAGTTCCGTACGAACCCGCTCAATCCCAGCTTCCTCGCCATATACTCCACGAAATTGCGGTAGCCCACGCCCTGCACGCGCCCGGTAACCACGTATCTCCGTGCGATCTTCTCTGCATTCACAGTCCGACGATTTTACCAGACGCTCTGCATTCCATTCCAAGCTGCGCCAAGTATCGCGGCGTGAGTTACACTGGGTCCGATACCATCAGGTCGAAGATGGCACTGCAAATGAGAAAACGAAACGGGCGGCACGCGGCGGCCATCCCTGCATCCTATAAGCGAATGCCGACTCCGCCTCAACTTCTCGCTAACTCTCCACGCCTGTTTGTTGGCGTCTTGGCGCTTTCCGCGTTTCTCGGGTTTTCTTCTTTCGCAGTGAACGCGCAGGAAAACGGCCCAGGACCACTTGAACCGCCACCGGAGCATAAAATCACGCGAGTCACGGGCGGAATAGCCCTTCCGGAAGCACCGCCGTCCCTGCCACCTGCAGAAATTATCAAGACCTTCACGCAAAGAGAAGACTCCTTTGCCGCGGCCCGCCCGCAATATGCCTATCGCCGCACCATCCGCATTCAGGAGTTCGGCCTCGACGGCAAGCCGTCGGGTGAATATCTAGCGACCTCCGACGCCATCCGCTCCGCCGACGGCAAGATCTACGAGCGCGCCGTGGCTGCACCGAATTCCACTCTCGAGGCTCTTCAACTCGCTCCAGATGATGTTCAGGCGCTCCTTCGTATGCCGGCCTATCCCGTAACCACCAGCCAACTCTCCAAATACAACGTAACTTATCTCAACACCGAAATGGTTGACGAGGTCGATTGCTACATTTTCCAGGTCTCACCGAAAACACTGGACCGCCGAAATCCTCTGTTCGATGGCGTAATCTGGGTGGACCAAAAATATTTGGAAGTCGTAAAAACTTATGGGAAGTGGGTTACCGACCTTGGCGAATTTCATCCGTCGACGCTTCCTTTCACTACGTTTGAGACCTATCGGGAAAATGTCGATGGGAAATACTGGCTGCCGGACTATTCCCGCGCCGATGGCGCCGTGAAGCTCAAAGATCGCAACGTCCCTATCCGCGTAACCATCAAATGGACCAACTTCAAGCCATTCCCGCCGGCAGCCGCGCCAGCTAGCCCTGCGGATACAAACACTCCAGCCAAGCCGTAAGCATTCCTGTAGGGACCGCTTTCTGAGGCGGTCCGCCACTGCTCCATACTCCCCACGCATTCGCTATCCACGAAGATTCGGGGGCTATTCTCATTCACATCTGCCCGTTCTCCATCTTCTCCAACAATCTTGGCAACTCTTCTAAACTCTCCAGCAAAAACTCCGGCTCTGCTGCTCTCAGTCTCTTTTCCGTCGCAAACGGTCCCAGCACCGCAATCGCACGCACTCCTGCTGCCCGGGCCATCAGCAAATCCTCCGGCGTGTCTCCCACGTAAACGCAACGCTCCGCATCCATCTTCATCTGCCGAAGCGCCAGTAGCAGCGGTTCCGGGCGAGGTTTCTTTTCCGTGGTGTCTCCTCCGCAAACGTACGTCTCAAATACGTCGGTCAACTGAAATTCTCCCAGTTGCCGCGTCACCCTTTCCCGATCCCCGCTTGTAACCAAGCCGAGTCGATGCCGCTCCGCAAGTTGGTCCAAAATTCGTCGCGTTCCATTCATCAATTTCGAAGGATGCCTTGCGTAGTTAGTTCGCCAAGCGCGATCCGCATCGCCCCAGCGTTCCTCGGGAATCCCGGCCGCGCGGTATACGGCGTACCAGTCCGGCGAATAATTTTGCTCCAGTTCCGCCAGGCCCCACGCGAGTCCCAACTCCCGGAACATCGCCAGATACGCCTGCGAATCTGCGTGGTAGGAATCGATCAGCGTCCCATCCCAATCAAACAGAACCGCTTTTATTTTTTCCGGGGAGCTCACATGCGCAGAGTAGCACAGTGCCCAAGCTATCTCGCTTGGCGCAAAGCCATCGCTATCGTGCGGCTGCAAGGGCTATATAGAATTGCGCAGGGAAGGAAACTGCTCAGCGCAAACCCAAGCCGGGTACCCTCGTTTCAAACGGCCGAAAACCGCCCAGGAACGTTATCGTCCCGATCGAATGCGAAATCATCAAAACTCGCAGCAATCCCGTACCATCCGGGCATGTTTGCCGATTCCACCCGTCGCACACGCGCTTTGGAGGAAACCACCACATTCCCGTACCCCAGGGGCCGGCACACCAAAACGATATCCAGCTCAATCTCGCTTTCGATTGCAAGGACCTTCGGGCTGAGGAAAAACACGCCGGAAGAGCTAATGTCCCGCGTGACCAGCGAAACCGGATACTGCTCCATAATCCCACTCACGCTTCTTAGTTTCAGGGGCAGCTTCAGCGATGCCCGCGGGCACTCGCGATGCTCCAGGTGCACGCCAACTGCGTGTGTCGGTACCCGTACGAACCTACGTGGTTGCGGAGTCTTCAAAAGGGGCATTACTCGCAGGGCCGGGACCTTCCGGTACACTTCTTTCGGCTCTGAAATAGCGGGAACGGACGCGAGTGGCGTTGTAGTTGGTAGCGGAAGACTGTTCCAAGCTAGTGCCAGATTGTTCTGACTCATCTCACCCCTCAGAGAGATGGTCTGGGAACTAGAGTTTCT
>Ga0070765_100001055_pt1 | contig 16500 bp, 8 predicted proteins | sample HubBroMetageWFT5_FD_71516 | JGI IMG/M metagenome (GOLD analysis project Ga0070765, IMG submission 71516) | Warmed and freeze-thawed soil microbial communities from the Hubbard Brook experimental Forest, New Hampshire - Hubbard Brook CCASE Soil... | ecosystem: Environmental > Terrestrial > Soil... | reverse complement strand
CCGGGACAACCAAGTCCAATTGGAGTCGAGCCGATTATGTTTGAAGCGACCCACTAAACGCTCTGGACGGTTCAACGGACTAGCGCGATGGACAGAGACGCGAGAATGAAGTCCTGAACGATCAGAGGGTCCGTCTCTAGAACGATCGCTCCCGGCGGACTCGCCGTCGTTGCCGAATCCTTATCCCCAAACCTTCTTCGCGATACAACCCGTCCACCGATTGGGGTCGACCGGCATTCCTTCCCGCACCGGTCGCCGTCGGCCGGCGATAGCTAAACCCCATGCGCTTCGCGGCCTGCTCCTTCAAGCGCGATTGCAGTTCGCATCTCCCTCCGCTTTCTGCGCCCACTAACGCAGCTTGCGGAAAAAACTCGCGGCGTTGGAGTTTTGAAAAGGCACCTCTTCCTAGCCGCGCCCTTGCAAGGCCGCCGCCACCAATTTCGAAGGTGTTCCGCAAGCTGTAACGGCGCTCAGGATCGTGATGATGTGATCTTCACTTCCTCTCATTGCGGTTTCTTCTCGCTAAGGTTTGGAGAACTCACATTCCGAGTGGTCCAGCGCTGATGGTCGGAGAAACAAACGCGGAGTGAATTCGCCTGTCAGATCAGCCCAGAAAAGGTCATGCACCGATTCGGGAATAAGGACGCCGACCTCCGTAACGTAGCACGCGGTTACGCCCCCACCTATACTCCGAATCGAGACGGGTTACGCTGACCCAATTTTTCCGTATGGAGGGCCCCCGAATGCGCAACTTCTTCGCATTTTTCACCTTTGGTCTGCTGTGTGTCCTTGGAACTACTTCTCGGTCTCATGCACAAATCAATACTTTGCCAACGAGTAATCAGGCCGCTGCTGCGCCAATGGGTAGTCATCCTATAGCGCCTGCAAATTGGGCCTTTGACTGTATCTATTGGAGCGACGACTGCGGTTTGAACGGCTCGTGGACTCCAACGAAGTCGCGGCCAGGGACGGTGCGCCTGTGGCAGTCGGGGACCGAATGGGCCCTCCTCAACACTGGCGAGAACAGCTACGACTGGAAGTACTTGGACACGTGGCTTGACCTGATTTCGGAACACCAACCGAGTCAGGTCATCTACACGTTTGGCCTGGTTCCCTGCTGGATCTCCACTGCCAGTTGCGATGGCAAGGGGTGGGGCATGGGGCACAATTTTTCACCGGCGCCGCCAAGCGACCTTACATCGAACGGCAGCCCCGCGTTTGAGGAATATGTCAGAGCGTTGGTACAACATTGCTCTCCCTCCGGCCACTGCGTCAAGGACCACATCAAGTACTGGGAGATGTGGAACGAGGCCAACCTTTCAAATTTCTGGACCGGCACGCCAGAGCAATTGTATGACATGTTCAAGTCGGTAATTCCGATCATCCGCAACAACGTTCCGGGAGCAGTGATCTCGACTCCTCCGGTGTGCGGCGGCGATACCTCCTGGATGACGAACTGGTTGGCTCTGGAGAATACCAACGGCAGGCTTTCCGACTACTTCGGCATCCACATCTACATGAGAGACGATGCGCCCGAGACGCGAATGAGTATGCTTCGGAGCATGCTGAATGTAAAGAATAATAACGGATGGACCACGACCCCGTGGATGAATACCGAGACGGGCTATGACAACCTTACATTTAGCTGCTCTACCCAGTTCAGCGCCGAAGATTGCCGGGGGCAGCTGGTAAGATGGCACGTTCTGCAGTATGCATACCAGGGAGGCGCTGGCGGCGCATTCCTCGTAGGCTGGTATAAGTGGGACAGCATCACCAGCGACCAGGACCTTGATCCCTTTTACTATACGATGATGGAATGGCTGAGCGGTGCGACGTTCTCCGCATCATGCAGGAATCAGGGCACGGTGTGGAGTTGCCCGCTGACCCAGGCTGATGGCACGAAGTCACTGATTGTGTGGAATACTGCGGGGCGCAGCCACTACAAGCCAGCGACTGAGTACACACGTTACAAGAAATTCAACGCTTGGTTTGGCGGCGCGAACAAAACGGTGGCACCGGGAGAATCGATCGTAATTGGAGTCGTGCCGTTTATGTTTGAAGCCGGCACGTAAACCATTCCGTTCGAATCGCTGGACAGGGGTAGGAAACGCACACCGCGCTTCCTACCCCTGCAACTTTCCGGCGAAAACCGCTAGACTTTACTGCCTTCTGCGAGCGGCGCTTACTCCACGTGCTGGTAGACCCAATCCGACCTACTTTGATAGAACAGAAAATCGCCAAAGTAAATCGCCCTGACCTTGGTGTAGCCCACGGGCAGAGTCGAGGTCTGGAATACCGCCTGGCCGTTCTTCAGAGGCGTTTGCCCGATCTGCTCAAACGTGATCAGTTCTCCATCCGGCGGGGCAGGAGTAACCGTCGCAGTGAAGGTCACGGTCTGGCCCTGAGTGGACGGATTGGGCGACGAGGTAATGGTCGTGGTGGTGAATGTAGCGTTTGCGTTCACTTCGAACACAGTGCCATTTCCGTCGGTTCCGCCCTTGGAGGTCGTGCCATAGAGGTAGCCTGAGCTGTCCTGAATCAGACTGGCATCAGGCTGGTATCCGTTGGTGCCGGCGAAAGCCTGAAGAACCTTAAATTTGTAGCTGCCCTTGCCATTTGACACCAACTCGAAAACGTTTCCGTCGTTGTGTATGCCACCCTGCGTGGTAGTACCGTAGACGTTCCCTGCGGAATCGAGGATAACGCCAGCAAAAGGATGGTTGACGCTCGTCGCGCTAAAGCTGTACAGATTGGTCCTGGTGTATGTTCCGCCGGTTCCAAGGGTCAACTTGTAGACATTTCCGTTGCCACCACCCACGAGAGTTGTTCCATAAATATTCTCAGCGGTGTCGAGTACGACCGTTCCGTTGGGATTGGCGCCCGCACCGAAGGTATAGAGCACGGTCGGTTTCCAACCACCTTTGCCATTCGGCGACAGTTTGAACGCTGACTTAAAGTTGGTGCCAAAGATGTGTCCCGAGCCGTCCATGACCAATCCCGCGTAATTGCTCTTCATCTGATAGATCACGGTTTCGGTCCAACTGCCCCCGGACGGAGTCATTTGGAATACGGTTCCATTTCCCTGGCTGCCGCCGTTGTAAGTTGTGCCGTAGAGGTTGCCGGTCGAATCCATGATCAGGCCGTTTACGGGATTGGCGCCGTCAGTGCCGCTGGCAAAGCTGTGCAGGACGGTTTCCGTCCAGGTTGCTCCCGAAGGGCTAAGCTCGTAGACGACGCCATATCCATCGGTGCCGCCCGCGTATGCGGTTCCGTAAAGATTCCCTGAGCTGTCAAACGTCACGTAGGAGTACGTTGGATTTGCCCCGTCAGTGCCGCCAGTGAAACTGTAGAGCACGGTCTCGGTCCAGCCTCCGCTGCTCGGCGAAAGCTCAAATACGGTGCCATATCCCAGGCCGCCGCTATTCGTAGTCCCATACAGGTTGCCACCATGGAAAGTGAGCCTGGACTGGGGACCGGAGCCATCGGCGGTGCCGGCGAAGTTGTAAAGCACCGCTTCAGTTTGAGCTTGCGCTGGGCGGGCGGCAATCAGCAGCAGCGCGGAAAGCACAGCGAGCGTCATAACGCCGCGGAGGGTTGGGGTAACCCCTGGTGTCGACCGGAATCTCGGTCTGATGCCGGAAATGTTGACTCGACTTTTTGTAACAGCGTTTCTCTCTGCTGACGGCATTGTCTTCTCCTTATTTCCTTACAGTTTGTTGTAATCGCGTAAGGCCCTTACGCGCAGATGCTGTAGCAACTCCACATGAGCTTGTCAATTTGGTCCACTCACACTACAACCTTAGGAGCACGAGAATCGAATTCAGAATTGTGTACCGTACTTGCCGCGAAAAATACGCGTCTGCCATGTATGGCAGTTGCTGGCCGGCAGCGAGCAATTCGTCCAGCCAGTTTGACTCGTATTGTAGTACTGGCCCACACCGTAAAAAGTTAAACTGTCTGACGAGTCGATGACCGTGGCGGCATATTCGCCGAAACGGTCTACATTTTCTTGATCTCCCGCCCCTTGCACGATCAGAGTCGGTGTTCCGAACGTAGTGGCCGTCCAGGGGAGCACGTCAAAGTTAATTGCTGGGGTATTTTGAGTCTGGCACGTAGCGCAATACGCTCCGGAGCTGGTGTAGGTAATGCCGAGGTTGCCATTCTGGTCGAGGGCAGCACTGGGCATGAGATAGAACAGCACGCCATTAGGATCTTGCAAATCCGGAGGCCCGGCGGAACCACCGCTGTTGACCAGCACCGATACTCTTCCATTGACGACGCTGAGAATGTAATACCGGATACCCGTGCGCTGATTGCTCGCGCTTTCCATCACCACATGGGAAGCAGTCAAAAACTCGCCGTTAGGCCCTCCGGAGGTGGCGAGATGGTTGTAGGTCAACCGGTTGGCCATCCGGTCGCCCAACGAATCCAAACATGGCGTAGCAAAGTTGCCGCAGGTTCCCGAGCCATACCCCTTGATGTCGTTCGTGTTTGTGCTGGGTTCAGGAACACAGTAAGTGTTGGTTTCTCGATTCGCCTTCGATGTGTTGTAGCATCCCGGAGTGTAGGGGTTCACAGCAAGCAAAGCAGGCCCAGTGAGCCCTTTCGTCCCCCATGTGAACAGGGCGAGTTGATTCGACGTGCACGGCGTAGTCTGGCTGGTGCACCATTTCTGGCCCTTGTAGCCCTGCTGTGCATTGCTGGGGTTAACAATGGATAAGAAGTGCTCAGCCTCACCGCTGGGGGGGCCGGCCGCGCTGTCGATATCCGCAACATCGACCGAGTGGATAAGACTCGGTCCCTGCGTCGGCGCAACCAGGTAGCTGTAGCAGGTCATCGGATTGGATGTCTTGCCTTGCGCGATATCAGCGCGGTCCAATCGACAAGCCTCGAAGCCCGCTTCAGAATAGCCTTTGGTAGGATCCTCCAAATCAAAGGTAATGTAGAAGCCATTCGACCAAGTGCCGATTCTGGGCCAGTCCGGAAAGTAGTAATAGAAGGAACCCGTCGTGCAGTTCTGCGAACTCGGGAGACACGGGATCACCGTGCTCATCTTGAACTCATAGGCGTACCACTGAGTGGTGGAACTTGACAGGTCACTGTCAGAGCTTACAGCGATGCACCAGGCATATTCGTGGATGCCGTTACCATTTGTATAGATGACGCGTCGGCTCATTACGAATTCGTTATCCAGACGATCGTAGATGACTTGCACGTTTCCGGAAGAATAACCTTCGCATTCTGGTTGTGACGAACGGGACCACAGTCCTTCCACCCGGTGCGGCACAGCGGTAGTTCCACCTGTGAAGGTAAAGATGGGCAGGCCCGTTACTTTGTCAAAGGCCTGAACGTACTGATCGTTGACCCACTCCAGGACTTGCGCATTCTTACCGGTAACGGCTGGACCCACGGCGATGTTGTCATCGAGGTTGTAGTCATCCGTGTCGTAGAATTGATACTGGCCGCCGATGTTCTGTTGGGCGTCGATGCCTTCAATCTGGTCTGCAGTCCATGACCCTTGCGTGCAGGAAGATGATTGACAAATCGGGAACGGGGCGGCCGAAGTAAACTCCGCGACTTGTGCCGCGGTGTAGGGTCCAGCAATCGCGCCCTGCTGGCAGTCGCCGGAAGTGCAGGTTGCCGTGGCTGACGCTGACAACAACACGACACACAGGGCCCAAATCGCGCGGTCCATCATTCGGTTCATCATCCTCTTTGGTTCTTTGCCAAATCCTGACAATTCTACATCGGGGGTGCAGCAACCACTATACCACAGCTAAGTGTCTCATTGTCCTTTTTTAACAATGACTTACAGTGGGTTTGTGGAAACGCAAAAGCGCAAGTTTCTGCACATGTAAGCAAGACAATTGCCTAACAAGACTCGAATCTGCTGTGATCGATATTCTCGATCGTCGAGCACAGTCCGGAGTCGCGGTTTGGCTGTATTCCGTAGCGCGACTCTGTTGCTATTTTGCCTGACAAGTGGAAACTTTGAAATTACCGATTCTCGTGGTCCAGTTGATGGATTGCTTTATTTCGTTGTGAGCGAAGTACTCCGTCACGTACCAAAATGTGCACTCATCGACCGGGTCGACAGTCATGCTCGAATAGTCTCCCCAATGATTGGAGTCTTCCTCATCTCCGCCTCCGCTGTAAACCAGAAGCTCCTTAGGCTCCGATTGGTTGATCAGGTTCCACCACGAAGCCTTAATTCCCGGATGAGTCGAGCTGTTTGACACGTTGTAACCCACAGCGGCATTACCTGTTCGGTCCTGCGCGATGCTCGGCATGAAACGGAACAGACTCGTGTCCGGGGTGATGGTGCCGCTCTGGTGAATTGCTGGTGTTCCACTGCCCCGCAGCTCGTACCACCGGATACCAGTTTGAACATCAGTCGTCCCCGTCCGGATCGTATGGCTGACCAAGAATGATTCGTAGGTTCCAAAGTTACGATACGACAAACGTGGCATGAGCCGGTCGCCCACGGAATCGACAAAAACACCAGTGATTTTGGTCGTCGATTCCGGAATGCAGAATGTGTTTTCTACCGCTTTTGTTTCGTAGCAGCCCGGAGAGTAAGTCGGCACCGTCAGCTTCGAATGGCTGAACGTCGAATTTGCGACGTTGGTCCAATCAACATGGAAGTCCCAGAGATTAATCGAGCTTGAGGTTGTGCTATGTCCGTCTTTCGGCGGATTCTGGATGCTCACCAGAAACTCGTGTCGACCGCGCGGAGGTGCAGTCGTGCCTTCAACGTCAGCCGGAATCAGGCTGTGCCTGAGGTAAAAACTGCCCTTGACAGGGATCGGGTCAGGGTCGCTGAAGCACTGCATAGGACGGGGCGTGGATCCGATCAGCATGTTGGTGCGGTCCAGGGCGCAAACTACGACACCGATCTGCTCATAGCCGTTGTCGACGTCATTGAGATCCATGGAAATGTAATAGGCATCGGCCCAGGTACCGAGCTTCGGCCAGTCCGGGAAATACGGCCTGCCGTGGCTGTTGACTCCCAGCACAGGATTTAAGGCGAACTGGTAGGTGTACCAGCGCAGTGTGCTGGAGGTCAGATCATCGGTACTGGAAATCGCAACGCAATAGTAGAAGGTCTGTGCTATCGGTGCAGAGCGTATTCCGATCACCCAACGTGAGGCCAGGCGATCAAAGTTGATGATGCCGTCACCTCCGACGTGAGTACAATTGGGCATGTTGTTTTTCCTGAACGGCTGAGTACCGGGCTGAGGTATCGACCAAACCGGGGCGAAGGTCGTTTTGTCATAACCTTGAAAAGCTACGTTCACCCATTCCAGGTATTGTTTGGTTCCGACCGCCCCGTTGGGATCAACGTCATGTTGCCGGCTAGCTATCTGCGAGGAATGAATACCCTCGAACGTTCGCACGGTTTGGGCATGCGCCGACCACGAAGTCAGGAAAAACAACAAAATCGCTTTATAGATCGTGATCTTATTCACGGTGCGTTTCCTCGTGGCTGCTGCATAACTTCAACCGGAATGGCACGGATGGAGCATGTCCCGTAGGCGCCCTGACTTTGGACAAGTCCGGGTCCCTGTACGGGACCACGTTGTATGGCGGTACTCACGATTACCAGCGGCGGAGGTGGCGCTTACGGTCGCGGTACCGTCTTCGAACTCACGCCATAACCAAAATCAAGCTGCTTCCTCCTGCTGCGCAGGGCGGAGAAATTCAGCCACCACCAACCTTTTCCAGCCGTTTGCGCACGACCTGATGCAGAGCTACAATGGCTTCCGACTGCCGATCACGTAGGTAGAATCGGGCCTCCAGAGTTGATACGTCCATGCCAAATAACAAAGCCATCATTGTGTTAGCCGTTGCCGCTGTGATTTTCGGATCGCTGGCCTTGCCGTCTCCCGCATCTGCCGCCAGTTCCGAGCAGGTGTTGTATAGCTTCTGCTCTACTTCCGGCTGCGGCGATGGAGAACAACCCACTGCCGGCATGATTTTCGACAAGCTCGGGAACCTGTATGGCACGACGACCAAAGGCGGCTTCTACGGTCAGGGTACGGTTTTCGAGTTGATCCCCAACAACGGCACGTGGACGGAAAAAGTGTTGCATAGCTTCAACGCGAACGGCAAGGACGGGTACTTTCCCGCGGCCGCCCTGATTTTCGACGCCGCCGGAAACTTGTACGGCACCACTGTCCACGGCGGCTCCAGTTCGAACTGCTACGACGGCTGCGGCACCGTCTTCGAGCTAACCCCCGGTGCGAACGGCAAGTGGACGGAGAAGATACTACACGAATTCAAGGGCGCAGACGGAGACCTGCCAGACTCCAGCCTGATTCTGGATGCGGCCGGAAATCTGTATGGCACAACATTCGGGGGTGGCGCCACCGATTACGGCTTGGTTTTCGAGTTGACCCTCAGCCACGGCAAGTGGACGCAGAAGGTGCTGCACGAATTCAACGGCAAAGGCGGATCGGTGCCGGACGCCGGTCTGATTCTGGACACAGCCGGGAACTTGTACGGCACAACCTCCGCGGGCGGAGCCAGCAATTACGGCCTGGTTTTCCAGTTGACACTCAGCAACGGCAAGTGGACGGAGAACGTGCCGCATGAGTTCAACGGCACGTCGGGATCTGTGCCGCGCGCCGGCGTGATCCTTGACGGGAGCGGAAACTTGTACGGCACGACTGACTCTGGCGGCACTCACATCTCCGGCACCGTTTTCCAGTTGATCCCCAACAACGGCAAGTGGACGGCGAAGGTACTGCACAATTTTGGCAGTGGCAGCGACGGAAGTTTTCCGTCCGCTGACCTGGTGCGGGACCACGCCGCGAATCTGTACGGCACGACCGCCTCCGGCGGCACTTACGTTTCCGGCACTCTATTCGAGTTGATACCCAACAACGGCCAGTGGACGGAAAGCGTTCTGCACAGCTTCGGCAACGGCACCGACGGGGCTTTTCCGTCCAGTCGTGTGATCCTGGACTCGGCCGGGAACCTGTACGGAACGACCGAGAGTGGTGGCGCTCATGGTGGCGGTGCCGTTTTCGAGGTTACGCCGTAACGGATGTCAGGCTGCTCCCCCAACGGAGCTGCGTGCGCCAAGTTGAACACCTTGCCGTAGCTAAATCAAAGTCAGCCACTACAACCTTTCCGCGCGTTTTGCCAACCAACTGGACGCAGGGTTACAATTCCTCAATTGCCCGCCACGGACGTGAGGAATCAGGCCTCCAGAGAGGACCCTTACATGCGAAACAACAAGACTCTATTTCTGTTTGTCGTCGCTTGCGCCGTAGTTTTCGGATTCCTGGTCGCGCCGTCTCCCGCCTTTGCCGCCAGCTCCGAGCAGACGTTGTACAACTTCTGCGGTTCCGGCGATAACTGCGCCGGCATTCTCCCTTTCGGCGTAATCTTCGACACGGCTGGGAACCTGTACGGAACCACCGCCGGTGGTGGCGCTAACGGATGGGGTACAGTTTTTGAGTTGATACCCAATGGTGGCAAGTGGACGGAGCAGACGCTGTACAACTTCTGCTCCAAGTCTGGGTGCACCGACGGTAGCTTCCCAGCCGGCGTAGTCTTCGACACGGCTGGGAACCTGTACGGAACGACTTTTTCGGGCGGCGTCTACGACCGGGGCACCGTTTTCGAGCTGATGCCCAACCACGGCACCTGGACGGAGAAGGTGCTGCATAGCTTCGGCGGCGGGAACGACGGCAACGGTCCCGAATCCGGGCTCGTCATCGATGCTAGCGGGAACCTATACGGAACGACCTTTTTCGGTGGGGCTTACCATGGCGGCATGGTCTTCGAGTTGATCCCGAACAACGGCACGTGGACGGAGAAGGCGCTGCACTGGTTCAAGGACAATGGCAAGGGAGGGTCGAATCCCGCTGCCACCTTAGTCCTCGACAAGTCAGGGAACGTATACGGCACGACCCCATATGGGGGTATTTACGGCTACGGTACCGTTTTCGAGTTGATTCCGGCCAACGGCTATTGGATGGAGAAGGTGTTGCACAGTTAAAGCAAGGGAGGGTATGCACCTCACGGGGACGTGATTCTGGACACTTCTGGGAACGTATACGGCACGAACTCCGGGGGCGGTTTGTACAACGGCGGCACCGCTTTCGAGCTGATCCAAAGCAATGGCAAGTGGACGTTGCAAGTCCTGATCGCCTTCAAACCAACTAAGCTCGGCAACGTCGCACCTAATGGCCTGATCCTGGGCAAGTCCGGAATCCTTTACGGCTCCACCTACGGTGGTGGCGCTCACTTTAACGGCAGCATTTTCGAATTGATCCCCAACAATGGCACTTGGACCGAGAAGCTGCTATTCAGCTTCAACCACCAAACTGACGGGAGTGCGCCGAGCCACTTGATTCTTGACGCCAGCGAAAATCTATACGGAACAACCCCATTCGGCGGCACATACGGTTACGGCATCGTTTTCAAGATTACGCCATAACGAAAGATTTTCCGGGCCTCGCGCCTCGGAATTCTCAATCGTCGTCAGGATTCACCGGTGGTCTGGTGTCGTGGATGAAATAACTCGCATCCAGTCTCGCCTGCACCGCGTGAAAAGTCAGCGGCGTCTGCGTGAAATCAAAACAGTCCGAGAGGTCGCCAGTGTTCGTGAGCACGTCCGCATAAGGGGGCGACGCGCCGGGAGCCACCGTGGGTAAATCAAAAGTTTCTTCAATGAATTTCAGAATGCTGCCGAAGTCGTTAACCTGGTGAGAAACGTACGCCGCCTTGGCGTACGGAGAAACCACAATGAGCGGTACACGGAAACCATACTCGTAGGAGTTGATCACCGGGGGCGCGACATGGTCATACCAACCTCCCCAGTCGTCCCACGTAATAATGATTGCCGTATTCGACCAATATGAGCTGGCTCCGATCGCATTGACAATCGACGCAACCCAGCCCGGTCCTTCGTTGTTCTCCAAATTTCCCGGATGATCGGATTGCGGAATACTAGGCGTTACCCAGCTCACACTCGCGAGTTGGCCATTTTGAATATCGGTTAGGACCTGCGGGCTGTTCAACACTACACTACGTTGCCATATGGAGCCGCTGCAGGCGGTTGCGTTGGGTGTTCCCGGAGTGGGCACACAGATATGCTGAATGGCGTTCGGACCGCTCCAGAGAAATCCAGGGGCCCACGCGTAGTATCGCCAGCTGATCCCTTTGTTATCGAGCAAGTCCGTGAGTGTGGGGTGGTCGTAGCAAGGGAAAGCCTTTTGGGTCTCGTTGGTAGCGGGATCGGGATTTGCTGGGTCAATCAAGAGCGTGTATTGGCCTGCGGCGGCGAAGCACCCCGTGACCACCGGGTTCGGTCCTCCCATCTGGTTTTCCGCCACAAACAGATTGCTGTCGGGCTTGCCGGGCGCGGTGGGCGCCGAAGTGCCAGAAATAATAAACTGGTGCGCCGGGAGGCTTGGTCCCTGGTTGGTCTGGAACATCCGATCGCCGAAAGTGTAGGTTTCCGCGAGCGTGTAATAGGGCTGCACATCCGAAGCCTGAACATAATTGAACGGACGGTTCGGGGGCGGATTACAGGGATTCTGACATTTATCCAGCGGAATCAGGTCGGCCCCGTCCATTTTTCCGCCGTCATACATATTGAGAAAGCTGAGGTGGGTGTGGCTGTTATCCCAGTAAACAGCTAGGGGCACGGGCGTCAGCGGAACCTTTACTCCTTTGGAGTTTACGCCGTAATTTTGAATATCGGCGCCCCTTTTGATAAGGACTGAGTCCTGGAACATGTTATCGGTTGAGCGATTCTCCTGGACAATCACTACAACGTGCTGGATTTTCGGAGGCGGCGGTGGCGGCGGGGAGGAATTGCTCTGAGTAGCTCCCCCACCACACGCATTCATTAACATCAACCACGCAGCACCAAGCAGCAGCGCAACCAGGAGCGCAGTTTTGAATCGGACCATAAGCAATTCCGTGGGCGCTGATCTCGTAAACACGCGAATACCGAGGAAGTTTCGGGCGTTTGCAGGCATCGTCTTGTGGATGTTGCAGGGAGAATCTGGGTTGCCCCAGCCAGTATGCAATGACTACCGGCCAGGCGTAACCGTTGGCGGACGAGGTGATGGGAGCGAGCCGGCCTGTTGGTGGTCGCTGCTGGAGGGGCCGCGCCGCTAGATAATGGCGTGGCAAATTGGCACAACGAGGACAGTCCGCAGCTGAGCCGCGGATGCCGGACGAGGTAGGGAGTTGACGCGGGATCGCTGCGGCGACAGCTTACTGCTGACCAAATGGCTGGTCAGTTCGCCGCTTCGAGCATGATGGGCTTTACGCCGATTGGCGCGGGCTGGCCCGAAGATACTTTTGCCGTATTTCCATCCAGGTCCTTGTAATCCACATACTCACTGGATGGAACGTATTTACCCTTGCCGTTGACGCTCCACACAAACATTGCGTGGTGTCCGTTTGCCTGAATAAAAGGACATGAATAGACATCGCCTTTCGCAGAGCACTCCGCCGTGAAATGACCGCCGACAACCCAATCCATCATAGTCTTGTAAGCAGTGGCGTACTCCGGGTTCCGGCCTATCGTGGTGTTGAAATAAAACCAACTGAGCTGCATGGCTCCGTATCCAAAATGAAGCAACTGCCAGCGCACCACTTGGCCCACACAATCTTCGGGCGCATACTTGCTGTTACAAAGATAGATGACAGGATCAAAGTTAGTTTCGCCGTCCATCCACGGCATGCTGCTCCAGCCGGGCGCGTGGTTTTTCATATCGACTATTTTCTTGACCATGCCGAAGCGCTCTTCGGGGGTCTTATCCAGCAAATAGAGATGGAAAGAAAATATATCGGAGAGCCGTCCGTGGCTATCTTCTTCTTTCATCCAGTCCTGCATCCAATCCGAGTCAGCTCGCATAACCGGCGGGGTCAAAACGGTAACGCCCGACACCTTCTTGCGGACAATCGCAATTGCTGGCGCCATTAGCGAATAAAGTTGAGGAACGGTGCCGGTATAAAAATGCTGTGCATTCGGTTCGTTCCACATCTCCCAATATTTGATGGAGTCCTTCACACAGTGGCCAGCTGGCGAGCAGTGGTCAACCAGCGCTTCAACAAACGCATTGAAAGAAGGGCTGCCGTTCGCGGTCAGATCGTTCGGCGGGTACCCTGAACCGGGCCACTTGGTAGCACACGGTGCCTTCGCAACCCAGCACGGCGTATAACCGAATGTGTACATCACGTCGCGGGGCTGATGGGCAGCAATCACATCAAGGTATTTGTCGAGAGTCTGCCAATTGTAAGTACCACGGGCAGGATTCAACGCGTGCCACTGCACCTGCGAATCCCACAGCCTTATCATTCCAGGCTGGGCGACCGATGTCGGCCAAGTCGCATTCGGACAATTCGTGGGCTTCCCCGTCCCGCACTGCATTCCAAAGCTGGACCTGGTTAAGGTCGGAAACTTGCCCTGGTTCTCATGGGCATCTGCAGGGACTCCGCTGTTCACTAAACTGATACTCGTCTGAGGGGCGATTAGAGAGCCCAGGACGAGGAACAAGACCAAACAACGGTTCGCACTGAAGTATTTCCCTTGGTTTTGTGTCAAACGGCGAAAGGTGGTCTTGACTTGTTGTCTCGCGTCAGGCGGCAAGCGGAAAGTTGTCTTGTTCATTATGATTTTGTCGGCCGGAGGGATGATCTTATGGCTACCGAGCTGGCACCATCCCGCGCTTTTCGTACCAGCTTCGATAGAGATCTCCGTTGGTCACGCTCGTCAGTGAATGCTGCGAAACAGCATTAAGCACGGTCTTGAGCTCATCCCACTCGTTGTTCTGGTCGATTTCCCAACTGTGCAGATAGAGGTGCGCAATTCCGCCCTTCCGCGACACCTGATCGAGCGCGCACAAAAACTGCTCCGCCCACCGGGTTCGCGATCCGAACTTGGTGAGATAGTTGTAAGAGCCCTGAATATTGAATTCCAACAGACCATGCCGAAATTGAACATGCGCAGGGTACGTGTTGGCATATGTGCTCACCCCCCAGCGAAACGGGTCATCAGGGAAGTCATTCAAAAAGAACATGCAGGTACGCGCCGCGAGAAAACCTGCTTTCGCTACTTGTCCTGCGATGCGGCGGTTAAACTTTCCGCCTGGGTAGCAGAACGAAACAACTTCATGGCCCAGCGTGTCCTCCAAGGACCTTTTGCCGTCGTATATTTCTCGCCACGCGCTGTCCGCAGGAAGCCTGGTTAGGCGGACATGGTTCAGAGTGTGACTTCCGACCTCACAGTGCCGGTCGATTTCTCTAATCTGGTCCGGGTGCATCACCGGTCGTTCGGCATTGGCGCTCGGAATATAGAAAGTCGCTTTGAGATTGTGTTCCAGCAGCAGATCCAGGGTACGGAGATCTGTGGTGTGGCCGTCGTCTACGCTGATGGTTACGTACTTCCCACTTCCGTTTCCTGCACTGCCAATCGGGGGAGGTTGTACCGTCTCTATCTTCGTCATCACTTCTGTCCGAATCGAGCTCTTCCTAACACCAACTCCCGCAGCTTCCGCTGGAGCTGTGGAAATCGTCGAAGTCCCGCGTTCCGTGAGACTTCGAGCTTCGCGGTTGTAAAACTTAGATGCAAAATAGGGCATCAGGAACATCTTTGCCGTTCGCCCGAGCCTCCCGGACTCAGTAAAAACCCGGAACAGCCATTCTGCGCCGACCCCCTGAATCCATTTGGGAGCGCGTTTCTTTCTTCCCGAAACAAAGTCCAGAGTCCCGCCCAGGCCAATCGCGCATCCGACCCCAAGCTGCAAGAGGCGATCTGCGTTCTGCGAGATCCACATCTCCTGTTTGAGCGGTCCGAAACAGACAACCAGATGCGTGGGACGAAAACTAGCAATTCTGCTCAGGATAGACTCGTTCCATTCCTCGTCCTGGATGTTCGAGCAAAGGGGAGGCGAATATCCGTCGATCATTAAGCCTGGGTAGCGTGCCTTCAGTGTCTCAATCGCACCCCGATTCGACGGCTCCTCCGCCCCAAGTAAGAACACGCGTTCCCCATGTTTAGTTGCGTATTCTGCGAAATCATAAATCAAATCGGAGCCGGATATTTTCTGTAACTTGCGGCCTGGATAAAGAAACGAACACGTAAAATGAAGAATCCGCCCGTCGATCGTGTTAACGGTATGCTGAAGAATTGACCCTAATGCTGGATTCTGGTGCGCGTAGACGAACATTTCACTATGGACGGTTGCAATGTGCTTCAGCTCATTGCCGTTAGTTGACAACAGCTCATCGACTGGCATTGAATGCAGCCATAGCTTCCCCAGGCGTACCGCGCAGCTGTTGGAATTGCTGCTGGACGTAGCAGATTTCTTTGTCAGCTGACGGTGAAGATATTGAGCGTCGCGGTATTTGATACTCCGATAACCGCGCCAGACCCAGGTGGGCAGAATGGAATAAAGGAGCCGCGGTGCCAGGTCTATGAGCCGCAAGGCCCTGAACGATAATTGGTCCGTAACCCGCTCCCAAGTGCTGGGTTTGGTTTCGCCGACGTCGTGGAAGTGTTTACATAAAAGCCAGTCGCCCGACTCAGCTTTCCAGAGCGCCTTATATCGCCGGATCTTCTCTATGAGAACTGGGGGAAGTACACCCTTCGGCTCCCGCCGGGCGACAATGCTGTTGCCCCTGGCCAGGGCGTGATGTGCGCCCTCGAACACCGCGGAACGGTCTGCTCCCTCGAGAACCGTGACCGCCGGAGTGAATAGTATTTCCAGAAACTCGCAAATGCCCCGCATGGTGTTGGTTGGATCATTGACTAGATCCCGGTAATGGATCTGGTGAAGCGAAACGCTCCCCATCTTAAGCAGCTCGTCACATTGCTGCTTCAACGTTTCCGAAGCCATGAGTCCGCGGTGAGTCATACCGCCCCTGGCAAACCATGCGCCAGAAGATGCCGCCGACACAACACTGCGGCAGATCTCTTCCGGATCCCGCCAGATCACGATGAACCGAGCCCCCGGAAACTCACGCGCCAAGGGTACCAGTCGGTCATAGTAAGAGGGCGATTTGCATCCCCAGATCTTCCCGCCCTTTTTCTCGCAGTACTCCCGGCCCGCCATCTCAATAGCTTCGGCCATAGACTTCGTGGGGGACGCAAGACGAAGTGGGTCGAGGTCATGCCGGCTCACGCCCGCGTTCCAGTACTCCCACTTCTCCGCCCACGCTTTCCGGCCCCAGGGAAGCCGAAACATGGGCCACAGCACCGCAATGTCACTTTCGTAGAACAGCCGAATGTCTGGGTGCTGGTTTAGAAGCGCATATAACAGCGTAGTGCCGGAGCGCCACACGCCAACCACAAAGAGCGGCGGAACCTGCCCACACTCTTGATCGCGTAAAATTTCTGTTTGCTGCAACACCACCGCGTTCGACTCGTTACTCATGTTGCGTATCTGCCCCTCTGTATTTAGTCCCGAGAATGAGACTTTCTGCGGGTTCTTGGTTCTCGAACACATCACTCGTAACGACCCGCTGGCA
>Ga0070765_100001054_pt1 | contig 16507 bp, 15 predicted proteins | sample HubBroMetageWFT5_FD_71516 | JGI IMG/M metagenome (GOLD analysis project Ga0070765, IMG submission 71516) | Warmed and freeze-thawed soil microbial communities from the Hubbard Brook experimental Forest, New Hampshire - Hubbard Brook CCASE Soil... | ecosystem: Environmental > Terrestrial > Soil... | reverse complement strand
GGCGGTCGATGGAGCTGACCCGCTGGCGGTTGAAGACGCGCCCAATGCGGCGGTATTGCAATCCGCGCGAAAAGCGGTGACGGAGATGGGAGCGGTGTCGGTGTTGGCCATCCCCCTCAGCGACCGGGAAGAAATTGTGGGTACGCTGGTGCTGATCCACAACCGCGCCCGGGTCTGGGCGCAGGGAGATATGGTGGTGCTGAAGACGCTGGCGGAGCAGATGGTGATTGCGCTGAACAACGCGGGGCTGCGCCGGCTGGTGAAGAATCTTTCGGTGACGGACGAGAAATCAGGGCTGCTGAAACGGGCTTCGTATATTGATCTGCTGCTGGCCGAGAGCAAGCGGGCGATTCAGAATGCGTCGGCGCTTTCGGTGTTGTTGCTGCAATTCGGGAAGAGCTCGGCGATGATCAAGGAATATGGCGAGGCCGAAGTGCAGGCGGTGATGGAGAAGGCGGGACAATTGTGTGCGGCGAATATCCGCTCGAATGATCTGGCGTTCCGCTATGATACGACGACGATCGCCATTCTGCTGGGCGAGACGGCGGAGAAAGAAGCCTTGCTGGCGGTCGAAAAGCTGCGCAAAATTGTTTCCGTGGTGCGCTTGCCGGCGAAGGATGTGGGTGAGAAGGGGGTGCCTGCCCAGTTCTCCGCGGGACTGGTGGAGGCCGTGATCCGCACGGAATATGATCCTGTCGACGTGGTCACCGAGGTGATCAATCGCGCCGAACATGCGCTGGCTCAGGCCATGTCGCAGGGGCCGGGAAAAGTTGTTGCGTTGGGCGCGGTACACGCTGCCAGCGCGGTCGCATAGAAATCGCATCGCAGATCCTCCCTACCTGAGAGACCAGAAACCATAACCACTAAGGACACGAAGGATCGCGAGGGAATTTGTTCGTCCAGACTTCCTTTGGGTTGTCGGACTCGTGTGCTTCGGGATGGATGTTGTTGTCCCGCCGTGGTCAAAGCTCTTCCCACGCTGTTAGACTAACGAGTTTGGCTGATCGATAGGGATGGGTTCTGGGTGAACGTTCTGCCGGGAAAATCATGCTGAAACCAGGTGACATTGCCATTGTGAGTGGGGCGCGTACGCCCTTTGGCCGCTATTGCGGAAAACTGAAGGAGTTTAGCGCGCAGGAACTGGCGGCTGTCGCGGCCAAGGGCGCGATCGAACGGGCGGGGCTCGACGCCAAGGAATTCGATCACGCCGTATTTGGCAACGCGCAGCAGACTTCGGGGGACGCGCTGTATGGGGCGCGGCACGTGGGATTGCGGGCGGGACTGCCGATGGAGACTCCGGCGCTGACGGTGAACCGGCTGTGTGGTTCGGGGATGCAGTCGATTGTGTCGGCGGCGCAGATGATCCAGACCGACGAGGCGAAGATTGTGCTGGCGGGCGGGATGGAGGCGATGTCGCAGGCTCCGTTTGTGATTCGCGGGCGCGATGGATTTACTTTGGCTCCGGGTGGGAAGCTGGAAGATTCGCTGATGGTGGCGCTGCTGGACAGCTATTGCGGGTCGTACATGGCGAATACGGCGGAGTTGTATGGGTCGGAGCATGGAATTACGCGGGAGATGCAGGACGAGTTTGCTTTGCGGTCGCAGCAGAAGGCGGATGCGGCTTATAAGGAAGGACGCATTCAAGAAGAGTTGGTTCCGGTGGCGCTGCGGAACTCCAAAGGTGAGACTACGGGGGAATCGCTTACCGAAGATGACCACCGGCGTCCGCAGACTACTTTGGAAGGTTTGGCCAAGCTGAAGGCGGCGTTCGGGAAGAACGGGACCGTGACCGCGGGGAACGCCAGCGGGATTGTGGATGGAGGGGCGGCGGTGGTGTTGATGTCGCTGGAGGAAACGCGGAAGCGAAATCTGGTGCCGCTGGGGCGGATTGTGAGTTGGGGCGTGGCTGGAGTTGAGCCGAAGGTGATGGGGCGGGGTCCGGTGCCGGCTACTAAGATTGCTTTGCAGAAGGCTGGGCTTTCTTTGGACTACATTGATTTGATTGAAGTGAATGAGGCGTTTGCGGCGCAGTATTTGGGCGTCGAAAAAGAATTGGGTCTGGATCGTGAGAAAGTGAATGTGAATGGCGGAGCGATTGCTTTGGGACATCCGCTGGGGGCGACTGGGACTCGGCTGGTAATTACCTTGCTGTATGAGTTGCGGCGGCGGAAGAAGAAGTATGGGCTGGCTACGGCTTGCATTGGCGGCGGGCAGGGGATTGCGATGATTGTGGAGACGCTGCTGAATTTTTAGGCATGGAAAATCCATTCTCGCCGAAGTTTGCGGTGGTTGTCGACTGATGCCGCGGAAGCTGAATCAGGTTATGACTTCAACCGGTCGACTAAAGCGCTCCTGTTTCTGTGCAGTCGTAGCGGTGATCGCGAGCGCGGGAGCGGTTCTCATTGTTGGGTTTTCGGAAAATCAAGCGAACGGCATGAGTTCGGGTAGATCTGGACTCTTTCTTGATCTTCTGGGGATACCGCTCGCTCCGGGTTGGTTCATGACTAAGGGATTGTTTGAGAAAGCGGGGAACCTTTCTTCGCTAGATCAGATTGTGGTCCCCGCTCTTCTCGCTGCACTTATCAGTGCTGCGATTGATACGGGCTTAATCTTTATGGGCTGGGAACTTTACCGAAAGATGACGCGAATATCGGATTCGGATACATTGCACACTAATTAGGTGATTGGAAATGGAAATCAGGAAAGTCGGCGTTCTCGGTTGCGGCTTAATGGGGTCTGGCATTGCGCAGGTCTGCGCCACGGCTGGGTTCGATGTGACTGTGCTGGAAGTGGAGCAGAGGTTTCTGGATAAGGGGTTTGCCGGGATCGAGAAATCTTTGGCTAAGTTTGCCGAGCGGCCCGTGGAGAAGGGCGGAATTACGGCGGCGCAGAAGGATGCGATCCGGGCGCGGCTTAGGGGGACTACCAACAAGGCCGACCTGGCTGATTGCGACATTGTTATTGAGGCCATCATCGAGAATGTGGATGAGAAGAAGAAGATGTATGCGTCGATTGATGGGGTGGTGAAGAAAGACGCGATCTTTGCTTCGAATACTTCTTCGATTTCGGTTACTGAGCTTTTGACTTCGGTGAAGCGGCCGGAGCGGTTTGTTGGGCTGCACTTTTTTAATCCGGTGCCGCTGATGAAGCTGGTGGAGGTCGTGCGGACGATTGCTACTGCCGACGATGTTTACCAGACGGCTTACGAGTTTGGGAAAAAATTGGGCAAGGTTCCGGTGCGGACTTCGGACAAGACCGGTTTCATTGTGAACCGGCTGCTGGTGCCTTATTTGCTGGATGCGATCCGGGCTTATGAGGAAGGTGTGGGGTCGATTGAAGATATTGATAATGCGATGAAGCTGGGGTGCGGGTATCCCATGGGGCCGTTTACTTTGTTGGATTTTGTGGGGCTCGATACTACTTATTACATTACTCAGGTGATGTTTGAAGAGTTCAAGGAGCGGCGGTTCGCTTCGCCTCCGCTGCTGAAGCGGCTGGTCATGGCGGGGTGGTACGGGAAGAAAACGGGTAAAGGGTTTTACGATTATTCGGATCCGAATAATCCGAAGGAGCATAAGCTGTAGAGCGATTTTGTGCGTTGGCGGAACGGCGAGCTAAATCTAGACGGAGATCCCTCGCTCCGCCTGAAAAGCGGCTGCGCTCGGGATGACGCCAATCATTTTGGGATTTACAAGAATATGGAGAAACGCAGAAAAACCGACTTGATGCCGGATGAGGGCAATCCACAGGATGTGGCAATCTATCGGCGGGCGTGGCGGAGTTATGTGGCGCGGCGGAACCTGGTGGTGGTGCTGTTTCTCAGTTTTATATTTCTGGGCTTCATGCTTGGGAAGCTGAAGCTGGGAGAGCCGGCTGACTCGGCGATTTTGGTGGGCTGGATTGTCGTCTACCTGGCTGGTGCGTGGTGGCTTACGGAGTGGAAATGTCCACGGTGCGGGAAGGTGTTTGGGCATCGGTTGTGGACGCAGAGCTGCATCAGTTGCGATTTGAGCAAGGATGACGTGGCGGCGGTGGCGAAGAGGAAGAGCTAGGAAAAGGCTTTGCCACGGATTTGCACGGATTCGCACATGGATCTTGAGTCTTTCTTCACGGAGTCACAGAGAAGTTCGAGTGGCTGAGGCGAGCATTCCGGCGCTGCCAGCAAGTTGCATAGGTCCTTCGCTTCGCTAAGGATGACAACACTTGGCTTGAGTAACGTTTTGAAATCCATTTCAGTCAGCTGGAATTCGCGGTGGGTTTGAACCTATGAACTTCGAAAATATTCTTCTGGAAAAGAAAAACTCGATTGCTTACGTCACTGTGAACCGGCCGAAGGTTTTGAACGCACTCAACATGGCCACCATGGAGGAGTTGCGGGCGGCGTTTCATGAGATCAAGAATGATGCTTCCATTCGCGTTGTTATTTTTACCGGGACGGGCGAGAAGGCATTTATTGCCGGAGCGGACATTGGTGAATTGGCCAAGAACGACGCGGTTTCTGGCAAGGAGTACACGCATCGCGGGCAGAACGTGCTTAATCTGATTGAGAATCTGGGCAAGCCGGTGATTGCTTGCATCAACGGATTTGCTTTGGGTGGCGGATGCGAGATTGCTTTGGCTTGCACCATGCGGCTGGCTAGTGAGAATGCCAAGCTGGGGCAACCGGAGGTGAAGCTGGGGATTATTCCGGGCTATGGCGGGACGCAGCGGCTGCCGCGGCTCGTGGGTAAGGGCATTGCGATGCAGATGGTGCTGGCGGGGGAACTGATTACGGCGCAGGAAGCGCATCGCATCGGGCTGGTGAATGAGGTTACGGTGGCGGCGGAATTGATTCCGCGGGCGGAGGCGATTGCGGCCAAGATTATCGCGAATGCTCCGCTAGCGGTGCAGTATGCGATGGAGGCGGTGAACAAGGGCATGGAGATGACTTTGAGCGAGGGATTGTATCTGGAGGCTGTTTTGTTCGGCGTGGCTTGCGCTACTGAGGACAAGAAGGAAGGGACTGCGGCTTTCTTGGAGAAGCGGGCGGCGGTGTTCAAGGGGAAGTAAAAGTCAAAGTCTTCACCACAGGGGTCACAGAGGGGCACAGGGTAAGTCCACCACGGAGGCGCTGAGTCACGGAGACGAAAGACAAGAAGGATTTCATGGTGGAGGCGCTTCCTGGGTCTGGTCTTCCCGCGCTCGAGGGCGCGCTTAGCGCTTTGGGCAAGCGCTTTGCTATCGTGGTTTCGCGGTTCAATGCTTTTATTACTGAGAGGCTTTTGCTTAGCGCCGTCGATGGGCTGGTGCGCTCTGGCGCTGTCAGGAAAGATATTGATCTGGTGCGGGTACCAGGGGCGTTTGAGATTCCGCTGGCGGCGCGGGCAATCGCGGAGACAGGGAAGTATGACGCGATTATTTGTCTTGGTTGTTTGCTGCGCGGGGATACGGCGCATTATGACGTGATCGTTAACGAAGTCACGCGGGGGATTGGGCAGTCGGCGCAGGAGACTGGGGTTCCACATGCTTTTGGGGTGCTTACGTGCGAGGACCTGGAGCAGGCTATTGATCGCGCTGGGCTGAAGATGGGAAACAAGGGGTTTGAGGCGGCGCTGGCGGCGGTAGAGATGGCTTCGCTGAAGCAAGCTATCGGCCATCAGCTATCAGCTGTCAGCAAAACCAAGATTCCTCCCCCTCGGCTTCGCTCGGAGCTCCGCCCTTCGGGCTCCGGCAGTGCCCCTCGGAATGATAAAGGTAGTCGGAGCGACAAAGCTAATCGAAACGACAAAGCCGCGAAAACTCAAAGCGCGAAGGCCAAGCGCAAATAGTCCGCCTCTCCAGTAAACTGGCAACTGACAACTGGCCACCGGCAACTTCCTTTATGGGTACTCGTCGTAAATCCCGCGAACTGGTTCTGCAGATGTTGTTTCAGGCGGACATGGGCAAGCAGACGGTGGATCATGTGCAGAGCACGTTTTGGGCGGAGCATGGCGGGACCAGCGCGGAGGTGCGGGGATTCGCGGAGGATTTGTTCCGGGTGGCTACCGATCGCGTGGCGGAGATCGACAAGTTGATTGAGCGCCATGCGGAGCACTGGCGCATGGAGCGCATGGCGGCGGTGGATCGCAATCTGCTGCGCGCGGGAGTGGCGGAGTTTCTGGGTTATCCGGAGACGCCGCGGGCAGTGGTGATCAATGAGGCGCTCGAGATTGCGAGAAAGTTCTCTAGTTTGGAATCGGTGCAGTTTGTTAATGGCGTACTGGACAGCGTGGCTAAGGATTTGGAGAAGACGGCGTAGGGCGGTCCGCTGCTCGGGCTGGCCGCTTTCATGTACGTCGCTGAGCTTTCATGTACGTCGCTGATCTGATGGCCGCAGCATGCAAAATCGTCACGCTTCCAGGCCCGAAGTCATAACGCGGCGCTGAAGCGCGCGAGAGCATGCGACCGGGCTTCGCCCAGGCCTGGACCCTTCGGTTTCCTCCTCGGCTTCGCTCGGGGCTTCGGCAGAACAGGGTAGGCTCGCGAGGCGCCCGTCCCCACATAATCCCGAGCTATCCCACGCTCCGCCCTTTCTCGAGTCCGACGGTCTTGGTCCCCCCTATTTAGTTACGAGACGATCCCTTCCCTGGCTTGCTAGGGTCGGATGGCGATCAGGTTGAGGGCGCAGTTGGAATCGGTAAAGCAGAAGCTGTTGGAAGAGTTGGCGAGGGGCGTGAAGGTGACCTCCATGCGGTCGAGGGATAGAGCCGTGTTGATTTCATGCAGCAGACCGTCGGAGCCGGCTACGTAGATGAGGGTACCGTCCACGGTCATGTCGGCAGAAAGCGGAGTTGCGTTGTTGACGAGCGGAATTTGGGAGGTGGAGCCGGTGTCGAAGTTATAGACCAGGACTCCGCTGTTGTTGCTGGCTACGATGTAGGCCTTGGTGGAATCGGGTGACAGGAAGAAATTGATGGGATTGAAAGAGCCCACGCCGAGATTGATGTGGATTGGCGGAAAGAATGTGGGCGGGTTGGTCGCGGGCTGGATTTCGGCGAGGGTAACTTGCTGCGGACAAAGCGTGGTGAGCGGTCCTATGGAAGAGTTGGTGGCGATGATGTCAATGCCGGTGTTGTCGACGCCAAAGAAAAAGTCGAGACTCTGGGTTGGCAGAGTAGGTTGAAGATTCGGGATGGTCGGATTTCCCATGGGAACGTTGCCTGCGGGCACCATCTTCAGGAAAATGGGCGCACTGGGAATGGCCCCAGCCGACAGAGCTGGGGTTACTGGAGAACTGTCGCAGGTGTTGTAGATAGCGAGAGTGCCGGGAGCGCCTCCGCCGGAGAGCAAGGCGAACGAGCCGGTGGAGTTGAAAACAATGGAAGAGGCCGGGGTCGGCAGAGCAATCGGTGGTTGCAAATATTGCAGCGTGGAATAGATATACAGAGTGTTGCCACCATCGCCGAGGATGAAGGTCTTCAAGCCGTCGGGCGAGAACGCCGCCGTGATTGCGCTATTGATGTTCAACGGTATTGCGGACGACGTGGCGCCGACGACGTAGACCTGATTGGGAGTGGAGACCGTATCGGAGAAGATGGCCTGGGTGCCATTATGCGAGACGCCGATGACCTTGCCGGTTACGAGCCCCATCCGGGTGCCGGGAGCGACCAGAGAGGAGAACGGATTTGAGCTGCCTCCGAGGCTGGCGGCAGCGATGCTGATCGCGCCGAATTCGCTGCCCATGTAGGCCCTGTCTCCGGGAAGATCGAACATCAATGAATTGGGCGGGCTGGGCAGCGGAGAAGCGCCACCTGGGAGGTTGACGCTGGTCGAGACATTATAAAGGCCCACATCGCACTGAATGTTGCTGTAACAGTCCTGACTGGTTGCGAGGACGCTGGTGGCGACCGCGGCACCAGTTACCAAACCAGAAATGGCGGTGACGGGATAAACCGGTTGCGGGACGTAGGGTGCGGGAACGCCCGATATATTCAGGGGGTAGCCGACGTTGCAGGTTGGAGGAGTGCAGGATGCCGAGATGGAGGCCACGCCGGGCTGGGAAGTCGCAATGGAGCAAGTTGTAGAGTTGGTGCCGCATGCCGTAGCGCCGGCGCCAGCGGCTATTGCGGCCGGCTCGGAAGAGACCCAAGTCAGCGAGGGTTTGGGCACGATGCAACCTTGCACGTCGACGGCGTAGGCGGTGACGGTTTGTGGCGTCCCTTTGTTGACCACAAAGCTGGTCTGGGTGCTGCTTTGCGAGCCGCTTACGTTGAGTTCGAGAGCAATGCACTGCACGGGACAGGTTTCGAAGTCGAAGGGCTGGCTGGAGATACCGGAAGCCGAGGCGATCACCTGGGATTGTCCAGGCGTGTTGGGTGATGCGGTTGCCTGATTGGTTGCTACGCCGTAGGTATTGTTGGTCACGATAGGGGTGATAGTGGCGACGCCGGCATTGCCCTGGCCCCAGCTAAAGGGTCCGACGGAGGCCGTAATATCGGTTCCCTGATTGTCAAACGCGGTGGCCTGCAGGGTGAGTATCTGGTTCTGCGAAAGGCAGGAATTAGTGGCCTTGAAGGGGAGTTGGCACGCCAGGGGAAGCGCGGTCTGGGTGGGGCAGGCGGGGGGCGGGGGATTCACCGGAGGAACTATGCTGACCTGAATGTTGGAGATGAAGGGATGAACGAACACCAGTGTGGGAGCGCTGGATGCTCCCCCGGAAGTAGCGGTGATTTCGGCTGTGCCGATGCCTCCGGGACTACAAACTGTGTACAGAGGGGCGTTCCAAGTGCCGGCGCAGGCGGCGCCGTTGTTAGCGATGTCGACGACTCCGGGATTGCTTGAGGTGAAGGTGAAACTCGTCCGGATGCTTGAGTTGGATCCGTTCTGGGCACTGGCGGTGAACACAATGACGGTCCCCGTCTGCATGGAGAAAGAGGTGGGTGGATTCAGAGTGATTCGCGCCGCGAAGGGCGAGGGCCCAGGCGGCTTGGCGTGGCCGCCGCACGCCGGCAAGAGGAAGAGCAACGAAGTAGTAACGACGATCGACGACCACTGACTGAAACGCAACCTTCCCATGCATCCTCTCGTCGCCCGATGGTGGTATCCACGCAGGCGAACCGCTTTACTGGAATGGAAAACTTTTAGTGTAGAGAACGAAGACGGATTCAGCAAGCTGGCGCAACGACGTTGGTTGCGGTCTGGTAAGGAAGCGCGCGGCGCTTCCGGGTCCATCGCGAGACCAAAAGGCTCCGCTCAGGATGACAATCCAAATGCCGCGAACGTCGGGAGAAGCCGGCTTCGCCGAATCGCTCCGGTTCCGACTGTGGGATGCAAAAAGATGGGTTGACGATGTTTCGATTGACTTGCTATATTTAAAAGGTTCCGCGAGTTAACCCAGGCTTGCTGTGTGCTGTGAGTTCCGGCGGAGGTGTGCGGGAACTTGCGGCAGAGCTTTTGAGAAATACGTTTCCGGTTAGTAAGGTAGCGGAAACTTTCCTCGCTGAAACGTTCCTGCGCTGCCTTTCGCCCTATCACGAGGGCTGCTTGATCGCCTGAGTAAGGCGTGACGGTGGTCTGCGGAAGGATATGCAGGACAGAGCTGGCGATACGGAGCACCCCCGAGTTTTTTGCCGGGTGCCACCGTCGGCAGCAGAAATCTAAGTTGGGACCCAAGAATCTCTCTCCGTGATTCGTGTGCGGCGAGAAGCATGGCTGGGCGATTGTGCCTGCCAGCCCGGATCGCGCGATGAAGCGCCGGGAAGCTGATGATGCCGCGCGCTGCCTGTTTCGCAAGGGATGGATTCAGTGTGCGACTGCAGCAGGTGGCTGGGCGACCTTGTGTGAAACTTTAGCGCAGTAATTTAAGGAGTGGCGACGAGTGCCTACTTTCAATCAATTGGTGCGTGATGGGCGGAAGCGGCCGCGGTATAAGACGGCCAGTCCGGCGCTGCAGGGGTGTCCGCAGAAGCGCGGAGTTTGTACGCGCGTGTACACGCAGACGCCGAAGAAGCCGAACTCGGCGTTGCGCAAAGTGGCGCGCGTGCGGCTGACGAACGGGATTGAGGTTACAACTTACATCCCAGGCGTGGGCCACAATTTGCAGGAGCACTCGATTGTGCTGATTCGCGGCGGCCGCGTAAAGGATCTGCCGGGCGTGCGCTATCACGTGATTCGCGGGACGCTCGATGCGGTGGGAGTGGCTGGGCGGCAGCAGGGGCGGTCGAAATACGGAGCGAAGCGCGCGAAGAAGGGTTAAGAGCAGTGGCCAGTGGTCAGTGATTGGTGGCCAGTAAGAGCTCGAGCTAGAAGCTTAAGAGATTCAGGAGCTAAAGCGGAATGCCTCGTAAAGGACATACAGCAAAGCGGACCGTGCCAGCCGACGCCGTTTATGGCTCGAATCTGGTGACGAAGTTTATCAACTCGATGATGTGGCAGGGGAAGCGCTCGACCGCTGAGGGCATTTTTTATGAAGCCCTGACGAAGGTGCAGGAAAAAGGCGGCGACGAGGCTTTGAAGCTGTTCACCAAAGCTGTCGAGAACGCCAAGCCCTTGCTCGAAGTGAAGACTCGGCGTGTCGGTGGCGCCAACTACCAGGTGCCGGTGGAAGTGAATGCCGACCGGCGGACTTCGCTGGCGATCCGGTGGCTGCTGACTTATGCGCGCGGGCGGGCGGAGCGCGGGATGGTTGACAAGTTGAGCAATGAGTTGCTGGACGCGGCGAATGGAAAAGGCGCGGCCATCAAGAAGAAGGAAGATGTACACCGGATGGCGGAGGCTAATAAGGCTTTCGCGCACTACAGATGGTAGGGAAGCGCGCTAAACGCGCGATTTAGCATTCTCGCAAAGAACGCGACAATGTTTGCGCAGCGCGATCAGATCCTTCGCGAGACAAAAAGCGTCTCGCTCAGGATGACAAACAATTTCGGAGCCCAGAAAGAGTTAGAGAGTCGTGCCTAGAACAGTCCCATTAGAGCGCTGTAGGAATATCGGCATCATGGCGCACATCGATGCTGGGAAGACCACTACGACGGAGCGCATCCTGTTCTATACGGGAAAGACGCACCGTATCGGAGAGGTGCACGAAGGCACTGCGACCATGGACTGGATGGAGCAGGAGCAGGAGCGCGGCATTACGATTACGTCGGCGGCTACGACCTGCACCTGGCGCGACATTCGCATCAACATTATTGATACACCCGGCCACGTGGATTTCACTGCGGAAGTGGAGCGCTCGCTGCGCGTGCTCGATGGCGCTGTGGCCGTGTTTGATGCGGTTCATGGAGTGCAGCCGCAGTCAGAAAAAGTCTGGCGCCAGGCTGATAAGTACGGCGTTCCTCGAATTTGCTTTATTAATAAGATCGACAAGATGGGCGCGGATTTTGAGCACGCCGTCGATACCATCCGCAAGCGTTTAAGCGCGAAGCCGGTTGCGATTCAGATTCCCATCGGGCAGGAAGATAAGTTTAAGGGCGTCATCGATCTGATCAACATGAAGGCGATCGTGTGGCAGGATGACACGATGGGAGCCGAGTACGTCACTGAAGAAATTCCCACCGAGCTGAAAAAGAAAGCTGAAGCATTCCACGCACAACTGGTTGAGAGCATCGCCGAGAACGACGACGAAATCCTGCACAAATTTCTGGAAGGCGAAGAGATTACCGCGGATGAGCTGCGGGCTTCGCTGCGCAAATCGACGATTGCTTTGAAGGTGTTTCCGGTTGTCGTGGGGACGGCTTTCAAGAATAAAGGTGTGCAGCCGCTGCTGGATGCAGTCGTGGATTATTTGCCTTCGCCGCTCGATGTGCCGGAAACGCATGGGCTGAATCCGGACAACGGGGAGCAGATTTTTCGCAAGGCGGACGACAAGCAGCCGTTTTCGGCTTTGGCGTTCAAGATCATGGCTGATCCGTTTGTCGGCCAGTTGACGTTTATCCGCGTCTATTCCGGGCAGCTTAAGACCGGGGATTCCGTACTGAACACGGGGCGACGACGGAGTGAGCGCATCGGTCGGCTGCTGAAGATGCACGCCAACAAACGCGAAGAGATTAGCGAGATTCTGGCGGGCGACATTTGCGCGGCAGTCGGACTGAAGGGCGTCAGCACGGGCGATACGATCTGCAATGAAGATCATCCCATTGCGCTCGAGAATATTACGTTTGCGGTTCCCGTGATTTCGGTTGCGGTTGAGCCTAAGACGAAAGCCGATCAAGAAAAAATGGGGATGGCGCTGGGGCGCCTGGCGCAGGAAGATCCTACCTTTAAAGTTCACACCGATCCTGACAGTGGACAGACCATCATCAGCGGCATGGGCGAGTTGCATCTCGAGATCATCGTTGACCGCATGATGCGTGAGTATAAAGTTGAGGCGAACGTCGGCAAGCCGCAGGTGGCTTATCGCGAGACCATTCGCAAACACTCCGAAGCAGAAGGCAAGTACATCCGGCAGACCGGCGGGCGCGGTCAGTATGGGCACGCGAAGATCAAGCTGGATCCGCAACCAGCCGGGACTGGGTACGAATTCGTTAACGACATTGTGGGCGGCTCGGTGCCGAAAGAATTCATCAAGCCGATCGATCAGGGAATTCAGGAAGCGCTCGAAGGCGGGATTCTTGCGGGCTATCCCATGGTCGATGTGAAGGCTACGCTGTACGACGGCAGCTATCACGATGTCGATTCAAACGAAATGGCGTTCAAGATTGCCGGGTCGATGGCGTTCAAGGAAGCGGCGCGGAAGGCTTCTCCGGTGCTGTTGGAGCCGGTGATGGCGGTTGAAGTAGTGACTCCTGAAGACTACGCCGGCGTGATCATGGGCGATCTGAGTTCGCGGCGTGGGCGCATTGAAGGCATGGAGCATCGCGCTGGATCGCAGGTGATCAAGGCGATTGTTCCTTTGGCAGAGATGTTTGGGTATGCGACGCACATGCGGTCGTCAACGCAGGGGCGGGCTGAGTACTCGATGCATTTTGCGCGTTATGAGGAGGCTCCGCGGTCTGTGGCGGAGGAAATCATCGCTAAGGTGCAGGGGACCACGAAGTAGAGGCGCGGAGTTGGCGCGAAGAAATTAGAACAAAAGACGCGGGCGAGGGCGCCCGCGCCACATGGAGCAAGGAAATGGCGAAAGAGAAATTTGATCGGAGTAAGCCGCACTGCAACGTGGGAACGATTGGTCACATTGATCATGGCAAGACTACGTTGACGGCGGCGATCACCAAGGTGTTGTCGAAGCACAATCCGAAGAACACGTTCCGGTCGTTCGACTCGATCGATAACGCTCCGGAAGAGAAGGCGCGAGGGATTACGATTGCGACGGCGCACGTGGAGTATGAGACGGCGAACCGGCACTACGCGCACGTGGATTGCCCGGGGCACGCGGACTACATCAAGAACATGATTACGGGTGCGGCGCAGATGGATGGCGGCATTCTGGTGGTGGCAGCGACGGATGGTCCGATGCCGCAGACGCGCGAGCACGTGCTGCTGGCGCGGCAGGTGGGTGTGCCTTATCTGGTGGTGGCGCTGAATAAAGTGGATGCGGTGGACGACCCGGAACTGCTGGAACTGGTCGAACTGGAAGTGCGGGAATTGCTGAAGAGCTACAAGTTCCCGGGTGACGATGTGCCGGTAGTGCGGGTATCGGCGCTCGGCGCGTTGAATGGGGAAGCGAAGGCGGAAGCGCAGGTGGACGCGCTGATGGAGGCGGTGGACAAGTATATTCCGCAGCCGGCGCGCGAGTTGGATAAGCCGTTCCTGATGCCGATTGAAGATATTTTCTCGATTCAGGGACGCGGCACGGTGGTTACGGGCCGTATCGAGCGCGGGAAGGTGAAAGTCGGCGAGGAAGTGGAGATCGTGGGCTTCCGCGACACGCGCAAGACTGTTGTCACCGGCGTCGAAATGTTCAAGAAGCAGTTGGACGAAGGCATGGCGGGCGACAACGCTGGGCTGTTGCTACGCGGCATTGCGAAAGAAGATGTCGAGCGCGGCATGGTGCTGGCGAAGACGGGGTCGATTACGCCGCACACGAAGTTCAAGGCGGAGGTTTACATCCTGACGAAAGAAGAAGGTGGGCGGCATACGCCGTTCTTCAAGGGATACCGTCCGCAGTTTTATTTGCGGACTACCGATGTGACCGGCGTGGCGGAGCTTCCGGCAGGAACTGAGATGGTGATGCCTGGGGACAACGTTTCGCTAGTGATTGAGTTGATCACGCCGGTGGCGATGGAGAAGGGGCTGCGGTTTGCCATTCGCGAAGGCGGTCACACGGTGGGCGCGGGAACGATTTCAGAGATTGTGACGTAGGGAAGCGCGCCGAACACGCGAGTTTGCATTCTCGCAAAGAACGCGAGAATGATCGCGCGGCAGGCCCGGGTCCTTCGCGAGACAAAATCGTCTCGCTCGGGATGACAACTTAAATGATGCGGCTTGCTGCTTGCCGCTGGTTCTTTCCTTCCGGAGACGCCGGGAGGGGTTAGAGAGAGTGAAACGTGATTGGAAAAGAAAGAATTCGCATACGGTTGAAGGCTTACGACTACCGCATCCTGGACCAGTCGACGGGCGAGATTGTGGAAACCGCGCGGCGCACCGGGGCGCAGATTGCGGGGCCGATTCCTTTGCCCACGATGAAGAACAAGTACTGCGTGCTCCGGTCGCCGCACGTGGATAAGAAGTCGCGGGAGCAGTTTGAGATCCGCACGCATAAGCGGCTGCTCGATATTCTCGAGCCGACGCAGCAGACGGTGGACGCTTTGATGAAACTTGATTTGCCGGCTGGTGTGGATGTGGAGATTAAGGCATTCGGCAAAGAGCATAAATAGTGCGGGCAGGCGCGGGATCGCCCGCTGGACGGCCGAAGGCGGCCGTCCCCACACGAGCTTGGAAGCTCCCCAGCCAATAGCTTAGGCCACGCTGGGCATGGAGATAGAAATGGCAACTCGAGTTACCGGGATTCTGGGCAAGAAGGTTGGCATGACGCAACTGTTTGACTCGAAGGGCGACGTGCGCCCGGTCACAGTGCTGCAGGCTGGCCCTTGCGTCATTACGCAGCATAAGTCGGCTACGCGGGATGGTTACGAGGCGGCGCAGATTGGGTTGGTTGAGTTTGTGAAGGAGTCGCGGCTTACGAAGCCGGCGCGCGGACACCTGGCGAAGAACAATCTTCCTCCGGTGAAGTTCATGCGTGAAGTGCCGCTTGAAACCGATGGTGGTGCCGATAACGACGTCACGGTGAAAATCGGTGACCGGGTGCTGGTCGAGATTTTTGAAGGCGAGAAGTTTGTCGACATCGTGGGAGTGAGCAAGGGTAAGGGTTTTCAGGGCGTGGTGAAGCGGCATCATTTTGCCGGTGGTCCGAAGTCGCACGGATCGATGTTTCAGATTACGGGTTCGATCGGGTCGTCGGCGTTTCCTTCGCGCGTGTTCAAGGGGATGCGCATGTCGGGGCACATGGGGCACGATCGGGTGACGCAGCGCAATTTGCGCGTGCTGGGTGTGGACAAGGACGAAAATCTTTTGGTGGTCGAGGGCAGTGTGCCGGGGCCGCAGGGCGGGTACATCGTCATCATCAAGGCGAAGAAGCCGCCTAGAGAGCGGCGTGGATTTGCGGGTTCGGCTACGGTCGATCCGTTGAAGGCGGCTAAGAGAGCGGCTAAGAAAGCGTAAGAACTAGTAATCGTATTTTGATGATCAGTGGCCAGTGGCCAGTGATCAGAAATGCAAAAACAATGGCTACTATTGATATTTACGATTTAGGCGGTAAGAAAGTCGGGACCTTTGACCTTGCCGATGAAATTTTCGGCGCCGTGAATGAGGATCTGCTTTGGGAGGCGGTGAAGCATTACCGCGCCGGGCAGCATCGCGGCACGCACGCGACCAAGGCTCGGTGGCAGGTTTCCGGGTCGGGCAAGAAGCTGTGGAAGCAGAAGGGGACGGGGCGGGCACGCATCGGCTCGATCCGGTCGCCACTGTGGCGGCATGGAGCTACCGTGCATGGTCCGACGCCGCGGTCTTATGACTACGCGTTCCCGCGCAAGAAGCTACTGGGCGCGCTGCGCTCGGCGCTGGCGGCCAAGTTTGCTGACGGCAAGCTGACGGTGGTGAATTCGTTCGAGCTGAAAGACGCGAAGACCAAGCAGTTCCGGGCGGCGCTGGATGCCCTCAAGGTTGAAAAGACGGTGCTGATTGTGGAAGCGCCGAACGCTGGGAACCGAAACCTGGAGTTGAGCTCGCGCAATATCCACGGGCTGGAATTAATTCCGGGGAATGAGGTTCATCCTTATCACTTGCTGAAGTATGATCGCGCGATTTTTTCGCAGCCGGCCCTTGAGAAGCTGCAGCTCACGTTGAAGGATAGTCTGCCCAAGCGGCAGCGCAGGGCGGCGAAAGAAGAGGGCGCGAAGAAGGCGTCGGCGGCTCCGCGGAAGCGTACGCGGCATGAAAAAGCGGCGGAGGTGGCCTAGGGCCTAATCAATATGAAATCCGCATATCAGATTATTCGGCGTCCGGTGATCACGGAAAAAGGGTTGGCGATCAAGGAAAACCAGAACACGCTGGT
>Ga0070765_100001053_pt1 | contig 16513 bp, 18 predicted proteins | sample HubBroMetageWFT5_FD_71516 | JGI IMG/M metagenome (GOLD analysis project Ga0070765, IMG submission 71516) | Warmed and freeze-thawed soil microbial communities from the Hubbard Brook experimental Forest, New Hampshire - Hubbard Brook CCASE Soil... | ecosystem: Environmental > Terrestrial > Soil... | reverse complement strand
AGCTCAGTTTTGAATTTCAAGGTGTGGGAAACCTCAAATATCCCTCGGAGGGACATCAGCATCATCTTGTCATCCGTTTCGAGGACGCCAACCACATCACGGAAATCTGGACCTGGCGTCGGAACGACAAAGATACGCTCATGGTCTTTCACCTCACGCGCAAATAAGCCGGATAGCCGGACACTTGTTGCCTTACGGTGTTGCCTGGACTCCACTTGGCGTTAGCCTTTTGGGAAGGCAGACATTCCCATTTCGGGAACATACGACCACTAAAGTTTGGCCCCACAGCTGCTCATAAAAATAGCGTGAAACTGTGGCCATGAACCCCACTGATCTTCAGCCTATCAACAAGATGATGCAGATACGCCGCAGCCAGCGTGTCTGCCTCGCGCTCCCTATCGTAGTACTCAGAGAGGGACCTGGATCAAACGTGGCCTCGGAGGAAACGCAAACTCTTATCGTGAACGCTCACGGGGCGCTCATACAGCTGGCCTTGACGGTCGAGATCGGCCAGCTCCTGGAAATCAAAAACGGACAAACCCAGGAGCAGCTTGCCTGCCGCGTCGTCCATCTCGGCCCAGATCGTACGGGCAAGCGAGAAGTAGGCGTCGAATTTGAAGATCCTTCGCCGCGATTCTGGCGAATCGCCTTCCCACCAACCGATTGGAGTCCTCGCAGTGCCGAAGCAAAAGCTCCCACAAAGCACGTGCCTGGCGGGCGAGCATCCGTAAAGAAAAGTGATGTCGCTGCGCCAGAGGTTGAAAAGAAACAAATGAACAAGTGACTGGGGTCGGCCCAGAGCTGAGGATCCTTTAATTTCCCGTTTGACCGCTGGCGTTCCAATTTGGGCTTCCCTGCGAATTCTCTTCGCCTGTCGCTCTTCCCCGACGATCTCTCGAAGACCACGTGTTTCTCACCGCCCGTCGAGATCGACTTCCTTGATCGGCAAATCCCAGTGTCCGTCCAGAATCTCGAATCGCCTCTGTTCTTCCTTCTTGTACAATTCCTGATCCGGAAAAAGCTGTTTGATCAATGGCCCGCTGTCGAAATTATCATTCGCGATCGCCGCATTCTTGAACACGATCGTCACCCGGAAGTCCCACCGCCCATCTTCCGTCGTGTGATAGCGTGGCGCCGCCATGCTTACCTTCAACATGCGTCCCAATTCGATCTCCTTCTTCAGCACCGGGTAGTGATTCTTCTTGAACAGCGCCAGGAACTCGTCGGCATGTCCCCATTTCGCTTTGTAATAGTACTCGATCACGAACGGCTGGCCGTTCCCTTCGCTCCCCGACCCGCTCTGCGCCGCTTTCGCCCGGTAGTGCCCCGCCCCCAGCATCACCATCATCACAAGTGCGACGATTCCCGCCCACCTCACCACACGCTCTTTTCTCATTTTCATAAGTTTCCTCCGTCCCGTCTCCCTGCCAAGCCACCTATCCTAACCTCAATTCCAATCGTGCGTGGACTCGCGCGAACTTTAGAGGGCACCTGAGAACAACCTCTACACGTCGCTCTTGCTGCTGCTCGTCCACGTTGACTTGGCTACGACCGCGACCTAAGATGCCAGTCAAAGGTGCCCGCCCCATGATCGGCCAGACCGTCGGCCACTATCTAATTACCGACCAAATCGGCGCTGGTGGTATGGGAATCGTGTATCGCGCCCGCGATCAGCGGTTAAACCGCGATGTCGCGCTGAAAGTCCTCCCTCCCGGGAAGCTCGGCGATGACGCTCCCCGCAAGCGCTTCCGTAGAGAAGCATTGGCGTTAGCCAAGCTCAATCATCCAAATATTGGCACTGTCTACGACTTTGACACCCAGAACGACGTCGACTTCCTGGTGATGGAGTTCATCCCCGGCGAAACACTCGGCCAGCGCATCGCCAAGGGCTCGTTACCAGACAAGGAATGGATTGCGATCAGCTTGCAGATTGCCGCTGCGCTCGAGGAGGCCCATGAACACGGCATCGTCCATCAAGACCTTAAGCCCGGCAACATCATGGTCACACCCAAGGGCCAGGCAAAAGTGTTGGATTTTGGTTTGGCCCGGCTGCTGGATGCAGAGGCTGCCGGTGAAGTCACCGCAACTCTTACGCAAACCGATGGGGCCGGCACCTTGCCGTACATGGCTCCCGAGCAACTCTGCGGCGGGACGGTGGATTCCCGCTCGGATATTTTCGCCGCCGGGGTTGTTCTCTACGAGATGAGCACTGGCCACCGGCCTTTCCCGGAAAAGCAAGCTCCCCGTCTGATTCAGCAAATCCTGAACGAAGCGCCTCGGCCCTTGCACGAATGGAACTCCCGCATCTCGCCACAAGTGGAAAGCATCACTTTGAAGGCGCTCGACAAGCAGCCTGACCTTCGTTACCAGTCCGCCCGCGAATTGCGCGTCGACCTCGAACGATTCAGCGCTCAGCAAGCGCCTTCCTCCTCTTCGGTCCCCGTCACGCGGCCGGCATCGCGAGGCGGTTGGACGCAGGGCTTGCGCGCGCATCCGCGTGCCGTCTACTTGTCTGCCAGCCTGCTGGCTCTCGTTGTAGCCACTTTGTGGTGGTTAGTTGGTGCGCGCCCGGTTCTCTCTTTTGCCCCGCGCGATTGGCTTTTGATCACGGATTTCGAAAACAACACCGGCGATACGCTCTTCGACCGTTCGCTTCTAACGGCTTTAACCGTCAGCCTCGAACAGTCTCCCCACGCTAATGTCGTTCCCCGGGCGCGCGTCGCCGACAGCTTGCATCGCATGGGCAAGTCCGGCGACGAAAAAATCACCGAGGAGCTTGCGCGCGACATCTCACAGCGCGAAGCCATTCGCGCGATCCTGAGCTGCTCCATCGCTAAGGTTGGCCAGCAATATGCGCTCACCGCGCGTTTGATCGATCCAAAGTCCGGCGTGGCCAAAGCTTCTTATCTCGAACAGGCCAAGGACCAGGACCACGTTCTTGAGGCGCTCGGCTCGGTAGCCACCCGCGTGCGCCGCGACCTTGGCGAATCCATGCTCGCCACGAGCAAAACCGACCGTCCTCTGCCTTTGGTAACCACTCGTTCGCTCCAGGCTCTCAAATTGTTCTCGGACGGTGGGGCTCTTTGGAACAAGGGTCAGTATGAGCCAGCGGTGCAGGCCTTCGAGTCCGCTGTCAAGGCCGACCCTGATTTCGCCATGGCCCACGCCTCACTCGGCGGCGCCTATTACAGTCACATTTTCAATAATCCCGTCAAAGGCAAAGAACATATCGAAAGAGCCCTCCAGCTTTCCGAACGCACCACGGAGCGTGAGCGGCTCTACATCCAAACGAGCTACGCCCAGGACCTGGGCCACGTAGATGAAGCCAGAAACCGTTTTGATGTTTATTTGAAGGCTTATCCCGATGATTGGGGGATGCGCTTCAACTACGCCTCGCTCCTGCGCAACAACGGCCCGGCGCAAGAGGCCTTAGAACAATACAAAGAGCTCGTTCGAATTGCTCCAAACAATCCTTCCACCTATATCGACATTGCTACCACGTATAACGGGCTCGGCAATTTTGGCGAGGCGCTGCGCAACTACGAACAAGCCTTCAGGCTCGATCCATCCTGGAAGACCAATCAGAACATCAATCACGAATACGGCATGACTCTTTTCCGTAGCGGTGACGAACCCAAAGCTCGCGAAACATTCGAACTCGCCTCTGCCAAGCCTGATCTAAAACCAAAGGGTCTCCGTTCTCTTGCCTGGCTTGACCTCTACCACGGGAAATATGCCGTCGCAAAGCCGCGCCTTCAGGAAGCCCTGCTCTCTGATGAGAATTACAAATGGCCCTTGAGTATTTTGCGCGAACACAACTTGCTGGCCATTGTTGCCAAAGGTCGGGGCGATCGCGCGGGTCAACTTCGTGAACTGGATCTCGCAGTCCCCTACCTGGCTACTTCGGGCGCTCAGGTCCGCGCAGGCCTCTGGCTCGGAACGCAATACGCGCGCGCTGGAAGCATCGCAAAGGCCACGGATATCCTGGAAAAAGTTCGTGCTGTCGCAGACCCCCAAAATCCGGAGCACACCAGCGACCTCCAGACTCTTGAGGCCGAAGTGGAACTCGCGCGCGGTAACAAAGCCCGCGCCATTGAGCTGTTCTCGCTGGCGGATAAGGCCAGACGTAGTGCCATGACTGTGGAAGGTCTGGCGCATGCCTACGGCGCTTCCGGCAACTCCGAGCAAGCCGCTGTTTGGTACGAACTTTTCGTAGGAGATGCCGATCCTCCTCTAGGGTGGGAGCCCCAGCAAGACTGGCTTGCAGCGCATTACCATCTTGCGCGTATCTATCTAACCAAAGGAGATAAAGCCAAAGCCGCAGCGCAGCTCGACTGGTTGCTCGGCGCCTGGAAAGACGCTGACCACAGCCTTCCACTTCTTAAAGACGCGCTCAGCCTGAAGCACGAAATGGATGGCAAGCCGTAGAAACCCCGCTTTGCATCTCCAACTTCGATTGGCGCCTGCTATGCTTTACTCTGGGACAGCCAAGAAGCCTCTTCCGGAGCCATCATGCAGACAGCATCCATTCAGTGGATCGGCGAAGAAAAATTCGTAGCTATCAGCCCTTCCGGCCACGCCATCACCATCGACTCCGAACGCAATTCCAACAAAGCCCCAGGCCCGATGGAACTTGTCCTGATGGCACTCGGTGCGTGCACGGCCACCGACGTCGTCAGCATCCTGAAGAAAAAACGGCAAAAACTCGAGGCCCTCGAGGTCATTTGTTCCGGTGAGCGCGCCTCCGAGCCTCCCACAGTGTGGATCAAACTCGAAATCCTCTATCGCCTGCGTGGCGTGCTCGACGAAGCCGCCGTGAAGCGCGCCATCGAGCTCAGCGAACAAAAATACTGCTCCGTCTCCGCGATGCTCCAAAAGACCGCCACGCTCACCTGGCGTCACGAGATTCTCCCACCGGCGAAATGACTCCTCTCTCGCAGATAGCCTCGCGGTCTTCGCAACCGCCCAGAGACTACGGCGTATCCTTGTTTCCTACTCTCTCGCCTTGTAACCTCGCCTCCGCATCGCATAGAATTTCGGATTCATCTGGTTCGTATTAACCCGCAAGGAGAATCATGTCTCACCGCATCGCGGCTAAAATCACGGGCGTCGCCGGATATGTTCCACCAAAGGTGCTTACAAATGCCGACCTCGAGAAATTGGTCGCCACCAGCGACGAATGGATTCGCACCCGCACCGGCATCCGCGAGCGCCACATCGCCGAAAGCGGTATCGCCAGCTCGCATCTCGCCACTGAAGCCGCCAAAGCCCTCCTTGCGCGGACCGACACCGACCCGGCCGAAATTGAGTTAATCATTCTCGCCAGCGTTACGCCGGACATGATGTTTCCCGCAACCGCCTGCCTCGTGCAAGACCGCATCGGCGCAAAAAAAGCTTGGGGTTTCGATCTTTCCGCGGCTTGTTCCGGATTTGCTTATGCGCTTACGGTCGGTGCGCAATTCGTTGGTTCAGGCGCCCACAAAAAAGTCCTTGTGATCGGCAGCGACAAGATGAGTTCTATCCTGGACTACACTGACCGCTCCACCTGCATCCTTTTTGGAGATGGCGCAGGAGCGGTTCTCGTCGAACCAGCGGCCGATGGCGAAGGCATCCTCGATTTCGAGCATGATGTCGACGGTTCCGGCGGCCAATTTCTCTATATGCCCGGCGGCGGCTCCCTGCATCCCGCAACTCCAGAAACCGTCGAAAAAAAGATGCACTTCGTCCATCAAGAAGGCTCGCAAGTGTTCAAGTACGCCGCCCGCCGCATGGCGGAAATGTCCACGAAACTTCTCGAGCGCAACGGTTTCAGCAAGGATGATCTGGCTTTGATGGTGCCGCATCAGGCCAACCTCCGCATCATCCGCGCCGCGCAAGAACGCCTCGGCGTCGATGACTCGAAAGTCCTCGTCAATATCGACCGCTACGCGAACACCACGGCAGGTACGATTCCTCTAGGATTGTGCGATGCAGTCAAGCAAGGGCGCCTTCGCAAGGGCGACCTTGTGCTCATCGTGACCGTCGGCGCAGGCTACACCACCGGCGGCGTCCTCCTTCGCTGGGCCTATTAGCGAGTCCCGCGTTTTACGCGCAAGGAAAGCGTCATGAGCACAAAGAAAAAGTGCAACATTTCCGCCGACAAACAAGCACTGTACGACAAGCTCCTCGCGATAAATCCAAAAATCGAGCGAAAGGGCGCCGCGAACCCCTACACCTCGCTCAATGGCCACATGTTCACCTACCTCAACCCGTCTGGGACTTTGGCTTTGCGGCTTCCCGAAAAGGAAAGAGAAGAGTTTCTGAAGAAGTATAAGACGACCCTTTTTGAAGCCTACGGCGCCGTCATGAAGGAGTACGTAACGGTTCCCGATTCCCTGTTGAAGAAAACAAATGAGCTGCGCAAGTACCTGGATAAGAGCTATGGGTACATCAAAACCTTAAAGCCAAAACCCACCAAGAAAAAGTCTTGAGCAGAGAGCGAATCGCATAGTCCGTTACTCCGCCTGCCGATCTTGTACGCCTAAAATAATGTCAACTTGTCCTACCGCGGGCTGCCTGCTTTTCGAATATAGATCTGCCCCTGAAAATTCGTAAACTGATATTCCGGCCCGCCCCCATTAATCGTTCCGTGCACGGTCTTGTCGATCTTCACACGATACTTGCCGCCCTTCCCTCGTCCATCTTCCACTTCCTGCCGCGGCGCCGATGCCTGCAGTTGCACGTCAAAATCACTGAACACATCGCCGCGGTCCGAGCGAATGCTCACATTGGCCTTCAGGTCTGCCGGAAACGTCACATCGATATCTCCGTTCAACGAACTGAACGCCATCGGCTTCTGCGAGTTCACTTTCGCGAACGTGACGTGCACGTGCCCGTTCAACGCGTGCGCCACCGCGCTCCCGGAAACATTGTTCAGCGTCACCGCGCCATTGATATCATCCACATCCAATTCGCCGTCCACGCCCGTCACCATGATGTCTCCATCATTCACCGCCCGCAGCTTCACCGAAGTGTGTACCGGCACCGAAATCGTCAAATCAATCGTGCGCGCGTAGGATTCCGTGCTGATGCGCACTTCATTGTTCTCCTCTTCCACCGTAAGGCCAGTCGTCGAAATGTTCAGCCGCTTCGGCCCGCTGGACGGCTTTTCGCCTTCCTCATTCCGTCCCCGCGCTTCCACAACCACTTCTTTGCCGTCGTAAGCCTTCACGGTGATGCTGCCGTTCACCGAGCTCGCTTTCACGAACGCAGGCCGCGACGGATCGCTCAGATTCACCGACACACGGTCGCTCCCAGATTGCGCTTGCGCCTCCCCCTGCGCGCGAGGCGCCATCAGCGCTGCGGCGAACAATGCCGCCACCACCAAAACTTGCCCAATCCGATGTATTTGGTTATTCATGATTTTCAAGAATGCGAATGTCTCCATTTAGATTTTCAATCTGAATCTCTGGCCCGCCGGCGTTCACCCGCGCTCCCGTAAACCGATCAGCTCGATAAACCATCTTTCCGCCGCGCCGTTCTTCCTGAATCCCGTGCACCGGCATCGCCGTCACCGGAAAATCGCTGTAGATTCCTCCGTTGAATGTCTTGAACCGGAAATCCGCGGACAAGTCGTGCGCGAATCGCAGCTCGATCTTTCCGTTCACCGTCTTGAACTCGGAATTCTCGTGCGGATTCTGCCGGAATGAAACGACGACCGGTCCATTGACCGTCCGCGCCGTTCCCGACCCGGCCACGTTATCCATTTCGATGTCTCCGTTGACGTTGCGCACGACGAAGCTGCCGTTTATGTTGCGCACCACCACGCGCCCCTCGTTCACCGTCTTCACCTTGATATCGATATCGCGCGGCACGTGCACCATGAAATCCATCTTGACGTGATACCCGTCGTCCTCGCGCGAATGCCGGCAATCGTCGCACTGGCACCGAAACGGCCCATTCACATACATCTTTAGCGCGCCCTCATCCTGCGTAATGTCCAGCGTCACTTCCTTCTTCGCCTTTTCCAGCTTCTCTTTCGACTCCGCACGGTTCGTCCTCGCAACGCTCAGCTCTACTTTGTCCGTCGTGTCCGCGACCACCTCAATGGATCCCCAAATATTGTCGATCTCCAGCGACTTCTGTCCCGCCGCTGGCATCGTGAACGATTTCTGTATTTTTTCTTCGTCCCGCGCATTGAAGTAGCGGTCATCGTCCTCGCGACCCTTCGCGGAGACGGTCTCCGGCTGCAGCACCGAATACAGCGACCTCACGATGCTTCGCGAACGCGAACCGCCGCCTGCCATCTTGTTCGCCGGCATCACCGGCAAGAGAAGCATCGCCGCCACATACGCCATCAAAATCGGAACGAATGTTTTTCTGCGCACGCTCTACTCCTTAATTCAATTTGCTCAGCGCCCAATCGGCACGCTGCTTCACCGTCGGATTCAAATTCGGTGTCTGCACAAAATTACGCAACCGCTGTGCCGCATCCGGATCGCGCCACTCCAGCATCAAGTCAATCAGCGCCACCTGCACCAGCGGTGACTGCTGCTCCTGCAGCGCGTCCACAACTCCCTTGTGAACCTGCGGCTGGGCGCCGTGCCGGCTTAGAGCATCGAGCGCCGCCAGCCGCACATCCACGCTGCCGTCGTAACGCAGGGTATGGACCAGCGCGGACATCACTTGCGGATCGAGCTGATCCTCCCGCCGGCTGTAACTCACTGCCTGCAGCCGCTCGCTCGCGGACTGTTGCTGCAGCATCGAGAGCACCACCATCTGCTTCATATTCGCCAATTCCGTGTGCATCGCCGCGATTTCGTCCTGGCCACTGTTCGAGCGCGTTGCCGTTCTATTGCCGAAATAATTCCCAGCAAAAATTCCGATCACGAGCAGCGCCGCGCTCCACGCCACTGCCCCCACGGGGGAATGCAACCAATTCCACACCGAGCCGCGCTTCGACCGCTCGACTCCCGTCACCTTGTCGTTGCGCCCCGTCTGGTACGCGCGCAGCATCGCCTCAAACCGCTCGCGCGAGCCCGCGCTAGGCTGCTCCACTGGCAGCAGCGATAGCTTCTTCCAAATCGCGACCTCTTCGCGGCAATCCCCGCACTCCGCAATATGCTGTTCCACCAAATTGTCCTGCTCGGCTTTCAAACTCCCCTGCAAATAATCCGGCAGGAGTTCTCCGATCTCTTCACACTTCATTTCCGAACCTCCGGGGAGGAATGTTCTTCACCACCGCAGGCCCCGCCTCCCGTGGCGCAAGCCCGCGCTCAAGCTGTTTGAAATTCTGCCGCAATTCCTGAATCGCCCGGTGAATGCGCGTCTTCACTGTCCCAAGCTCACACCCCAGCAACCGCGCAATCTCGTCATACCTCAATTCCTGAAACCGGCTCAAAACCAAAATCTCCCGTTTTTCTTCCGGCATCTGCATCAGCGCGCGATGTAACAGCTCCGTCTCTTCCGACTGCTGCGCCGAATCTTTCGGCATCACCGGCGCCACCATCTCCGGTTCAAACGTAATGTGCCGCGGCGTCTTCCGGTAGTGGTCCACTCGCGCATTCCTCGCAATCTGATAAATCCAAGCCCGAAACGGCGTCCCCGGCTCATAACTCTGCCGGTACTTCAAAATCCGCAAGAACACTTCCTGCACCAAATCGTCGCTAAGCGTCCGGTCGCCTGTCAGCTTCGCGTAAAAGCTGAACAGCGGCGCGTGATAGCGGTCGAACAACACCCCTAGCGTCTCGCCCGCGCCATTGCGCACTTCGAGCATCAAATCCTCGTCCGGAGCCAACTTCATCGCCTGGTCATTTTCCGTTTCGCCCCGTTCTTGCTCTTTCATAGAGTGAGTACCGCCAAACCCCAAAAAGGTTACACCCGCATCTCGCCGTTGTAATGCCCTCGATGCCCTTGTAGGGGCACAGCATGCTGTGCCCGAGCTTGGCCATGCGTACGAATCAGGGCGGCTTCTTCTCCGCATCCCCAATCCATCGGGGCTGATCCCGTTACTCGCGCCGTATTTCTAGGTCTTATTAGTGGAAGCTGTGGGAAATGTACACGAATGCCTGACCGCAAATGAGTAAGCTGTCTAAAAATGAGGATAAACGAGAGAACCTATTCGGGGAGTTTTATTCGTTGTCTTAGCAAGACCGCAAAGCAGCCACCAACGCCAGATTCACTTGCAGGCGCCGGTCAATCTGAACGGCCGCATACCGAGCGCAAATCACGCGCTCGCGCTCGCACCACTCTGCCACTGCAGGCATGCGCACGCCAGAAAGCGCGCCCAGTCCTTCGACAACCCGGTAATAAGCGCGCACCAAAGTCAACCCGCCGCCGCTAGGACTCAGCTCCGGCGTCAACTCGTGCAAACCAGCCAACTTCTCGAAATCCCGCCCCTTCATCCGCCCGGCGTCCAGATTGGCCGCCGCCAAAACCCGCTCGGAAACCGGCTGCGCTGCCACTCCCGCCAAAATCGCCCGCCAGTAATACAGGGCGAACTGCGAAAGCGCCACAATGGAGATCGCAAGTAGCATAGCGGCGAACATCCTCATTGGCCTCTACTCGCATCCTGCCCGCCCCATCCTCCCGCTCCAATAGCCCGCTAGTACCATCGGCGTAGGACGTCCAGTCCTGCAGAGGCCAGATCCGAATATCCACCTTATTCTTAGGCTGATCCACTTGCACGATATAAGGGTTTCCCTTATTATGGGTGCATGAACATCACCCTCTCTCTCGACGAGAAACTCGTCAAAGAACTCCGCAAAATCGCCGTCGATCGTGATACCACACTGACTGGCATGGTCCGCGATTACCTCGAAAAAGTCGCCGCTGATAACTCCGCCACCGGTAAAAAGCGGCGTCAACGCGAGGCTCTCGAACGCACCTTCGAGCGCCTGCAATTCAACATCGGCGAGCGCAGCTGGACCAGGGCGAATCTGCATGCCCGCCGCTGAATTCCTGGATACCAACATTCTTGTCTACGCTTACGATGCAAGCGATCCCAAGAAGCAATCCATCGCCCAGGAATTAACCCGCCGTGCTCTCGCTGGCGAGTTCCTCATTTCCGTCCAGGTACTTTCGGAATTTGCTTCCACCCTGTTGCACAAAATCTCACCGCCCGCAACCGCTGAACAACTCGTCTCTATCCTCGACGCCTTAGCCCCGATCAAGACCATATCTCCGGACCAAGAAACCGTCCTCCGCGCTGTCGCAGCCCACAGTGCCTACGGACTCCATTTTTACGATGCCATGATCATCGCCACCGCCGAGCAAGCCGGCTCCAAGCGCATCTGGTCGGAAGACCTGAATCCCGGTCAAGAATACCTCGGCATCAAAGTCGAAAATCCCTTCACGAAATAGACTTCAATTCCTGTCCCCACCCGCCGCTGCATACTCCGCAGAACTCCGTTAACTCTGCCGCCTCTCCTACTTCGTTCGTCCGCCTTCAAGTCTTCCATCAAACCCCCAAACTCCTTTTGATACGAATCATCGCTGCTCCGGTCGCCGCATGCCCCGGTTCTGGACGGGCGACGAACACCAGTCCGCAGGGGCGATTTCCACCGAACTGCTCACAAAAATAATTGGAACGTCAGCGAGAGAGTTGTAAAGTAAAATCATGATTCCCGAAAAAGCGCGGCCCAAGGACATCACCGAGTACATCGATGCCGCCCCCAAAGAGGCTCAGAAGAAACTGTGGGAAATGCATGCCTGCATTCGCAAAGCCGCACCCGGAGCTACGGAAGGCCTGAAGTGGGGGATGCCAGCCTTTTCCTATCAGAGGATACTGGTCACGTTCGCCCCGCATAAAACTCACATCGGCTTCTATCCCACGCCGTCCGCAGTGAGCGCCTTCGCGAAGGAACTTTCGAAATTTGTTACGGCCAAAGGGTCGATCCAGTTTCCGCTGGAGAAGCCGCTGCCACTGCCTCTGATCCGCAAAATCACCGCATTCCGCGTTCGAGAAAGCATCGAGCAAGACAAGAAATGGAAAACCTGACGGAGAACTATCTCCGCAATCGCTGTTGCCGTGCATCCCTGCACTAGTTCTCCGCGCTCCTCCGCGAGCTCTGCGTTGTCCTTTCTGTTCGCAGATCACTTTTCCACGGCGCTCGTATGGTCATGAACAATCTTCCACCCCTCCGGAAACCGCTGCCATACCAGCGAGAACACGCCGCCAATGTCTCCCTTGTCTCGCTTCAGATGCCAGCGCCCCAGCACCAGCGCCGCATCCGGCGCCAGGAACCGAAACTCCAGCTCCAAGAAATCGAGCTGTCCCATCGCCGCCCGGTCCGGATAATTCTTCTTGTAGCGCGCCATCACGCCATCCCACCCGCGCGAGACTCCGTTGCTCCCGGAAAACGTCAGCTCCGGCGAATGCCAGTAGCCCACCAGGAACGCGTCCACGTCGCCGCGGTTCCATGCCGCTTGCTGCGCGTTCAACACTGTTGTTATCGCCGCTCGATCTACCTCGCGACCTTCAGCCGCCTTCGTTTGCTTCCCCGTTCGCACGCCCAGGGCAAACAACGCCATTAGCGCCGCTCCCGCCGCGATCAATCGAATGCCTTTCGTCATTGTTTCTCTCCCTCACGCAATGCACGGAGCATAGGTCGCTCGCGCCAACTCCGCAAGCCCTCCATCACAAGGCGGAAACAGGGGACAAGGTCGGCTGAGAAATTAATGTTTCCGAATATGATGGAAGCGAGGACGCTCTGCGTGGGGATGGATGGCGGCAAGAAAGAAGGTTTTTTTCGACAGCGGATTGCGCGGCCGGTCGTCGACCTGCTGCGCCATGGAGTGACCCCGGAAAAGATGGCGCTGAGCCTGGCCCTCGGCGTGGTGCTGGGAATTTTTCCAGTGCTAGGAACGACGACGGCGCTATGCGCGCTCGTGGCTTTCCTCTGGCGGCTGAATTTGCCGGCGATTCAGATTGTGAATTATTTTGTGTACCCGTTGCAGATTGCGTTGCTCATTCCGTTTTTTCGGCTGGGAGAAAAATTATTTGGCGCGCCGCGCTTGCACCTGTCCGTGTCACAGATTATCGCGATGGTGCACGCCAGTTTCTGGGGAGCGACGCGATTTTTATGGACGACGATCTGGCACGCAGCAGTGGCGTGGTGCTTGCTGGCACCTTTGTTCGTTGGATTGATGTACGTAGTTCTCGTGCTGCTTTTACGGCGCATGGTGAGAAGGCCACTAAAAGAAAGGGCGACAGACTGAAGTCTGTCCCACTTGTGAAGAAACCAGGCTAGAGAATGTCAAGGACTTCTTCGTAGCGCTTGAAAGGTGGAATTAAATACGCACCGGCGAGTTCGGTGCGAGACCAGGCAAGCATTTGGCGAGCGACGTCGAAGCCGCGGTCGCGAGCGGCGGCGCCGGCGGATTCGAGCGATGCAAGAACCTGCTGCGGAATGACGATGCCAGGAACTTCATTGTTGAGGCGAAGTGCCTGTTTGTAACTATTGAGCGGCCAGATGCCGACGAGTATGGGGATCGATGGCTTGCCGCCGAGTTTTTTCACGAACGCGTGCCAATGCTCGGGATCGAAGATAGGCTGAGTCATCGCGAAGTGCGCCCCGGCTTCGATTTTGGCGTGGAAACGCTCGATTTCGTTGTCGAGGTCGTCGGCGACAGGGTTGACGGCGACGCCAATAGCAAAATTGGTTGCGCCGCCGAGCGTTTTCCCGGCCCAGTCCGTGCCTTGATTGAGGCGGCTGAGCACCTTGACGAGGCCGACGGAATCGACTTCGTAGACGCCGCTGGTTTCCGGATAATCGCCGACAGCTGGCGGGTCGCCGGTAACGGCAAGTACGTTGCGAACGCCGCCTACGGTCCATGCGCCGAGCAAACACGCTTGCAAGCCGATAATGTTGAAGTCGCGCGTGGTGAGATGCGGAACGGTTTCCACGCCGCGCGCTTCGAGCGCTCCGGCGGTGATGAGCGCGTCCATGCCGACGCGGGCCATCGCGCCACTGTTGATGTCGATGGCGTCGACTTTGTTCGAGGCCATGATTTTGTCAACTTGCTCGAAAATACGGTCGAGCGAGAGGCCTTTGGGCGGATCGATCTCGACGCAGACGGTAAATTCTTTTGCCTGGAGTTTTTTCCAGAATTTGCTTTCCGGCTCGCGCTGCAAAACGGGAGCAGGTTTTGCGATGACTTCGACGGAGTGATGCGCTGCCGTGGATTTTGCGGGACGCAGTGACTTGACGGCTTCGGCCATCGCGCGGATGTGCGCGGGCGTGGTGCCACAGCAGCCGCCGAGAATGCGCACGCCGAGCGCGGCCGCTTCGCGGGCGAAAAGCGCGAAGTATTCCGGTGAAGATTTGGGATAGACGATGCGGTCGCCTTCGCGCTTTGGAAGACCGGCATTTGGCATGCCGCTGACGCGGAGATCGTCGACTTCGGTCAGCTCACGCAAGATTTTGAGCAAGGGCTGCGGGCCGAGAGTGCAATTCGCGCCGATGACCTGAACATTTTTTGCTTTGAGCTGAGCGGCAGCGCCAGCGGGTCGGAGGTCGCCGTACGTGGTGCCTTCTTCGGAATACGTGAGCTGGGCGACGATGGGCAAGCCGGAGAAGGAGCGAATGGCGTCGACGGCGAGAAGAATTTCTTCGATGTAGGAAAAAGTTTCGAGAATGTAAAAATCGACGCCGCGTTCTTCGAGCGCGAGCGCCTGCTCGTGGAAGACGTCGAGAATCTCGCCGGGCTCGGGATGACGGGATTGCACGCCGAGGCCCAGCGGGCCGATCGAGCCAGCGATGAGAACTTCTCGCGAGGCGGATTCGCGGGCTTCGCGAGCGATTTTTACGCCGCGCGAATTGAGGCGCTGCACTTCGTCGGCAAGGCCGAGCGGTGCGAGCTTGAAGCGGTTCGCGCCAAACGTGTTGGTCTCGATAATTTGCGCACCTGCTTCTATGTAGGCCTGGTGGACTCGAAAGACGGCTTCGGGTTCGGTGGCGTTCAGTTCATCGAAGCAGCGCTGTGTGCCAACAGCTTCGTGAAGCATCGAGCCCATGGCGCCATCGGCGATTAGTATCGAGTCCTTGAGCCGTTCGTTAAAGTCGAGAATTTTCATTTGGCGTTCGGGTCGTTATTTTAATTAACAGAATACAATTTTTCCGGGTGCCGCGATTGCTAAGGCGTATCCAGGCCAATCAAGCAGACTGGAAACCATGGCGCCAAGGAGCGAGTAAAGCCAAAAACTGGATCTGGGGAGCGGCGCCCTGTTTGTAAACAGAAAAAGAACAAACGCCCAAACAAATATGCGGACAATGAACAAAAGCCCATAAATAGCAGGCATCTGAAAGGGCGAATCCGGCGAAGCAGATGTATTGGCAGAGCGAAAAAAGATGAGACCAATCAGAAACACAACAAGGAGGGTCGCCAGGGGGCCTAGAATTACTCCCAAGCCCGTCCGAACCGCAGCGATCTTCGTTGCGGAGGCCGCGATGGCGGGTTCGACTTTTTTCAGACCTGAAACCGCCACGGAGTAGCCGACAAACTTGATCCCCCCGAATGCGACTACACCCAAGATGCCTGGAATGGTACCTGGCACAGCTTCTCCTTAGCGTTTTTGTTCCATGAGGCTGGCGACGGTGCTCATTAAATCGTACTTGGTGAGGATTTCGAATTTGGCGCCGTCCATTTCGACGAAGACGGCGGGATTTTCGTGGCTGAGAATGTAGGTGACGCGCTCGACGGGCGAAGTGCCCGGGATGCGGGGGAGCGGTTTGCTCATGACTTCGCGCACGACAAGTTTGCGCAGGTCTTTGCCTTGGAGCGCCATGGTGAGAATTTGATCTTCGTAGATGGTGCCGATGGGAAGATTTTCTTCGAAAACGGGAATCTGCGAGATGTCCTGCTCCTGCATGGTTTTCAGCGCGTGGAAAACTGTTTGATAGGGGCGTGCGATGACCAGCTCGCGGACTTTGCCGGCTTTGTGCTTGGCGTTGACGACTTCGGCGGCGGTGATGCGAACGGCGGCTTCGACGTAACCGCGCTCGCGCATCCATTCGTCGTTGTAGACCTTGCTGAGATAGCGCATGCCGGTGTCCGGAAGAAAAGCGACGACGAAGGCGTCGGGGCCGAGGTCTTTAGCCATGCGGAGAGTTGCGGAGATGCATCCGCCGCCGGAGCCGCCGGTGAAGATGCCTTCGAGTTTGACCAGACGGCGCGCGAAGACGAAGCACTCTTCATCGTTGACCTGAAAGACGTCGTCGAGAATCTTGAGATTCATGGTAGTCGGGAAAAAATCCTCGCCGATGCCTTCGACCACGTAGGTCTTGGGCTTGATGGTTTCGCCGCGCTTGAAGAAATCGTAGTAGAGGGAGCCGATGGGATCGACTCCGATAATTTTGACGCCGGGATTCTTCTCCTTGAGATATTTGCCGACACCGCTGACGGTGCCGCCGGTGCCTACGCCGCAGACAAAATGCGTGATTTTGCCCTGACTGTCTTCCCAGATTTCCGGGCCGGTCGAGAGGTAGTGAGCCTCGGGGTTCATGGGATTGTCATACTGATTGGGATAGAAGGA
>Ga0070765_100001052_pt1 | contig 16532 bp, 14 predicted proteins | sample HubBroMetageWFT5_FD_71516 | JGI IMG/M metagenome (GOLD analysis project Ga0070765, IMG submission 71516) | Warmed and freeze-thawed soil microbial communities from the Hubbard Brook experimental Forest, New Hampshire - Hubbard Brook CCASE Soil... | ecosystem: Environmental > Terrestrial > Soil... | reverse complement strand
GACGGGTTCTTCTTCCGCGGTCACGACATCGCGGTCATCGGCGGCGGTGACTCGGCCATGGAAGAGGCCTTGTTCCTGACCAGGTTCGGCAAGTCGGTCACGGTGATCCACCGCAGGGACGCGCTCCGGGCCTCGAAGATCATGCAGGACCGCGCGCTGGCCAACCCGAGGATCAGGTTCCTGTGGAACAGCGAGGTGGCCGAGATCCTCGGCACCGAGAAGGTATCGGGCCTGCGGATCAAGAACACCAAGGACGGCACGGAACACGTGCTGGGGGTGACCGGCGTGTTCGTCGCCATCGGGCACGATCCGCGCTCCGACCTGTTCACCGGGCAGCTGGCCACCGACCCGGACGGCTACCTGCTGGTCGACCAGCCGTCCACGCGCACCGCCATCGAGGGCGTCTTCGCCTGCGGTGACGTGGTGGACCGCACGTACCGGCAGGCCGTGACCGCGGCCGGCACAGGCTGCGCGGCCTCCCTGGACGCCGAGCGCTGGCTGGCCAGCACCGCGGGGGGTTCCAGGGGGGCTTCGGGGTTCGTCTCCCCGGAGGCCAGCATCGCGGGGGGTTCCAGGGGGGTCGTCCCCCCGGAGGCCAGCAGGGAGCACGCTGAATAAGGCATTGGACTGCGGCTCAGTGCACGGCACGAATAATTCACAGCAAGTCAAGGGATGTGATCGCAAGTGGGCGCGACCAAGGTCGTGACGGACCAGACCTTCGAGGCGGAGGTCCTGAAGAGCGACAAGCCGGTCATCGTCGATTACTGGGCCGAATGGTGCGGCCCGTGCCGCATGGTCGCTCCGGTCCTCGAGGAAATCGCGACCGAGTACGCGGACAAGATCGATGTGGTCAAGCTCAACATCGACGAGAACCCCGCTGTCTCCCAGCGGTACGGGATCATGGCCATCCCGACCATGAACGTCTTCTCCGGCGGCGAGGTCGTCAAGCAGATCGTCGGGGCCAAGCCCAAGTCAGCCCTGCTCAGGGAGCTGGCCGACTTCATCTGACCCGTCGTGTGCGGCCCCTTCGGGTGCGAGCGTCACGCGCCTGCGGTCACACCGGCCGCAGGGCACCCTGAGGGGCCGCCGGGGTCATCGAGCCGAGCAGCCGCTCGAGCGCGACCTCCACGTCCTCCCGCCAGGTCAGCACGGTACGCAGTTCCATCCGCAGCCGCGGATAGTGATGATGCGGGCGGATGGTCTTGAACCCCACGGCGAGCAGGTAATCCACCGGCAGCATGCAGGCCGGGGATTCCCAGCGCCGGTCTCCGAAGGCCTCGATCGCCTTCACCCCGCGCCGGGTCAGGTCCTTGGCCATCGCCTGCACGAGCATCCGGCCGATCCCCCCGCCGGCGAACTCGCTGAGCAGATGCGCGGTCATGAGCAGCACCGCGTCGGCGCTCACCGGGCTGGTGGGAAAGGCGAGCGAGCGGGGCGCGTACTGCGGGGGCGCGAAGAGCATGTACCCGGCGGGGACGCCGTCGACGTACGCGATCTTTCCGCAACTTCCCCATTCGAGCAGCACGGAAGATACCCACGACTCTTTCTCGAGTTCGGGGTCGCCGCTTTCCTCGGCCCGTGCCCGGCTGACCGGGCCGAGTTCCCAGAAAACGCACTTGCGGCACTTCGGCGGCAAATCGCCGAGATTGTCCAGCGTAATGTTGACGATACGGCGCGACATCCTGTTCCCCGGCAGACTGTTCCCCCGGCGGAATCCCTCAGCGTTCCCAGGAGGTACCCCTTATCCTGGCATGATACTCGGGGCAACACATCATGGTCGTGCCGCCGGGAAAGCAGAGCCGAGGACTTCAGGAGAGCCCGTGACCGCCGAAGAGCTGCCCGCATCGCAACGACAGCGAGTTGACCCGTACGTGGGTCAGTACGCGGAGCGTGCCGTGGGCATGGTCGCGTCGGAGATCCGGGCTCTGTTCGCCGTCGCCGCCCGGCCGGAGATCGTATCCCTGGCCGGCGGTTCGCCGTACGTGGCCGCGCTTCCCCTCGACGTCGTGGGCCACATGATCGGTCAGCTCGTGGCGAACCACGGCGACCGCGCGCTGCAGTACTGCACCGCCCAGGGCGATGCCGGACTTCGGGAGCGGATCTGCGATGTCATGGCGCTGGAGGACGTACACGCGCACCCGGACGAGATCGTCGTCACCGTCGGCTCCCAGCAGGCGCTCGACCTGCTGGCCAGGATCTTCATAGACCCGGGTGACGTGGTGCTCGTCGAGGCGCCCTCGTACGTGGGGGCCCTGGGCGCCTTCGCCGCCTACCAGGCCGACGTGGTGCATGTCGCCATGGACGACGACGGCCTGATCCCCGAGGCGCTCGAGGAGGCCATCCGGCGCACCGCCGCGACCGGGCGGCAGGCCAAGTTCCTCTACACCGTGCCGAACTTCCACAACCCCGCCGGGGTGACCCTGGCCGCCGGACGGCGGCCGAGGATTCTCGACATCTGCCGCCGCGCGGGCCTGCTGGTCGTCGAGGACAACCCGTACGGGCTGCTCGGGTTCGACGGCGAGCCGATGCGGGCGCTGCGGGCGGACGACGGCGAGGGAGTCGTCTACCTCGGCACGTTCTCCAAGACCTTCGCGGCGGGCGTCCGGGTCGGCTGGGCGGTTGCGCCCCCGGCCATCAAGGACAAGCTCATCCTGGCCGCCGAGTCGGCGGTGCTGTGCCACTCCAGCTTCTCGCAGCTGACCGTGTGCGAGTACCTGACCACGCAGCCGTGGCGCGAGCAGATCAAGACTTTCCGCGAGCTCTACCGCGAGCGAAGGGACGCCACCCTGAGCGCCCTGTCGAGGATGATGCCGCCGGGTTGCCGCTGGACCAGGCCGGCCGGCGGATTCTACGTGTGGCTGCGGCTCCCCGAGGGCGTCGACTCCAAGGCCATGCTGCCGCGGGCGATCGCGTCGCGGGTGGCCTACGTGCCGGGAACCGGCTTTTACGCCGACGGCTCCGGCGGCCAGTACGCGCGGCTGTGCTACTCGTTCCCCAGCCCGGACCGGATCGGCGAGGGAATCCGCCGTCTCGCCTCGGTCATCGAGACCGAGATCCAGCTGCGAGACGACTTCGGCCCGGCCGCTGGCGTCCGGTAGCACCTGCTCAAGTAAGGCCAGTTAAAGCGAGGCTAATCGAAATCATGTACAACCTTGATCGGATAGTGATCCTGGCCGGAGGCCTGTCTCCGGAGCGGGAGGTGTCCCTGCACTCCGGCCACCGGGTCCGCGACGCGCTGGCCGAGGCCGGCATCGACGCCGTGGTGGCCGACGCCGACTCCGAACTCCTGACCCAGTTGCGGGCCGATCCGCCCAGCGCGGTGTTCCCCGTCATTCACGGTGCATCCGGGGAGGACGGCGCGATCAGGGAGGTCCTCGGGCTGATCGGCGCGCCGTACGTGGGCTCGGTCGCCAGCGCGTGCCAGATGGCGTTCGACAAGCCGACGGCCAAGGCCCTGGCGGCGACGGCCGGGCTGATCACGCCCGCGTCCGTGACGTTGCCGCGGGAGATCTTTCACGATCTCGGCGCGGCCGCGGTGATCGATCTGATCGTGGCCAGGCTCGGGCTCCCGCTGTACATCAAGCCCTCTCGCGGCGGCTCCGCGCTCGGCGCGGGACAGGTAAGGACCGCGGCCGAGTTGCCGGCCGCGCTGCTGAGCTGTTTCGCCTACGGCGACATCGCGCTGATCGAGCGGTTCATCCCGGGCACCGAGGTCGCCGTCGGCGTGATCGACCTCGGCCACGGCCCGCAGGCGCTGCCCGCGGTGGAGATCATCCCGGGTGCCGGCGGGTACGACTACGCGGCCAGGTACACCCCGGGCAAGACCGAGTTCTACGTCCCGGCCAGGCTGCCCGGCATGGTCGCGGCCGACGTCGCGCGGATCGCGATCACCGCGCATACGGTGCTCGGGCTGCGCGACCTGTCCCGGACCGACCTGATCGTGGACGAGGAGGGCACGGCGTACTTCCTCGAGGTCAACGTCTCGCCGGGGATGACGGAGACCAGCACGCTGCCGATGGCGCTCGAGGCGTCTGATCACTCGTTCGGGACCACCTGCGTCCGCCTGCTCGAGATCGCGGCCGCGCGCGGCGCGTAAGGCCGGGGCGCGTATCTGACCGACGCTCCAGCCGCTCGGGCCGAGGGGCTCCGGGCCGGACACGGCCGTCCCCTAGGCTCGTATCCATGACAGGACGCAAGAGCTTCGGCAGCGACAACCACGCGGGCATGCATCCGGCGGTGCTCCGTGCGATCGTGGACGCCAACTCCGGCGATGCCGTCTCTTACGGCGCCGACGAGCGAACCGCGGACGTGACGGCCGAACTGCGCGAGGCGTTCCGCGCCGACGGCGGCGCCTTCCTCGCCCTGAACGGCAGCGGCGCCAACATCCTCGGCCTGAGCGCGCTGCTGCGCCGGCACGAGGCCGTCATCTGCGCGGAGTCGGCTCACATCAACACCGACGAGTGCGGGTCTGCCGAGCGCCTGGTCGGCACCAAGCTCCTCACCGTGCCGGCGGCCGACGGCAAGCTGACCCCGGAGCTGATCGCCGAGCGGCTGTCCGGCCGCGGCGACGACCACCGCGCCCAGCCGGGCGTGGTCGCCATCACCCAGTCGACCGAGCTCGGCACCTGCTACACGCTCGCCGAGCTGGGCAAGATAGCCGACTTCTGCCGGGCCAGCGACCTGCGGGTGTTCCTGGACGGAGCCCGCCTGGCCAACGCGGCGGCCTACCTGGACTGCCCGCTGGCCGAGCTGGCCGAGTACGCGGACGCGCTCAGCTTCGGCGGCACCAAGAACGGCGCCATGGGCGCCGAGGCGCTCATTGTGATGCGCGCGGACCTGGCCGCCGACGTACCCTACCTCCGCAAGCAGCAGACGCAGCTGACGTCGAAGATGCGTTTCGTGGCCGCCCAGTTCGGCGCGCTGCTGCACGACGGCCTCTGGCGGGCCAATGCGCTCCACGCCAACGCCATGGCCCGCAGGCTCGCCGACGGCGTGCGCGAGGTGGATGGCGTGGAGATCGTCTACCCGGTCCAGGCCAACGCGGTCTTCGCCCGGCTGCATCCGCGGCACATCGCCGTCCTGCAGCGCGAGTGGACCTTCCACGTCTGGGATGAACCCGGCTGCGTCGTCCGCTGGATGACATCCTTTGACACCTCGGAGGCTGACGTCGACGCCTTCGCGGACAACATCCGCTCCGTCGCCGGTGGCTAACCCGATGTTTCCCGTGAAACATCAGCCCCGGACAGGTCGGGACTTATCGCCTTCACGATCCGCTCCAGGTCCTCGGGCGACGCGAACTCGACCACGATCTTCCCCTTGCGCCGCCCCAGTTCTACCTTGACCCGGGTCTCGAACAAATCGGAAAGGCGGTCGGCCAGGCGGCGCAGGCCTGGGGCAGTGGGCTGCCGGGCCGCCGTACGCGCCGCACGGCGCGGCGGCAACTCGTCGGAGCCGACCGAGACGATCTCCTCGACGGCACGGACCGACAGGCCCTCGGCGACAATCCGGCCCGCCAGGCGCTCCTGCGCCTCGGGATCCTCCACGCCAAGCAGGGCCCGGGCGTGGCCGGCGCTGAGCACGCCCGCCGCCACCCGCTTCTGCACGGCCGGCGGCAGGTTCAGCAGCCGCAAGGTGTTGCTAATGTGCGGGCGGGAGCGGCCGATCTTGCGCGCGAGTTCCTCGTGGGTGGCGCCGAAATCATCGAGGAGCTGCTGGAAGGCCGCGGCCTCTTCGAGCGGGTCGAGCTGCTGGCGGTGCAGGTTCTCGATCAGCGCGTCCCTGAGCATTTCGTCATCGTGCGTCTGCTTGACGATGGCGCCGATCTCGGTCAGGCCGGCCCGCTGCGCAGCGCGCCACCTGCGCTCGCCCATGACGAGCTCGTACCGGCCGGACCCGGCCGCCCGGACGACCACGGGCTGCAGCAGGCCGACCTGCCTGATGGACTCGGCCAGTTCGTCGAGGGCGTCCTCGTCAAAGCTGTGCCGCGGCTGCCGCCGGTTCGGCGTGATCGCGGTGATCGCGAGTTCCTCGTAGCGGGCACCGGCGACCTCGCCGAGCGACCCGGGTGCGCCGGCTTCTGCGGTCGGCGCCTGACCAGCGGCCGCGGTGGCGACCGGACCGCGGGTGGCGGCATGGTCGGCCAGCAGCGGGGAGTCCGGGATCAGCGCGCCGAGCCCTCTGCCTAGACCACGCCTCTGCTGTGCCACTGCCTCTCCCAGGTGTAACCGTGCTGCATCTAGCCGAGCTGCCGGGTTCCGGCCGACTGCATCGCGAGTTCCTTCGCCGCCTCGGTGTAGGCGATCGCACCGCTCGACCCCGGATCATAGGTGATCACCGATTGGCCCCTGCTCGGCGCCTCCGACACCCGGACGCTTCTCGGGATGATGGTGCGCAGGACCGACCCGCCGAAGTGGGCTCGCACGTCCTCGGCCACGTCGGCCGCGAGCCGGGTGCGGCCGTCGTACATGGTCAGCAGGACGGTGGAGACATGCAGTCCCGGGTTGAAGTTGACCCGTACCAGCTCGGCGGTATTGAGCAGCTGCTGGACGCCCTCGAGCGCGTAGTACTCGCACTGGATGGGAAGCAGCACCTCTTCCGCCGCGACCAGGGCGTTCACGGTCAGCAGTCCGAGTGAGGGCGGGCAGTCCACGAAGATGTAGTCGAACTGCGATACGTCGAACGCCCGCAGCGCCTTGGCCAGTCGCAACTCCCTGGCCACCATCGGCACCAGTTCGATCTCCGCGCCCGCGAGGTCTATCGTGGCCGGGGCGCAGTACAGGCCCGGCATCTCCTCGGCCGGGCGCACGATGTCAGCCAGTGGGCGCTCGTCGACGAGCACGTCGTAGACGGAGGAGATACCCGAGCGGTGCTCCATGTCAAGCGCGGTCGATGCGTTTCCCTGCGGGTCAAGGTCTATCACCAGGACACGGGAACCGTGCTGGGCCAAGCTCGCGGCCAGGTTCACCGCGGTGGTCGTCTTGCCGACCCCGCCCTTCTGGTTGGCGATCGTCATGATCCGGCAGCGGGGCGGCCGCGGCCACGGCTGACGGTCGGCCAGGCCCCGCACGCCGATCGCGGCCTCAGCCGCTCGTCCTATCGGCGTGTCCACCTGGCTGCGCGGTACCTCGGGGACGACGACCGGCGCCGTTCCACGTGGAACCGGCACACCCGGCGGAGCCGTGCGGCGGCTGCTCTCCCCGGTGCTCTCCGCGGTCCCGATCCCAGACCCTTCACCGTTCACCTGGACGCCTCTCGATCCTCGGTCTGCGCTTGAGTCCCAGTCCGTGCCGGGCCAGCCCAGACCCCCGAGCCCGGCGGGCGCATCGGCCAGCGCCACGCCGGCCGGCCCTCCCGCCAGCGGCCCGCCCGGCCAGCCCAACCCCGCTCTGCTGGCTTCTTTTCCTGGGGGGACCCATTCCCCCAGACCCCCCTTGCTTTCTGGGGGGACCCATCCCCCCAGACCCCCATCGTTTCCCGGGGGGGACCCCCCGGAACCCCCCGCAGGGCCGTGCTGGTAATAGCTGAGCGCCACCTATGCCCTGCCTCATCTAGCGAAGAACCGCACGACGGTAGTCGCAGGAACGACCTTACCTTGCCCCGCCCGCACAACCTCGGCGCTGCGCGCGCCGATTCGGCGCAGCACCGGCCGGGCGTCCTTAAGCTCCTGCGCGGCAGTGCGCCCCTTGATCGCCAGAACCATCCCTCCCGGGCGTACCACGCCGACGGCAAGCTCGGCGAGCCTGGGCAGCGGGGCCACGGCCCGTGCCGTCGCGACGTCCGCCCGGAGTGCTGCCTCCTCGGCGCGCGCCCGCAGCACGGTCACGTTCTCGAGCCCAAGCTCGGTCACGCACCCGGCCAGGAAACGGCACCGCCGTTCCATGGGCTCGAGCAGGGTGACCGCCGTCTCCGGCAGCACCATGGCCAGCACCAGGCCGGGCAGCCCGGCACCGGAGCCGATGTCCACCAGCGTTCCGGACCGCCCGGTGACGAGCTCGGCCACGACCGCACAGTTGAGCAGGTGCCGGTCCCACAGCCTGGGCACCTCGCGCGGGCCGATCATGCCCTGTTCCACCCCTCGCGTAGCCAGGATGTCCGCGTACCGCGTCGCTACGGAAAGTGCCGGACCGAACACGATAGCCGCACCATCCGGCGCAGGCGCAACTCCAATGATGCTGCCAGCCGCCGGACCCGAGCCGGATACATCGGCGATCACGGGCACTACCCCGCGGGGAAGACCACCACTCGCCGGTTGGGCTCCTCGCCCTCGGATTCGCTCCGCTGGCCCGCGGCGGCCACCGCATCGTGGATGATCTTCCGCTCGAACGGCGACATGGCCTGCAGCGCCTTCGCCTCGCCGGTCCGTGCGACCTCCTCAGCCACCGTGCGCCCGTAGTCGGCCAGTTCCTCGCGCCGCCGCTCCCGGTAGCCTCCGATGTCGAGCATCAGCCGGGCCCGCAGGCCGGTCTGCCGGTGCACCGCCAGCCGGGTCAGCTCCTGCAGTGCCTCGAGGACTTCGCCGTCGGCGCCGACCAGCTCGTCCAGGGTCGCCCCGACCACCGACACGATGGCCCGGTCGCCCTCGACGTCCATGTCGATGTCGCCGTCCAGGTCCGCGATGTCAAGCAGGCCCTCGACGTAGTCCGCGGCGATATCGCCCTCGAGCTCGAGGTCGCTGAGCTGCGGGGTCGCCTCGACCTCGTCGAGGACATCCTCGGCGTCGGTAACCTCCACGTCCTGCTGGCTCATGACCGGACCTCCCACCGTAGTGTGCGCGCCGGTCACCGCTTGCCCGACCGCTTGCTTTTGGCCTGCCGTACCGGCTGCTGCCGTACCACCTTGGCGGCGGGCACCTCCGGCTCGGGCTCGGGTTCTGGTTTCTGCCTGCCGAGCCGCAGCAGCCCGCGCCTGGCGGCACCATTCTGCCCGTTCGCGGCGGCGGCGGCCGCGTCGCCGCGCGCGCTGCCGGTTCGCGCGGTACCCGATCAGGTACTCGTGCTGCCGGACGCGGCCTTGGGCCGCGGCGCGGCCGCCCCCGGGCGCCCGTTGCCCGACCCGGTCCGGGCGCTGCCGGTCGCGGTCTTCGGGGTCCTCGGGTCGAAGTCGGTCTTGGTTTCGCCGGATGCCGTCTTCGCCGGTCCGCTCCCGGTCCTCGTGGTCCCGCTCCCGGTCCTCGTGGTCCCGGTCGAGGTCTTGGCGGTGCCGGTCGCAGGCTTCGCGGTGCCAGCCTTCGCGGTGCCCGCCCTCGCGCCGGACGTGGGCCGCAGCGAGCTCTGCGTGGCCCGCACCGGGCTGCCGCCCGCGGCGGCCGTCGCGCCCGCCGCCTGGGTCGGCTCGACGGTCCAGTTGCGGAACATGAAGTACTGCTGGCCGAGCGTCCACAGGTTCGTGGTCACCCAGTACAGCACCAGCCCGTACTGCCAGTACAGGCCCGTCAGCGAGAAGAACGGGACGATGTACATCATGTACTTCTGCGACGCGGCCAGCGGGTTGTCCGGGTCCACGTTGGTCTGCATCAGGCCGCGCTTGGAGCTCTGCCGGACGGTCATGAACGTGGTCGACGCGCTGACTATGACGGTCAGCACGATCACGATGGCCACGTGCAGCGGCACCGCCTGGTGCGAGAACAGAAGCCTGTCGCCCAGGTGCACGCCTAGGATCGTCGCCTTCTGCGCGCTCTCCATCACCGGCACCGTCAGCCCGTACGCCGGCTTGACGCCCGGATGCCAGTCGGCGATGGCGCGCAGCACGTAGAACAGCGAGAAGAACACGATCATCTGCGGGATCATCGGCAAGCAGCCGGCCAGCGGGTTGACCCCGTTCTCCTTGTAGAACTTCATCGTCTCTTCGTTGAGACGCTGCTTGTCGTTCTTGTACTTCTTGCGCAGTTCGGCGATCTGCGGGGCGTGCTGGGCCATCTTCCGCTGCGCGTTCACCTGCTTGACGAATAGCGGGACGAGCAGCAACCGGATGATGATCACCAGGCCGGCGATGGAGAGCCCCCAGGCCAGGCCAGTGTTCGGGCCGAACAGTGCGCCCAGCCCGGCGTGGATGTGCATGATCACCCATGCCACCAGGTCGGCCAGCGGATTGAGTATGCTCACCGGTCAGCTCCTCGCTGGCTTGGCGGGTCTACGGGTCGGCACCGGATCGTAACCGCCGGGGTGGAACGGATGGCACCGGGCGATGCGGGCCACGGCGAGCCAGAGCCCGCGTAGCGCGCCGTGCTCGGCCAGCGCGGTGAGCGCGTACTCGCTGCATGAGGGCGCGAACCTGCAGCGCGGCCCCAGGAACGGGCTCACGAACCGCCGGTAGCCGACGATAGGGAACATGAGCAGACGCGCCGGCCTCGTGGCGGTGCGGGATGTTCCCTTATCTGTGTTTCTGTCTGGCATTACCGACGTGCGCCCCAACCTGCCGCTGCAACAACCTGCGTATCACCAGGTCCAGATCTGCGGCGAGATCCGCCTGGCTTGCGTGCGCGGCCGCAGCGTTTGCGCGCACCACAAGAAGGCTACCGCCAGGAAGCGACTGAAGGTACCCGCGCACAAGCTCGCGAAGCCGCCGCTTGACGCGGTTTCTGGTCACCGCCGAGCCGACCGCCCGGCTGACTACAAATCCTACCCTGGCCGCTTCACGGTCACCGATCCCGTCCGCCCGGACGAGCAGGTGACCCACGACGGTCGGCCGACCCGCGCGAGACCCGTTGCGCACCGTCAGCGTGAACTCCGCGCCGCGGCGCATCCGGGACCGGGGCGGCAGGATCAGGCACTCAGCCGGTCGCGGCCCTTGTGCCTGCGGGCCGCGAGGACAGCGCGCCCGGCCCGGGTCCGCATGCGCAGCCGGAAACCATGCGTCCTCGCGCGGCGCCGATTGTTCGGCTGGAACGTACGCTTGCTCACTGGGGCTCCAGGTAAAGGTCTTCGTTAAGGGCACGCGCCATCGACGGGCGTGCGGTCCGCGGATTCATCTCAGGCTACCATCTGGAAGACCGCCGTTTGCCAGGCGTGCCCCGCTGCCGCGGCTTAGGCTGTGGAAAGCTAATCTCCCCGAGCCGCCGCGATCACCGCGTGCGGCCGGGATGCCACGTGCACAACATGTGGATAGTTTTGTGGATCGTGAGCTCTAGCTCGCGGCATGGGGATGCGAGGGGAGCGCACAGGTGGCAAATTCAGACCTGGCGGAAGTCTGGGCACGATCCCTCGACGGACTGGCCGACCTGCAGATCCAGCCGCACCAGCGGGCCTGGCTCAAGCTCACCCGCCCGCTCGGGCTGGTGGAGAACACGGCCCTGATCGCCACTCCGAACGAGTTCGTCAAGGAGCAGCTGGAAACCAGGCTGCGCCCGCTGGTCACGCAGGCGCTTTCCCAGCAGCTGGGCCGGGACATCCAGCTCGCCGTCACCGTTGACCCGGCGCCGCTGACCGCCATGCCGCCGGTGCCGACGGCGGAGGAGCTGGCCGCCGAGCCTTCCGTGCCGCGGGCCCAGGGACTGTCGGGCCCGCAGGGTGTGGTTCCCGATGCGGGCCACGACTCGCGGCACCCGTCCCAGCCTCAGGGGGCTCACGACACCGCGGTACAGGAGCCCGGCCACATCGATCCGGGCCGCCACGGATCCGTGCCCGGGTCGACGGGTCCGATGGGCTCGGGTCCGCGCCTGGGCGGCACCCGGCTCAATTCCAAGTACACCTTCGAGACCTTCGTGATCGGGTCGAGCAACAGGTTCGCGCACGCGGCCGCGGTCGCCGTCGCCGAGGCCCCCGCCAAGGCGTACAACCCGCTGTTCGTCTACGGCGACTCGGGCCTGGGCAAGACGCACCTGCTGCACGCGATCGGGCACTACGCCCAGACCCTGTACTCGGGCCTCAAGGTCAGGTACGTCAGCTCCGAGGAGTTCACCAACGACTTCATCAACATGATCAGGGACGGCAAGCAGGACGGCTTCCGGCGGCGGTACCGCGACGTGGACGTGCTCCTGGTCGACGACATCCAGTTCCTGGAGAACAAGGAAGGCACGCAGGAGGAGTTCTTCCACACCTTCAACACCTTGCACAACGCGAGCAAGCAGATCGTCATCTCCAGCGACCGCGCCCCCAAGCGCCTGGTCACCCTGGAGGACAGGCTGCGCAGCCGGTTCGAGTGGGGCCTGCTCACCGACGTGCAGCCGCCCGAGCTCGAGACCCGCATCGCCATCCTGCGCCGCAAGGCCATCCAGGAGGGCCTCAACGCGCCGCCGGAGGTGCTGGAGTACATCGCGAGCCGGATCTCCACCAACATCAGGGAGCTTGAGGGCGCGCTGATCCGGGTGACCGCGTTCGCCAGCCTCAACCGCCAGTCGGTCGATCTCCAGCTGGCCGAGATCGTGCTCAAGGACCTCATTCCCGAAGCCCAGGGCCCGCAGATCACGATCGCGACGATCATGGGCCAGACCGCTTCCTACTTCGGCCTGTCGATCGAGGATCTCTGCGGGACGTCCCGGTCGCGGGTGCTCGTCACCGCCCGGCACATTGCCATGTACCTGTGCCGCGAGCTCACCGACCTGTCGCTGCCGAAGATCGGCCAGCAGTTCGGCGGCCGCGACCACACCACCGTCATCAACGCCGACAGGAAGATCCGCTCCCTGATGGCCGAACGCAGGTCGATCTACACCCAGGTCACCGAGCTGACCAACCGCATCAAGCAGCAGGCGCGCACCGGCTGACCTGCGGGGGATTCCAGGGGGCTTTACGGGTTCGTCCCCCCGGACGCCAGCACTGCGGTCGCACGCAAATGCGCACAGTTTGTGGACAACATTGTGGAAGACATTCGGATAACCGGGGGACAACCAGTGGCAAGCGCGTGCACCGTCCGCCGATCGCACAGCGGGCCGACCGGCATCCCCCTGGAAGACACACCCCCTGTGCGTACCATGAGAACCGTTGAGCTGCGCAAACCGTGGTTCTCCCCAGAATCCACCGCACCTATGACTACGACGATTCTTTCTCTGAAGAGAAAAGCACAACAGCAAGTAGGCCGCGAGAGCGTTATTCCATGGCCGGCCTAGCGAGCACGAGGAGGCAGTTCCGTGAAGCTCCAAGTTGAGCGCGACCAACTGGCGGAGGCCGTGGCCTGGACCGCACGCGCCTTGCCGGCTCGCCCGACTGCCCCGGTGCTCGCCGGGATGCGCCTGCACGCGGGGAGTGAGCTCACGCTCTCCACCTTCGACTACGAGGTCTCCGCCCAGGCCACGGTGCCGGTCATCACCGACGAGGAGGGCACCGTCCTGGTATCGGGCCGCCTGCTGGCCGAGATCGTCAGGTCGCTGCCCGCCCGGCCCGTCGACCTGACCACTGACGGCACCCGCGCCACCCTCAAATGCGGCAGCGCGACCTTCACCCTCGTCTTGCTTCCCGAAGAGGAATATCCGACGCTGCCCGAGATGCCGCCGCTGGCGGGGTCGGTGGGCAGCGACGCGCTGGCCACCGCCATCGGCCAGGTGGCGATCGCCGCGGGCCGCGATGACACCCTCCCCGCGCTGACCGGCATCAGGATCGAGATCCAGGGCGACACGCTTACCCTGGTCGCCACCGACAGGTACCGGCTCGCCGTCCGCGAGCTGCGGTGGAATCCGGCCCGGCCGGACCTGTCCACCGCCGTCCTGGTCCCCGCCCGGGTGCTCGGCGACACGGCACGCGCTCTGACCTCCGGCGCCGAGGTGTCCATCTCGCTCGGTGGCGACAGCCTCATCGGCTTCGCCGGGGCCGGGCGTCAGACCACCACCAGGCTGCTGTCCGGTGAGTACCCCAAGTACGCCTCGCTGCTGCCGGGTGAGTTCAGCGCCACCGCGGAACTGGTCGCCAGCTCGTTCGCCGAAGCGGTGAAGCGGGTCGCGCTCGTCGCCGAGCGCAACACCCCGGTACGCCTCGCGTTCAGCGCCGGCCAGCTCGTGCTCGAGGCCGGGGCCTCCGAGGAGGCCCAGGCGGTGGAGATCCTCGAGGCGGCCTTCGACGGCGAGGACCTGCAGATCGCGTTCAACCCGCAGTACCTCCTCGACGGCATCGGCGCGATCGACTCCGACACGGCCAGGATCTCGTTCACCTCGCCGACCAAGCCCGCGGTGATCACGGGCAAGACCGAGCGCGAGCCGGACTACCGGTACGTGCTCATGCCGATCAGGTCCGCCGGATAGTGCTCGCGGGGTCTTACTCTCAAATACGTGCACCTCACCCGGCTCGCGCTGACCGACTTCAGGTCCTACGCCGACCTGAGCCTCGAGCTGGAACCCGGCGTGACCACGTTCAGCGGGCCGAACGGAGAAGGCAAGACCAACCTGGTCGAGGCGGTCGGCTACCTGGCCACGCTCGGTAGCCACCGGGTGGCGACCGACGCGCCGCTGGTCCGTCAGGGAGCCGAACGCGCGGTGCTCAGGGCGGTCGTGACCAGCCTGCACGGCAGCGCGCTCGTGGAAGTCGAGCTCAACCCGGGCCGCGCCAACCGGGTCCGGCTGAACCGGGCGCAGCTGCCGCGGCCGCGCGACCTGCTGGGGACGCTGCGCACGGTACTGTTCGCGCCGGAGGACCTGGCCCTGGTCAAGGGCGACCCCGGTGACCGGCGCAAGTTCCTTGACGATCTCCTGGTGGCCAACGCGCCGCGGTACGCCGGCGTCCGCGCCGACTACGAGCGCGTGCTGCGCCAGCGCACGGCGCTGCTCAAATCCGCGGGCGCCAAGGGCCACCTGCGCGGCGCGGCGCGGGAGTCCATGACGGCCACGCTCGACGCCTGGGACGCTCAGCTGGCCCGGGCCGCCGCGCCGCTGCTGTCGGGCCGGATGCGGCTGGTGACGCAGCTGCGGCCGCTGGTGGCCGCCGCGTACCACGCGGTGTCCGGCGGACCGCCCGGCGCCGGATCCGCGATGGCGGGGGGTTTCAGGGGGGCTTTGGGGTTCGTCCCCCCGGAGGCCAGCATGGCGGGGGGTTCCAGGGGGGTCGTCCCCCCGGAGGTCAGCATGGCCTACCGCTGCTCGGTCGATGGCGCGGGTCCCGGCGACGAGGTGGCGAGCCTGGAGGCCGCCACGCTCAAGGCCATGGCCGCCGTCAGGTCCAGCGAGCTGGACCGGGGTGTCTGCCTGGTCGGCCCGCACCGTGACGAGCTTGAGCTGTCCGTCGGCGGGCTGCCCGCCCGCGGCTACGCCAGCCACGGTGAGTCCTGGTCGCTCGCGCTCGCGCTCCGCCTGGCCAGCTTCGACCTGCTCAGGCAGGGCCGTGAGGATCCGGTCCTCGTCCTCGATGACGTGTTCGCTGAACTCGACGCCGGCCGCCGCGACCGGCTGGCCGCGCTGGCCGCCGGGGCCGAGCAGGTCCTGATCACCGCGGCGGTGCCCGCCGACGTCCCGGGCGTCCTGACCGGGGCCCGGTTCAGCGTCGGGGCCGGCCTGGTCAGTCGTGGCGGCTGACCGGCCGCGGTCGGCGGGCCGCGGGAGCCCGGACCGCGCGCGCCTGGCCGCGGAGGCGCTCGCGCAGGCCAAGGCGGACGCCCGGGCCCGCGGTGACCTGCCCACGAACGCCCAGCAGAAGGACATAACAAGGAATAAAACCCCTAATTCCGAACGTTACATCGATACAGCTTCCGGCCAGGCTGGCTCGCTGCGCGGGCGTGCGCGGCGGGACGACCCGCAGCCGCTGACGAGCGCTATCGAGGGCCTGCTGGACCAGCACGGCTGGCAGCAGCGGGCGGCGATGGGCTCGGTGTTCGGCCGCTGGGCGGAGATCGTCGGCCAGGATCTGGCCGCGCACACCCAGCCCGATGCCTTCGCCGACGGCGAGCTCTCGGTGACCGCGGACTCGACGGCCTGGGCGACCCAGGTCCGGCTGCTCGCTCCGCAGCTGGTCAGGCGCCTCAACGCCGAGCTCGGCGACGGTTCGGTGCTCAGGGTGAAGGTGCGCGGTCCGGCTCCGCCGCGGCAGCGCGGCGGGTGGCGCGTTCCGGGCAGCAAGGGCCCGGGCGACACGTACGGCTAGCCTCGGGTTATCGTCCCAGGCCAGGAGCGACACGCGGGCAACACGGCCCTGGCTGTCGGTGCCCGCAGGTAGAATAAATAAGCGCACGGATGGCCACGTTGTGGGGGGCTGGGCTGCGCGCTTCTGATGCAGGATGGAGTTCGGTTTGTCCTACGATGCAGGTTCGATTACGGTACTGGAGGGCCTGGAGGCTGTCCGTAAGCGACCCGGAATGTATATCGGCTCGACCGGCGAGCGCGGCCTGCATCACCTGGTCTACGAGGTCGTGGACAACTCGGTGGACGAGGCCCTCGCCGGGCACGCCGACGACATCGAGGTGACGCTGCTCGCCGACGGCGGGGTGCGGGTGGTCGACAACGGCCGGGGCATCCCGGTCGACGAGCACCCGGTGGAGCACCGTCCGGCGGTCGAGGTCGTGATGACCACGCTGCACGCGGGCGGCAAGTTCGACGGGAAGTCCTACGCGGTCTCCGGCGGCTTGCACGGCGTCGGCGTGTCGGTGGTGAACGCGCTGTCGGCGCTGCTCGAGGTCGAGGTGCG
>Ga0070765_100001051_pt1 | contig 16534 bp, 24 predicted proteins | sample HubBroMetageWFT5_FD_71516 | JGI IMG/M metagenome (GOLD analysis project Ga0070765, IMG submission 71516) | Warmed and freeze-thawed soil microbial communities from the Hubbard Brook experimental Forest, New Hampshire - Hubbard Brook CCASE Soil... | ecosystem: Environmental > Terrestrial > Soil... | reverse complement strand
CCCCCATTTGACCCTATTTGGAGGGAGAACAGGGGCAGATACAGCGATATCAGAATAAACCCTATCACCACCGCCATCACTACCAGAATTGCCGGCGTTACCCACACAAGAGTTCGCTGCAACCGCGTGGCGACTTCCTCTTCATAAAATTCTGCGACGCTTGTGAGCATCGCCGGAAGCGCTCCAGATGCTTCGCCAACCTCGATCATTTCCAGAGCCAGAGGTGGAATGAGACGCGTTTCCGCCAAGCTCTCGCTCAACGTTTTTCCTTCGCGAACACGTTCAGAAGCCTGCTCGACCGAAGTTGCAATCAGACGGCTTCCAATTGCGGCTGAGGAAGTCTGCAAGGCTGAAACAAGCGGCGTTCCGCCGGCCAGAAGCGTCGCCAGCGTTCGCACAAATTGTGCGATCTCGCCTTTTAGCCAGATGTCGCCAAGCACAGGTACTTTCGGCTTCAAACGATCAATCGCCAGCGCGCCCTGCAAAGTTCTGGTCCACAGATAGAGCGCAGCAAAACCAAAAACGAAAACACCTGCGAACACGAAGAAATAATTGCGGAACGGTACAGACAAGTCTAGCAGAATTCTGGTTGCGTTCGGCAGCGGCACGCCCAAGTCCTGATAAAGTTTCGAGAACTGCGGCATGGCATAGGTCACCAAGTAAGTGACGATCACTATGACCGCGAGCACCAGGATCGCTGGATAAATCAAAGCTGTTGCTAACGCGCGGCGAAAACCCGTGCTCACGCGCAAATACGAAATGTATTGGTCGATAACGCCCGTGAGGTTTCCGCTGCGTTCACCAGCAGTCACTGCCGTCACATACACAGGCGGAAATGATCCCTGGGCAGCTAAGGCTTCCGACAACAAAGCGCCGTCGCGAACACGCTGTCGAACGTCGCGAAGAATCGGCCTTAAACGAGGCGCTGCAGCTCGCTCAGCCAGCAAATCAAGAGCTTTTAAGATCGGCAGCCCGGCCTTGATTAGTGTGCTGAACTGCTGGTTGAAGATCAGAAAGTCCGCAGCGCGTATTCTGCTGTCAGTTTTCGACCCGCTGAACCGCGTCAGCAGGTCAAACTGCGAGCGAACCGAGAAGACAAATAGTCCTCGGTCGACGAGCCTCTGCCTCGCCTCCCCCTCTGACTGCGCCGTTTCCAGTTGCTGGAACGTGCGCCCAGAGGTATCTCCAACTTTGCAGACAAATTCGGTCATATTAGAACTTAGACGCCTCGCCCACCGAGACGTTTGATGCTCAGTTTACCATACCCCTTCGGGCGCATGTCGCGAGCGCAATAACCCTGCATTACTAGGATGTTACATAGCCCGAAACTGGCTGGCCCACGCTTCTAGGGCCCCGCCATGAGTGATTTGGCTGCGTTGGTTGTTGCAAGTAGCTAAGGCTGCCACAACAGTTGTCGGTTCACTTTCAACAAATCCTAGTGCAAAGCGCCGGCGAGAGCGGATTCGTCCACAATCGCCACTCCCGGCGGCGCCACAAAGTGAAATTTCGTTTCCGGGACCGGAATGTTTTCCTCCCAGCCTCCGAATCGAAACTCCGTTTCAAGTTTACCAGGCTGGCGGATCACCACGCGGACCAGACGGTTCTCGGAATCTGCCTCCAACAAAACCTCATTAATCTGCTGATCGGGAGTACCCGAAGTTACGCGAGGCTCGCAGCGCAAGAGCGTGCCGCTTGGGTTCGCAAGATGATCGTCGGAACTACCTTTGTCCCCGTTCGCCGCGTCCACGATTCGCATACTGCGACACAGGCGATCGAAATCGCTTTTCCCCGTAAGGAACGCCAGGGGAGTTCGCCAATCTGAACTCGCGCCAACCTTTGCGCGGCTGGCCGTGCGGTCGGCTGGAATGTAGAACCAAACATTGGGGCCATCCACGAGGAAGAGCTTTTCTTCCGGCGATTCGTACTCCCACCGCATCCGCCCCGGCTTCGAAAAATAGACTGTTCCGGATTCCGCGGAAACGCCTCCGCTGCCGTCGGAATACTTCTCGAAGAAATGGGCTTTTAAAGTGGTGGCCCGACGGTAGTGCGCTTCCATCGCGCGAGCCACTTGGCGCGCATCTTTCGGATTTTTGTCTTCGGAGTGAAGCGGTACTAAGAGCAAAAAAAGGAGGATGCAAATCACGATTACATCTTAGCAAGATTCAGCTGTTAAGGAGAATTCGGCGCGGTGAGAAGATTATTGCAGTGTAGGCAGCGCCACGCATGCGCCACTGCTGGCGATTGCGGTACCGTTGGTGTTGTAGTGAATCACACCCGGCTCATCGCTACAAAAGCTCTGGTTGCCCGTGAACCCGGGAATCATAGGAACAGCGGTCACCAAATAAGCGTTGAAGCCTGGAGCCGAGCAGCCGCCAGCCACCGGCACCGGACCCGATCCAGCATAAGTGTAGGTGTAACCGCTCTTCTGAAACGGAGCCGCGCTGAGAATTGGATCGATCAGGTCCGCATTGTCACAAGTAGCTTGACCGCCCGGGGGTGGTCCCAGCGTTGTGATCGCAGGCGGATACCCGTTTAAGTAGGTCGTGGAGTATACAACCGACGCAGTGGTGATAGTCCTTATGCTGCTGGCTGCCGCGGCTTCGTTGGCCGATATGCGAGCCTGAATCAAGTTCGGAATGGCGATGGCCGCGATGATCAGAATGATCGCGATAACGATTAGCAGTTCGATCAAGCTGAACCCGCGTGAATCGTTACCGCGACCTTTCTGAGTGTGCCAGTTAGCCGAATTGTCTTTCCGAACGACTCGCATGAACCTACCTCGTGTATCTCAATTACTGCAGCGGAGGGCTGGCGATCGTAGGAGCGCTGCCGTCCGTGGTGTAACGGATGACGCCGCTCTGGTCGCTGAAGAACCCGCGCTGACCACTCTGTCCTACTGTTGCAGGCCGTCCTACAACTGTATAGGTCTGGAAACCGGTGCATCCGCCGACTGCCGGTGTTGCGGTGGCTCCCACATAGGCGAAGTAATAGCCGCTCTTCGCGGTGGCTGCTGCTGTTGCCGCGGCCAGGACTGGGTCAATCAAGATCGCTGCGCCGCAAACTGCAACGCCGCCCGGTGCGCCAGCCATAGCTGCCAACGACGCTGGGAACTGAACGCCCCAGCTCGAAGAGTACGTTACCGCCGAAGTGTTGATGGTACGGACAGAACCGACCGCGGAGGCTTCATTGGCCGCCATGCGGGCGCGCAGCAAGTTCGGAATTGCGATGGCCGCGATAATCAAAATGATCGCTACCACAATCAACAACTCAATCAGCGAAAATCCCTTCTGATCCCTTTTCATGTCCTCTCTCTCTCTTGGCCCGGTGTGAACAAAAGGGATTCAGCGAGATTGCATGCGTGCGAACCCTGCTTGTTGTCTTTTTGGATCAGGCCGAATGTTGGATTGTTTTCTTTTTTAACTAACATCTGCGCACTCCCTGTGTGATTTTGTACTTTGAAGAACTGAGCGCAGGGAGGAGTTGAGCTCCTCCCTGCGACAGTGGATAACTATTACTGGAGCGGGGGGCTGGCGACTGTTGGTGCGCTGCCGTCCGTGGTGTAACGGATGACGCCGCTCTGGTCGCTAAAGAACCCGCGCTGACCGCTCTGTCCTACCGTTGCAGGCTGTCCCACAACCGTGTAGGTCTGGAAACCGGTGCATCCGCCGACTGCCGGTGTTGCGGTGGCTCCCACATAGGTAAAGTAATAACCGCTCTTCGCCGTGGCTGCTGCTGTCGCTGCGGCCAGGACTGGGTCAATCAAAATCGCCGCGCCGCAAACTGCAACGCCGCCCGGTGCGCCAGCCATAGCTGCCAAGGACGCTGGGAACTGAACGCCCCAGCTTGAAGAGTACGTCACTGCCGAAGTGTTAAAGGTACGGATCGAACCGACCGCGGAGGCTTCATTGGCCGCCATGCGGGCGCGTAGCAAGTTCGGAATTGCGATGGCCGCGATAATCAAAATGATCGCGACGACGATCAGCAATTCGATAAGTGAAAATCCCTTCTGTTTCTTAGTCATTTCGTCTCTCTCCTGTTAAGCCGCTCGTGATGTCTCTGCTGGCGGGTACGCCCCAGTAGAGGCACGCGGTGCGCCACAACGGCACATTCTGTGGCGAAACGGTGCAGCTAATTTGGGGCCTGCATTATCATGGGGATACGAGGCAACTCCGGGAATAGGCACCGCAAGCGTACCTAGAAATTCGCTATAAGCCTCTAAATATGACCGTTTGTGGCTGGCTCAAAAGGCGTTAAAAGGCGTATTGCCTCGATGCACGAGTCTGACGACAACCGCGAGCGCTAGAGATGAGCTAGAGCGACGATGCCCTCGCGTCGATGATGCCCAGGCTGCACCGGCCGTGTCGCAGGCGCTAGATCTAAACATACGCACGCTTCTGAGAAACGAAGGATGGGGCGCCCTCGCGACTTCCGATTATGCGCGGCTTGAGAATGGTGCCCCACGAAATGGTGGAGCAATTCATGAGGCGCGCTGGGCTTGAGGGCGCTGTTGAAGCCGAAACTACTAGTGCGGAACGTTCCAGACGTATAAGAAATTGGCGTCGCTGGCGGTCGCGACTTTGCGGCCAGCTTTGCGCGTGGCGCGATTCAGTGCGGAGCGGACTTTTTCCTTGGAAGCGTCCAAGTCGGCCAAGGGCACCTTGATGGCGGCTCCGTCTTTGAGACCGGACAAATCCTTCAGGATTATCGTTACAAGCAGCTTATGCTTTCCGTTGCGGCCTTGCGGGACGTCTGCCTGCACCATGGTAGCGAAATGTGCCGCTGAAATTTTGCGCTGCGAACTGGCCATGTGCCAACCCTCCTGAAAACGATGCGTTAAACTAACGTATTACTATCGTAACACAATACTACCATGTCGCAGAACTCCGTACAACTAAAAACATCACGCGAGAGGGAGAGGTGCGTCCGCGATACGGCAACGGGATAACACGGACGGCTAACTTGGCGGTTAGTGCTTTTTAAAGATCTGACCCGTACTCCCGCGGGCCTGTTAGCGTGCAGAGGTCGTCGAGGAGGTCCCATGATCAAGCCCAAAACGCACTTCGAACAAGTTCCCATCAAACTGGTGGAAGACATTATCGGGAATCAGGCCGGCGTCGGCGGCTTTGCCGCGGTCGAAACGGATGTTCCAGAGCTGACGGCAAAACCAGCAACCGTTAAAGGAAGCTTTGAAAAGCCTGGAACGGCCAAGCGGTTGAGAAAGGAACGCGACTGATGGTTCCTCCTATTGATATTTTCGAGATGGAAGAAGCAACGGTGCGCTGGATTGGCACAGCGGTGACAGTCGAGCAGGCAAAGGAAGAGATCAGAAAGCTCTCCGCGAAGCCGGCTGATAGATTCATCCTTCTGGACCAAAGAACGGGGAAGAAAGTTTACGTCGGGAACGGGGAAGTTTTAGAGCAAGGAGACAGATGACGGTGAAGCTTCGTATCCTGGTGGCAGACGATCACGCGCTGATGCGACGCGGAATACGAATGCTGGTCGAGGCGGTGGATGGGTGGAGTGTTTGCGGGGAAGCTCATCGAGGCGATGAAGCGGTGGCGCAGGCGGAAAAATTGAAACCGGACATAGCGATCGTGGACATCAGCATGCCGGGCCTGAATGGATTAGAAGCGGCAAAGAAAATTCGCGAAGTATCGCCGGGAACGGAAATACTGATTCTGACCATGCACCATTCCGACCAATTAATCCTGGACCTGCTGGACGCGGGAGTGCGCGGGTACATCGTGAAGTCGGATTCGGACCGCGACCTGGTGAGCGCGGTTGAAAATCTTGCCAAGAAGAAACCATTTTTTTCGACACTCGCCACCGAACTTATCCTGACCAAATACAGCCTGGGGCAACAAACGAAGGGAGAGCCTGCTGAGATGGCGCGGGGTCGGCTGACGGTGCGCGAACGCGAAATTGTACGGCTGCTGGCAGACGGTAAGAGCAGCCCTGCGATCGCCGGTGTCTTGGGATTGAGCCCGAAAACAGTGGATACGCATCGCTCCAACATTATGCGCAAGCTGCGCGTGCATACGGCCAGCGAACTGGTGCGTTACGCTGTGCGCAATCAGATTATCGAGGCGTAATAGCGTCATCCACGCCGGGACCTATCCAAAGATGCAATTTACATTAAAACCTAAGACGCTGCTTTCCCAGGGCGTGCCGAAATCGATGGTCGAGCACCCCCCCTGGACGAACCGGCTAGGCGTTGGTGCCGCCGTCGACGGTAAGGTTCGCGCCGGTGATGTAGGAGGCTTCGGGGCTGGCGACGAAGGCGACCAGCGCCGCTACTTCTTCAACTTTTCCGTAACGGTTTAGCGCTGTAGCGGCTTTTTGCGGCACAGCCCACTCGCCGGCAGCGGGATTCAAGTCGGTGTCGATCGGACCGGGCTGAATATTGTTGACAGTGATAGCGCGGCTGCCAACTTCTCTGGACAAGCCCTGACTGAACATTTTGACGGCACCCTTGGTGGCCGAATAGGGAACCAAGCCGGGCGTCATCAAGCGCTCGCCTACGCACGAGCCGATCATGATGATGCGGCCGCCGTCGTTCATGTGTTTCAGCGCTGCTTGCGTGGCGACCATTACGCCCCGGATGTTGATGTCGACTACGCGGTTTATTTCCTCCAGCGTGGCGTCTTCGAACTTTTTTGGAATGGCGGTGCCGGCGTTGTTCACGAGCACGTCGATGCCGCCGAGTGCGGCGACTGTTTTCTCTACCGCGCTCTTAACTTCTTCGGCGTTTGCGGCGTCTGCTTGAAAGGCGACCGCTTTTCCGCCTGTCTGTTCAATCTCTTTGACCACTTTCGCGGCGGAATTTGCGTCTTTTGAGTAGGTGATGGCAACCGTGGCTCCGTCCGCGGCTAGACGCTTGGCGATTGCGGCGCCAATGCCACGCGAACCGCCAGTGACGAGCGCTACTTTCTTTGTAAGTTTAGACATGGGATCTCCTTTAGCTTTTCTGCAATCGCGGTGATCATGACTTCACCGGTTCCACTAGCTCGACGCTTGTGAGTCGACCGAACTCAGACCTATCGGATGCGCGAAGTCGAATCTGGATTTAAGAAACTTGAGAACCTTGCAATCCGCTATGGCCCTGAAGCGTCACACACTTGCCAATCGGGGCGCGTCCGGAATTGCGCAGAGCGGCTTTACATAACGATGGGCCGAATACTAAAGATGGAGTTCCAGGCCCATCGCACGTCAACGTCTGGCCTTTATAGGAAACCGTGGCGTGGACTGCCAGCCAATCCCACACCAGATAAACGTGGACGCATGAAGAATTTTGAACGTCTTTAGCCGCAGGTCTCGGCGAAACAGCGTTTGTCGAACGCATGCAAGCAGGCAGTGAATGGCAACAGTCAGTCTCACACACACGATGCTCGCTACCTTCGAGCCGGTGTCTTCCGCAATATCCTCGGCCAACAACATCCGCAAAGATGGAAATGGGATCACGCGCTTCACACCGTGCTGTATACCGCTGTTCGGAAGAACATTCCAAGCTGTCGATGAGTTACCTCCGCACGTCGGATGATCGGAGACTTGAAGTACCACTTAACTTCTCCGCAAGTCGTGCGTGTGAAGCTAGCCGTAACGCGACGCGCGCTTGTCACATCCAAACTAACGACGTGATTAACGGAGGGCTGATCGTGCCTAGCGCAAGAAGTGTTTTGTTGATGCGGTTTGTGCCGGAGCGGCCGCAGGTGGGGCTTGCTATTTTGCGCGTTTGGATCGGGGCAACCTTGTTCATGCGGCACGGGTGGGAGAAGCAACCGGCGCACTGGGCACAGTTCATGGCACACTTCCCCAATCCTATTGGGATTGGCTCGCATGAGTCATTTCTCTTAGCGTTTGTTTCTGATTTCGTTTGCGCAATTTTGATCGTGGTCGGGCTGGGGACGCGGTGGGCTGCTTTGTATTGCTTCGCAAATATTTTTGTCGCATGGGCGTTCGTCCATCAGTTTGCGTTCTTTGGTAAGGGGCCTGGGAGCGATCACGGCGAGCTGATCGTGCTTTACCTGGGGGGGTTGCTGGCGCTGTTGATTGCCGGTCCCGGCGCGGCATCGTTGGACGGTATCCTGGCGCCATAGTCAGTGGCAGCGCGTACGGCTCGGAAATTTCATTGGCTATGCCTTTACCAGCGCGGAGGCCAGGGCGCTACGAGAGCCACAGCGACGCGGATCCGCGCGCAAAGTCGAGAGCCACCTGGCCGCTACGAGGAAAGGGTTGCGCGGGTTCTGCTTTGAGGTTGTCGTCGACGGGGGAAGTTACACGAACCGGTCCCGATTTCAGTAACTAAACGAACCAATTTCTATAACGGGAAAACTCCGAGGGACGCTAGCAAGTGTGAGCCGGGCCGGAATCAAGGTATCTTCCGGTTAGTCTGTGGCACTGTTCTTCTGTTGCTCGGATTTTATTGGGGACGGTATTGGGCCGCAGGCAAGCGGCAGCGAGCCGCCACACTCTAAAGGGATCGCATCGTCGGTTAATCGCAAAAGACGATGTGGATGAGAGCGGGCTGCGCCGCCCTCATCTCATCGAAGCGGGTTATTTGCCGGGTGTCGTTTGTCCACCACCCGTTGGGGTCAGGCGCATGTGAACCAGGATGGTGAGGCGTTGGCCGGTAACGGTGTTGAAATTTTGCGCGTTGGTACCGATGTCCTCGGCGTTGGCGGCGTGGGGCGGTTCGGGAAGCGCAGCGCTTTGAAGATACGTTCCGGTGCACTGAGCGCCGTTGTAACCTTCACTCGGGTCGGGCACCTGACAATTTTCATCCTGAACCACGGGCGGCCAGTAGGTGCCGATGACCGCTTTGACCAACTGAGGGAAATCTTCGCCGATTACTTTCGTGCTCCCGTTAGTATGAAACGCGCTGCCGCTGCGGCCGGGCGTCGGGACCTCGAAGACGAAGGTAGCCTCGTGTGTCATGCGGTGAATCATGGGCGGGCCGTACACCGGACCGGCGTAGGCTTCGCTGGGAGTCTCGTCCACGTTGCGGTCCACGCGAGTTAGAACGAGAGTGCCGGTGGTTTGAAGCTTACCGTCAGGGGTCTGCCGCACTCCTTTAGAATGAAAACACACGAGCGTATGGTTAGCCGGGGTCACGATCCACTGAGGGTTTACTTTTCCGTTTTCATCCATTGGCGGAGCTTTCGATAACGCGGAATAGGTGGAGAAATCGAACGAGGAGTCGGCCGAATCGTTGCCATTGATTTTTATCACTCCGGCGACTCTGGCAAAACCGACTGTGAACATGATCTTGGTCTTGCCGAAATCGGTGGTTCCATCGGAAACAAACTGAGCGTCAGAATGGCCGGGGTCTATCTGCCATGAGCCTACCGCCGGAGAACTTTTTCCGGGGACAACCAGCGCGAAAATCGAAAGAATCAGGATTGTTAGTGAAAGGACTGAATACTTCAGCATTTCTTCCTCCTCTTTGAAAATGCGTATCGGTTCGAGATATAGCTAACGGTTTCCGATCCAGCGCGGAATTTCCCTTGGCGCTGAATGACAGGTTTTCGGAATCCAGTCGCGAGAACTCCCGCGAAAAAAAGCGCGGCGTCGAATCAACCCGCGATTGGAAATCTCCATTTTGTTTTGAGTTCTTCTTAACTTCAAAGGGACGCGCGTAAAACTGGCCTAAGGTACTCCAGGTTGGAGAGCCATACAAGTGCAAGGGGCGGCTACCTGGCAGGTTTGGACGACTGGGCTGCAATTACATTTCCTCTGCACCTACCGCTTTGTGCACGTGCTAAAACTATTAGATAAACTTGACGGCGAAAGGATTCATCGGTAGGAGGAGCGCATGGGGACGGATGCGAAGGGCGAAGAAAAACCTGATTGGAGAAATCATGGGCTACGCGTCATACGGAGCGGCGAGTTGGACACTAACACTCCGCAGACTCCCGGGATGACCCGGGCGGAAGCGATCTCGCACGCTCGCGTGGGAGCGAACAAACTTTGGGCTGGGACGGTGGTAGTGCATCCGAATGCCAAGACAGGGCCGCATCATCACGGCGAACTCGAAACCGTGATTTATGTTGTTCGCGGGCGGGCGCGTTTTCGGTGGGGAGAGCGTCTGGAATTTGTGGATGAAGCGGGGCCGGGAGATTTTGTGTACGTGCCGCCGTTTGTGCCGCATCAGGAGTTGAACGCTCGCAAGGATGAGCCGGTGGAAGCGGTGATCGTACGCAGCGGGCAAGAGCCGGTGGTGGTGAATCTGGACATCGCTACTCCTGAAGATAATTTAAATGCGGATGAGCCGGATCCTTTTCATTCTGCGCCGAGCAAATCGTAGAACAGTTTTTCGGTTTGCGGTTTGTTTAAGACTCAAGCGTTCGAGGTGGTGAAGGCTTGCCTCACTGCGGGCTTCAACAAATACGAGAGCATGTAAACAGCGATGGCCACCACACACAGGTGGCAAAGAAGCGATAGGGCGATTGGCATTAAGAAGAATCGGCGGAAAGCGAACAGGCCGAGTACTGTGCATACTGTGCCTAAGCCGATTGAGACGATTGATGCGCTCCACGCCCATTCGCGCAATTCGAACAGCGCCATGGCCAAACCTGCGGCCACCCCCGCCAGAATTATCAGCGAAACACTGCCTCCAATGGCCATGCCGGTGATTGCGGTGGTGGCTTGATCGAAACCTTCACCGGTCATGGTCATTATGGCGATGAACGCGAAGGCGATACAAGCGAGAACCAGAACAGCTGCTACGACTGATGTAAGAGTGGCGATGAGGGTTACGCCAAGGGGCCGTCTCATGTCTGCGCCCTCCCCGGAGCGTGCGCATGATGCTCGGTTGTGGGTTGGGGGGGTATCGGGTGCATTTGGTAGATACGGGTAAAACGTTCCTGTATGCCGAAAGCGATTTTACTAGCCAATTAATGATGCTGGGAGTCCTGCGCGTTCGAACTTACGAATCTCGTAATTGCGTGATATTGGTCCGCGCGCCGCAAGATGTTAACAGACAGAATCACAATACATTAGAGATAAACAAATCGCTACAGGCTGAATGGCTAGGTTTTTGTTTACGATGGTCCCCGCTAATGGCCTGGGCATGCCGACGCGGCTCGTACCCATCGCGCGACTGCTTGCGGATCGCGGGCACGAGAGGGCCGGGCGATGGCCGAGCGCTGCGACTTGATGATGCATCACGGCGGTCATAGCTCGGTGATGACGGGACTGGCGGGGGGAACTCCTGCCGTAATTATTCCCATGAGCACCTAGCGCGAGAGCAACGCGCGCCGTGTGAGGCGTTAGGCGCGGGCGAGATCGTGTTGCCTGTCGATGGCGCGGACGCCGAAAAGCAGATCGATGTAAGGAAATTTGGCGCGAAGGTGCAGCGTGTGTTGAAAGAGCCAGAGTATCGTGCGCGTGGCTGAATCGATGCGGAAGTATGACGGAGCGCAGGACGCTGCGGATCGAATCGAGAAATTCGCCATAGGTGCGAGATGAGTTGTTGAGGATCGCGGCGCTACCTTTGCACCTTCCAGCGTGCGCGCGGTAGCGGTTAGTGCGGGAGTGAACGAAGAGGCAGCGGAATTACTCCGAAGAAGACCAGGAGCATGCAGATGCCGATGGCGAGGATGATTATTGTGGGGGCCCAGTAATTGAAGGGATGTTCGGAACGATCCCAGCCGCCGGGCGGGCAGCCTTTGTAGTAACCCTTTCCGGTGATCAGGCTATAGCCTGCCCAGCCTATGCTGACGAGTCCTAGGAGCAAAAATGGCATTTGGTTTGCGTCTCGCGGCAATTTGCTCGCCACGGCAAGCGGATAATAGCGCAAAAAAAGGAAAAAGAAAGATGCCGGGCTGAAGCGCCGCGCTACATTTACTCCTTCAAACCGCTACGCAGATTGTGCGGCGGAAAAGAAAACGCCGGGGCCTCTGTCTGTGGGCTGGCGGAAGACCAAGCATTTCGAAAACCGCAGTTGCGGCAGAAAGTTAGACGCATGTTTAGGATTTGGCCGTTGTTGCCTACAACCAGCGTTTCGATTTGCGAAATCGACCGCTCAGTAACCGCTGACTCCTCGGAGCTCATACCAAGTCTGGCCGAAATCAGGAGAGCACGACGCGTTTCCCAAAACTGTAATCTGGCTCGGCTTCGGATGTGACTATGACGGCTCGATTATAGGGATTGTCTGAGGTGCCGTAACCATTTTGATCCTGAGGCTGTCGGCGAACCAACGCGAGGCAGAAGATTGCGCCCTCCAACGGAGGCGTGGTCGCAAGAGTCCAAGTTTGTCCGCCGTCACTCGAGGTTATCGACCTGGCCCGGATTGTTAGACCCTCAAAGTACGCAGTGAAATCAAAGTACAAAAGTGTGCACAACAGCACAGACGGCTACCGCTCGATGGGCTAGTCTGGTGAATGCGCGGGGTTCCCTGGGAAGGGCGCGGCGCGATAGAGCGGGAAGGGAAGGGTTCTCGCTCTTAACCCTAAGGAGATTCAAACTATGCTTGGGCTACTTGCTGCAGTGCTGATCGTTCTCTGGTTGCTAGGATTTTTCGCGTTTCACGTGACCACCGGTTTCATTCACATTGTGCTAGTTGTGGGTCTGATATTGCTGGTGCTGCATTTCGTGAGGGGCAACGCATAGAGATGTAGTAGTTTTGTCGCCCAAAGATTCCGGAAGGGCCAACCTTTCGCAACCGCAGTTCTGATCCTGGAGGTCAGCGATGATAATGATACGAAAATTAGTTGCCCTGGTGTGTCTGGGCTTGATTGCAAGCACGGCGGCTTATGCACAGAACAAAGAACAGAAGCGATTGGAAAATTCCGGGGAAGTGATGCAGGAAATTATGGACATTCCGGACAATATTCCTCAATCGGTAATGGACAAAGCCAGATGCGTGATCATTTTCCCGTCGGTGCTGAAGGCAGCGTTCGTGGTGGGCGCTAGCTACGGGCGCGGAGCGATGGTTTGCAGGACGGCACAGGATTTCAGAGGGCCGTGGGGCGCGCCAGCAATGTATGCGCTGGAAGGCGGCAGTATCGGCTTTCAAATCGGCGGACAAGCCACCGATCTCGTTCTATTGATCATGAACGACAGAGGGGCGAGTTCGATTCTGGATAGTAAGGTGAAGTTGGGCGGTGACGCCTCGATTGCGGCGGGACCTGTGGGTCGCGATGCTACTGCTGACACGGACGCCTTCATGCGCGCGGAAGTTCTTAGTTACTCGCGCACGCGTGGTTTGTTTGCGGGCGTTTCACTAGAAGGCTCCACGCTGCGGCCCGATGACGATGCTACGGCGGACGTTTATGGCCGGCATCTCACGGCGAGGGAAATCGTATTGGGGGGACACATCGAGGTTCCGGAATCCGGTCGTCACTTGGTTGCGGTGCTGCAGAAGAATGCGCCTTGGAACGAGTCGAAAGTGTCAGCAAGTCAGTAAACCAGGGGAAAGGCAAAGAGCGCGCGGGACTTCGCTCGGGATGACAGTGGGGGGCGGTCTCGTGGCGGTGCTTGCATATTTGGCGGGTGCGGCTTACTATCCACGCGCTGATGGGCCGGTTGTAAACCTTACAACATATTTCACGTTCAACTTATGGAGGATACACATGCGGATGAAGGTAGTTTCGTGTTTGGGTGCGCTGTTGTTGCTGGTGGGGATTGCGGCGACCTCGTCGGTGAGGGCTGCGGATGATCCGAGCAACGGGACCTGGAAGCTTAACGTCGCGAAGTCTAAGTTCGATCCCGGGCCGGCACCCAAGAGCAGCACCGCAACAATCACGATTGGGAACGGGACGGAAACTTACAACGCGGAAACCACGGACGCGGCAGGCAAGACAACGAATATGTCTTTCAAGGCACAATTGGATGGCACGGACGCTGCCGTCACCGGAAACCCGATGGGCGATACCATCTCGATCAAACACCCGTCGCCGAACAAGCTGGAGGGCTCCATCAAACAGGGCGGAAAGGTGACTGCGACTGTACACGTGGTGGTATCAGCGGACGGAAAGACCCGCACAGTGACCGAAACGGGGAAGACGCCGGATGGGAAGCCCGTCCACACGGTGATGGTGTACGACAAGCAGTAAGTCGAGAACCTTCAAAAAGTAGAAAGTCTACTGTCCGGACCTTGGTAGCAAAGGACGAAGGAGATGCGGCGGACCGCTGCCTCAATCCGGTTTTCTCGAATGACTAGACGTGAATGGAGCGGCACTCAATCCCATGCGAATGTCGTGATCGGTGCAACTAACAGCCTACGCTAGGCATTGCAAACTGAGGAAGCCCGTCATACATTGTTCGCTAGTGGGGGGACGCACACATGAGCGAACCTAGCATGTACGTTGCGGACGAATTTATTGAGTATTGGCCTTTCCTGCCTAAGCCTGAACGCCGGGCGAAAATCGAAGTGAGTTCACCTGAATCGACGGAGAGCTTGTTGTCGGCTTTGAGTTCCAATGCAAGTTCAAGCCCAGCGCTAGCGTGGATTGGAAGTGGCGACCGTATATGTGGTAGCTGGCACTCCGCCACCACCCACGGCTAATCGCCCGGGACTCGCGATCGCTGAAATCTGTAAAAACCCCGTAGCTTCGAACATTTCTGCGCATATTCCACCGCCTGTTTCAGTCCTCACCAACGCCCGCAGAAATGCCTCCCCGATCACAATCGCAGCTACCAGCCAATACAATGAACACCCCTGCTTAACCGGCGCCTTATTTTCCTATACGAATTGTCATTGTGGCTTGAAACCAGACTCCGCTGCCAGACTGCCGGAAGCGAGCGATTTCCGTGGGGCCTATGTCTGTCGGCAGTAGGGTCTTAATGGGGCGCTTCTACAGGATTTGACATCCGGCAAAATTGTAACCCTGCGCGATAGCCGGCACTCTTTATACCGTGCGCCGTAGGGCGTGCGGCAGGAGGCGGCATGGCCGCGATCGAGGAGAAGTCGAAGACGGACTCGGTCTTGATTCGCCGGTTGGTCTTTGAGGCTGCCTGGATCGCGTGTCAGCAGTGCTGCTTTTGGTCATCCGTAGCGACGCAGGGCGGCGAGATTCGCAATCGCGGGAAAAAGTGAATACGCAGGACTGTGCACTATTGAGCAGTTCTGCGCTCTTGCGATTGCTAGCGTAGCACCGTAAGAAAGGCTCTAAATACTGAAACTTGCACGTTGCACGCGTAGGAAAACGAAAAGGAGACTTCGATGCTATTGCTCATCATCATTTTGATTTTGTTGTTCGGCGGTGGCGGCGGGTATTACGGGTATTCGCGCTGGGGTGCAGGCGGCGGGTTGGGAATTCTGGGCACGGTGTTGCTGATCGTGCTGGTGTTGTACTTGCTTGGAGCTGTCCGGTTCTGACGTTTTTAGGGGACCCTGCGTGGCGCATGATCATGGCGAATTAATCGCGCCAAGGTGGCGGGCGCAGGATGCTGCGCCCCTACAAAACCAACGAGCGTTACGTTCGAATCGCGTTTCGGAATTCATAAGTGAGTTTGTTTGCAACATAAATCGGCCAAGGAGGCAATTATGAAGCAGAGCAGCAGGGATCAAGCAAAGGGTACGCTCCACGAAGTGAAGGGCAAAGTGAAGGAGAAGGTTGGTCGCGCTACCAACAATCCGAACCTGCAAGATGAGGGAACCGACGAAAAGGTAGCCGGCAAAGTTCAGAAGAAAATCGGACAAGTGGAAAGAGTGTTCGAGAAGTAGTTTCCTCTGAGTTGAACCTGGCTTGCTGTGCGGACGTTCGTGTTTATGCGCGGACGTCCGCACACATTTTAGAGCCGGAAATTTGCGAGTATAATGCCCGGCAGAACTTCTCCATGACCCGCCTCGGCGCAAATTTCACTGAAATTTTCGACATGGTAGATATGAAAGGCGCGGCTCGCGTCCTTCTTTTCACGGTGCTGGCGTGCTCAGCCGGTGGGGCACGCGCGCAGAGTCAGCAGAACACCCGGAGCACTGGCACGAGGCCGAACCAGACGGGTCTTGAAAGCGGCCAGCAAGCTGCGAGGGAACAGGACCAGAATTGGCGGAAGCCCGAAGAGGATAAAACGAATTCTCCGGGCGCGGAAGTGCACCTGGCACCGACCGCTATAACTTTTCCGGACACGATGGTGGGTAATAGCGCCGCGCCGAAGACGGTGACGCTGACGATCGACAGCGCGGCATTGACGATGGGAGCAGTGATCATCAACAACGCGGAATTTTCTGTGTCCCGCTCAACTTGTGCTGGCACCGTGGCCGCAAATACGAACTGCGCAATTGAAATTACATTCAAGCCGATACAAATGGGAGACCAGAAAGGCTTGTTGACGATTACTGATTCTGACCAATCCAGCCCGCAGATGGTGACGCTCCTTGGAACGGGAACTTCGCCAGCTTCGCTTTCGCCGAACACTACAACTTTTGATACGGAAGTGAATGGGGCAACCAGTCCGGAGAAGACCATTACGTTGACGAATCATTCTGATTCGAAGCTTACTGGGATGAGCGCGGGAATCGGCGGGACGAATGCAGCGGATTTTGCGCTGATACCGGAAAGCGAGTGCGCTGGCTCACTGGAAGCGCATGCGA
>Ga0070765_100001050_pt1 | contig 16536 bp, 15 predicted proteins | sample HubBroMetageWFT5_FD_71516 | JGI IMG/M metagenome (GOLD analysis project Ga0070765, IMG submission 71516) | Warmed and freeze-thawed soil microbial communities from the Hubbard Brook experimental Forest, New Hampshire - Hubbard Brook CCASE Soil... | ecosystem: Environmental > Terrestrial > Soil... | reverse complement strand
GCGTCGAAGCCAATGCAGGAAGTGATGCGCATCGTGGAGATGGCGGCGCCGAGCTCGGCGTCGGTGCTAATTACGGGCGAAACGGGATCAGGCAAGGAGATCGTTGCGCGGACGATTCACAAGCTTTCGCCGCGAGCGACGGGGCCGTTTGTGGCGATCAACTGCTCGGCGATTCCCGAATCATTGATGGAGAGCGAGATTTTCGGACACGAGCGGGGTGCGTTCACCGGCGCCGCCGAACGACGCATCGGCTGCTTCGAACTGGCCGATGGCGGCACGCTCCTGCTGGATGAAATTGGAGAGATGCCTCCGCCGACACAGGCGAAACTGCTGCGCGTGCTAGAAGACCGCAAAGTGCGGCGGCTCGGAAGCAAATCGGAAACGCCCGTGGATGTGCGCGTGCTGGCGGCGACGAACAAAGATCCGGAGCAAGCCGTTTCAAGCGGGCAGATGCGCCAGGACCTGTATTTCCGGTTGAACGTGTTTCATATTCACCTGCCACCGTTGCGCGATCATAAGGAAGACATTCCGTTGCTGGCAGAGCACATTTTGCGCGACATCAACGCCAAGCACGGCAAGAGCGTGCGCGGAATCGGCGCGGAAGTAGCGGATATTTTCATGAGCCACACGTGGCCCGGAAATATTCGCGAGCTGCGCAATGTGCTGGAACGCGCGACGATCATGAGCGAAAAAGACCTGATCACCCGAGCGTCTTTGCCGGGCGAATTTGGCAAGGCGCCGGCGAAGAGTCCGAGCGACCTTTCGGCGTTGAAATTCCCAATCGGAACGACCGTCGATGCCATGGAAAAAGAATTAATCCTGCAGACGCTGTCGGCAACGGGGAATAACAAAACGCGCGCGGCGGAATTGCTGGGTGTTAGCCTGAAGACCCTCCACAATAAACTGAAGGAATACGGCAGCGAGCGCGCCGAGACGGAGTCCTGAGTCTGATGCAGTTGGGACTGCGAACCAAACTAACGTTGGTGATGACCGGGCTGGTCTTCTTGTCAGTGGCGGTGTTGTCTGGAGTGTTTTTGGAACTGTTGCTGCAACAGGTCCTGCACGACACGGACAAACGCGCGACGGAGTTGTGCCGCGAAGTGTTCGATGCGGCGCGGCGCGCAGTGGAAGATGCGAAGGCGCAAGGGTTCCGGCCGGCATCGGACGATCCGCAAGGCCTTCACGAATACGTACAAAAAGCATTCGAGATGAGCGATGGGCTTACGTCGCGATTGCAGTCGGCGACGGATTCGTCGTCCATCTATGAAGTATCTATTGTGGATCACGATGGCGTGGTGCTGGTGTCCAGCGATCCAACGCTTCAAGGGAAGGGGGAACCGCGGCGGGCGCCGTTGCAGCAATTGGTGCAAAGCTCCTTTGTCCGGCAGGTAAGGATACTTTCCGCACGCGCGGGGGTATACGAGGTTGATTACCCGTTCGTGTTGCGCGGACAGCCATTTGCGGAGGTGCGAGTGGCGGTATCCACGTCACTACTGCTGCACGATATCGGGCCACGCGTGCGCATGTGGGCGACCATCGTGGTATTGGCGCTGGTCCTTTCCAGTATTTTGGCCGCGGTGGTCAGCGGCGCGGCGCTTTCGCCGATTCGAGACATCCTGGCACAACTAGAGAAAATTTCAGCTGGAGAGTACGACTCGCCTCCGATTGGCGCGCGGGAACCGGTGGACAGCACGGACGAATTGGGGCAAGTGCGGCGGAAGATCACGCAAGTGGGACAGCAATTGCGCGGCGTGCACGAAATTTTCAGCTCCATGCGGGAAAACATGAATTCCGTAATGGCGGGGCTGGAAGATGGACTAATTCTTTTTACGCGCGACGCCCGGGCGGTGATGATCAGCCCAGCGGCGGAAAAGTTTCTGGGCGCTCCCGCTTCCCAATATTTGGGGCGGCGAGCGACGGAAATTTTCCCACCGGAGCATCCGCTGTACGACGCGCTGCATCTTGCGGAAGGTGGGTTGCACGAAGTCGCGGCCGAGATAGAGATGGAGACGGTGGAAGGAAAGAAACGCCTCGGCGTGAGTGTTCAGGAGATACAAGGGGCCGGCGAGCGCATGGGCGCGATGGTGACGCTGCGCGATCTGGATTCGCTGGAGAGTATCAGCACGCAGCTGCAGGTGAGCGAACGGTTGGCTGCGGTGGGGAGAATCACCGCGGGCGTGGCGCACGAAGTGAAGAACCCGCTGAACTCCATGCGACTGTGGCTGGAGAATTTGAAAGAGTCGCTGCCATCGGAAACGGACGGAGCGGCGTTGCAGGCGGTACACGTTTTGGATGTCGAAATCGACAGGCTGGACGCGGTGGTGAAGCGTTTCCTGGACTTTTCACGGCCGATGGACATTCGCCTGGAGCCGACGCAACTTTCGGATTTGCTGCGAGAGGTGCTGGAAGTGGCGCAGCCACAAATGCAAAAGGCGAATGTTCAGGTAGCGCAGCTTTTGCCCATCGGGATTCCCGAGGTTTTTGTGGATCGCGATCTTTTGAAGCAAGCGGTGCTGAACCTGGTGCTGAACGCAGTGGAAGCCATGCCGAGTGGCGGGCAACTGCAACTGACGCTTAGCCGGCACGGAGACGTGGCAGAAATTACCGTGGGAGACACGGGCATGGGAATTCCGCTCGAAAATCGGCAGAAGATTTTTCAGTTGTTCTTTACGACGCGTCCAGGCGGAAGCGGAATCGGGCTGGCCAGCGCGTTCCGGATCGTGCAACTTCACAACGGTTCGATTGACTTTACTACGGAGGTGGGCCGCGGCACGACGTTTCGGATCGAATTGCCGATTGCGGCCTGACATGTTGAAGCGAGCGCGATTGGGTGGTGCAAATGGTGGCGAGAAACGGCGGTCGATGTTCGTGACCGCTGCTTGCGCATTTGCGTTGCTGCTGGGTGGTTGCTTCGGCGAAAAGCGGCCGACGGCCAAAGTGGTAAATGTTTCGCTTGCGCATCCGGTAGTGCCCATGGATGCGATGAATAGCGCACCCGCTGATCCACCGGAAATTCCGTATGCGACGGAACCACTGCCTTCGCTAGGAGCCTCGCGGGAGACACCGCCGAAACCGCACGTGGCCCCTGCCCCGCAGAACGAATCGCGTGCCGTCGAAAAACCAGCGGAAACCGTAATTCTCCCCGAATTGAGCCCGGAGGAGATGTCCACGGCAAAAACCGAGACACAACAAAGCTTGAACGCCGCGGAAGGAAATTTGGCGCGGATAAGTGGGAAGTCGCTGAATGCGGCGCAGAAGGACTTGGAGTCTAAAGCGCGGAGCTTCATGGATACGGCGCGCGAAGCGATTCGCAACGGGGATTGGCCACGGGCGCAAAATCTTGCGAAGAAGGCGGATGTGTTGTCGCGGGAGTTGGCGGCGAGTTTTTAGGTTGAGGGAAGGACGAAGAAAAGACCCCGAGATCTGGAGATCGTGCGGACATGTGGCGCAGCAGTGCTGCGCCCCTACACGGAAAACGGCGCCCGCCTCAGAAGGCGGCCGCTACAAAACCCAAGTAGAGAATATAAGAGGTGAGTTGAAGAATGAGTCGGTGTGACGTGGTGATTGCCGGGGGTGGGTTGATTGGCGGATCGATCGCGGTTGGATTGGCGCGGACGGGAGCCAAGGTGGTGATCGTGGACGCGGGTGCGGCGGGACGCGAGGCATCGTGGGCGGCAGCGGGGATACTTTCGCCGGCACATGAGAGTCCGGAAATGCATTCCCTGATTCCGCTTAGCCGCGCCAGTGTTGAGCTGTATCCACAATTCGTTAGGCAAATTGAAGGATTGACGGGGAAAGAGGCTGGGTTTCGTCCCTACGGACTGCTGGAAGTCTTTACGAAGGACTTTGCTTGTGAGGAATTGCAGAAATTGGTTTCGACGCAGCGCGACGGGTTGAAGGGTGAAATTCTAAGCGGCGGGCAGGCGCGCGAAATGGAAACGAGCCTGAGTGCTGAAGTTGAGGCGGCGATCCTGAGGCCCGCCGATGGTTCGGTCGACAATCGCGCGCTGACGGCGGCGGTTTTGGAAGCCGCACGCGCGCTTGGAGTTGAGATCCTAGAAAACACGCCGGCAATTTCCGTTTCGCGGGAAGGCAAGCGCGCGCTGGGCCTGGCGACAAGCGCGGGAAACATCGAAGCAAAGTGGACGGTGATTGCGGCGGGCTGCTTTTCCGCAGGAATTGGCGGAGCAGAGCAATACGCGCCGGTGATACCCACAAAAGGGCAGATGGTTGCGGTGCGGTGCGCGGCGGCGACGATCACGCGCGTACTGATGTCCGACGGCGTCTATCTGGTGGCGCGGAATGACGGGCGAATTCTGGTGGGAGCTACGATTGAGCGCGTCGGATTTGATCGCGTTGTTCGGGAGGATGCGATTGGAAAACTTTTGGCTGCGGCAATCTCGCTGGTACCCGGACTGAAAAACCACGAAGTTGTGGAGACGTGGTCAGGATTGCGGCCGGACTCACCAGATCACCTGCCGATTCTGGGGCCGACGGATATCGAAGGCCTGGTGATCGCCACGGGGCATTTTAGAAATGGCATTTTGCTCGCGCCAATTACGGCGCAGTTGATTTGTGACTGGATTCAAAACCAACGTGTGAGCGCGGTGTATGAGCGCTTCAGCCCGATGCGATTTCTGCAAGCTCGGCAGAATTCCGCATCCAATTAACAAAAACCTCAGGGATTGGCCGGTTGCACGATTACCGTACTGGGTGTGCCTACGTTGGTGTAGTGAATCTGACCTGCGTCCAGCGAAAGATCGCGTTCGAGGATCAGGTCCATGGAAGAGCCGCGTGGCAATTGCGCTTCCGGGCCACGTGAAAGTAGAACTGCGGCGAGTCCTGCCAAACCGCCAACTCCCGCACCGATGCCTGCGCCCTTGCCGCCTCCGGCAATCGCGCCAATGCCCGCGCCTGCTACGGTCGTAGTCGCTACAGTCTCCGCATCTTTTCCTTTGCCACCGGGACCAGTGATTTTTCCTTCTGAATCGGTTTTTGTGTTGCTGGCGCTGTCGGTGCTGCGTGGCTCGGCATTTAGATCCACCGTGTATCCATTGGGGAGAACCAGAGTGCTGAGACGAATGCGCAGTTCGCCGCGACCTTTGATATGGCCGGGACGCTTTGACTCGGCGACTTCGCCGCGGAGATAGGAGCCCACCGGCATGACGACTTTGTTGTTGATGGTGATCGGAAACGAGGTACGGAAATAGACGGAATCGCCGGGCTTGGCGGAAGAGGTGGAGATACCGTTTTCAAGAATGACGCCGACGCGCGTGCCGGAGGGAACGGTGATGGTCTCGCCGCTGGCTGCGGGGCGCGGAGCAAGCGGCTTGGGAGAGGAGGCAGGGTTGGCGGCGGCTGGCGGATCAGGTTGAGGTCCATCGGGAGCCTGTGCGGCAAGAAAAGCTGCTCCGAAAGTGGCGGCGGCGAATGCGGTAACGAGCCATCGGGCGGTGAGTCCTGGTTTCACACATTCCTCCTGTTAAGCAGTTCGGATGCCTTTTGCGGTAAGGCAGGATGCCTGCCGATAGCATAGTCCAGCCGGCTGCGCTGGGCCAGAGTGGGTAGTTTGAGTGGCATAGCCTGAAGGAAGAGGAACCCAAGACCCACTCGCAAAATCGGCGAATGGGGGCACCCGCCTGGCCGGCATCTAAGATCCGGACCAGACGAAACCCATATAGATGCCGTCAACTTTTTGCCAATGCCTGCGTCCAACCATGGTTGGGAGCAGGCCGCCCGAGCGAAACGCCTGACAATTCCATGAACAAGAAACCTGTCGCGGTGGTGCTGACCTTGGGGCTGGGGTTCGCGGTCATCGTCTCGTTGATACAAACGAAGGCGCAAGCTAAAAAGGCTTCCGTGGCCACGATCCCGCTGGATTCCTTGACTGGGATAGAAGCCGCCAATGGCAGCGCGGAGATTGTTACTTACAACGGACGCCGCGCATTGCACCTTGCTCCTCCTCCAAATCATCAACCGGCCGATGACGCGATGCTGGGAATTGTGACCGCCACGAATTTCAGGAACGGAACGATTGAGGTGGAAGTCGCCGGCAAACCGCGCGCGGACGCTCCCACAGATTCGCGTGGATTCATCGGCATCGTGTTTCGCGCGCAGGATCATGGCGTTCGAGGGGAGAATTTTTACCTACGTCCCACGAATGGGCGCGCCGACGATCAACTGCGGCGGAACCACACTGCGCAATATGAGTCGCTGCCGGATTTTCCCTGGCACCGCCTGCGCAAGGAAAATCCTGGCGTGTACGAGTCTTACGCGGACCTGGAGGCAGGCGCGTGGACGAAGATGAAAATCGTGGTTTCGGGAAGTAAGGCGCAACTTTACGTCAACGGCGCGGAGCAGCCGTGCCTGATCGTCAACGATTTGAAGCTCGGCGATGCGCACGGCCAGATCGCACTGTGGTCGCACTCCACCACGGATGGATATTTCTCGAACTTGAAGGTGAGTCCGGCGGAATAGCGCGCGGAAGTCCGTGGATGCTCCACGGAAAGACCCGTCAGAAGAAAGGGCTCTATGTCCTCTAGACGAAATGCGTTTCTTGCTGCCGTGGTCGCGTTGTCTGCGTTACCAGTCGAGAGAGTCTTTGCCCAATCGATATCTGTCCCGCTGGCGCCAAAGCGCTGGAGCATCGGCGAGAAAAACGAGCGGATCGGACCGAGCAAGAACCTGGAGAACAATGGAAAGGTTGTCGACCATTTAGGACGGCCCAGCCTGTGTTTGGTGAAAGGTTTCGCCTTCGTGCGGGATCTTGATCTTCAGAACGGCACAATCGATGCAGACATGTCCTTCGATAAAGACGGCTACTTTATCGGCTTGGCATTTCGTGTGCGATCGGAAGATGACTACGAGCTTTTTTTCTTTCGCAACGGAACGGCAGGAACGAATCAGGCTATTCAATACACGCCAGGTTTCCTGGGCGCGAATGCCTGGCAGATTTACAATGTGCCGCACTATGCGGGCCCCGGGGATTTTCCGTCAGAGGAATGGTTTCACGTGCGTATCGTCGTCGCGGGAACGGTTGCCAAGCTTTATCTGAATAATGCCGCGGAACCGTCGCTGGTCGTTTCCGACTTGAAGCAGGGTTATTCGACCGGCAGCATTGGCCTTTGGGGACAGCAAGGCGGCGGGTATTTTTCAAATGTCACCTACACTCCGGATAAGACGACCTACACTCCGGCGACAAAGCAGGAAATTCCGCCGGATATACTGAGGGATTGGGAATTGTCGGAAATGTTCGACGCCGGGGAAAAAGATCCCGAGGTTTATCCCGACGCGCACGCGCTGCACTGGGAGAAGGTGAAGGCTGAGCCGCCAGGAATTGTGGTCATCCAGAGGTATCGCCGCGATCCCAATATAGTTCCGCCGCAGCCGCCCGTGCCGGAACGCGTGCCAGGCTCGAAGTTTGTTTTCGCGCGAACCACCATCCATGCCGACCGCGATGAAATTCGCAAGCTGCACCTGGGCTACAGCGACAAAGTTGTTTTGTACTTCAATTCCAAACCAATCTTCAGCGGGAATAACACCTTTCATTCCCGCGAGCCTGGTTTCCTTGGACTCCTGAATGTCGAGAGCGATGCCGTTTACCTGCCATTACGAAAAGGCGACAACGAAATCATGCTGGCAGTCACCGAGTTTTTCGGTGGCTGGGGATATATTTGCAAACTGTCTCCTTCCAAATAGTGTCTCGGGTACGCTAAGTTCTCCGCTGCGCATTGACTGGTGGAGCGGCGGCGGATAGGCTGCGGTGCGGGAAATGGAGGAGAGTTGCCATGGCAAAACTGGCTTTGGTTTATGGGATGCGGCTGCTGCCGGTGGAAGAGTTGGGAGAGGTGCGAGAAGCCACGGTGGTATTGAAGAACGGAAAGACGGCGCGGGTGGCGATGCATTTGATCGAGGGATCGAAGGAAGAGATCGAGGATACGTTTCGGCAGTCGATTGACGCGTTTTTTGAGATGTATCCTGAGATTTGATGGAGCGGTCACGAGGTGGAATCGGGCGCGTTCGCGCCTTGGGATAGAGACTGCCACTGTTTAATTGGCGGACGGCCGCCCTTCCTGCGTCAGGGCAAGCCGAAGGCCGTCCCTACAAGAGCCGGAGAAAACAGATGAACCTGTGCGAAATCGGATGTACTTGCGGACATGGGGCCCAGCGGTGCTGCGCCCCTACGTCGGACGAAGGCGTGCTAGTGGATTAGGTAGTAGGCGGTTTGGCGGGGACGGAAGAATTTGTAGCCTTCGTCGGTGAGGTAGGCGTCGTCTTCCATCATGACGAATATTTTTTGGCCGCCCCATTCGGGGATTGTGGAAGCGGTGTTCAGTTCAACAGAGAGATAGGTGCCCTTCACGAGCGGCTTGTTCGCTTCCATGGAGGCACGCTGGCCAGCGCGATAATCGATCGACGGGCCGAGACCGTGGCCTTGCGCGCCGATGGGATGGCTGTAAATTTTCGCTTCAATTCCTTTGGCCTCCATTTCCGCCATGGCCCGGTTGTAGACTTCGCCGGCAGGTTTGCCCGGCCTGGCGTTGTGCATGACGGCGTCTTGCAGCGCGTTGGTTTTTGCCATGGCCGAGATCAGTCCGACAGGCGGAGCTTTCTCCCCCTTTTTCAGGACATAAGCCATTTTTTGCCAGTCGGTATTCAGACCCATGTAGGTAACGCCAAAGTCGATGTGCAGGACGTCGCCCGGCTGGATGACGACCGACTCGGGAGCGACGCCGAGGAATCCTCGGGACATGTTGGAAGCGGAGCCCTGACGCTGCACGCGCATATCGGGCTGGAACCAGGTGGTGAAACGGTTCTCCCACATTTGATCGTAGAGCCAGCGGCGTACGTCACCAACGGTGGTTATTCCAGGTTGAATAACTTCGTTGGACAGGGCGCGGCGAGTGAGAATTTCCGTGGCCTCAACCATTTTCGTGTAGGTGTCGAATTCTTCGGGGAGGCGCGTGGAAAGATAGTCTTCGATCAGTTCCGCGGCGGGGACGAAGCGTTGGGTGGCTTCTGGCCCCATGGCATCGGAGAGAAATTTGTAGCTGTCGTAGGTGAGGCTGCGGGTTACGCCACGCGGCGCATCGATGCCAAGAGCGATTGTCTTGGGTTGGTATTTTACGTAGAGCTCTTTGAGGACATCCTTGGGCGGGCGAGGATCGTCCCAGGTCTCGAAGAAACGCTTGAGGTTTTCTTCGGCATAGCCAGTGACCGCGAATTTCTTCAGGCCCTCGTCGCCCGTGTCTACGAAAACGAAAATGTCGCGGTTCCCGGTGTAAACGCGGGGAGGAGCGACATATTCGGTGAGCGGGTCGTTGTGGAATTCTTCGTTGACGATGATCCACATGGCGACGTTGTGCTTCCGCATCATCGGGAGAAGCATGGCGTGGCGCTTTCCGAGCCAACCTTCGCGGACGGTGATCTGCTGGGACCAAGGAAGCAGCGCCGGCATTTTTTCGATTGCGGTCTTTTCGCCAGCCGAACTGAGAATCGCGAGGCAAAGACAGACGGGCAGGAACCACGCTGCTCTGGGTGTTGCGCGCATCAAGGAGCCTCCGGAGAAATTTGTTGCCGCGAGATGGTATCGCGGAATGTGAGTGAGAGGGAAATGCGTAAGCCATTTCCTCACAGCTGAAGCCCACGGAGAGCGAGATGCTTATGTCGGAGCTAAAGCTCCGACCCCCGTTGCCTTAACTGGGTTTGAGAGTTACGGCGGTGAGATTGAGACAGGTTTAATTGAGCGGGCGGCCTCCCTTCCTGCGTCAGGGCAAGCAGAAGGCCATCCCTACAAGGGCAAGAGAAAATCCGCACCTGCGGAGAAAGCACAGCCCAAGAAGCCGATCTGAAGATCGGCCACTATACGAGGATGGCTTAGCGGTTGCCGAAGTTTTCGGGGTCTTCGTTGGGGTCGCCGAGGTTGTCGTTGATGAGGACGGTGGATTGGCCGGTTAGTTCGAAGCGCTTGCGGCATTTGTAGCAGGCGACCAGATCGTCCAGGCGGACCATGAAGGAGGTTGCTTTGGCGAATTTGCGGCGGTCTTCTTCACCAGCGCCGCGGGGCAATTCCTTTTTCTTGCGGGAAACTTTCCAGCGCACTGGGGCTTCAAATTCGCCTCGACAACTAGGGCAAACCAGCTTGACCTTGCGTGTTTCTTCCTTTTCCGTGTAAAACGCTTTTTCGTCCATTACGCCTCGACCGCCTTCCGCGATATTTCGTTCATTGTAACAAATTGCAGGCCGAGGTCACGCCAGCGCGGGAGCCAATAGGCAAGGGCGGCGAGAGTGGCGGAGCGGTCCCCGTTCAATGCTCCGTGATAGCCGTCGTGGAGGCAGAGTATGTCGCCTGTGGGCGGTGCGGATCGCGCCGCGGCGCTTTTCGTTTGAAGATTTTGCTCTGCATGGGCCGTGATCGGTTTCATGCGGTCGATTAGCCATTCGGTGGGTTTCACGCGCCAGTCACCGGGCATCAGAGACCACATGGCTGTGGTCAAGCCGAGATGTTGTGTGATTTCGCCGAGCCAAGGACTGCGGAAACCATATGGAGGACGGAACCAGCGGGGTTGCTCCCAAGTTGCGTTGTAGATGGCTTCGCTGCAGCGTTGAAGTTCCTCGCGGGTTTCGTCGGGTCCGCAGAAGAAAAGATTCGGATGAGTTTGCGTGTGATTACCCAAGAGGTGGCCGCGCGCGGCGGTTTCTTTCGCGAGTGCAGAACATTGGGTGACGAATTTTCCGACCAGGAAAAAGGTGGCCTTGGCGTTGTGTTTAGCGAGGAGATCGAGAAGTTTCGGGGTGATGGCGGGATTGGGCCCATCGTCAAACGTGAGCGCAAAGAGTTTGGGCGAGGACGTATCGCTAACCGTTGGACCGAAGAGTTGGGCACGAGCGTTCGCGGCTCCGTAGGCGGTGAGGCCGGCGAGTCCCGCCGCGACCGCCGAGGGAATTGCAATCGTCCATGGGTTCATGAGTCGCTATTCTTACACGCGCGCCGCAGGGCAGCAATTTGGTTAGACCTGCAGACCAACCTTCTTAGGGCACGGGCGTCCAACTTCATGTCTCATCTAGTTGCAAAAACCCTTGCTGAGGAATTCCATGAAACTGTGCTTGCTCGTTCCACTTCTACTTCTTCAGCCGCTATCGAATCCAGGTAGTCCCGTTGATTCGAAGATTGAGGTTACCGATGCGGATGAAATTCGCATTGGGTATGCGCTGGCTAAGGACTTTGAGCAGGAAGAGGGGATGGCGCCGACGCCGCAGAGCATCAAGCTGGATGCGTATTTGCAAAGCGTTGGGGACAAAGTGGCCGTGAATGCCCGGCGCAAATTGCCTTATCGATTTCATTTTGATCCGAGTCCTGGATTTCGGAGTGCGGTGGGATTGCCGGGAGGACAGATTTATGTAGGGGCGGGGATCCTGGCGTATACCGACACTGAGGATCAACTTGCGGTTGTGCTGGGTCACGAGATCGAGCATGTGGACCTGAATCAATGCCGCGAGCGGTTGATTAAGGTTTTGGGTGAACAACATTTGAGCGTGAAGGACGGCGAGAAACTGAAGGTGGATCCGTTTTTGGATGGCTACGGCCACGATAACGAATTTGCCGCGGATCGCGAAGGCGTGATTCTGGCGATGAAGGCTGGTTATTCGGCGGAGGGCGGGGTTCGGTTATTGCAGACGTTTATTACTTTGGGGGAGCAGATGCCGAATACGTCTTCGGAGGCTAAGGCGAATCTGGAGGCGCGTATTGCACAGATTCGCGCGGTGCGGGATGGGAGTGATTTGCCAAAGCCTGCGAAGGAGAAGCCGCTGGCGCTGCCTTGACGTGGAGTTTTTAGTTTTTAGTTTTTAGTTTTTCTTGATGTCGGAGCTAAAACTCCGCCCCCGGTGCCTTAACGTTGATGGCAATGTAAAGCCTCTCGAAAAACACCGAGCCGGATATGGCAGGCATGGCTAAAGCCATGCGCCTACAAAAGCGCGAAACGACAGCGTCCTGCATGTCGACGAGGTGCCTGATGCTGCCAGCGTATGAGGGCACGACTGAAGTCGTGCCCTCACGTTCTATTGGGTTAAGAGGCGACGGCGCGATTTTAGGTCGGTTAGAAGGCGGTCGACTTCGGTGTCGCGGTCGAGGCGATTTAGTTTTTCGGTTATGTCGTCGGAGAGGAGCTCGACTTCGGCCGTGGCGGTGGCTTCGGTATGGTTTACGCGGTCTTTGAGGCGATCGAAGACGGCGTTTTTGGAGTCTTCACCCAGGGCTACCTGGGCTTTCGCGGCCTTGTCCAGGGCAACGCTGCGGCGGTGACGAGCGATTAGCATTTCACGCTTGGACTTGGCTTCTTCGAGTTTTGCTTCGAGTTTGATCAACGCGTTTTTCAAGGTTTCCACCTGGGCTTTCTGGTCGTTGACCTGTTCCTGGAAGCTTTGCGCGAGGCGGCTGGAGGTCTGGTAGCGGTCGAGGGCAGCGCGGGCGAGATCGTCTTGCGTTTTGTCGACGGCCAGCTCGGCTTTGCGCATCCAGTCCTTGCCGGTGTCTTCCTGTTCGCGCTGTTTCTTTTCGAGGATGTGCTGGTCGGCGATGGAAACGGCGACTTGCGTTTTGACTTGGAGGTATTGATTCTCCATGTCCAAGATGACTTGCTTGATCATTTTTTCGGGATCCTCGGCGCGGTCGATCATGTCGTTGAGGTTGGCCCGGATTAAAGTGCTTACTCGTTCTAAGAGTCCCATTTTCGTTCTCCCTTCCAAATTCAATCTCGGCCACTTGAGATGGTCGTTGTTAAGAAAGGCGCCCGCCTCAGAAGGCGGCCGCTACACAAGCTTGCGAATATCAGTGAAATAGCGAATTGCAGCTGGCTAACATGGCGTGGATTTGTTGCCACGCCAGACTAGTCAGAACCAGAGTCATTACGATTGTTCCTCCGAGTACAATGGCGCGCGTTTGTTGCACTGAAAGACTCATGACCTTCCCTCCGCGGAGCGAAGCGCCGAGGGCAGGTGGTGAGTCTGCCCCGGCGGAATGCGGTTATGCCTTGGTAGGGCTGGATTGTTCGGGCTTCGGTGCTTTGTCGCCGATCATGCGGACTTTGCCGAGCAGCTCGGACATTTGCATGCCGCTGAGCGCTTCGAAGAGCGCAGGGACTTGCGCGGCAATTTTGGTGATGTCGCCGGTGATTTTGTAAGCGCCGGCGGCGTCGCCGTTGCCGGTGGAGACGACGGTGATTTTGTCGACCTTGCTGAGCGGTTCGCTGAGGGCGCGGACAACTTCGGGCAAGGAGCTGATGAGTTTGTCCACGACCGCGGCCTGGTTGTATTCCTGGAAGGCCTCGGCCTTGACGTTCATGGCGCGCGCTTCGGCGTCGCCCTTCTTGAAGATGATTTCGGCTTCGGCTTCACCTTGCGCGCGGATAGAAGAGGCACGGCCTTCGGCTTCGCTGATCATGCGTTGCCGCTCGGCGTTGGCGATGGTTTCAATGCGTTGACGCTCGATTTCGGCACCCTTGAGGACTGTGGCGATGAGCTCGCGTTCTCGGCGGGTGATTTCCGCGTCCTGCACCTTGACCTGCGCCTCGCGTTCGACTTGCTGAATGCGCACCTGTTCGAGGATCACGTTTTGCTGCTGGCGGTTGGTCTCGATTTCGTACGCCTTATCGGCTTGCGCCTGGGCCTTTTTGCTGATTTCGAGATAGTTGGCCTTCTTGATGTCGAGGTCGCGCTGGGCTTCGGCTTGTTTTGCCATGGAAGCGGTTTCGGCGGCGACACGTTCCTGGTCGGCTTGGGCTTTCGCGATTGCGGATGCGCGTGTGGCTTCGGCGCGCTTGATGGCGATGTCGCGATCGGCTTCGGCGGCGGCTACTTCGGCATCGCGCTTGATGCGCGCGATGTCCGGACGGCCCATGTTGGCTATGTATTCGTTTTTGTCGCGCACTTCCTTGAGCGTGAAGCTGACGACTTCAAGACCCATCTTGCTCATATCCTCGGCGCAAGTGGAACGCATGCGGCCGCCGACCATTTCGGGCTCTTTGACGATGTGCTCGACGGTGAGTTGGCCAATGATGCCGCGGAGGTGGCCTTCCATCACGAGACGTATGAGGCCTTCGCGTTGTTCGGGGCGCTTGGTTAGGAATTGTTCGGCTGCGGTACGGATCGAGACGGGATCCGACTTCACTTTAAGTTGAGCCACGGCTTCGACGGTGACGGCGACGCCCTGGTTGGTGTACAGACTCTGCTGCGGAGCGACATCGAACGACATCAATTCGAGGGAGAGATCCTTGCATTGCTCCACCATCGGAAAGATGATCGTGCCGCCACCCTTGATGATGCGAGTGCCGCGAAAGCCGTAAACGATCAAGGCTTCGTTGGGACCCGCTTTGCGATACATCCGGGCCACGAGGCCCATGAGAAACAAAACCGCGACCACCACTAGACCTGCGATGATCAGGACGTCCGAATGATCATGCATAGACACCTCCCGCTTTCTCCGACATGGGAACCGATTGCATCGAGCTTCAGTTCCGTAAATTCGTTAGGCCCAAGAACCCCAAGATGCCCGCCTCGGAAGGCGATCCCTACAAAAGAAAGAGTTCGAGCAGTGCGATGCATATCCTCACGCTTTCGTGAATTCGTCCCATTTTTTTACATAGGCGATTCCCTTTTCGTAGCGGCTGATCACGACTTCGGCACCGCGTTCAATGGGCGAGGCGTCGTCGCTGCGCGCGCCTGCGCTGCGGCGTATGCCGTGTTGTTCGAAGATCACTTCGCCGGTACCTTCGGCCGGAATGGTGATGCTGACCGTTCCTACGGAACCTTCGTGGCGATAGTCCCACTCGTTCATGTGCGCATCGGTGTTGCGCACGAGGACGTACATGAAACGGTAGACCAGCCATCCGGCCAAGAGGCCCGCGGCCACGGCGACGCCCAGACACGCAGCACCGACAAGGATCGAGTGCGTCGTGAGGAGGTAGCCGGTTCCGCCAAACCAGGCGAGGAAGGCCAGCACCGTTGCAGCGTTGAAGTAGGAAAGGTGCGCGGTTCCCTTTCCAATTGTGCCGCCTTTTCCTACCGCTCCGCCGTGGTGAGCCAGATGAAACGGCCAGTGCATCTTGAACGGCAGATGCAGATGAAGCGCGCCGGCGAGGAAAGAAATCGCGCTGAGCGAGAAACCGATCAGGAAGCAGAACAGATAAAAGTCAGACCAAGACATAGAGCACCTCGCGGAGCGACACCGTGACTGCGACAAGCTGGCCGTTGCTCAGGTCACACTCGAAAAAGGCCGAGGCCAGTTAGTTACGTGAGGAATTCGGTGGCGGATGCTTTGCGTCCTGGAAGGTGCCGGGGCGCAAAACTTCCGAGAGGCGTTCCGCCAAACCTGGGGTTCGCAGAATTTCTGCGAGGAGCAGCAGCCCCGCTCGGGAGTCCGATTCTTCGGCGATCTTCAAGAGCGCAGCGCCGAGTTCCGGGTCGGATGTGAACTGGTCGGCACCGACGTAGAGCCAGGAATCCACCGTGGCGTCGGCCACGCGGAGTTCGGATTGCAGTTCCCGGGAATAGCCCGCGGGATCATCGACCAGAAAGCCGGGGTAGACGCGGAAGAACTTTGCGAGCAGTTCACGCGAAGTGTTGGTCATGTGCGGACGCGCGCCGTTTTCGATCTGGGAAAGATACGCCTGGCTGAGGCTGCGACCGAGTTCGTCTTTCATGGCCGAGACGACTTCGGACTGAGTCATGGGACGCCCTAGGCCGCGAAGCGACCCTTCGATGGAGCGAAGGGAGCGTAGTTTGTCGCCGAGAGTCATAGTAGTTCACCCGAGGAAGACTATTGCGATATGCAAACTCTATATAGCAATATGTAATTTGTCAAGAGAAATCGCGTGTTGATTTAATGTGCTTAGAATCAACAGATTAAGACTCAAGCAGCAAGCGATTGGCGAAGTGAGAAGGTAGCTTTTACCGTATCGCGTTGCCGGTCAGACTTTCAGGAAGATCTGCCTTCGCCACAAAAGCCATAGCAAGAACCAACAAAACCCCAGGGCCGCCAATGAATAAATCAGAGAGGCATTCGCGGGGTTCAATCCAAAAGCCTGTAAATGTGCTTGTGCCGCCTCGTGCCAATTCACTTTTTGGCCGTTCGGTCCGTTGGCCATGAAGGTGTAGCCGGGGCCGTAGACTAGCGAGTCGGCCACAAAGCCGGCAATCGCGTTCATGCCCAACACCAGGATCGGCATGGTCCACCAACCGCGCCATTTCTTCACATCGAATATCCAGTACAGCAGCGCCAGGAAGAAGAGGGCAAATCCGCCAGTGAAGAGAACAAAGGAACTGGTCCACAAGTTCTTGTTGATCGGAAATGTGCGGTCCCACAACTTCCCGAGCACGAGTCCTACTGCGCCGAAAGCGAGTAACCCACTGATGATGGTTGCGGCGGCTTTACGCGTGCGAAGCCAATGGCCGGTAAGGAGACCAATTAGCGTGGTGCCGATTGCGGGAATGGTGTGCAGGAGACCCTCCGGGTCGCGTGTTCCGTTGTAGAGGTGCCCC